>ENA-OUQG01000017-OUQG01000017.1-human-gut-metagenome-genome-assembly--contig:-NODE-17-length-164619-cov-11.789845_pt1 | contig 164619 bp, 152 predicted proteins | sample MGYA00237943_ERZ548823 | MGnify/ENA primary metagenome ERZ548823 (study PRJEB26490, sample SAMN05194731) | human gut metagenome | biome: terrestrial biome; feature: human-associated habitat... | reverse complement strand
GAAATATGCTCGTTTTTAGTTATGCTCTCGTAGACTATTTCATCTAAAGAAACTCCAAGTGCATTTGCAATATTTACTAATGTTGGCAGGCTTACTTTTGTAGCACCGCGCTCTATATGTGAAATATTAGACGGTTCTACACCTGATTTTTCACCTAATTTAACTTGTGTTAAACCTTTTTTAATACGAAATTCCTTAATATTACGACCTATCGATTTATAATCAATATCCATTATATCACCGCTTAAAACTTTATATAAAGTTATTGTATATCCTTTTTGGATATTACAAAATAACGCATATAACCATAATGGATATGCAATAATATTTTTTTGAAATTTTAATAAATCCGGATCAATACCGACACTATGTTCCATACATAGTTTAACCGTGGTATAAAACTCGACATTTTTTAATAAGTGAAAACAAGTGATATCAAATAAGGACATAACAAACAGTTTTAGGCTGATTTGTTATGTCCTTATTTTTGCATAACCTTTTTGCCTAAAGCAGAAAGGATTTTTATGCGCAAAAAGTGGCAACCATACATAGCTGAATATCCGTAATCTTCAAATTTTGACTTTATACAAAAATTCAAAATTCAGGAGATTACAGAAATGAAAATTTATTATGTAAAAAACAGCAACGGAAATTATTTGTCGGCAGACGGCAAAACAAGGTATGTGAAACTTTACGGTAAAGCGGCATATGCCTATCTCAGAAGTGATGAAGGTAAATTAAAGAGATTTGTAAAAATCAGCGATTCCGACAATTCTGATGATATATACCTTGAAATTGATACCGGCAGCATTCCATCTTTTCGTGTGGACGAGCGCAGAGAACAATATGTGAGAGATATAAAGAGAGAGTCGGGCATTTGCGTGATTTCCATTTACGCTTGCGAAGGTCATGGCGATGACGAAGACAAAGCATCCGGCGAGGAGCTTATTGCTGATGATAGCTTTAATTTAGAAACAGAGGTGTTAAAGCAGATAGATATGACCACCTTGCGCAAGGCTCTTAAAACGCTTGACGAAGATGAAATGGAACTTATAACAGCTCTTTATCTCTCGAAACATCCGATGTCCGAATCAAAATTAGCCCGAAAGCTCGGCGTGTCTCAACCGATGATATACAAACGCAAAATAGCGATTTTTGAAAAGATAAGAAAATATTTTTAATTTTCAGGTTATAGATTTCAAAAAAAGTGTGGAATACAGGGTGAGAGGCAAAAACTCTCTTGTACCTTGACAACTAAATAATTGGGATTCCGAGGAACGCCTCGTTTTGCCCGTAAGGGAAAGCCCACATACAAGGCCGCCAAGACCTCACAAAAGTGAGTGAGCGACAACCCTTGGTATGAGGACGGCAGAAAAACAGCATTGCCGTCCGGCGATGATTCAAAACGAGGATAATGAAACTTCCGTGTCAGCGGCTTGCTTGAATGCGAGATATGGTCGTTTCGGGCTGGAATTTATGTCCGTTACGCCATATATGATCCTCGTTGTCGAGAAAGAAGTCTCGACATATATGCTGCGAGGTACTCCGAATCCCGTTAAATTGTGTTGAAAGACACTCCCACGGTATTGGGATAAAAATACCGCAACACCATCATAAAAAGAATTGGTGGTTGAAATATTGTGCAGAGGGTGAACTCTCTCTGCATACCATTCAGCCACCAAGCAAAAGGAGTATTTAAAATGTTTGAAATTACGAAAAATCACCAAGATGCATACGAATATTATATCAACGAACGCATGGCTTATCCCGGCGGCGATTATGATTTTACTTTTGAGGATAGATTTTTAATTTATCATGCACCTCTGCGGCACCAAACCGTATACATAGCAATCGACATGAAAACAGGACTTTCTGTCGAAATATGCAGCCGAAAAGATGGCGTGTATATGGAACACGAATATACGGAACTTATTCCGGATATTTTTAACGCCATCAAATATACCGGTGACAGACGGTATAAAAATGTATTCGCCGCCGATCCGTTAAAGGTAATAGATTCTATATTTCGAATTGTGTTGCCGAGCTTTGGCTATACCGTCCGTGAAGAACAGATTAAACTCTGCAAGCAAATGTTTTTGGGCATGACAGGGAAAAGAGTTTCTATATGTGAAGCCGAGGTCGGCACAGGAAAAACGCTCGCTTATCTTATAGCAGGGCTTTGTGCCAAAAGATATGAAAACTCAATGTTCGGCGGTGATAATCCCGTTACCATAACAACCTCAAATATTGAACTGCAAACAGCGTTAGTTGAAAGAGAACTTCCGAAACTCTCGCAAATGCTCATGGAATATCATATTATCAACAGACCGCTGACTGCTGTGTTGCGAAAAGGAAAAGAGCATTATTTCTGCCTTTTCAGGTATCGAGATTTTATCAGTAAGCTTTCAGATTATCCCGATAAAAACAAAGAATTTCTCGAAAATCTTGAATATACAAGGTTTGATCAAAAGGCTTTTGATTTGGACAAGCTCAAGCTAAAAGGCAGTATTAAATCTAAAATCTGTGTCAAAGGCAGTTGCCGTGCTTGCCCATGTTCTTCTGAATGTAAATATGTTGAATTTATAAGCAGAGCAAAGTCGGCAAATATGCCACTTGACTTTCAGGTTACCAATCACAATTTGTATTTAAATTCTATCGAACAGGAAGGTCTGCTCCGGCACAGTTCATATATTATCATTGATGAAGCACATAAATTAAAGGAAGCGGCACAGGATGTTTACGGAAAGAGGATATATGAAAATGATGTTATCAAATACATTAACTTTGTAAAAAACCTTTATGATCCCGAAACTGACCTTGACACATATAAAAGATTGCGCAGGAAGGTTGCTTTACACAACACTCAATTGTTTAAAACTCTAAAAAATAAAATACACGCAAATGACATTGATTCGGATGTAGGAAGTATTATAAATCTTGATTATAATACCATTGCAATTATTAAAAAGCTGTCTGAAGAAATCGCTGTCCTCGATGCTCTTACAAAGAAACGGAAAGGAAAATGCGAAATCAGTGCCAAGCAAATCATTAAAGCCCTCGAACGATTTACGAATCCTGCAAAAATCTGCGTTTGGATAGATCAGGATGAAAACGGGTTGATTTCTCTCTGCTGCTGTTCAAAAAACATCGGTGGCAAATTACAGAAAGGCGTGTGGGATTTAAAATCAAGTCATGTACTTACATCCGGCACAATGAGCGATGGCTCAAGCTTTGATTTTTTTAGGCGTGAGAACGGCCTCGACCGGATTCGACGAGATGAAATTATCGAAATGTCAACGCCGTCTCCGTTTGATTACAAAAACAATACGAGGTTGTTCATCCCGAATGATATGCCGACCCCCGACAATGACAGTGAAGAATATATTAATGCCGTAGCAGACAAGGTAGTGCAGCTTGTAAATGCTACCAACGGACACACCGCAATTCTTTTTACCTCATACAAAGTATTGAATGCCGTATATATCAAGACAAAGGAAAGACTCGCAAAATACGATATTATTTGTATGACTCGCTCAAACAAGACGGCTATCACCGATTTTAAAAAGAGCAAGAACGGTGTGCTGTTTGCTTCCGGATCTATGTGGGAAGGTGTAGATTGTGTCGGCGATTGTTTGTCATCGGTTATTATTGTCAGATTACCGTTTCCGATACGTTCGGCCGCAATGGAAGAAAAGAAAGAAGCTTGTGAAAATGTTCCTAAATTCATTCGTGAATATGCCGTCCCCGAAATGCTGATAAAGTTACGCCAAGGAGCAGGCAGACTCATCCGCAGTGAAACAGATACAGGACTTCTTTCCATTCTTGATCCCCGTGCCAACTCAGGCAGTTATGCCGTAAAAGTTGCCCAAGCACTTTCAAAATATCCGAAAGTTCAAAGTATTGAAGAGGCAAAAGAATTTATGAAATCGGTAAAGGAGCCCGAATACTTTGAATAATGAAAAGGTGGCTTCGGTGATATCCGAGGCCACCTCCTATTAGGAGGTTGAATTATGATAACGGAAACACAGCATACGAGCATAAAATATTTGAAAATCCTTTGCGTCCTGCGGCAATTGCTGACTGATAAAACCATAACTCAAGCCGAATATAGCAAGGCGAAAAAGTACTATAAAAAATTGACCGGTGCCGACCTCGCAATAGCAGATTAAAAATATGTCTTAAATGATAATAAAAGATACATAACGGGCTATTTGTCTGGACTTTCGGCGTGTTTTCGGTATAATGTTGTTAGAAAAAAGATACGAAAGGAGTGCGCTCAATGCCACAGATAAAGCTTATATCATCATTGACACAACAAACGGTTAAAAAGTTACGAGTGGCGGCGTACTGCCGAGTATCTACGAACTCTGCCGATCAACTTAATTCATATGCATCACAAATACGAATATATACAAAAAAGATACAGCAAAAGCCCGAATGGGAATTCGTAGATATATTTGCCGACGAAGGCATAAGCGGCACTAAGTCTAAAAATCGTCCCGAATTTCAGCGGATGATAAGAATGTGTGAGTTACGGCGGATAGACCTTATAATTACTAAATCACTATCGAGATTTGCGAGAAATACAAAGGAAGCGCTTGAATACACACGAAAGCTGAGACTTCTCGGTGTGGGCGTTATGTTCGAAAAAGAAGGTATAAACACTCTATCGCTTGGCGATGAAATGTTGCTCAACACATTCGCCGCTATTGCACAAGAGGAATCTCAAGCTATATCGCAAAACCAACGCCTATCCATAATTAAAAGAATGGAAACGGGAACATATGTAGACAGCAATGCACCTTACGGCTATAGATTGATTAATAAGCAACTTGAAGAATATCAGCCCGAAGCAGATATAGTGAGATGGATATTCAAATCATATCTTAATGGAATGTCAACAGCTGAAATTGCGAGAGAAATGAGTAATCGAGGGGTGCTTACTAAAGGCGGTAAAGAAAAATGGAAATCGAGTAAAATTGCCTATATGCTTTCAAATGAGCGTTATGTCGGTGACAGTAAATATCAAAAGACTTACCGCACAGCCACAGTACCATTTACCCAATATAAGAATCGTGGCGAAGAAGATATGTACTACGCCACCGAAACACATATTGGCTTAATTGATAGAGAAACCTTTGAAAAAGTACAAACACTATTGAAGTGCCGTAGAGAAAGATTTTCTCAAATAACTGAACAAAATATATATCCGCTGACGAGCCACATTCGATGTTCCGAGTGTGGCTCGTCTTTCCATAGAAGAATAAAAAACGGCAGCATTAAGTGGGTATGTGCAAAGCATAATGAAAACGCCAAAGCCTGTAATTCATTCTGCTATAACGAGGAACGGATCTATGATGGCTTTGTTACCATGGTAAATAAACTGCGATATGATGCTGAAAACATTATCGGACAGACAATAAGTTTACTTGAAACTGCCGCAAACACCTATAAAATGAACAACCAAACAGCAAGAAATATGAGTCAAAGCATTGCTGAACTTAATGCCAAATTGCTTATGCTCGACCAATTGCAAGGAAAAGGCTATCTTGCAAATGAAGTATATCAAATGCAAACAAGAAATATAAGAAAGCAAATCAACGAGCTAAAGTTGCAAAGACAAGACAGTTATGAATCAAAAATTCTTGAAACACTTGTGGAAATCAAAAAAATTAAGGTTCTTCTTGATGAAATAGATGAACCTTTAGAGGAATTCGATCAAAAACTGTTTGAGCAAATCGTCTGCGAAATGACGATTAGCAGAAATGACAAATTAACTATAACGCTAATAGGTGGTCTAAAATTCACCGAAATTATATAAGGAGTCAATCAAAAATGAAGCAAAGTCGATTTATCCCATACGGTTATACGATGCGAAACGGAAAAACAATCATCGAACACTCTGAAGCCGATATCATAAAGGAAATCTTTAAAGAGTATATTAGCGGCGCATCGCTGAAAGATATAGCGGAAAGCCTTACAGCGAGAAAAGTGCCTTATACCGAAAAAACAGATGTATGGGATAAAGCTCGAATTGCAAGAATTATTGACAATACAAAATACATAGGAACTGACGAATATGATGCAATAATCGACGAGGATACCTTTGAAACCGCAGTCAGCACCAAAGCATCGCGACAGACAAATACAGTTAAAAAGGAATGTGAAGGTATAGCAATTCTGCGAAATCGGGTAAGATGTGAAAAATGCGGCTCACTAATGGTTCGAAAAGTTTATACTAAACGAAAAATAAATGAAAGCTGGGTTTGCACCAATGATGAGTGCGGATGCCGAATACGGATAAGTGATACCGACATATTAATCAAAATAACGATACTACTCAATCGCATTATAGAAAATGCCGGTCTCATAATACCGTCGGAACAGGTCAAAATACATGACTCGATAGAAGTGGAAAAATATAAATCCGAAATAAATGCCGAACTCGGACGGCAGATGCCAAGTGAAGAATTTATTATAACGCGGATACTTGATATAGCAAATCGGCGCTACGCAGAAAGCAATTCCAAGCAAATAATAATTGCAAATATCGCAAAAAAACGAATATCCTTAATGAAACCGCAAAAAGAATTTAATTGTGCATATTTCTCCGACCTTGTATCATATATCACACTTGATGATTCGGGGCGTGTGAAATTGCACACTAAAACCGAAACAATAATATAAGGGGAAAATGAAAATGGCAGTCAGAAAGATACCTAAAAAGAGCATTACGCTGCTTGAACCTAAACGTTCAATGATAGTAGATAAGGAAAAATACAGACAAAGAAGAGTTGCTGCTTATTGTCGTGTATCGACGGATAGCGAAGAACAACTTACATCATACACCACGCAAAAAAGAGTATATACAGAAATGATAGCCGCAAACAAAGAATGGCAATTGGCAGGCATATATGCCGATGAAGGTATCTCCGGTACACGAGCAGATAAGCGGCAAGAATTTCAAAGGATGATAAAGGACTGTCACGCCGGAAAGATTGATTATATTATAACTAAATCGGTATCCCGATTTGCAAGAAACACTGTGGACTGTCTTGAAACGGTACGAATGCTAAAAGCTATGGGTATCGGAGTATTTTTCGAGGAACAGAATATAGATACGCTAAAAAGTGACAGCGAATTATATCTTGTAATATATGCCGGCTTTGCACAATCCGAGTCTGAAAGCATAAGCAAAAATATAACTTGGAGTTTCAGAAAGAATTTTGAGGATGGCAAATGTATATTTATGTACAAGAAATTGCTCGGATACAAGAAAGGTAATGACGGTCAACCCGAAATTGTTCCTTACGAAGCTGAAATAGTAGAGCGAATATATGATATGTATCTCGGCGGTCAAACAACGAGGACGATATCCGAAATACTGAAAGCCGAAAATATTGAAATCCCCGGCAAAAGCTTCACCTTCAGCAGTCATATGATTGAAAATATACTTAAAAACGAAAAATACTGTGGCGATTGCATACTCCAAAAGACCGTTACAATAGACTGCATATCTAAAACCCGAAAAGCCAACGAAGGTGAAGCCCCGATGTATATGGTGCAGAATAATCACCCTGCCATCATAGATCGAAAGACTTTTAACCGAGTACAAGAAGAAATGAGCCGAAGAAATGCCATATCACCGCAATCGCCGCAAAAAGCGCTTACTGCATCGGGAAAGCATTCAAAATATGCATTAACCGAGGTGCTTAAATGCGGCGAATGCGGTAGCAGATACAGAAGATGTACTTGGACATCGCATGGCAAAAAAAGAATTGTATGGCGGTGTATCAACCGACTCGATAACGGGACAAAATACTGTTCCGACTCACTGACAGTCCTTGAATCAAGCCTGCACCAAGCGATTGTGCGTGCCTTAAGGCAATTCGATTCAGAAGACGAAGTAACATATCTGACTCTGATGAAAGCAACCATAGGCGAAGCAATCGGAATAAATGGCGGCTCCGATGAGATCGACTTACTGCAAAGGCAGATAGACGCTCTTAACAAAAGAATGATAACCATCGCAACCGAGAGTTTAGAAAATAATACCTCATTCGAAGATAATGAAGCCGAATACAAAGAAATTTCGGAACAGATTGCACAGTTGGGCAGAAGAATAACCGCTATAAACGAAAGTCTTGCAAAAGATAACAGTCGCAAAGATAGGCTGCAACGAATACAGGAAATCATCGCCGAGCGCAGAATCAATAACGATACTTATGACGATGCGATAGTGCGTCAGATGATAGAGTGCATAGAAGTGTTCAAAGACGGTAAGCTGCTGATACACTTTGGTGGCGGGTACGAAATTGAAGAACATATATAATCCCCAAAAACAGAACAAACCGTAGTCGAGTTGGACTGCGGTTGTTTTTGTTTTATAAAGTTTATATTTAAACAGGAGATTGACGAAACAATGATTATGAAGTAAAATAAGCGTAGTACAAATACAAAGTCAAGTAATGTGTTTCAAGAGATGGCTCGCATTCTCATGGACATGGAGAAAACAAAATGAATGCTTTTATTATTGGAAATGGATTTGATTTGGCGCATGATTTGCCAACATCATACAGTGATTTTCACTCTTATATTTTTGAACGATTTCCAAATTTGAACACTCACTATATGTATGTACCTACGACAGTAATAGGCCATCATGGAGAAACCGTTGTTAGTGAGGAAGATACTGCTTCATTGCTATGCTATTTGTTAAATGATGTTTGCGGTGATGATTGGAAGGACTTTGAAAATGCTTTGGGCAAAATTGATTTATTTGAATGCTTTAATGATTTAGAAAGAGTATATGACAGAGATGGCGACAGAAATTTATGGCATGAGGCATACAATAATGAGGATCGAACGACTGATTTGTCCTGCGCAATTCCTATGATAAAAGTATTTTTTTCAGACTGGATTAAAAGCATTCAGCCTGCAAATAAGAAGATAAAAGGTTTTTCTGAAATTATTGATTCTGAAAACGATTTGTTTATTACTTTCAATTATACTCATACGCTCGAAGAATTATATGGATGTAAAAAAGTCGTGCATATGCATGGAGAAGTTGGCAAAGAAATTATTATTGGTCACAACGGAACAAAAGACTATACAGAAGAAAACCCATCAACTCCAATCGGATGTTATAATTCATTGCAAGATATTTATGACGGACTCAGAAAAAATACAGATGAAGTAATTAGAAGACATTATGATGAAATAAAGAGCATTGCAGATTGTGAGAAGATTTATTCATATGGATTTTCCTATTCCAATGTCGATATTCCATATATTAAAATGATTTGCGAATCAATCAAAAGTTCAAATGTGTCTTGGCTTTTTAATGCTTATGATTGCAATAGAATTGATCACTACAAAGAAACAGTATCAAAAAATGGGTTTTGCGGTAAATTTTCTAAATATACGGTATAGTATAAAATACATATTATCTTTGGAGGCATAATTTATGAGTATTGAAAAAGAGTATTTAATCGCAGAAGAATTTGTCTTAAAAATAATACACGAGTATAATTACCCTGATGGACACCCATTCAACGATTATCCATGCACCCCTGAGTCTATGCCGATAAAAATGCTAATTATTATTTATTGTTTTACTCAAAACGAAAAAATGATAAGATCATATGCGAAAAAGTGCAAAAGCATAGAAAACGGTATGTTTTCAGCTATAAAATACAATCAAGAAATATCAGAATTGTCTTGGCTATATTATTTGATAGTCGGTGTTTTGGAAAAGAATCAAATTAATTTATCTGAGATCTTTGATGAAGAAAAAGCAATTATTGACAACGGTAAAAAATTCGAGTATTCTTTTTTGCTCAATAATCCTAGATGTATTGCCGCATTTGAAGTAAAGACAATTACATGCGATCCATTTATTAAAGAAGGACTTGAAATCATTGATGGAAAAAAGCTTGTTAAACCTTTTTTCCCGCAATTAAAAGATTGCGATTATTTAAAAAATCAAACCGAGAGTTATATCTTGAAATCGAGTACATACTATTATCAAGTGGAACAAAATATAAAGAGAATAGCAGCAAAGTGTCGAGGTACTAATATATCAGGAGAAAAGTTGTACTGTTTCGGTGTAATATTTATCAATGCCTCGACTTCATTTGAAGAATTCTATTCTTATTTTTTTAATGAAAAATATGGCTTATCCCCTTTTGTTTATGACAGTAAAATAGATGTTCTAACTCTTGTTTCTTTTGATGCTAAAAATGATTTTAAATTTGATAATTTATACAGAAATTGTTATGTACAGACTTTTGTGGTTCATCCATCTGAAGAACTATTAAGTATTTGTAAAGCGTTGCGACTAGATAATTATATCGCTATTGGCAATCAAATAAATAAATATGTTTTGATGAGGAGCAAGGAATTATTCGGAAAATATAAAATTTTGTGCCGGGAAGGGATTCTAAATATTATTCCAGCAAATGCAGATGAAGAAGAAATCAATAAATATGTTTCGTATTTAAAAAATCATAAAATTCGATAAAACGGATTTAAAACACTAAAAACAATTGTGTTCGCCGTACAATCACAAACAAAAATCCGTTTTCGTGAAAGGGCAGATTTTTGTTTGTGATTATTCAATATTCATGGATCTTTTCAAGAATTTCGAGTGGCCAAAAGAATAAAAAACTGCTCAGGTGTTACAAGGTTGCTGTTTGCTTTTAATTCTGCTATAGCAGTAAAAGAAGAGATTTGATAGGCAGAAGAATGCAGCCTTGCAAGTGATAACAGTCACAAAGACAGGCTGCAACGGATACAGGGAATTATCGCTCAACGCAAAATCGACAGCGATACTTATGACGATGCGATAGTACGGCAGATAATAGAGTGCATAGAAGTGTTCAAAGACGGTAAACTGCTGATACACTTTGGCGGCGGCTATGAAATCAAAGAACAAATATAATCTCAAAAGCAGGACGAACCGTAGTCGAAAATGACTGCGGTCGTTTTTGTTTTATGAAGTTTATATTATAGAAAAGGAGATTGACGGAACAATGATTATGAAGTAAAATAAGCGTATCTTTTTTGCACCCAAGCAGAGTTTGAAAACTTGATTCCATGTAGGCCGAAAATATACTTGAAAAAATATAAAAATCCTTTAGAAACCTTTATTTATGCGGTTTTATAACCCGTATCTTAATTGCACCCACAAGCCATATCGAGTATTCATAAGGGATTTCACTTATGAATACTCGATTTTTTATGGCTCTTTGTCAATAGTTGGGGTAAAGAGTATATCAACAATGAAATTTAATTAGTAATTTTAAAGGGACGTAAAATGAAAAGTTATATTTCTACCGTAATAATAACACAGTTATCGTTGCTCACCCTGATTGTGTTTGTAACAAAAAACAAGGTTTTGCCTAAACGTGTAAAAACGGGAATCATAACCGCATCTGCTCTGATTATGGTATGTGCATTTGCAGAATTTTCAGGAGTGTTGCTTGACGGTGCGGCAACTATATTAAAACCTTTGCATATTGTTGTTAAGTATATTGAGTTCTGTGTAGCGCCGATTATTCCGCTTGTGTTTTCATCTGCATTTTATCCGATGAAATCCAATAAAATGATTTTTCTGCCACCCATTATTCATATCGCTTTTGAAACATTGTCACTCTTTTTAGGAATTATATTTTATATAGATGATAAAAACGTTTATCATCACGGTGAACTGTATTGGCTGTATTATTTATTTGTGTTTTTAAGTATGATGTGTCTTTTTTTCACCGTTGCAAAATTCGAAGCACAATTTCAGAACCGAAACCGCAGTTCACTATTTATACTTTTGGCGTTTTTAACAGTGGGAGTCGTGTTTCAAAACATTGACAACGATGCCAAAATCGTTTGGCTTACAATGGCAATAGGTATGATACTTTTCTACATTTACTACTGTAACATGATCTACAAACTCGATGCTTTGACCGAACTTTTAAACCGCAGGGCCTATGAGGTGCATATATCCTCATTAAAAAGAAAAGCATATATAATTTTGTTTGACATAAATAACTTTAAAAGTATAAATGACACTTTTGGTCACAATTCCGGCGATATGTGCTTGAAATCCGTAGCGTCTGCCATAAGAAAGGTGTATCGCAAAAGCGGATTGTGTTACAGGGTAGGTGGGGATGAATTTTGTGTTATTATTGACCACAAGGCTGACTTTTGCAAAATTGAGGATCTGAATGCAAAATTTAAAAATCAGATTTCAAAACACAATAACGACATCGGCACTGCAACGTCGGTAGCCATAGGCTATGCGCTTTTTGAGCCGAACAAAACCAAAATATCCGATACTGTTAAAAAAGCCGACGAGCAAATGTATTTAAACAAAAACCATACAAACGAACCATAAAAAAACTTTTTCTTGTATTTGATATTAAAGTTTGTTATAATGATAAAAAATACAGGCAAACCTGTCGAAAGACAGCGACGCAAAGTTAAGTGTCTAACCGGAATTTTCCGTATGATTGACTGACCGCACCCGAAATGTGCGGTCAGTTTTTTTATTGAGGTGATTTTTTGAACCGTGTTTTAAGAGAAGAAAAAAAGTTTTTAATCAGTATTGACGAGTTTATTTCCCTATCGCACAAATTAGGAAATATTATGCTTTCAGATCCGCATAACGGCACTCACGGATACACAATCCGTTCCCTTTATTTTGACACTGTTTACGATAGGGATTATTTTGAAAAGCAGGCGGGCGTTGAGCTGCGGCGCAAAATACGGCTTCGTTGTTATGATCCGAAAGCGGATTACGCTATGCTTGAAATAAAACAAAAGCAAGGGGCAAATCAGCTAAAGCGTTCGCTTAAATTAAAACGCGAGGACGCCGTTCGGCTGACTTTGGGAGACTACTCTCCGTTGCTTTCATATTCCGAGCCCTTTGCCGCCGAATGTTATGCTTTGATGAATACCAAATGCTATTTGCCGAAAACCATTGTGGAATACAATCGTAAGGCTTATATCGCAAAAGAAAACAAAATAAGAGTAACCTTCGACAATCATATTGTTTCTACGGAAAGCTGTTTTGATTTATTCAGCGAAAATCTGAATATGAATCCTGTGCTCGACCCATATAATGTGGTGCTTGAGGTGAAATTCAACGGTTTTTTGCTTGAATATATAAAGCGGATGATAAATCCCGTTAACAGAAGCGAGCTTTCAGTCAGTAAATATGTTTTAGCCAGACAGAACGGTTATCAAACAAGATTATAGGAGAATAAAAAATGAGAGAAAAAATTTACAGTCTTTTTACTAACCCCAGCGATATGACATGGCAACAAATTTTAATGAATATATCCGCAGCCGCAGTTCTCGGAATGTTTATTTTTGTTTCTTATTTAATATCGCACAGAGGGACTATTTACAGCAAAAAATTTAATGCTTCGCTTGTTATTTTGACGGTGCTTACAGGCACGGTTATGACCGTTATCGGAAATAACATAGCGTTATCCCTCGGTATGGTCGGAGCATTGTCTATTGTACGTTTCAGAACAGCTATTAAAGATTCCCGTGATACGGTATATATTTTTTGGGCAATCATAATAGGTATTTGCTGCGGTGTCGGGGATTATTTGGTAGCATCAATAGGCAGTGCAGTTACCTTTTTCGTTATATTTATTCTCGGTTGTATTAAAAGCGATAACCGTATTCTCTTAATAGTGCGCGCCGACCGTGCCAAACAGCCCATGATTAAATCACAGGTTTACAAGCTGTTTTCCGGAAAAGCAATTCTAAGGGTAGAAAACACTACTCAGGATACCGTAGAGTTAATATATGAGCTGACGCAAAAAATGGTTAGAAAAGCAGAAAAAGGCGAAATTAATATTACTGACAGCATATATAAACTTGAAAATATAGAATATGTTAATTTGGTAATGCAGAACGATGAAATATCCAACTGACGGAGGATTTTCAGATGAAATATAAATTTATCGGGGCGATTGCGTGCATTGCAATATTGCTTGTGGGTTCACTTAATTGGAATTTGCTGTTCGGTCTTACAACCGAAAAACGCGTTCATCAGCATTTATCTTATGTGCCAAAACAAAAATGCGAGCAAACCCATAATGACGGCGAGCTTTGCACTCACCTCCCGCTTATTTCTATTGATACAAACGGTCAGGAAATACCGGGAAAAGGAATGAAAGACGAAAACGGAAGACACACCGGATTTTCCTCCACTCCCGACGGAAACGACCGAATAACTGCCTCTATGCGGATTATGGATTCGGAATCCGAATATAATCATACTTCCGATGAATCTACGGTTTCAAGCGATGTAATTATTCATGTGCGCGGTAACAGCTCGAGATTTTTTGAAAAATCAGGTTATCGCATTAAGCTTATTGATAAGAATGGGAACAATAATCCTCAGTCACTGCTCGGAATGGATAAACACCAAGACTGGGTGTTGCACGGGCCTTACCTTGATAAAACACTGATACGCAACTATATGATGTATAACTTATCAGGAGAAATTATGGACTATGCGCCGAATGTGCGTTTTTGTGAGGTTGTTATCAACGGCGAATATGAGGGAGTATATGTTTTGACCGAGCTGATTACAGCAGGCAAAGACGGTGCAAGGCTTAATATGTCGGTTGACGCTAAGGATAATACCTACACCGGTTACCTTTTAAGATTGGACCGACAAAACGACATTGAATCTGACCGTGTAAATAACCTGACTGAATATACTCTAAGAGCAGACAGGGATTTAAAATTAGAGGTTGAATATCCCGGACAGCAGAAACTGAACGAAACGCTTAAAAGATCTATTGAAACCGACTTCTCACGCTTTGAAAAGGCGCTTTATTCATATGATTTCAACAACAAAAAATACGGCTATAAAAATTATATTGATGTAGATTCGTTCGTCTCGTATTTTATCATTCACGAGCTTGTTGTAAACTATGACGCCGGATCTTATTCCACCTATATTTATAAGGATACAAGCGGAAAATACAAGATGTGCGGTTGGGACTTTAATAATGCTTGTGACAATTATCAAGAACAAAGCGTTATGACGGTACAGCATTTTGAAATTCAAAACAAATTATGGTTCGCTATGCTGATGAAAGATGAAGATTTTGTTGAAAGTGTTACAAGCAAATATCGGTCTTTACGAAAAACTGTATTCAGCGATAAATATTTAGAAGAATATATTGACGGGGTTATTGAATTTTTAGGACCGGCAATAGAACGGAATAACAAACGATGGGCTTCGTCTTTCAGCGACGATACTCTTCTTGAACCCGAAGGCAGAAATCTTCATTCGTATGACGAGGCAGTAATGCAGCTAAAAACATTTTTCAGTGTGCGTACAGCTTGGCTTGACGATAACATTGAAACACTTAAACAATACAGTGCGTCATCAAAAATCAAGAAATACACCGAGGTAACAGATTAGAAAGGAGCATATATGAAAAAATTTATTATTATTGTTTTATGTATTGCTCTTTTATTTGTCGGTGTTGATGCCGCTTACTACCGTTTAGGAGTATATATAGATCTTAACCCTTCAAAAGAAGTGAAAACCTTTGTAAAAACAAAGGAAAACAAAATTCTGCTTAACAGCGGAAAAGGATATAATGAATTTGAAATAAAAGGCGTTAACTTAGGCTCTGGCGAGCCGGGTGAATGGTCTACGGATTTCAGCATAGACAAAGAAACCTATAAGAGATGGTTTAAATATATAAAAGAAATGGGTGCTAACACTATTCGTGTTTACACCATTCAGAACGATACCTTTTATAACGCATTTTATGAATATAACTATCAAAATCCGGATCCTCTTTATATGATTCACGGAGTGTGGGTAAACGATTATGTTCAGAATTCCCACAGAGACGCTTATGATAAAGACTTTTACACCACCTTTTCCCGTGACAGCATTACCATGATTGATGTTATTCACGGAAAGAAAAAGCTTTCCTTAGGGCGCGTTGCCAGCGCCGGTCACGGAACATACCGCAAGGATGTTTCAGAGTGGGTTATCGGCTATATTCTCGGTGTTGAATGGGACGATATTACGGTAGCCTATACAGATGAAACCTATAAGAATATGACGGAGTATACGTCTTTTAAGGGAGAATATCTTTATACGGCAGAAAATGCCTCGGTTTTTGAAACGCTTTTGTGCAAGCTTGGAAATCATTTGATAGATTATGAAACAAAACGCTATAAAACGCAAAAGCTGATTGCCTTTTCAAATTGGCCGACAACCGATCCTTTTAAATATCCCGAAACTGTAAAAAACTTATATATGAAATGCGCCTATGTGGATGTTGAGCATATTAAAACAACCGACAAGTTGCTTACAGGACAATTTGCCTCATATCATGTTTATCCTTACTATCCCGATTATCTTAATTGGACCGACGATTGGAGCTTTTCGGGTATCACCGACAAAACTCAGTTTTATGACGGTGAAGAATTAAATACCTACCGAGCATACTTAAGTATGCTTACCTCGCACCATACAATTCCCGTAGTAATTTCTGAATTCGGTGTTTCAACAGGCAGAGGAATGGCACACAGAGATTTAAACACGAACCGAAATCAAGGCAATATGTCCGAAAAGGATCAAGGACAGGCACTTATTCGGTGCTATGAAGATATAATGGCTGCAGGATGTGCGGGTTCTTGCGTGTTTTCATGGCAAGACGAATGGTTCAAGCGCACTTGGAATACTATGTATGCCGTAAATTTAACCCGAAATCCTTATTGGTCGGATTATCAAACAAACGAGCAGTATTTCGGACTTCTTTCCTTTGACCCCGGGAAAGAAAAATCCGTTTGTTATGCAGACGGAGATATTTCGGAATGGTCGGGAGAAAAGCCTGTAGTACAATCGGGTGATATGTCTGTAAGTATCCGTTATGATGAGCGGTTTATGTATTTTCTAATCTATAAGAAAAACCTTGATTTTGAAAATGACAAAATATTTATTCCTATTGATACCACACCGAAATCCGGCAGTAATTACTGTGAGAACTTTGGCTTGAAGTTTGATAAGGCAGCGGATTTTGTCCTTGTAATCAATGGGAAAGACAACAGTCGGCTTATGGTTCAGGAACGATATGAAGTACTGCGATCTACCTATTCGCAAAATCTTAAAGGCTTTGATACCTATCTTGTTGATAATGTTCCCGATAAGAACTCCTCAAAATTTGTAAATATTGATATGATCCTTGAAATTTTCAATGTCACGGAAGAACAGCGACACAGTAATCTCTTTAATTTCGGTGAGCCTTCATTTGAAACCGGAAAGCTGAGATACGGAAACGCCAACCCGGATTCTGCCGACTTTGACTCGCTTGCCGATTTTGCCCAAAGCGGAGATTATATAGAAGTGAAATTGCCGTGGCAGCTGCTTAATTTCTCCGATCCGTCTAAAATGGAAATCCTCGATGATTATTACAGCGGAAATTACGGAATTAAATTTATAAATATCAATAAAATGAATATTGGAATTATGACCGAAAGCAGTAACCGCTGCCATCTTTCATCCTTTGAACTGAAGGGGTGGAGCAACAAAGTGACTTATCACGAAAGGCTTAAGAATTCCTATTATCTATTACAAAGTTATTGGAACAAAGAGGTGTCGTCGTGAGAGTAGAAATAATGCTGTATATCTATCTGTTTGTATGCGGAGCAATGATTATTTTTAATATAATCACTGCGGTTTTATTCCGCAAAAGCGAACGAAAGACGGAAAAAGTAAGCAAAGATCTGCGTTATGAGGTTGTGCTCCGGCTTAAAGCTGCGGAGGCAGGCTCCCCTATTGACAAAAACCATAAGCTATATCTGAGCCGGAAATTACGAAAAGTCGGGAATATGATAGCCTTTGACAAAATGTTGGCGGCTGAATATATAAGCCACCCGCAGGAAATTCGCAATTATTTGCATAGTCTTGACGAGGTTTTTATATCACTTATGGCATATTATATGAAGCGAAACAGAATTGAAGCCGCCTATTTCCCCTATATTATAAAAAAATACCGAGTAATTGCATACCGTTCCTTTTACAGCCTTGAGGGGGCTTTACTTGAGCTTTTGAACGAACCGAGCATTTACTGCCGTGAAAATGCTATGCAGGCGCTTTACACTACGGGCGATGTTGACTGTATTATAAAAGCTATTAAAACAATTGACCGTAGTGATTTATTCTATCACCGAAAGCTGTTATCCGACGGTCTTTTGAATTTTGCCGGCAGCGGTAATACTTTGGGCAAAAAAATCGTTGAAAATTTTTTTGATTTTTCAGTAGGAATGCAAGTGACATTACTTGATTATTTGCGCTTTTCAGGCAGTGAGTACCAAAAGTTTGCATTATCGCTTTTGATAAACGAGGATTTGAATGATGAAATACGCTATGCGGCAATCCGATATCTCGGCAAATATCCGTTTTCAAAAGCGTATGAAGCGCTGTGCGGTTTTGCTGAGGAGAACTCAGAGCAAAAGTGGGAATATGCCGCTATTGCTTCAACCGCTCTCGGTTCATATCCGTGTGAAAACACCGTACATATTTTAAAGAAAAATCTGTATAGCCAAAACTGGTATGTACGGCTCAATTCGGCGGCGAGTTTAAAAAATCTCGGAATTACATATTCGGAATTAAGCGATATTATAGACGGAAACGACCGCTATGCTTCGGAAATTATCAGGTATTGTCTGCAACGGGATTATTCGGGTGAAAAGGAGGCGGTTCATATATGATAGAAGCAATAGATATATTCCTAAAAGCCGTCGGTGTGTTTTTTATTATTTATATGATTGGTTATTCAACCTTTTTGTTTCTGTCTGTTTTGGTAGGATCTTCTGAGCTTTACAAAACACATCGCCGAAAATGCCTTAAAAATTTTTTTCCGAACGATTATTTTGTGCCGATTACCATTGTAGTCCCTGCTTATAACGAAGAAGTAACCGTAGTGGAAACGGTTAAGTCCCTGCTTGAGCTTGATTATCGGTCTTACGAAATCATTGTAGTTGATGATGGTTCACGCGACGAAACCGCAAAAAAGGTTATTGACGCATTTTCAATGCACCGTGTTTCACGTCCGATTCGCAGACAAATTGAATGTCAGCCCGAGGAATTTATTTATGAAACAAGGGATACCCGTGTGCCGCTTACTGTTATACGAAAGAAAAACGGCGGAAAAGCCGACGCACTGAATATGGGTATAAACGCCGCTAATTATCCTTATTTTATCTGTATGGACGCAGACTCGGTACTTCAGTATGATTCACTTAAAAACATCTCTCAGCCTATTTTAGAAAAACCGAATGTTGTTGCAGTCGGAGGGTTGATAAGGCTGTCAAATGATGTTGAGCTTGAGAATTGCAGAGTGAAAAAATATCAACTTCCAAAAAATATCATTGCCTGTATGCAAGTGCTTGAATATGACCGGTCATTTTTAGCGTCACGCATTATGTTCGATAAATTCAACGGCTCGCTTATTATTTCAGGTGCATTCGGTTTGTTTAAAAAGGATGTTGTAATTGCCGCCGGAGGTTACAATAACAAAACAATGGGTGAGGATATGGAGCTTGTAGTAAAGCTGCATGAATACTGTACGGTCAATAATATGAAATACACTATCTGCTATGCAACCGACGCCATTTGTTGGACGCAGGCTCCCGAAAAGCTGAGCGACTTAAAAAAGCAGCGTAAGCGCTGGCACCTTGGACTGTTTCAAAGTATGATTAAACACAGAAAAATGCTATTCAACCCCAAATTCGGTGCGGTAGCTTATATTTCATATTTATATTTTCTGATTTATGAATTGCTTTCGCCTTTTATAGAAATATTCGGAGTTCTGACAATGCTTTTGGCTTTTGCGATGGATTTGATTAACATTCCGTTTATGGTACTGTTTTTCCTTATCTATGCAGTATTTGGAAGTGTGTTGTCGCTTACGGCGTTTTTCTCAAGAATTTATACTTCGGATTTGAAAGTAACATTTTCAGACGCGGTTAAAGCCTGCCTTTTGTGTGTTTTTGAAATCACATGTCTTAGGTTTGTTTTGGCTTGGGTCAGGGCAACGGCTTTTTTCGGTTATCGCAAGAAAAAACTGCAATGGGGCCGAATTGAACGCAAAAAAATCAACTTCAAATAAGAGGAGAGAAATATATGGAACTTAAGGATTTAAGAACCGCATTGTTCGGATTTAATAAAAACGATGTTTGCGAATACATTTCACAGTTAAACTATATCTATGAACAAAAGGAAGCGCAAAAAATCAAAGAGCAGAAAGATATATTAGAGGAACTGAATAAAAAGAATGAGGAACTGAATGATTATAATTCACGTTTAAATCAAGAAAACACCAATCTTAAAAGGATTAACGATGAATTACAGAAAAAATTTGAATTATCCGACAAAAGGTCAAGCGAATTGAAAAACCAAATTGAAGAAATTCGCAAAGCGACCGTTTCAGTGCTTGAGGAAGTTAAAGAACAGCTAAACTCGGCCGAAAAAAGAATTTCGGATCTGCAAACGGAGCAAGGTTATGAATGATTGCCGAAAGTTTTATAAAAGCTTAATTATATGCATTTTTTCTATTGCGATGATATTGAATATCGGGTTGCCTGTTTATGCCGCTGTTTATACAGTACCAAGTGACAGCGGTGAGGCGGACACCGTTTATGTTGCCGGAAATCCAAATGCTTATCCGCTTGAATATTACAGTAAGGAAGATAAAGCTTTTTGCGGTGTTTTTCCCGATATGCTGAAGGTTGTATCCGAAAAAACAGGCATTTCATTTACCTATATTTCAGCTTCTTCCGAAAATCGGCAGAAAGAGCTTTCCCGCAACAATCAGGTTGAATTGTTGACAGTACTCTCCGATAAACAGGACGAGTGCAAAGTGGATGAACTGTTGCCGGTTTTAGAGTTTTATTCTAAAGGGGAAAATACAACTTATTGCATAGGCTTTACCGAAATTACCTCTCCTGAACTTATCGGGAAAATAAGAAATGCCTTTTCGGAAATATCCGAAGAGGAAAAAATGGGGTTTTTACTCGCCAATTCAAATAATAATCCTGATGTCAGCAACAAGAACCGTTTAATAAAAATAATAATTTTGTCAATTTCTTTTCTTATTGTCATTTGCGGTTTTCTTGCCGTCGTTGCCGTCAAAAGAAAAAAACACAGCAATCAAGATTCGATGATTGACGAATTGACGGGTATAGGCAATGCAGAATATTATAATTATGCCTTTGAACAGTTGCTATCCCGTCAATCTAAAAATCTTTATGCTGTTGTTTATTTGGCATATGAAGTTGAAAAAATAAGCATTGAATGCGGAGAAAAAACAATTAAGGAAATTGAGAGTTATGTTGCTGCACACTTAAATTCAAAAATTGCCTCTGCCGAATACCTAGCAAGGATAAATGACGGAGTTTTTGTAATGCTTATACAGGCACCTACAGAAAAAGAATGTGCAAGCAAAATGTTCGAGGTTGTTGACAGCTTAAACCTATATTTGCAGGAATTTTATCCAAATATGGCAAATGCTTTCAGAGCAGGAGTCTCAAGGCTTTGCGAACATCCTGATTGCAATGCCGAAACAGCATTTTATAATGCAAAGCAGGGTTATTTTGCAGCTCTAAGGAGCAATACTTCTGCAGTGATAACCTGTGAAAACCACTTGACACAAAGCAGAAGACAGGAAAAATTGCGAAAGGATGTTGCCAAAGCGGTTACCGATGGCGAATTCCAGGTGTATTTACAGTTTATCAATGAAAATAAATCCGGAAAAATTTGCGGTGCGGAGGCTCTGTCACGCTGGCAAAATAGAGAATACGGTATATTGCGCCCACACGAATACATTAATATTTTAAAAGAAACCGAACAAATAATAGCACACGATTACAAAATGTTTTCTGCTGTATGCCGACAACTTGAGGCTTGGTGTACCGAACCGTATAAGCAACTTTTTTTAACCTGCAATTTCACAAGGACTTCGCTCAGTCAAAATGATTTTTTCGACCGCATATCCGAAATTTCTTCCGATTACAAATTTGATCGTAGCCGACTTGTACTTGAAATAACCGAAGATTCAATTGCCAAGAATTCACAGGCGGTTTCGGAAAATATCAGCAAATGCCGCAGAGCAGGGTTTAAAATAGCGATTGACGATATGGGTGCGGGATTTTCGTCTTTTGCCGACTTATATGATAATGAAATTGATTTAGTAAAAATCGATGGAGAATTTATTGCCTCTTGCACATCTGAAAGGCGGCAAACTATGCTTTCAAATATAATAACACTTGTGCATGAGTCCGGCGCAAAGATTCTTTGTGAGGGAGTTGAAAATTTGGAACAAGCAGATTTTCTCGACAAAATAAATTGTGATATGATGCAGGGATTTTATTTTTCAAAGATCCTCCCACTGGTTGAATGTGAAAAATTTCTTAAAAATGAAAATATCACAGAAGGAAAAAATTTTTAAAACTAACTCAGAAAATGTTTGCAGAGTATATTAAAGATAGATTTCCGAACCGGATTTTGCACAATCACTTTCAACAAAGAATTATTCCGCCTATTTGTCCTTATCTAAAGACAATTTTGTTGTTCACAATTTCCGATGCCAGACTTCGTATCTTATTCATCTTCCTGACCCAGACCATTTGATTGTCAGATTTTAAGCGTTCGGTAATATAGCAATTCATTTTTGGCTGAATTGTTTGGCGGCAGATCGTTTAAAGCTAAAATTGCCTGTTCAAAATTTTTTCGATACAAAATAGTGTTTCATTTGAAGGCGCAAACTCTTTAGCTTTCAAATTAAAAAGATTAGCATTATTCAAATCATTTAGTTTATAATATGCATTCGCTAAGAGCATTGCAGAGATGCTTTTGTATAAAAGGTATGGCGAATTATAAATATCAAATGCAATAGAAATAATTTCAGAATACTGCAATGAACTTTGATTACAAATTAAATATAAAGTCTTATCTAAATATGAATTTTTTGCCCCAAGAAAATTGTGTTTTATAGTACCCTCTGATGTTACTGCATTTACGGTAATACAACGTAATTGCAAAACCCGAAGAATTATGTGCCACAAGTTCCGAAAACCCAAAGAGTGTTATATTCGTTTTGTTTGGAGTGAAATTTTTAGGCTTGAATTTTTGACACCGATTTTGACACCAACCGCATATAATATTGCGAAATAGATTAAAGAATTCAATAAATTGGTGAACTGTTAAATAAATTTTGCAATTGCCCACCATTTGTCTTAGTTACGATAATTTAGGTAAGTTTTTTTGAAAATAATATTGCGAAGTAAGGAGAAAAAACTTATAATTAAAAAAGAGTTAAAAATGTAAGGAGTTTTTGAAATGAACATATTGGAAAAGCTGAGCAGCGCTCCGATGTATCTGATTTGCGGCGGAATTATCGGATTTGTTGCTTTGCTGTGCGTAATATTTATGGTCAGGGCATATAAAGCGGGAAAAGCAATCGGTATGGATACCGCAAAAATGAAACGGGTTATCATTTCGAGCGCAACCTTTTCCGTATTGCCGAGTATCGGAATTCTGCTTGGCGTAATCGCGCTTTCGGGCAGTCTCGGAATACCGTGGCCGTGGCTTCGGCTTTCGGTTATCGGAGCCTTGCACTATGAAACACAGGTGGCTCAAGCCGCCGCAGAGCAGGTCGGTATGGAAAAGCTGTCAGGCGAGCAGATGACCGCCACGGGATTTACCACCATAGCGCTTTTAATGAGTGTTTGCATTATGTGGGGAATGATTCTTTCGGTTTTATTTAACCGAAAATACACAAGCAAGCTTAGTAAAAACGGCGAGAAAAGCGGAGCTATGGGCTTCGGCGATATGGCAATGACCGCTATGTTTATAGGGCTTGTAAGCGCCTATATCGGCAGTTATATCGGAGCATTTGCTTCCTTGGACGGTTTGTTTACCTTCGGCGGCGACCTGACGCCGCTTATCGTCGTCGGGGTATCGGCGCTTACAATGGCATTGTTTGTTTGGCTTGCAAAAAGGCCGAAGCTTGCGTTTGTGGAAAACTTCTCGATAGCGGTCAGTATGCTTGTGGGTATGGCGGCGGCCGTATTTATCAATTTAGCTTAAGGGGTGTATTGTTATGGAAAACAAAGAAAATCTGAATTGGGAAAAATACTCCGAAACAACCCACAAAATCGGCAAAATCGCAAGTATTGCGGTCCTTATTATGCTTGTGGGCGCTCCGTTTTTAATCGGTAAATATCTTGGTGCTTATCCCGACATTAAGGCTGCCGGAAAAGGCTTTTTCTCGGTTGGCTTGATATGGATGGTAAGCAGTGTTGCCGAATTCCTTATCTATACCCCCATGCTCGGTTCGGGCGGCGGTTATCTTGCGTTTATTACAGGTAATCTTATCAATATGAAAATTCCGTGCGCCGTAAACGCCAGAGATATGGTAGGAGCAAAATCGGGAACCCGTGAAAATGAAATTATTTCAACCCTTTCCATTGCCACCTCGTCCTTGGTAACCATTCTTGTGCTTGCCGTCGGAGTTGCGGCTCTTACTCCCCTGCGCCCGCTTTTGCAGGAGCCTGCCTTACAACCGGCTTTTGACAATGTTGTCCCTGCCCTGTTCGGAGCTATGGCGTATAAATATTACCGCAAAAATATGAAAATAGCCTTAATTCCGCTTGTGGTAATGAGCCTTTTGTTTATGTTTGTACCGTCGCTTGTAAGCTCAACAAGCTTTATGATTATTCCGTCGGGCGCTATTGCAATCGGAATTGCGTACTATTTCTATAAAAGAAACAAAGGAGAAAGCACCAAATGAAAGCTTTACTTTTAATTTTGGCAGTAATAATAGGACTGGCGGCTTTGCTTTTGCTGATTGCGGTAATACATACCCTGCTTATGCCGTCTAAAGTTTCTTCATATAAACCTAAAGAAGATGAGAGCGAGGCGCTTGAGCTTGCCGAAAAGCTGTCGGAAATGATACAGTCGGACACGACCTCTCATCAGGGCGTTTCGGAGGTCGAAAAATTCCGTGAATTTCACAAGGTACTTGAAAAACTGTTCCCGACGGTACACGAAAAATTGGAACGCACGGATATTGACGGAAATCTGCTTTATTACTGGAAAGGTAAAAGCAGTGAAAAACCGATTTTACTTATGAGCCATCAGGATGTGGTTCCGGCGGAGGGTGAATGGAAGTATCCGCCGTTCTCCGGAAAAATCGCGGAGGGGAAGGTTTGGGGACGCGGCGCCGCAGATACAAAATGCTCGGTTATGGCTTTTTTTGAAGCAACGGAGCGATTGCTCAAGGATGGTTTTGTCCCGCCGCAGGATGTTTATTTGGCGTCCTCCTGCACCGAGGAATGGGCAGGCGACGGCGCACCCAAGCTTGTAAAGGAATTACAGCGCCGCGGCGTAGAGCTTTATCTGCTTTGCGATGAGGGCGGCGGAATTATAGGAGAGCCTATCGGCGGCATACACGGGAACTACGCTATGATAGGTATTTTTGAAAAGGGCAAGGCCGATGTACGTTTCACCGCAAGAAGCACGGGCGGTCACGCCAGCGCCCCGCCGAAAAACACACCTATTGCAAAACTTTCAGCCTTTGTAACCAAAACAGAGAAGCACAGTCCGTTTAAGAAAAAGCTATCCCCCGAGGTTGTGTCGATGTTTAAAACGCTTGCGCCGTACGCACCGTTCGGGCTTAAGCTGTTATTCGGAAATATCTGGCTTTTCCGTCCGCTTTTAAAGGCTGTTCTCCCAGCAGTAAGCGCGCAGGCAGGAGCAATGCTCAGAACAACCATAGCATTTACTATGCAGTCCGGTTCGGACGCCTGCAATGTAATTCCGCAGGAGGCAACGCTCAGCGCCAATATGCGTTTTATTCCGCATCAGGGCGAAAAGGAAAGCCTTGATATAATAAAGCGTCAGGCAGAAAAATTCGGTTTGAGTATGGAGGTTCTCCATTCAAACGATTACACGGTACCTGTTGATATTAACGGAAGCGCCTATAAAACGGTAGAAGATGTTATCCGAAAAACCTTTCCGGGACTCGCTACAAGCCCGTATGTTATGACGGGGGCTACCGACGCTCAGTTTTATCAGCCTGTTTGTAAAAGCTGTATCCGATTTGCGCCCGTGATTTACTCGCCCGAGCAAATGAAGGGTATGCACGGACTGAACGAAAATATTGAATACAACTGTCTACCCGGGGCTGTGCGTTTCTACGAAAACCTTATCCGTGCAGAAAAGTAAAAGCTTATGTTATAAAAAACCGCAAAGCAGCATATACTGCCTTGCGGTTTTAATCTTTACTCCTTATGCTCGGCGCTTGCGGTAAACGCTCCGCCGCTGTAATCCACAGTAACCTCGGAATCGGGTTCAATATCGTTTTCAATCATTTTACGCGCGATAAGGGTTTCTATATTCGACTGTATAAATCTCTTTATCGGGCGTGCACCGTAAATCGGGTCAAATGACTGCTCGATTATCTGTTCTATTGCCGCGGGAGTAACCTTTACGCTTATCCTCTGCTCCTTAAGGCGCTCGGAGATTTCAGCAATTTTAAGGTCGACTATTCCCTTGATGTTTTCCTTTGTAAGCGGACGGTAGAAGATAATTTCATCCAGTCTGTTTAAGAACTCGGGACGGAAGCTGCGCTTTAAAAGCTCGCTTACCTTATTTCTTGCGTCATTGCTTATTTCGCCCTTTTCGTTTATTCCGTCAAGAATAATATCTGAGCCTAAGTTTGAAGTAAGAATAATAATCGTGTTCTTAAAATCTACGGTTTTGCCGTGACTGTCGGTTATTCTTCCGTCATCAAGCACCTGAAGCAATACATTGAAGACATCAGGATGCGCCTTTTCTATCTCATCAAACAGTACGACCGAGTAGGGCTTGCGGCGTACCGCCTCGGTAAGCTGACCGCCCTCGTCATAGCCGACATATCCGGGAGGCGCTCCTATAAGACGGGACACTGAGTATTTCTCCATATACTCGCTCATATCTATTCTGACAAGACTTTTTTCATCATCAAAAAGTGCGGCGGTAAGTGCCTTTGCAAGCTCCGTTTTACCGACGCCCGTAGGTCCTAAGAAAAGGAATGAGCCGACAGGACGGTTCGGGTCCTTAATTCCCGCTCTCGAACGCAGTATCGCGTCGCTTACCTTGTGGACAGCCTCGTCCTGACCTATAACTCTGTTGTGAAGTATGGATTCAAGGTTTAAAAGCTTGCTTCTCTCGCTCTCAACAAGCTTTGAAACAGGTATTCCCGTCCAACGGGAAACTATCTTCGCTATTTCCTCGTCCGTAACCCTGTCACGCAAAAGCGTATTGTCTGCGGTGTCGCTTGCCGCCTCTTCCCTTTGCAGTTCCTGCTGTAATTGCGGCAGCTTTCCGTACTGCAATTCCGCGGCTTTTGTAAGGTTGTATTCCTCCTTTGCCTTTTCTATCATATGGTTTACATTCTCTATCTCGGAACGAATCTTCTGCACCTTTTCTATTCCGTGCTTTTCATTTTCAAGCTTAGCCTTCATTGCGCTGAACTGATCACGGAGTTTCGCAAGCTCCGCCTTGATTTCATCAAGGTGTGCAAGCGTCAGCTTATCCGTTTCCTTAGAAAGCGCTTCTTCCTCGATTTCAAGCTGCATAATCTTATGCGAGATTTCATCCATCTCGGTCGGCATTGAGTACATTTCCGTTTTTATAAGGGCGCACGCCTCGTCTATAAGGTCTATTGCCTTATCGGGGAGAAAACGGTCCTGTATATAACGGTCGGAAAGAGTTGCGGCGGCTATAATCGCCTTATCCATAATCTTAACGCCGTGGTATACCTCGTATCTTTCCTTAAGTCCTCTTAAAATCGCAACGGTATCCTCAACCGTAGGCTCGTTGACCATAACAGGCTGGAAACGGCGTTCAAGCGCCGCGTCCTTTTCTATATACTGACGGTATTCGTTAAGCGTGGTAGCGCCTATACAGTGAAGTTCGCCCCTTGCAAGCAACGGTTTTAAAATATTGCCTGCGTCAAGAGCACCGTCCGTTTTTCCGGCACCTACTATTGTATGAAGCTCATCTATAAACAGTATGATCCTGCCCTCGCTTGACTTTACCTCATTAAGCACCGCCTTAAGCCGTTCCTCAAATTCGCCCCTGAATTTTGCACCGGCAATAAGCGCTCCCAAATCAAGTGAAAATATAGTATGATTTTTAAGGTTATCGGGTACATCTCCGCTTACTATACGAAGGGCAAGTCCCTCGGCTATTGCGGTTTTACCGACACCCGGCTCGCCTATAAGGCAAGGATTGTTTTTTGTTTTTCTTGACAGAATACGGATAACATTTCTTATTTCCTCATCTCTGCCTATTACGGGGTCAAGCTTGTGTTCACGGGCGCGCGCGACAAGGTCGGTACCGTATTTTTTAAGAACATCATAGGTATCCTCGGGGTTATCGCTTTTAACCTTTTGGTTCCCCCTGATGCTTTTAAGTGCGTCAAGCACCTTAGCTTCGGTAATATTTTGCTCTTTAAACAAGGCTTTAAGCGCGTCGGACGGCGACTGTATAAGTCCGAGCAAAATATGCTCGACCGAAATGTAGTCATCCTGCATTTTCTGAGCCTGCTTTTCGGCATTGCCGAGAGCCTTATTAAGCTCGGGGGAAATATAAATATTATTCGGGTCATAGCCGCTTCCGCTGATCTTAGGCAGTTTTGAAATTTCTTCCTCGGTTTTAGAGAGCAAAAGCTCCGGCGAAGCGCCTATACTCTTGATTATCTCCCCTACAAGACCGTCAGGCTGAGAAAGCAGAGCGGCAAGCAAATGCTCCTCGCCTACGCTGTTATTTCCGTTCTCGCCCGCAAGCGACTGCGCACTCTTTAAAGCGTCCAACGATTTTTGTGTTAATTTATCTATGTTCATAAGCTCATCTCCTAAATAATCTCGCTGTTTTCATTTATATAGCTTTCGTATTCGGCAAGTATATCCTGCACCGCCGTGTCTCCCCCGTTAAAGTATTTTTTCATTGCCGTATCGAACATCTGAATATAGTCGGCAATAAGAAGCGCGGCAGACAAATTGCTTTTGCCTGAGATCTGCGACGGACTTTTTCTGTGCATTATAGGCCGTTTGAAAACTCCGTTTTCGAATGTATCCTTTCCGGTAAAGCCGTATTCATATTCAATTCCCGCCCACAAATTATAAAATTCAAGCATTTTGTCAAGAAGCGCCGAATTTGTTGTCCTTGTGGACACCTTTATAACCCCCTGCTCTTTTGCAGGCTCTCTGTAAAGTTCTATTGTGTACCTTACTGTCGGGTTATACTTATATGAAAGTGCAGTTCTGAGCGACATTACCGACGGGGTCGGCGGCGAAAGCTCGCTGAAGGTTTCGCCCGAATACAAATGATGTGCAAGTTCGTCAAAAATACTGCTTATGCGTTTTTCGGGTGTTGTAAGCGAAACATATTCCGCCAATATCTGATTTATCATATTTGAACGGTTAGTGTTTTGCATATAAGCCAATCTGTCTATCTTTGCGATAACATCATCGGCAAGCACAACCGAATAAACACTCTTTTTCATATTATGACCTCCTTGTCACATTTAATATTGTACACCTATTTATATAATTTGTCAAGAGTTTTATATAAATTTCTTTACATTTTTATTTTGATAACAAAAAACAGCACCTGATATTACTGAAATTTCAAGTGCTGTCCTTATTAAAATGTTATTTTACGCTATCCAAGCACCGCTTGCGTCAAAATAATAGTTTGTACCGTTCAGATACAACCATCCGGTCTGCATCGCACCGCCCTCGTTTAGATAATAGTATGTATTGTTGCGATACAACCATCCCGTCTGCATCGCGCCGCTCTCATCTAAATAATAATATGTGCCGTTCAAATATAACCAGCCGGTTTGCATTATGTTTTCTTCGTTAAAATAATACCAACGATTATCAATATTAAGCCAGCCCGCCGCCAATTCGCCGGACGGCTTAAGGTAGATGTAACCGCCGTTTTCATAGAACCAACCGTACTTCATATATCCGTCGGAATAATAAAATTTTTTATTATTAATTTCCAGCCAACCGTCAGGTTTTTTAAACCACTTAAACAGAACATCCAAATCGACATTACCGTTTATTCCGTCCAATCTGCCCTTATCGGTATACTGCCATATCATATAATTCTCAATACCGTCTTTGGGAGCAAAGATCTCGCTGGGATAACCGTTGTTTTTGCCGTAATTTGCAATCCATCTGTAATAAACACAAAGCTCTGGATCATTAAGATAATTATACCAATAATTCTGATTTGCGTAGATTCCGGGCATATACCCGTTTTCTATAAAGGTTTCCATATATACCTTAGCGATTGCTACCAAATCGCAATTTCCGCCATCCGTTTCTATATCTACAAATACAGGATATGTAGGTTTAGCATTATTTTCCTTCAAAATGCCTATGACATTTTGCGCCTGAATTTTTGCAACATCAACTGTTTTTGCGGTATTGAAGTGATAAGTTCCGTAAGGTATATTGTACTTGTTTAAATTCTCGATATATTCGGCGAATTTCGTATCCGTAGAATCACCGTTGTTTTCGGTAGTTTCTCCACCGTAGCTTGAACGCAAAATAACAGCGTCTACACCGCTGTTATTAAGTTTTTCCCAGTCGATGCTTCCCTGCCATTTGGAGATATCTATCAAAAAAGCCTGCGCACCTTCTATCCATTTACCCGAATTATCAAAAAGATATTTCTCCTGTCCTAAGAAAACCCAGCCCTTAGCCATAGCACCGCTGTCATACAAATAATACCACTTATCACCTAACCGCAGCCAACCCGTTTGCATTGCGCCGCCTTCGTTCAAATAGTAGAATGTATCGTTAAGATACAGCCAGCCTGTCTGCATCGCTCCGCTTTCATTCAGGTAATAATATGTATTATTAAGATACAGCCACCCTGTATGGTAAACTCCGTCTTCATCAATATAATACCATGTGTTTCCGTCCAAATACCAACCTTTATTGCCGCTGTAATTCTCTGCATTTACGCCGACGGTTAAGACGCATACAGAAATGACCAGCGCCGTTAAAAAAGAAATCATCCTTTTCATTTGACCACCATTCCCTCTCATACGATCATAAACAAGTTTCCGTACACGAATATTATATTGTTAAAATACTTTTTTGTCAACCGCCAATTCGGCTTGTTAATTTATAAATTCCGAAGTATTTAAAATTCTTTGCTGTTTGGAAGATTTATTCATAATTATCTGATATATTTAGACTGGTGGAAAATAAGTTGCAAGGAAGTTTTAAAATGCAAAATAAAACCAATTTAACGGGATTGACTTCAGAAGAAGTAAGAAAAAGAAATCTTGCGGGACTTTCCAACCGTACATCAGTGAAGGCAGGCAAAACCGTAAAGGAGATTGTAATTTCCAATACCTTCACCTATTTCAACTTTATTTTTCTTGTCATAACCGTTCTTTTATGTATAGTCGGTTCTATAAGAAATCTGACATTCCTGCCTATCGTTATAGGCAATACCCTTGTAGGTATAATTCAGGAAATAAGGGCTAAAAAGACCATTGACAAAATGAATCTTTTAAATGCTCCGCACGCTCTTGCCGTAAGAGACGGACTAAAAATTAAGCTCCGTTCCGAGGAGCTTGTAAAGGACGACCTTGTAATTTTTTCCGCAGGCGACCAGATATGTGCAGACGCAAGGGTTATAAAAGGCACTCTTATGGCAAACGAGGCTCTGCTTACCGGCGAAGAGGACGAAATTTCAAAGGTGCCGGGCGACAGGCTCCTTTCGGGCAGCTTTGTTGTTTCGGGTCAGTGCTATGCAAGGCTTGAAAATGTCGGCGACGAATCCTATATATCAAAGCTGACCGCCGAAGCCAAAAGCGTTGATGACAGCGAGCAATCCGAAATGATACGCTCCATAAATAAAATAGTAAAATGGATGGGTATTATTCTTATACCGATAGGCTCCATACTTTTCTACCAAAGCTTTTTTGTAAAGCATAACGCCTTTTCCGACAGCATAGTATCAACCGTAGCGGCGGTTATAGGTATGATACCCGAGGGGCTTTATCTTCTGACAACGGCGGCTCTGGCTTTGGGTACAATAAGGCTGACCCGGCGTAAGGTTCTGCTTAACGATATGAAAAGTATCGAAGCTTTGGCACGGGTAAATGTGCTTTGCGTTGATAAAACCGGTACTATAACCGAGCCTAAAATGCAGGTTCACGAATTTATCGACCTTAAAAACGATAACCTGCTGCCCGATATGCCGATTGGAACGATGCTTAAATCATATGTCGCCGCTTCAAAGGATACAAATGCAACGATGGAGGCTTTAAGGGATTACTGCAAGGGAATAAAAACCGATGTTTCTCTTCCCTCTCCGTTATCGGTAAATCCGTTTTCCTCAGCCGTAAAATTCGGTTCGGCGGAATTTGAAAACGGAACATGGGTTTTGGGCGCACCCGAATTTGTGCTTAAAAATGCGCTTGACTCCTTAAAGGAAAGAATATCCAAATATGCCGAAAAGGGATACCGCGTCTTGGTTTTTGCTTATCAGGAAGCAAAGCTCCAAGAAAATGTGACCGACAGCGATATAACTCCCGCCGCACTTATAGTTATATCAAATGCCATAAGAAAAAACGCGAGAGCCACCTTCCAATACTTCCGATCCCAAGGGGTTGCCGTAAGGGTCATATCGGGCGACCATCCCGAAACCGTGTCCGAAATAGCACGGCTTGCGGGAATTGAGGGCTCTGAAAACTACATCGACGCATCGCTTCTTGATACTGACGAAAAGCTTGAAAAAGCGGCGTCATATTACACGGTTTTCGGCAGAGTGACCCCAAAGCAAAAGCAAAAGCTTGTCCACGCGCTGCAAAAAAAAGGAAACACCGTTGCAATGACAGGCGACGGTGTAAACGATATACTCGCTATGAAAGACGCCGACTGCGGCATAGCCATGGCATCAGGCAGCGAAGCGGTTTCTAAAGCCGCCAAAGTTGTACTTATGGACTCTGACTTTGCACATATGCCGAGCGTGGTTGCGGAGGGACGCAGAGTTGTAAACAACATTCAGCGTTCCGCAAGTCTTTTCCTTGTAAAGAATATCTTTTCACTGCTTTTGTCGCTTACGGCTTCGGTGCTTATGATATCATATCCGCTTGAACCTGCTCACATATCGTTTGTAAGTATGTTCACAATAGGACTGCCCGGTTTTTTACTTGCGCTTGAAAGCAATAAAAGCCGCATAGACGGGCGCTTTTTAAAGGGAGTTTTAAAAAACGCGCTCCCTGCCGCCCTGACCGATACCGTAACGGTGGGCTCGCTTGCGCTTTTCGGCGAGGTATTCGGCATTAATAAAAGCGATATTGCCACTGCGTCCACACTGGTGCTTACGGTTGTCGGATTTATGATTTTAAGACATATAAGCCTGCCGCTTAACAAATACCGCTCGCTTGTGTTTATTATAAACATCGCAGGTATGCTGCTTTGCTTCCTATTTGTACCGCAGCTGTTTTCAATAGTCCGACTGCCTGCGACAATAATGCAGATGGTAATTATCTTCTCATTTGCCGCGGAATCTCTTTTCAGAATTTTCACGGTTGCGGTGGAAAACGGCGACAAAAGATTAAGAAGAGCTTCCGTGAAAAAACATTCACGCCGCCGCAAAAGACATTAGGATGTATTAAGCAATAAAAAACAAGCAATTATTTAAAATAATTTGGTATGTTTCATATATTTTAAAAAAACGCTTGACAACAGCTCCGCAATATGATAATATAACACCAACCAAACAGGTAGGTAATTGATTTGAAAGGAGAACAGCCGTATGAAAAAGCTTTGCACCATGTCCGGTATTATTATGATGCGTATGCAGATGTGCATGTGCATGCTTTGTGTTGCAAAAATTCCGGCGTGTTCTCATTAAAAGCGATTTTAAATTAAAATCATTTGCTTTTAACCGGGAATCTCTTGTCGGAGCTTTCCGGTTTCTTTTATATCTACGGAGGTTTTAGTATGAAAAATTTATTTGAAGAGCTTGTAAGAGCCAATTTCCGATTCGGACGAATGTGCCGTTTCTGTATAATAAATAATTGTATATAAACTTTAAAATATTGAAAGGTTGTTTTTAAAATGAAAAAAATCGTATCACTTTTACTTCTCACAGTATTGGCGCTCGGCGTATTTGCCGGCTGCGGCAGCAAGGACGGCGACAGCAAAACCGGCAACATCACCATTGCCGTACCGAACGACACCACAAACGAAGCCCGCGCGCTTCTTCTTTTAGAGGAAAAGGGCTATATAAAGCTTAAGGACGGCACTGATATTAAGGCTACCGTAAAAGACATTGCCGAAAATCCCCACAACATAAAGTTTAAAGAGGTTGAGGCGGCTCAGCTTCCGAATGTGCTTAAGGATGTGGATTATGCGGTAATCAACTCAAACTATGCACTCCCCGCAAAGCTTAACCCCGTTAAGGATTCGCTTGTCATTGAAAACTCTTCCTCCGCATACAGCAACATTCTTGCTGTTAAGTCAGGCAACGAAAATTCAGACACCGTAAAGGCTCTTACCGCCGCTCTCCGGAGCAAAAAGGTTGCGGACTTCATTTCAGAAAAATACGACGGCGCGGTTGTAAGCGTTGTTGAAAACCCCGGTGACGGCTTTGACTCTTCGGTTGATTATGCCGCTCTTAAGGGCAAAAAGATTTCCGTTGCGGCTTCTCCCTCGCCCCATGCCGAGATACTTGCGGTAGCAAAGGAAATACTTGCCGAGAAAGACATTACGCTTGACATCAAGGAATTCACAGATTATGTTCAGCCCAACAATGTAGTTGAAAGCGGCGAGATTGACGCCAACTACTTCCAGCACACTCCTTATCTTGACGATTTCAATGCGGAAAACGGCACTCACATCGTAAAGGTTGCCGCCATCCATGTTGAACCGATGGGTCTTTACGGCGGCAAGCAGTCAACACTTGACGCTATTGAAAAGTAATTATATTTACAGAATAACGCTGTCTGCCTTTGCAGTCGGCGTTATTTCCCTGTCAGGAGATAATATATGATTGAAATTAAAAACCTATCCAAAATATTCAGCACTGCCTCCGGCAGTGTTGAGGCTCTTAAAAATATTTCCCTTACCATAAACGACGGAGATATATACGGAATAATCGGTATGAGCGGTGCCGGCAAAAGCACCCTTGTCCGCAGTATCAATATGCTCGAACGCCCGACCGAGGGTAAGATAATCATAGACGGCCGTGATATGGGGAATCTGAGCGAAGCGGAGCTTAGAAAAGAACGCCGCAATATCACAATGATATTTCAGGGCTTTAATCTTCTGATGCAAAGAAACTGTCTTAAAAATGTCTGTTTTCCGTTAGAACTTGCCGGCGTTAAAAAGTCCGAAGCCGAAAAGCGCGCTAAAGAGCTTTTGGAATTGGTGGGGCTCGGTGAAAAGCTTAAGGCTTATCCGGCACAGCTTTCGGGTGGACAGCAGCAGAGAGTCGCCATTGCGCGTGCGTTGGCAACTCACCCGAAAATTCTTTTGTGCGACGAAGCGACAAGCGCCCTTGATCCTCAGACAACTCAGTCTATTCTCTCGCTTATACGGGATATTCACGACAGGCTCGGTATAACCGTGATAGTAATAACGCATCAGATGAGCGTTGTTGAGCAGATATGCACCAAGGTTGCCATACTTGATAACGGCAGTGTTGCGGAGGTCGGAGATGTAAGCGATGTATTCTCCGCTCCCAAATCAAATGCCGCAAGGGCTCTTGTTTACCCCGAGGGCTTTGAGCAAACTGCGGTTGCCGATGAAAACGGGCAGGTCATCCGCGTTGTATTCAACGGCGCGAACGCCACAAAAACGCCCCTTATCGCAAAAATGGCTATCGATAAGGGAATAACGGCAAGCATACTTTCGGCGTCCACCAAAAGCATAGGCGATAAAGCGTACGGCAATATGCTTCTCGGTATTCCGGGCGGTAAAGCGCAGCTTGAATGCGCGCTTGAATATTTAAGAGCCATTCCCGATATTTTTGCACAGGAGGTTAACGGAAATGAGTGATTTTTTTGCTTCCGAGGATTTTTTAAACGCAATGGATATACTTAAAACCGAATTTCCCCTTGCTATATGGGAAACGGTTTATGTAACCGTGCTTTCAACCTTTTTTGCAATAATAATCGGTCTTCCGCTCGGCGTATTGTTAGTAGCGGGAGAGGACGGGAAAATAATAAAAATACCTAAAACCGTACTTCATGTACTTAATGTAATTATAAATCTTCTGCGCTCGGTTCCGTTCCTCATTCTTATGATAATGGTATTTCCGCTGACCCGTCTTATTGTGGGAACGGTTGTCGGAACTCCGGCGACAATAGTTCCGCTTGTTATTGCGGCTTTCCCGTTTGTCGCAAGACTTATTGAGGGCAGCTTAAGGGAAATCAATCCGAATATCATAGAAACAGCGCAGAGTATGGGCGCTTCCCCGTTCCAGATAATAGTTAAGGTAATGCTTCCCGAAAGCGTACCGTCGCTCATTTCAAACGCCACGATAGCAATTACCACCATACTCGGTTATTCTGCCATGAGCGGAATTATAGGCGGCGGCGGACTCGGCAAAATTGCCATAAACTACGGCTATTACAGATATCAGTACCTTGTAATGTTCTTTGCGGTAGTATTCCTTATACTGCTTGTTCAGATATTCCAGAGCATCGGAACCTATCTTTCAGTAAAGTGTGATAAACGCCTCAGAAACCGTAAATAAGCTCAAAAAAGCACGCCTGCCGTGCTTTTTTATTTTACGGACTTGCTTTTTGGAGCTTAAAAAGGTATAATTAACTAAGATAATAACAGGAGGCGCAAAGTTATGCTTGATACGCAAAAAACCTTAAAGCTGAGCCTTATACTTACAGACATTTTTTTATGCGTTCTTATAATAGTTACCGCTCTTCTCCCCTTTGGGGTTTCGTGGTATGTAGAAATAAAGCATCGTTCGCAGTCACTTGCGTCCACGATAATGGTAACCTGCTATCCGTGCGCACCGTTTTTGGGGGTTGCGTTTTTAAAACTCAGAAAAATCCTGAAAGCCGTTTTGTCGGGCAGCTTCCCGTCCGAACGCGTTTCGCATGATTTCAGGGTAATTTGCTGTTGTTGCCTGATAATAGCGCTTATCACTCTCATAGCCGGCCGCTACTATCTCCCGTTTTATATAGTTTGCGGAACATTTCTTTTTCTTTCCTTACTTATTTACATATTCAACGCAATAACCAAGGAATTGAGCTCACGGTAACCGTGGGCTTTGTTTTTTATATAATAAATATGCGCCCTTTGCAGATAATAAGCGTTGGGTGAATTATATGGTAATACTTTTTTCGGGTAGAAAAAACGCCGCCGAACGGGAGCTTATAGAAATACTTACAGGCTGCGGAGCGGATTATATTTCAGACAGATCCGTAAGCGCGGGCGACGGTATATTTACCATAATCAGCGAATACAAAAAAACCGACTTAAGGCTTAAGGACGGCATAGCGGTGTTTCTCGATGACACGGACAGATTTTTGGGACAGAGCTTCCCTGCGGGAATGGTGGGCATATGCGAGGACACAAACAAAACCGCACTTAGCCTTTTTAAAGAAAGCAACATACCCGTAATAAGCTGCGGTATGAATTCAAAAAACACCGTTACCCTTTCAAGCCTTAACAGCTCTTCCCTGCTTGCGGCACTGCAAAGAACGGTTACGGATTGCAAGGGCAACGATATTTCCCCGGGCGAGTTTAAAATTAAGCTTTCCGCCGATTACACGCCGTTTGCGGTGATGGCGGCAACCGCCGTTCTGCTTTTGAACGGAATAACACCCGAAAGCTTTTAAATTCTTGCGACGCCTGATTTCACCGCAGCCTCCGATACAGCCTTCGCAACAGCGGCGGCTGTTTTTTTATCAAGCGGATCGGGCAGTATAAACTCACCGCAAAGCTTATTTGCGCTTACCGCATCGGCAAGCGCAAATACCGCCGCCTTATGCATACTTGCGTTAATGTCCGACGCTCTTACATCAAGCGCACCCCTGAATATTCCCGGAAAAGCGAGGAGATTATTTATCTGGTTCGGAAAATCGGAACGCCCCGTACCTACAACCGCCGCACCTCCTGCTTTGGCTTCGTCGGGCAAAATTTCGGGTATGGGATTTGCGAGCGCAAAAACAACGGCGTTACTGTTCATTTCGGCAACCGTTTCCTTTGTGAGTGCATTTGCAACCGAAACGCCTATAAACACATCAGCGCCCCTTATTACCTCTTTAAGCTCTCCCTTTTCATTTTCGGGATTGGTTATTTTCGCAAGCTCCCTGTAGCTTTCGCTCATATTTTCCCTGCCTCTGTACAATGCGCCGTCACGGTTGCAGACAATGATATTACGAACACCCAAATCAAGCAACAGACGGCATATTGCCGCACCTGCCGCTCCAGCACCGTTAATAACGCATTTTACACTTTGAAGCTCCTTATTTACAAGCTTAAGCGCATTTATAAGCGCCGCCGCAACACAAACGGCAGTGCCGTGCTGGTCATCGTGAAACACCGGTATATCGCACTTTTCTTTAAGTTTTCTTTCAATTTCAAAGCATCGGGGAGCGGATATATCCTCAAGGTTTATCCCCCCGAAGCTGCCCGATATTCTGTAAACGGTATCGACTATTTCATCGGTATCGTTAGTGTTTATGCATATCGGGAAAGCGTCAATATCCGCAAATTCCTTAAAAAGAACACACTTGCCCTCCATAACGGGCATACCGGCAAGTCCTCCGATATTTCCGAGTCCCAACACCGCCGAACCGTCCGTTACTACCGCTATAAGATTTGACCTTCTTGTAAGCGCAAAGGATTCGTCGTGATCTGCGGCTATTTTAAGGCACGGCTCCGCCACACCTGGAGTATACGCAAGCGAAAGGTCGTCGGCAGTTTTTATTTTAATTCTGGAACCCACCTCGATTTTGCCTTTCCATTCATAATGCTTTTTAAGCGCGTCTTCTTTTATTTTTGAATACATATTTTCACCCTCTTAAGGTTATTATTCCAAAATACAAGAGCTTTAGCACGATTTTTGCATAATGGAAAAAAATCGGACAAAAATAATACTGATATTGTAATCTTTAATTCGGTGATTGGAGAAAAAACTTTATGGATTCAAAAAAGACAAAAAAGCTTATGATAATTTCGGTTGTTATAACCGCCGCCATAGTAATTATACTTACCGCCGCAGGCTTTGCGGCGTCAAATACCGATTACCGACCCTCGTCCTGGGTAATCCGCTCCTACAAAAACAATGTGGCGCTTTATCACGGAGATGAGCTGAACGCCGTATACGGTAAAATAAAAATAGACGAGCTGCCGCCAGAAGATATACGCCTGCTTGAAACGGGTATTTCATTTCCCACAAAGGAAGAAGCGGAAAAAGCGCTTGAAGATTATGACGGCTGAAAAAAAGACCTCGGCAGATTTTATCTGCCGAGGTAAGGAAACGGAGTAAACTCAGTGGGTGTAATACAATGTGCCGAAAATTGCAGGTACCAAAGGGACGGATACTGTACACTCGATAAACCGAGCGCTGTAAATTCCGTTTCGGGCGGTTGCCCTTATTATATTAAAAAATCATTTGATGAGGGCAACCGCCTCGGAAAGCTTCCTTACTCCGATAAGCTTGATGGTATCGGGAGCGGCGGTAATTTGCTTTAGCGAGGATTTAGGCATTATACATTGCTTAAAGCCCATACGGGCGGCCTCGTTAATGCGTGCCTGAACTCTCGGAACGCTTCTCAGCTCTCCCGAAAGTCCGATTTCGCCGAACGCAATCGTGTTTTCGTCAATCGGAATATCCCTAAGTCCCGAAACCAACGCCATTGCTACGGCAAGGTCTGCGGCCGGCTCGTCAAGCCTTATTCCGCCGACAATATTAAGATATGCGTCAAGATTTGAGAAATAAAGCCCAAGCCGCTTTTCAAGCACTGCCAAAAGAAGATTAAGACGGTTATAATCAAATCCGTTTGCGGTACGCCTTGCGTTTCCGAAGCCTGTCGAGGTAACAAGCCCCTGTACCTCCGCCAAAATCGGTCTTGTCCCCTCGATAACGCAGGTAATACATCCGCCCGACACATCACTCATTCTGCCCGAGAGCATCATAGCCGACGGGTTTTCAACTTCGCTCAGTCCCGTTTCGGTCATTTCAAAAACGCCTATTTCGTTTGTTGAACCGAAACGGTTTTTTATTGCCCTTAATATCCTGTAAGACTGGTTTCGCTCGCCCTCAAAATAAAGCACGGTATCAACTATATGCTCCATAACCTTAGGGCCCGCTATATCGCCGCCCTTATTGACATGACCCACAATAAAAATCGGTATATCAAGGCTTTTTCCGGTTCTCAGCAGCAGGTTTGTGGATTCGCGCACCTGAACTATACTGCCGGGCGACGACGCAATATCGCTGTGCTGCATTGTCTGTATGGAATCTATTATAACAAGGTCGGGCTTTACGGAATTTATGTATTCGCAAACTGTCTGAACATCCGTCTCGGTCATTACCGAAACGCTGTCGCTCTCCACGCCTATTCTTTTTGCCCTGAGCTTTATTTGTATAGCCGATTCCTCGCCCGATACATAAAGGATATTAAGCGAGGACTGGAGTGCATTGCAGACCTGTAACAGTATGGTTGATTTTCCAATGCCGGGGTCGCCCGATAAAAGCACAACCGAACCCTTTACAATACCTCCGCCGAGCACCCTGTCAAGCTCGCCTATTCCGGTGACGAAACGGTGTTCGTCGGAAGCGTTTATTTTTGATAACGGCTGTGCGCTGTAAGTATGAATCGGCTTTACGGAAGCTGAAACAGCTTTCTGCGCAAGCCTTACATCTTCCGTCATTGTATTCCATGCACCGCAGCCTGCGCATTTTCCTATCCATTTCGGACTTTCATAACCGCATTCGCTGCACACGAATACGGTTTTGCTTTTGACCGCCATTTTTACCCTCCGTAATAATTCATTATTCCGCAAAAAATGCTGAACGCTATTTTGTTTTGGTATTCCTCGGTTTTAAGGCGTTTAAGCTCCGCCGTGTTGCTTAAAAATCCGCACTCCACAAGCACCGCCGGTATTGTTGCGTTATAAAGTATATATGTACTGCTTGTGGCAGGCTTGTTTATTCTCTGATTTTCCGGCTGTAACAGCTTTACTATGGATTTTTGAATATCATCGCCTAATTTTTTAGAATCGCCAATACTCGCATTGTAAAACACCTGTGAGCCGTTTGCGGCAGATGTTGTGAATTTATTAAGATGAATACTTACGAACACGGCGTCGGGATAATCGTTCATAAGCTTAAGCCTGTTTTTAAGGTCGCTTTTCTTGCGCGTTGCAATTTTATCGGATTCCACATCATCGGTTGAAACATCGCTTTCCCTTGTCATAATGACCTTAAAGCCGTTTTGTGTCAGCAAATCTCTAAGCCTTACCGCAATTTTAAGATTTATTGTTTTTTCAACCGTTCCGTCGGGCGCTACCGCTCCCCCATCAAACCCGCCGTGGCCCGCGTCTAAAATCAAAACAGGTCTTTTGTCGTCCGACATAAAGGCGGAGGTGTTTGTGTATTTTCTTAAAAAATATGTGCTGAAAAAAGCAAAGCATAAAACAAGCGCCAAAACCGCCGCAATGCGTCCCTTAAACATTCCGAATCACTCCCATACAGTTTAAAATATGTTTTTAAGCTGTACGGTAGAACATTTATAAGCAGAGCATATTTATTATAATTCAAATCCGAATTTTTTTCAACATGCCGCAGGCTTTCAAATCGTCCTTAGTTATAAACTCCCTTTCGGCATTGTATACTGTTTAGCTGTGTATGCTTAATACCCAAGATGGAATCCATTTCATTTGCGGCATTTTATAGGCGCTTTTTGATGATGCTCCAAAATATAATCCGCTTCCTTAATTTTTCCCGAAGCCGCATATCCTGTTACCGCCTGTAAGAGCCCGAATATAAAGTACGCCGTAGACATAAAGTTCGGCGGAAACATATAAAACTGTATACATATCCACAGCATAAGCGTCACGCCGAATATTCCGCCCAACACAACGCCGAGTTTCTTTTTCGCAAACAGCAATACCGCCGCCGTAAGGTTTGTAATTCCGTTTACAATAAGCAAAGCAATGCCCGAAAATACAAAGTCCCGAAAAAGTACATTCGCAAACGGTAAAGCCTTAAAATACGGGAGCATTGCATCCATTCCCATAAGTCCGCCCGTAGGGTCAATCAGCATTGCGGATGCGCCTGCAACCGCGCCGATACCGACAAACAGCGTCCAAAATATAAGAAAATTACGGGCAGTTTTAAATCTTGAATGTTTTTTCATTCGTTATTCATTCTATCGGTAAGAGCTAAGAACTTTTTATCCGACTGTATTGCTTGGGTTACAAACCTGCCGTTCCGAAAAAGAGCATAGGTAGTTACGGGCGCCGGTACATTTTGTGCCGCTTCCTTGCTTGTAATATGAACCGATTTAAACGGAATACCGTTTTGTTTTGCGGTTTTCTCAACCCTCGGCACCCAGTAGTATGTAAACGGGCATTGGTCGGTGTAGTAAAGAACAAATCCCATTTCTTCTGTTTCAGGGTGTCTTGCGCACTCTTTAAACTTGGGCGGCCGCGCGTTTTTGTCGAACGGCAGGTACATAAGCGTAATTCCCGTATCGGATTTATCCGCAACCGTAAAGCCCTTATATGCCATAAACTTAGGGTCGGACAGAAATTCTCTTTTTCTGCCCTCGGACGAAAGTATACAAATTCCTTTTTTCTTATTGGTTTCGGCGTCCCTTATGCACTCTTCCAGCAAATCGTTTGAATATCCGTGTCCCTTCAAAGAGCCGGATACCCAAAGACAGTTTATAAAAATATACCCGTCGGCGATTATCGGCACCCATGCGTTCTCCGCAGGTATGTACTCAATAAAGCATTTGCCCCGTTCCTCACTTCGGTAAAAAACAAGTCCCTCGTCAAATCTTTCCTTAAGCCATTCCTTTTTTTGCAGACTTTGTTTACCCGACATAGCACAGCAAATATGCTCTTTATCGATATTTTCCTTTGTTATTCTGATATAATTCATCACAGAATTCCTCTCGCCCATATTTTTTACCTGCCTGGCAGTAAATTATTAGACGAACGAACTCAAGCATTTACGGAAATTTGTTATATTTTATATAATGTCGTACACCTCAACAGCGCCGCTTTTAAAATAGAGCGACGGAGTTACAAGCAAGGAGTATCCCCTTCCGAAATCGCTTGTCCATTCCACGGGACTTCTTCTCGGAATTCCGGCGGCGGCAAGCAGCATCATTATGGCTCCGCCGTGCATTATAACTGCCGAGCTTGTAATTCCGCTGTTTACCATATCAACCGCTATTTTATTGAAGCCTACGCACACACGCTTTATAAATTCGGAGTTTTCCTCTCCGCCCCTCGGTGCCGCAAGCTTACCCGATGTCCACGGTATAAAATCAGGGTCGCTTTCAAGCTCTGCGGCGGTCTTGCCCTCAAAGCTTCCGAAATCGTATTCCTTAAGCTCCTCTACCGGAATTATATCCATATCGGGGTACAAAACCGCTCCCGTTTGTCTGCACCTTAACATAGGGCTTGAATAGAGCCTTTGTATTTCGGGGTAGTCTATATCGTCCTTTAGAAGCCTTAATTCACTGAGCCCCTCGGGCGATAACGGAATATCCGTCCTGCATCCGATATATTCGCCCTTATAATTAGCGTCCGTTGCGCCGTGTCTTATCAAATGTATCTTAAGCGTATTCATTCCATATTCTCCAAAAGCTCTGTAATTATACTGTTTGAAACCGCCATACCCTTGTCCGTAAGCGATATTGCGCTTTTTGTAATCCTGCAAAGTCCGATTTTTTCAAGCGGCTTTGCGGCATTTATCATTTTCTCGGGAAGCTCTTTTCCGAAACGCCTGCGGTAGCCGTCAAATTCAAGTCCCGTGCCTAACCTCAAGCTAAGCATAATGTATTCCTCGGGGTCTCCCCCGTCTCCGTCCGGCACAGGCTCTGCGCCCCTTAAAAATCCTCGCAGATCATCGGGGTAATAAAAGCGTTTTCCGTTTAAAAAGGAGTGAGCCGACGGTCCTATACCCAAATACTCAAAACAGCCCCAATACTTTAAATTGTGGCGGCTTTCCGTTCCGTCAAGGCAAAAATTTGATATTTCGTAGTGATTAAATCCCCTGCCCTCAAGCGTGCGGCAAAGGTACAGATACTGATCCGCCGCACTGTCGTCGTCCGGCATATCAAGCTGAGAAGCTTTCTTGTAAAACAGCGTGTTTTCCTCTGATTTTAAAATATATGCCGAAATATGCTGCGGTTCCAATCCGCACACAAAATCAATATCGTTTTTTAAGCTCTCCGTATCGGACCCGGGCAGGGCTATCATTATATCGGCTGAAATATTTTTAAAGCCGAGTTTTCGGGCGTTTTCCACCGTGCGGCGTGTGTCCGCCGCCGTATGCGTTCTGCCGAGCAACGAAAGCATTTTATCAGAACCGCTCTGCGCGCCGACGGAGAGCCTGTTAATTCCGGCTTCCGCCGCCGCCGTGAGTATTCTTTCCGATGCTCCGTCGGGATTTATTTCAAGGGTTATCTCGGCTTCTTTTTCTACCGAAAAGCTTTCCCTTACCGCCTGCATAACGGGTATTAGTCTCTCATACATAAGCGACGGCGTTCCCCCGCCGAAATAAACAGTATTAACGGGGCGGCTTATTTTGCCGCCCCGTTCATTTATAACGGTAATCAGCCGTTTTGTATATTCGTCCTTTAGTTCTTCACTGTCAAATGAAGAATAAAAGCTGCAATAAGCGCATCTTTTTTTGCAAAACGGTATGTGCAGATAAAGACCGATAGGCTCCTTATCAGTCAAGTATTTCACCTATGCAGCTGCCGGGTACCGCGGCGGCGTTGGCCTCATCGGTATCAATGTGCATAGCAAGCTTATACTTATCGCTTACCCTTGCGACAACATCGCCGAAAACAAGCGCTCTGCCCTCTGTCGGAATCTTAACGCTTACTATCTGTTTATCCTTTATGCCGAATTTTTCCGCGTCCTCGGGTGTCATATGTATGTGGCGCTTTGCGGCAATAACGCCCTCGGTAAGCTCAATCTCACCCGTAGGTCCCACAAGCTTACATACGCCGCTGCCCTTAACATCGCCCGACTCTCTTATAGGAGCGGTAACGCCGATCGCGCGCGCGTCTGTAAGGGAAAGCTCTACCTGATTTTCGGGACGGGTGGGTCCTAAAATGGATGCCTTTAACTGTGATTTGGGTCCTACGACCGTAACCTTTTCCTCACAGGCAAACTGACCCGGCTGGGAAAGATTTTTTTTCGGGGTAAGCTTATGACCCTTACCGAAAAGTATTTCAAGCGCCTCGTCCGTAACATGCACATGGCGTGCGGATATTTCAACCAAAACTTCTTTTGCCATAACTAAAACTCCTTTTTGTTTTATACCCTTTAATTTTAACATATTTCAGCCACTTTTCAAGGGGGAAAAACAAATTTTAAGCTTTGACAGAGAAAAAAAGCAGATTTTAAGGCAAAACGCTGTTTTTATAAGAGCCGACGCAAAGTAAAGGCAGTAAACAAGTCCGTCCATTCTTGTAAACAGCGGACCGACCGTAACGGTGCTCACCGCAGACGCAAGTGGAAATTCGCACCGAGCCGAAAGTTGAGGTCCGAAAAGAAAAATACAGTCCGCAAGGCACATCGCCAAAAGAGCAAGTCCTGCCGCCGTACCCGAAAAAGCATATTTTTTGTCATTATCCCGTATAAAATATTCCGCCGCAAACGGAACAAGCAAAAACGGCATAGATACCCGAATCAGCATAGGTGCCGTTTCTTTTAAAACGGTTTTAAGACCCGGAAAACGGTTTAAATGGAACCACTGAACGGTGAAATCCTTTACGGACAAAAGGAAAAACAGAATTATACCCGCAGCCGAAAAAATGAAAAAGATTACAGAAAGTTTTAACAGGACACTGCTTTTTCTGAGCGTCAGGTAGGCGGTAACGACAACAAAGATTACGGCGATAAAAAATCTCGGCGTATCGGGGAGCAATATCCTATCCACAAAAACCAAAAATTCCTTAAATGAAGCTCCGGCGCCGTAAAGCGAATAGACCGCCGCCGCCGAAAAGAGAAGCGCCGAATACGGCTTAAAGGAAAGCGCCGACTGCGCCCTTAACAAAAAGAAAGAAATTCCCAAAAACACAAACGACGCCGCAAGCGCCGCGGCAAACCCCAAAAACGAATATTTACCCGAATCGGAATAAGGAAGACCTATTACCGATTCACCGAGCGCAAAAAGCGCGGCAAGGCAAAAAAAGTGTCTGCCGTAATCGGCTTTTTCCATTGCAATCATCTCCGTTCAGCTTTTACATTCAGCAACAAAATCGGCAGAACCGAAAAATTCCTCGTATCCCGATTGGTATTTATCCTCAAACTCACTGTATTTAACGCTTAAAATATCATAAAACCCGAAGGCGTCCTTTCCCGTTTCGCTTTTAAGCCGTTCATAAAGCGATTCAAGATTTTTTTCAAGTCTTTCGCACGCCGTACCGTCAAAGCCGTCGCCCGAAAGCCTGAGCCTTAAAACTATTTTGTTTTCGTTTCCGTCCGAATAAAGATAGTCAACCTTTCGGGATCTCAAATGATATTCCTCCGCCCCGAAGCGCAGCGTTCCCTTTTTAAATTCTCCCGTAATAACCGCATAACAGCCCGACTCCTCATTGTTTAAATTGGCTATAAGCCTGTCCTCTCTGAACACGGAAAGTCCGTCAACCGACGTGCCTGATTCGGAAATGACAAAATGAGGGAGCGTAAAGGTCTTTTTGCCTGATTCGCGGACGGCCTCAACCTCAAAATAACGGCTGCTATACGAAAGCCCCGTGCGTTCGCTCTGTTGCTCTATCATTCCCATAATATCGTACCCCTTTGCCGCGGAGGAAGGGGATTTTTCCGACAAAAGCTCATACGGGTCCTCGACCGAAATCATATAGGCGGACATTGTTATGCGGTTTTCGTTAAAGCAATAATCGCATATTTCGGAAAACCAATACGGAGTCATTTTTTCCCCTACCGCTATTACGGCGCAATGATTTAAAAGCATCGGCTTTTCAAGCGACGAGCCTATTTTGTCAAGCGCACCCGATATTGACTGAGCGGCGGCTGAAAACAACTTTGTTTCGGGTGAGGATTCGGGATCCTCGGAGTTTACGATTATAATTTCGGCAAAAACATTTATAAGAGCGCCGTCTGTACTGAAACCGAGAGACGAAACCATATACCTGCGGTCGCTTTTGGCGTTTTCTCCGCTACAACCGCAAAGAAGCGCCGAAAGAACAGCAATAAGAATTAAACAGACCGTTTTTTTCATTTCCGCACCGTCTCTTTCATTCTCACCCTGTTGCGGTTGAAAAGAGGGCGTTTTATCATTTTACTCCACGGCGCTCTCAAAACCGTGTCCTTAAGGCTCTGAAAATCCGCACGGGACAGCGATACCGTATAGCTTACCCCAAAGGAGGTAAGGTCGAATATTCTTATAAGCATTACCGTAATACCGGCGATATATCCGTAAAGACCGAAAAGTGCGCCTAAAATCACCAATATTAGCCGCATATAAAATACCGCCGCCTTAAGTCTCGGTATCATAAGTCCGGCTATACCCGAAAGCGCCACAACTATAAGCATCGGTGCGCTTATTATCCTTGCCTCCACCGCCGCCTGACCCACAACAAGTCCGCCGACTATGCTTAAAGCGTGACCGAGGCTCTGCGCCGTTCTTATTCCCGTTTCCTTAAGAATTTCGAATACAAATATAAGAAGAATACACTCCGCAACCGCAGGAAAAGGGACTCCGCCCCTCAGCTGTGTTACCGAAAGCGCAAGCGACGTCGGCAAAAGCTCCTTATGAAACGCCGTAGCCGCAACAAACACAGACGGTATACTGACCGACAGAAAAAAGCAAATAAATCTAAGCAGTCTGCCAACGGAGGAAACCGTGTAATTAAGGCAATAATCCTCATCCGATTGGAAGTTCTCCGAAAAAAGGTACGGTACCGTTGCGGCAACGGGCGTTCCGTCCACAATTAAGGCCACCCGTCCCTCAAGCAGGCTTGCCGCAACAACATCCGGTCTTTCGGTTGTACCCGAGGTTTTAAAAAGCGACCCTCTGCTGTCTCTTATTTGCTCTATGATATAATTCGTATCAAGCACGCCGTCTATATCTATTTCGGCTATTCTTTTTTTAAGCTCGCCGAGCATTTTTTTGTTTACAAGCGTATCAAGATAGCAGAAAAATACTATCGTCTCACTGCGTTTTCCGACCCTTACCATTTCGGTGCAAAAATCAGGGGTCAGAAGCTTTCGCCTTATAAGCGCAAGGTTAGGCAGCGCCGCTTCGTTAAAGCCCTCTCTCGGACCTTCAAGTATCCTCTCGTTTTCAGGCTCGCTTATGCTTCTGGTTTTCCAACCCTTTGTATTTATGGTCACGGCGTCTGTACAGCCGTCTATTATTAAAAGCGTGTCTCCGTACATAACCGCTCTCAGCATATCGGCGACATTGTCGGTGGTCTTATTCTCGCTTGCGAAAAGCACCTGCTCGCATATATAATCGGCAAACGGAATATCGGTTCGCTCGCTGTTTACAAGCAAAAGCGGTCTTACAACCGATTCGTTAAGCATTTCGGAATTTACCATTCCGTCCATATAAAAAAGGGCGCAGTCATACTTGTACATACTGCGTACCCTTAACTGTTTCATCCTTAAAACCGCGTCTTTTTTGAATATTTCCTTAAAAAGCGCAATATCCTCCTTAAGATTACCCGATATTTTTAAAAGCTCATAATCTGAAGTCAGTCCGGACATACTATCACCCGGTTTAATTATTTCCTAAAGCTTTCAAAAAATTCATCCTTTAAGCGCATTGTATTCTTCGGCTATGGTATTCCAGGTATTTACCCCCACAAGTCCGCTTTGCGGCAAACCGAAAAGTCGCTGGAATGTATAAACCGCATCCCTTGTCTGCGTTCCGAAATATCCCGTAACCGGAATTTCGGGAATTTCAGGGTAAACGCTGCCGATATACGACAAATAGGTTTGCAGATCTCTTACGCTGTCACTCCTCATTCCCTCGCTCAGCACATAACCGGGGTATATTTTTGCCCGCTCTCCCTCGTACCCCTCGGGGAACGACTCTACCGCCAAGCGGTATTCACGGTTTAAAATATTCCAAAGCGTATTGTCGGCAACCCCTGTTACGGGCAGTCCGTAATACTCCTGAAACTGCTCCACCGCCCTTACCGTGGGTTCGTCAAAAATGCCAGTGACCTGCACCATATCAAGCTGCGGATTGGCATACGCTATCGTGTCAAGATAATACTGAAGCGCTCTTACATAAAGTCCCTGCATACCTGCGGACAGCTCAAATTTATAAGGAAGGCTCGCCTCTTCCTCCGTAACTCCTTCCGCCGAAAGCTCCGCAAGCCTTTTGACTCCGTTATAATAACGCCTTATTCTGTACCACGTGGCTTTATCGACAGTGCCGCTCCGAGGCAGTCCAAATATTTCCTGAAACGCCCTTACCGCATTTTCGGTATCAAGACCGAAAAGTCCGTTTTCAACGCGTATCTTCGGTATAGCGGGGTAATTATCGGATATTCGGTTAAGCTCCGTCTGTATTATTTTTACGCTGTTTGAGTCGTCGCCGAGTCTCAGCGGCTCGCCTGGGTACGATTCCCCCACGCTTGCCACGGGCGTATCGGTAAGTATGGAAATATCCCCGCCGTAAAACCTTTGCAAAATTTCATAAGGCGTAAGCCCCTGTTCGGCAAGCGATACGGTTCCCCACTGGGAAAGACCCTGACAGGTAGATGTCGTTCCGTTGCAGAATTGGGTAAAAAGCGGCTGTATACTGCCGTTTCTGACAACATATTCGTCAAATATATCATTCACAATATCGTTTATATTTTCAAAAATTTCACGGCCCGGAACAAAAGCCTGATCGTACTGCGTCGAATTGGTAATATCAAAATCGTACCCGCGGGACGGATACCACTCGGTATATATTCGGTTAAGCGCAAAGGTTATTATGGCGTAAATATTGGCTCTGAGCGCATTTTCGGGCCATGTAGGGTATATTTCGCTTGACGCGACATTTTTAATGTAATCAACAAACGGTACGGTTACGGTCTCGGCATTAGATGACGGCGGACCCAAATGCACCCTTATGTTTTCGGGAATAACAGGCTGTATCAAATCAGGCATACTCTTTTTCCTCCTTAGAGTGACAGGCTTCTAGAGCTCATAAGATGTAAATTCGTTAAAGGTTATAGGCGCTGTTCTGCCGCCGGCAACGCTTATCGGCGTAAGGTCCGAGCGCTGAACGGAAGTAACGCCCCTGAAAACAGGTATATTAAGGTGTATATTTTCAAGAAAACCGTCGGCTCTTATTCTCATATTATAAAGCGCGTACGGAACCGCCGCCGAGCCTGACTGCTGTGAAAGACTGCGCGGCGGAGCGGCCAACTCGAATTTCTCGGTTTTTCCGCTCTCGTCCGTAACGGCGGTTCCCACTACCTGCATATTTTCGGGCGACCCCGTAAAAACCGTAACCTCGGCATTTTTAACGGGATATATCCTGTCGGTATAGGTCACCATAGCGATAAGTCTTCCGTTTTCATCCGAGGTGTCGTCCGGTATGTCCGGCTTACTCTCTTCATAATAGCCCTGCTGCGGAGTATTTACAGCGGCAGTCTTTACAGCCGCTCTTTTATTAAGCATAAGCATTTCGTTTTTGTACTTTTCAATAAGCGATTTATCCATTTTACCGCCTCCCACAAAATATTTTATGCCCGTTTTAATAAAGAGGTTAAAAAGTTGTTGCAAACAGCACTTAGGTGATATATAATTTTAATAAAGACAAGGAGAGATTTTATGGTAACTATTAAAAATGATGTTATAACCGCCGAGATTAACTCTCTCGGGGCGGAGCTTAACAGCTTAAAGGTAAACGGCGAGGACAGACTTTGGAGCGGCGACCCTGCCTTTTGGACAGGAAAGGCTCCCCTCCTCTTCCCCATATGCGGCGGACTTAAGGACGATAAATTCACATATAACGGAAAAGAATATACCCTTAATAAGCACGGCTTTGCAAGATTTAAGGAATTTGAGGTAGAAAAGACCACGGAAAATTCCGCCGTATTTCTGCTTAAAAGCGATGAGGAAACCCTTAAAACATATCCTTGGAGCTTCGAGCTTCGCATAAAATACGCGCTTTGCGGCTCTGCCGTTAAAATTACATACTCCGTAAAAAACACCTCGGACGACACTATGTATATGTCCATCGGCTCGCACGAAGCCTATGCCTGCCCCGAGGGTATAGAAGACTATGATGTAATATTCGAAAAGAAGGAAACTCTTTTTGCGCAGGACCTTGACGGCAATCTTTCCGCCCACAGCAGAACCCCCGTTATAAAGGACACTGACACTCTGCCGCTTTATTATAAATACTTTGCGGTTGACGCACTTGTTTTCAAGGATCTCAAATCACGCTCGGCAACGCTCAGAAACCGTAAAACCGGAAAGTCGGTTACAGTTTCGTTCCCCGACTGCGATTATTTCCTTCTTTGGACAAAGCCGGGTGCCGGCTACATTTGTATGGAGCCTTGGTGCGGTATTCAGCCTATGGTGGACTGCACATATGACATAACAGAAAAAGAGGGTATTAACGAGGTTGCCGCAAAAGACACCTTTGAAGTTTCTCATACCATCTGTTTTTAAGCTTAAATCCGTCACACTTACCAAAAACCGACTGCAAACGGCAGTCGGTTTTATTAGAGATACAATATATCGATAAATACATTACCGATATTAAAAAACAGTATTTGCATTAAATGTCGAAAGATGCTATAATATACTAAACTATGTAAATTAGGGAAGGTGCACTATGAACAAAATCTCAATCATCGGAACCGGCAGCGTCGGCTCTACAATCGCCTACACACTGACAGTAATGGGGCTTGCCTCGGAAATCGTTATGATAGACATCAATAACGAAAAGGCTCTCGGCGAAGCGCTCGATATAAGACAGGGTACTCCCTTCTGCGGCGCTTGCTCAATCTATGCCGGCGACTACCGCGACGCCGTTAATTCGGACATCGTAATTTTAACCTCGGGTATCGCAAGAAAGCCAGGTCAGTCAAGACTGGAGCTTGCCCAGACAAATGTTAACATTACAAAGCAGATAATACCGGAAATCACAAAGTACGCCCCGGACGCCACCTACATAATAGTAAGCAATCCGGTTGATATTCTTACCTATACATTCTACAAAATGTCGGGACTTCCAGAAAACCGCATAATTGGTTCCGGTACTATCCTTGATACCGCGCGTCTGCGTTCAAGACTTTCGGAGTATTACAACATAAACCAGAGCAATGTTCACGCTTATGTCTTCGGCGAGCACGGCGATTCTTCCTTTATCCCGTGGTCTGTTGCCAATATTTCGAATGTTCCGATAAAAGAATGTAAAAAGCTTATAACCACACCCGGCATTAACACTCCCGAGCTTGACTTTGGCGAGATCGAGCAGTATGTAAGAAAATCCGGCGCGCGCGTTATAGCAAGAAAGGGCGCTACCTTCTATGCCGTTTCGGTTTCCGTATGTCATATCTGCAAATGCCTGCTCGGCGGTATTGATACCACAATGACGGTTTCTACAATGATGCACGGTGAATACGGAATAGAGGATGTAGCATTAAGCACCCTTAATATGGTAGGTCACGAGGGAGTAAGAGGGAAGGTAAACGTACCTATGACCGACGAAGAAATTACACTTCTCCGCAAAAGTGCGGACACCCTCAAGGATGTTATAAGCAATCTTGATATATAAGGTGGTAATATAAATGGAATACCGTATTGAACATGACTCTATGGGAGAAATGAAGGTCCCTGCCGACAGACTTTGGGCGGCACAGACCGAAAGAAGCCACGAAAACTTTGAGATAGGCGTAGGCATTGAAACTATGCCGCGTGAAATAACCCACGCTTTCGGAATACTTAAAAAAGCGGCGGCGCTTGCCAACGCGGAATTAAAACCCGAAAAAATGACAGCGCAAAAGGTAAAGGCAATTTCCGCCGCCTGCGACGAGGTAATATCAGGCAGCCTTAACGACCATTTTCCGCTTGTTGTTTGGCAGACGGGTTCGGGTACGCAGTCCAATATGAACGCAAACGAGGTTATCGCCAACCGTGCCAACCAGATTGCGGGCGAAAAGCTTTGCCACCCGAACGACGATATTAATATGAGCCAGTCCTCAAACGACACCTTCCCTACTGCTATGCACATCTCGGCGGTTATTGCAATAGAGGATAAGCTTTTGCCGGCAATAGAGCTGTTAATAAACACCTTTAAAAAATTAGAGGCTGAAAACGAGGGTATTGTAAAATCGGGCAGAACCCATTTGCAGGACGCTACTCCCATTAAGTTCAGCCAGGAAATTTCAGGCTGGAAGGCAAGCCTTGAACGCGACGCGGAGCTTTTAAAAATGGCTGTAAAGCCGCTTTATGAGTTGGCTCTCGGCGGCACTGCCGTCGGCACGGGTCTTAACGCACCTAAGGGCTTTTCGGAACTTGTTGCCGCAAAGGTTGCAGAACTTACGGGCAAGCCTTTTGTAACCGCCGCAAATAAATTCCACGCACTTACTTCAAAGGACGAATTTGTTTTTGCGCACGGCGCTATTAAGGCTACCGCCTGCGATATGATGAAGATAGCGAACGACGTTCGCTGGTTAGCATCGGGCCCGCGCGACGGTCTCGGGGAAATTCACATTCCCGAAAACGAGCCTGGCTCTTCAATAATGCCCGGTAAGGTAAACCCCACCCAGTGCGAGGCGGTAACAATGGTTGCCGTTCAGGTAATGGGCAACGATGTGGCTGTCGGTATTGCGGCGTCGCAGGGCAATTTTGAGCTTAACGTATTTATGCCGGTTGCAGCTTACAACTTCTTACAGTCCGCCCGTTTGCTTGCTGAAGCTATTGTTTCCTTCAACAACAAGTGCGCCGTGGGAATTACCGCAAATAAGGACAAAATGTATCACAATCTGCACAATTCGCTTATGCTTGTTACCGCGCTTAACCCCTATATCGGTTATGAAAACGCGGCAAAGACCGCCAAAAAGGCGTTTAAGGACAATATCTCCTTAAAACAGGCATGTGTGGAATTGGGCTTTTTAACCGAAGAAAAATTTGACGAGGTATTCCACCCCGAGCAGATGGTTTAATTTTTCAGGGAGGAAAAATAATGATTAAGGTCAGTTATTTTCCCGGCTGCACGCTCCGCACAAAAGCTAAACAGCTTGACCTTTATGCCCGCAGATGCGCCGAGGTTTTGGGCGTTGAATTATGCGAGATAGAGGACTGGCAGTGCTGCGGCGGCGTGTTTGTAAGCAATAACGACGAGATAGCCTCTAAGCTGTCAAGCGTTCGTGCGCTTATAGCCGCTAAAGAGGCGGACAGATCCCTTGTTACGGTATGTTCCGCCTGCCATAATGTTATTAAACAAACGAATTATCAAATAGCGAACGACGAAGCGTTCAGAAACCGCGCTAACCTGTACCTTGCGCAGGATAAGGAAAAAAGAGAGCCTTATTCGGGCGAGACAAAGGTTATGCACTACTTTGAGCTTTTGCGTGATGTAGTAGGCTTCGATAAAATTAAAGAAAAGGTAGTAAACCCCTTAACGGGCAGAAAAATTGCAGCTTATTACGGTTGCTTGCTCTTGCGCCCCGGCAAGGTAATGGCGTTTGACGACCCCGAAAACCCCGCGATTATGGAGGAGTTTATAAGGGCGATAGGCGCAGAGCCTGTAATTTACCCTTACAGAAACGAGTGCTGCGGCGGCTATGTTGCGCTTGAAGACCCCGAGAGTGCAAAGAAAAAAAGCAACGCTGTTACAAACAGTGCCGAAAGCCACGGTGCGGAGCTGGCTGTTACCGCATGTCCGCTTTGCAAGTACAATTTAGTGCATAACGGCAGTAATATACCGATTGTGTACTTTACCGAATTATTAGCCGAGGCGTTAGGCGTAAAGGAGGATACAAATGCCTGATAAAAAAGAGCTTTTAAAGGAGCAGGTTATAAGGGCAAGCGGCGTTAATCCGCTTAAATGTATGCGTTGCGGCAAATGCTCAGGCACCTGCCCTTCATACGACGAAATGGAATATCACCCACACCAGTTTGTTTATATGGTGGAAACGGGCGATATTGAAACCCTTATGAAATCGGAATCGGTTTACAAATGTCTTTCCTGCTTTGCCTGCGTTGAGCGCTGTCCGCGCGGTGTGGAGCCGGCAAAGATAATTGAGGCGGTGCGCCTTGAAGCAATACGCCAAAAGGGAAACAACCATATGACCGCTGACGATATTCCCGAAAAAATTAACGACGATATTCCCCAGCAGGCGATAATGAGCGCCATGCGCAAATATTCTAAATAGGAAAGGAGAAAATAACGTATGCAAAGAATCGGAGTATTCGTATGTCACTGCGGCACCAACATTGCGGGCACCGTTGATGTAAAGTCTGTCGCAGAGGCTCTTAAAACTGAACCCGGTGTTGTTTTCTCCACCGATTATCAGTATATGTGCTCGCAGGCAGGTCAGGAGATTATAAAGAAAGCCATTGCCGATTATAAGCTTACCGGCATTGTGGTTTGCTCCTGCTCGCCCCGTATGCACGAGGCTACATTCCGCAAAACCGCGGCTTCTGCGGGGCTTAACCCCTATATGGTGGAAATTGCCAACATACGCGAGCAGTGCTCCTGGGTACATAAGGAAATGCCCATAGGCACCGAAAAGGCTATTATACTTGCTAAAGCGGCGGTTGCAAAGGTAAACCTTAACGCGCCGCTCACCCCGGGTGAAAGCCCCGTTACAAAGCGCGCCTTGGTTATAGGCGGCGGTATTGCGGGCATTCAAACCGCGCTTGACATTGCCGACGCGGGCTTCCCCGTTGATATAGTTGAAACCAAGCCGACAATAGGCGGCAAAATGGCTCAGCTTGATAAGACCTTCCCCACGCTTGACTGCGCCGCCTGTATTTTAACGCCTAAAATGGTGGACGTGGCGCAGAACGATAAAATCCGCATTTTCTCCTACTCCGAGGTAACCGAGGTAGGCGGCTTTGTGGGTAATTTTGAGGTTACCATTAAGCGCCGCGCGCGTTACGTTAAAGAGGATATATGCACGGGCTGCGGGCTTTGCACCGAAAAATGTCCGCAAAAGAAAGTCCCCAACGAGTTTAACCTCGGTATGGATAACCGCAGCGCCATTTACATTCCGTTCGCACAGGCAGTGCCGAAGGTTGCAACGATCGACCCGAACCACTGTATGAAGCTTAAAACGGGCAAATGCGGCGTTTGCTCCAAGGTATGCTCCGCCGGCGCTATTGATTACGAGGCAAAGGACGAGTATGTTAAGGAAAAATACGGCGCAATAGTAGTTGCAACAGGCTTTAACCCCATTTCTATGGAGAAGTTTGATGAGTTTGCTTATTCCCAGTCAAAGGACGTTATAACCTCGCTTGAATTAGAGCGCCTTATGAACGCGGCAGGCCCTACGGGCGGTACGCTTTTGCGCCCGTCGGATCATGAGCATCCGCACACGATAGTTTTTGTTCAATGTGTAGGTTCAAGGTGCGAGTCATGCGCTGAAAAGGGCAAGGAATATTGCTCAAAAATATGCTGTATGTACACAGCAAAGCACGCAATGCTTATAAGGGATAAATACCCCGATACTGAGGTTTATGTGTTCTATATAGACGTGCGTACACCGGGCAAGAACTTTGATGAGTTCTACCGCCGCGCGGTTGAGGAATACGGCGTTCACTACATAAAGGGTATGGTCGGCAAGGTTTCTCCCGAGGGCAAAAAGCTTAAGGTTCAGGGCTCCGATTTAATTTACGGCAAACAGCTGCATATAGACGCAGACTTAGTGGTGCTTGCCGCTGCTATCGAGCCGGATAAATCCGCCCGTCCGCTTGCTACAATGCTTACTGCCAGTATGGATACAAACGACTTCTTTACCGAGGCGCACCCCAAGCTCCGCCCGGTTGAAAGCCCCACTGCGGGCGTGTTCCTTTCGGGCACCTGCCAGGGACCGAAGGATATCCCCGAAACCGTTTCCCAGGCGGGAGCGGCTGCTTCAAAGGTTATAGGACTTCTCTGTAAGGATAAACTTACGGGTAACCCCTGCGTTGCGCACTCCGATGAAATGATGTGCAACGGCTGCTCAACCTGCGAAAAGGTTTGCCCCTACGGCGCTATTTCGTATGTTGAAAAAGAATTCAGAATGCCCGACAGAACCACAAAGGTTCGCCGCGTAGCGGTTGTAAACGAGGCTGTGTGTCAGGGCTGCGGCGCTTGTACGGTTGCATGTATGTCCGGCGCTATGGACCTAAAGGGCTTTATGAATAAACAGATTATGGCGGAGGTAGACGCAATATGCAAGTAAACGAATATAAGCCGCTTATAGTGGCGTTTTGCTGCAACTGGTGCTCTTATGCCGGTGCCGACCTTGCGGGAAATAACAGACTTAATTACCCTGCCGACGTTAAAATAATCCGCGTGCCCTGCTCGTGCAGAGTAAACCCGATGTTTATTTTACGCGCGTTTCAGCGCGGGGCGGACGGCGTGATTCTTTGCGGCTGCCACCCCGGCGACTGCCACTACACCTCGGGTAACTATTACACCCGCCGCCGTATGGCTTTGCTTTTCTCAATGCTTGACTTTTTAGGCATTGAAAAGGAACGCACCCGTGTTGAATGGGTCTCCGCGGCAGAGGGCGCAAAGTTCGCCGCCACAATGAACGATTTTGCAAAAACCGTTGCGGCGCTGGGTGAAAACAAGAGATTGGAGGATTTAAGATGCAAGAAATAAAACGCGAAGTTTTAGTAAATAAAGCCTCCGAATTACTTAAAAACGGCACGGTTGACCGAGTTTTCGGTTGGAAAAAGGGCGAGTTTGATTACGATATCACTCCCGCACTTTTCACTACTGCCGAGGACATTGAAAAAGAGTTTGTATGGGGCGATTTTTGCGGCGCTAACTTTTCAAAGTACCTTGTAAAGGAAACGGGAAAGAGTGAAAACAAGGTTCTTGTTTTCTTAAAGCCCTGCGATACATACAGCTTTAACCAGCTTTTAACCGAGCACCGCTTTGACCGTGAAAAGGTTTACGCCGTGGGCGTGCCGTGTAACGGTATGCTTGATACGGGCAAAATAAAAAGCAGTGCCGATGGTATTGCCAAGATAACCGATAACGGCGATAATGTAACAATAGAAACCCTGTTTGACGGTGAAATCACGCTTGACAGAAACGAGCTTTTGCCCGACCGCTGTCTTAACTGCAAATCCAAAAAGCATGTGGCTTACGATGAGCTTTTGGGCGAGGACGGGACTGTTCTTGACTCACACCGTTTTGATGAGGTTGAAAAACTTGAAAAAATGACGCCCGACGAGCGTTTCGCTTTCTGGCAGAATGAGCTTTCCCGCTGCATACGCTGCAACGCCTGCCGCGACGTTTGCCCCGCCTGCACATGCGAAAAGTGCGTGTTTGATAACCCCAATTCGGGCGTTGAAAACAAGGCGGCTTCAAATGAGTTTGAAGAAAAAATGTTCCACATTATCCGCGCTTTCCACGTTGTGGGCAGATGTACCGATTGCGGCGAGTGCTCAAGGGTATGTCCCCAGCACATTCCGCTCCATTTGCTTAACCGCAAGTTTATAAAGGATATTGACAGCTTTTACGGCGAATATCAGGCAGGCGCCGAGGTAGGCTCGCGCGCACCGATAGTAAACTACACCACCGAGGATATTGAGCCGGGCGACGCTGTAAGGAGGAATGAAAATGCGTAAAATATCGCTTGAAAAAATAGATTCGCTTTTCTCCGCCATTGCAGAAAACAATGTGCTTTATATGCCGGTTGATACCAAAACAGGCGCAAAATATGAAAAATGGGAGAACGGCAAAAGGCTGTCCGAAGCGCTTAACACCGTAAGGAGCGCAAAGGATTTCTTCTTCCCCCAAACCGAAAATCTTATGGATTTTAAGGTTGAGGGCAAGAAAATCGAGGTTATAGACACCCGCAGCGAAACCGAGGATTTTGTAGTCTTCGGCGTGCGCGCGTGTGATGTTAAAAGCTTTGACGTGCTGGATAAGGTATTTTTGGCAGAGCCGCAGGACAGCTACTATAAAAACCGCCGCGAGCACGGGGTTATAATGTCGCTTGCTTGCACAAAGCCGAATGAAACCTGCTTTTGCACCACCTTCGGTATAGACGCGGCAGAGCCTGCGGGCGATGTGGTATGCTATAAAACCGAAGACGCGCTTTATATGGACGCTAAGACCGAAAAGGGCGAAAAACTTTTAAAGGCGCTTGACGGCATTACCGAGGAAGCCGATAACAAGGCGGTAGCCGAGCAGCAAAAGGTAACGCGCGAAAGAATGGCGAAGCTGCCGTTAGCAAGCCTTAAAGCGGACGCATTCGGCGACGGCAAGACAAAGGAATTTTTCGATCGCCCCGAGTGGAAAGAGCTTTCCGAAAGCTGCCTCGGCTGCGGCACCTGCACCTTTGTGTGCCCCACCTGCCAGTGCTACGATATTAAGGACTTCAACACGGGTCACGGCGTTAAGCGTTTCCGCTGCTGGGATTCCTGTATGTATTCCGAATTTACCAAAATGTCCGCAGGTCAGCCGCGACTGACTCAATTAGAGCGTTTCCGTCAAAGATTTATGCACAAGCTTGTGTATTTCCCGACAAATAACGACGGTATGTTCTCCTGCGTAGGTTGCGGCAGATGTCTTGCGAAATGCCCGATACAAATGAACATTGTAAAGGTAATGAAAAAACTGGGAGGTAACACAAATGGCTGATATTAAAGAACCGCTTATTCCGAAGATCGGCGTTGTTACCGATATCAGGATAGACACTCCCGATGTTAAGACCTTCCGCGTTGTAACGCCCGACGGCAAAAAGGCTTTCGAGCATATGCCCGGTCAGTGCGCAATGCTTTCCATTCCCGGTGTGGGCGAGGCTATGTTCTCAATCACATCTTCCCCCACAAACACCGAGTTTATGGAATTTTCCATAAAGAAATGCGGCTGTGTTACAGAGTGGCTGCACTCTATGGAGGTAGGGCAGGAAATAACCATACGCGGGCCTTATGGCAGACCCTTCCCCGTTGATACCGAATTTGCGGGTCACGACCTGCTTTTCGTTGCCGGCGGTATAGGTCTTGCACCCTTGCGTTCGGTTATTAACTACTGCCGCCACTACCGCGACCGCTACGGCAAGATTGATATTGTTTACGGCTCTCGCAGTAAGCAGGACCTTGTTGACTACAAGGAAATAATTGACGAATGGGCAAATGATACGGGCGTAAACGTTCACCTTACCATTGACCGCGAGCAGCCCGAGTGGGACGGTCACGTTGGCTTTGTTCCGAATTATGTTAAGGAACTGGGCTTTACAACCGATAAAATAGCCGTGCTTTGCGGACCGCCTATAATGATTAAATTCACCCTTGCGGGGCTCCAGGAATTAGGCTTTGATAAGACCCAGGTTTACACCACAATGGAGCTTAGAATGAAGTGCGGCATAGGCAAATGCGGCCGCTGTAACATAGGCGCAAAATACGTCTGCAAGGACGGACCCGTTTTCCGCTTTGACGAAATAGACGAGCTGCCCGACGAATATTGACGAACATTAAGGAGGAAAACAAATTGGAAAATATGGTCGATGTTTACCTGTTCGGCAAGAAATACAGCGTGCCGGATAACCTTACAATAATGCGCGCAATGGAATATGCGGGCTATCAGCTGGTACGCGGCTGCGGCTGCCGTAACGGCTTTTGCGGCGCCTGCGCCACAATTTACCGCATAAAGGGCGACCGTGAGCTTAAAACCTGCCTTGCCTGCCAGACCAAGGTTGAGAACAATATGTATGTTGCGACTCTGCCCTTCTTCCCGCTTGTAAAACAGGTTTACGATATTGAAAAAATTAAACCCACCGAGCAGATTATGATGCAGCTTTACCCTGAAATTTATGCCTGCGTAGGCTGTAATGCCTGCACAAAAAGCTGTACTCAGTCGCTTAACGTTATGCAGTACATAGCGTATGCTCAGCGCGGCGAATTTGATAAGTGCGCCGAAGAATCGTTCGACTGCGTTATGTGCGGCGTGTGTTCATCACGCTGTCCTGCCGGTATTTCGCATCCGCAGGTTGCAATGCTTGCGCGCAGACTTAACGGCAAGTATATAGAACCTAAGTCCGAACACTTAGAAAAACGCGTTGAAGAGATTAAAGAGGGCGCGTTTACCGAGATTATAGAGTCGCTTATGGGCAAGCCGGTTGAAGAACTTAAAGAGCTTTACAACAACCGCGAAATTGAGAAATAAGGAGGCGCGCAGATTATGTATTCAAAAGAGTTTGAAAAATCTTTAAAGGCGGTTGAGGCTGCAAGAGAAGATAACATTGCATTAGAGCCGCGCCGTATGACCGCGGACGAAAAGGACGCCCTTTTAGCGGCTTACCACCCCGATTATAAAAAGAGCGAATTTTCCACCCTTAAAATAGGGCCTAACAAGGGCGAGCAGGTGCCGCACGAGCTTTGCGAAATGCTTGAGGCACACAGCCGCATTAAGGCGGACGATGTTGATTTAAACGATGTTACATATGATGTCGATGTGCTTATAATCGGCGGCGGCGGCGCGGGCGCTTCAGCCGCTATTGAGGCGGATAACGTCGGCGCTAAAACTATGATAGTCACAAAGCTTCGTATAGGCGACGCCAACACAATGATGGCCGAGGGCGGTATTCAGGCGGCTGATAAGCCGAACGATTCACCGGCTATCCACTTTGTAGACGCTTACGGCGGCGGTCATTTCGCGGCAAAGCGTGAACTTCTTTCAAAGCTTGTTTGCGACGCGCCCGAGGCTATTAAGTGGCTTAATGAATTAGGCGTTGAGTTTGATAAAACACCCGACGGCACAATGGTTACCACCCACGGCGGCGGTACTTCGAGAAAACGTATGCACGCCGCAAAGGATTATTCGGGTGCCGAAATTATGCGTACCCTGCGCGACGAGGTCTTAAACCGCGGTATCCCGGTTGTGGACTTCACCTCGGCTATCGAGCTTATTCTTGACGAAAACGGCAACGCCGCGGGTGCGGTGCTTATGAATATGGAAACAAAGGAGCTTATGGTGGCGCGCGCCAAAACCGTTATTATTGCAACGGGCGGTGCAGGCAGAATGCACTATCAGGGCTTCCCGACCTCTAACCACTACGGCGCTACGGCGGACGGACTGGTGTTAGCGTACCGTGTGGGCTCAAAGCTTTTGTATGCCGATACGCTTCAGTACCACCCGACGGGCGCGGCTTTCCCGCAGCAGATATTCGGCGCGCTTGTTACCGAAAAGGTGCGTTCATTGGGCGCTAAGCTTGTTAACCGCGACGGTAAGGTGTTTATGCATCCGCTTGAAACGCGCGATGTTGCGGCGGCTTCTATCATAAGAGAATGCTCCGACCGTGACGAGGGCGTGGACACCGGCAGCGGAAAGGCAGTTTGGCTTGATACCCCGATGATTGAAAAGATCGGCGGCGAGGGTACTATTGAAAAGAGAATACCCGCTATGATGCGTATGTTCGCAAGCTACGGCATCGATATCCGCAAAGAGCCGATACTTGTATATCCGACCCTGCACTATCAGAACGGCGGTATAGATATTAACGTTACGGGCATGAGCACATGCGTTGAAAATCTTTATGTTGCGGGCGAGGCTGTCGGCGGAATACACGGCAGAAACCGCCTTATGGGCAACTCTCTGCTTGATATAATCGTATTCGGCAGAACCGCGGGCAAAAACGCGGCGGCAAAATCAAAGGACGTTAAGGTGGGCAAATTAACCCTTGAACACATTAACAAATTTGACGCCGAGCGCGAGGCGGCAGGCATTAAGACCGACGCCATATCTCCGAAACTTTTACCTGATTACAGAAGGCAAAAATAAAATAACGAAAAATCCGAAGTCTTTTCGGACTTCGGATTATATAAGGGGTTAAAAAATGATTACCGATTTACTTGAAGCGCTGACTATATTCTGCTTTGGACTTTCATGGCCTATTTCCATCCGCAAATCCATAATCTCACGCACCGCAAAGGGCAAAAGCCTTTTCTTTGAGGTGTTTTTGCTTATAGGCTACGCCTGCGGAATTGCGAGAAAGATTATACAGGTTGCGGGCGGCAGCTCAGGCTTTATATTCTATTTAAGCTTCTTCTTCTATGTGCTTAACTTTATTGAAATTTCGATAGATGTGGCGCTTTATTTCAGAAACAAGAAGCTTGATGAAATAGCTGACCGTGAAAAGGAACCCGTAAACGCATAAAGGGCTTTAATTTTACAAAAAGGAGGTTGCGTATTGAAAAATCCTTATGTGTCAAGGGCAACTATCGGAAGAATACCTGTTTATTTAAGATATCTTAAAAATAATTACCACGGCACCGAGAATATTTCGGCAACCTCTTTAGCCAGAGCGCTTGGTCTCGGCGAAGTTCAGGTCCGCAAGGATCTAAGCTCCGTCAGCGGTGCGGGAAGACCCAAGACCGGCTACAATATAGGAGAGCTTACGCATGTCCTTGAGGAATTTCTGGGCGGCAGAAGCAATGTTGTCATTGTGGGAGCCGGAAAGCTCGGCAGAGCGTTGCTTGATTACGGCGGATTCGGCGATTACGGACTTAATATAACAGCCGCATTCGACACAGCAGCAGACGATGTAAGCCACAGCAACAGCGGCAAACTTATTTTACCTGCCGACAGACTTGAGGGCTTTTGCGCGGAAAACAATGTTAAAATAGGTATTATAACAGTACCTGCCGAAGCCGCGCAAGAGGTGTGCGACCGTCTTGTCAGCTGCGGAATTAAAGGCATATGGTGCTTTGCGCCGAGCCACTTGAATGTGCCCGAAGGCGTAGAAGTGCAGTATGAAAATATGGCGCTTTCGTTGGCTTATCTTAATAAGAAAATATAAGGAAACAGACCGCATCTGCGGTCTGTTTTTTTGCATAAAAGCTTTTTATTATCACAACAGTATTTCCCTGCCGACACAGGGTACTTTTCTAAGCCTTAGCTCGGCTAACGCCGGTTTATGGCTTTTAATTTTGCTTAGTTTGTTGCACCTGTTATGAACAGGCAATTTGTCACTTCTCTGCTAACGCAGGTTTGTAGTTTTGTACTTTGCTTTAGTATGCTGCACTCGTGCCGTGCAGGCAAGGGGTTTGTACTCTGCTAACGCAGGTTTATAGTTTATTACTATTCTGAGCCTGCTTGTGCTCCTGCCGCACGGGCACCCTATTTCTGTGGGGACAGAAATAGGGGAAAGAACCGCCGAGCCCCCTTCCGATCGGGTTCTCGGACTCTCCTTAACGGCTGGGGGGACACCCCTTATGTATCCCCGACTAAAGTCTTGTGCAAGGGGTTTCAAAAGGGGTTTTACCCCTTTGCCATTGGGCAAGCAGAAAATAGAGTCTGTAGCTCACGGCTGTGCAGGTCCCTGCTTGCCGCAGGGGGTCTTAGGGGACCCATTTGGGCGGGTCCCCTAATGCTCTTTGCTTCCTTTCTGTCACCACAGAAAGGAAGTGCCTGCACGGCATGAGTGTAGCAGATTAAAGCAAAGTATAAAACTATAAACCTGCGTTAGCAGAGCAACAGCTTGTTATAAGCAAAAAACAGCCCTGTGTTAGTCGAGCAGAAAAATAGCGAATATATTTAATAAAACACGCTGTTTTAAGGAATACCCCTAAAACAGCGTGTTTTTATACCGCCTTTTTGATTATAGCAGTTATAACGGTTAATATCGTCCTCATGCCCGTCGGTGCGGCGGCGCTTTTATTCGTTTATTTCGGGTAATCCCGCAAGCGATGTCAATACCGAAAGTATTCCGGCAAGCAACGATGCGGAAATTACTACCTTCCAGTTTACGGAAGCCATCATAGCCGAAGTCCCTATTGTGGCTACGGCAGTCTGCGCAATCGTTTTAAGCGCTCTTACGGCGGCGGCCTTTGCCCATTTAATCATTTTGTTTTTCATATTATCCTCTCCCCCTATTTTAACAGTTTATTCACTATACCCTGTATTTCAGAATAATTATATCCGGCGGCAACAAGTCTGTCCTTGCGTTCCTTTCCGTTGCCCCAACTGCCCCTTATAACTTCCTTTGCAATCTCCTCGCTGCTTTTTTTAGCGGGTTTAGCCATCAGTCGGTTGACTTCTGCCTGTACCTCGTCGTAATTATACCCCTCGGCGGTAAGCCTTTGCCTGCGTTCCTCACCGTTGCCCCAGGCGCCTGCTATAACCTCGTTTGCAAGCTCTGCCGTGGTTTTGGTTTGCTTTGCCGGTTCATTAGCGGTTCCCGAAATCAATACAGGATAGTCAACATAAGCATAATCAAGGTCAACATTGCCGTTTATACCGTCGATTCTGCCCGAGGAGGTATACTGCCATATGCCGTACTCTCCGCCGTAGGTGCAGTTATCCGCCCATTGGGCGATCCAGCGTGCCTTGGAATCATACCACCCGTCGGTAAGCAGGGTGTTGTTCCAGTGAAGATTTGCATATATTCCTGCCCACAGACCGTTTGCCTCCATAATACCGACAAAGGTCTTGGCAATTTCAAGTATCTGTTCTTTACTGCATTTGCCGGTAGTCTGTGCGTTTTCAAGGTCATAATAAACGGGGTAAAGCGGTTTTCTGCCGTTTAGCATACGAAGTGTGTGGGCAGCCTCCGACTCGGCTTTTTCCACCGAATCGGCATAGCTGTACAAATAAACTCCGTACGGTATACTGAGCCTTTCGCACTCTGTTACATTTCTTTCAAATTTTTCATCATCCTGATTTTTAACATCCATTCCGTAGCCGCAGCGGATTATCGCAAATTCCACTCCTGCCGATTTTGCTTTCTCCCAGTCAATATCGCCCTGATAGTACGATACATCTATTCCTTTTTTTAAAATTTGTTTCATTTTTATTCTCCGTTCTTAAAGGTTGTTTTTTATTTTATAATTAATGTGAGCACGGCGCCTGTAACCGCTCCCAAAACACCCGTTATAATACAGTTTATAATTAATCTTTTATAATGATTAAACTCTTCGGCCGGCGCTCTTTCAACCGTATCAAGCCGCCTGTCTATCGAGTCTACCTTTTGCGAGGTGTTTTTCATTTGATCGGCTATTTTTTCAACTGCCGCGGTAAGCTTTCTTATATCTCTTACCTCGGCTTTTATTTCGTCAAGCTGATGAAAGATGTTTTTATCCTCAGCCTCGAGCCTTGCTAGCCTTTCCGTAAAACAGTCATCCATTTTTTCACCTCCGTACATATCTGTTTGCCTGTGAAAATAATACAACATTTTTATTGCGACATTCACCGACAAAAAAACGACGCCGAAGCGTCGTTTTTTACAAACCGTATTATTGTGGCAAATCCTTGCTTAACAGCCTTATTGCCGTGTAAATATCGTCCCTGCTTATTCCGGCAAAGCAAAGTCGAACCTCATTCCGTGAAGCCGTTTTCCCTAAAGAAATTCCGTATTTACGGGCGTTGGAATAAATTTTTTCTGTGATTTCCCGATTTTCAAGTTCCAATAAAACGGTCAGTGAGGATTCAAAAAGCGTTTGCTTGGCACTCGGCATCAAATCTGAGATAATGCGGCCGCAAATACGGCTTTTTTCATTATATAGCTTTCTGAGCCTTCTCAAATGCTTTTCAAGCGCACCCGTTTCGATATAGCGCCTGAGCGCCAGTTGTTCAACCTTTCCGCAGGTTTGGTTGTATATGCTGAGTCTTTCGTTAAGCTTAACGGAAAGACTGTCCGGTAAAACCATATACGCAATTCTTACGCTCGGCAAAAGCAGCTTTGAAAAACTGCCTATATAGACTGTCCGTTCGGGGCATTTTCCCTGAAACGCGGTAACGCTCCGTGCCGTGTAACGCAGCTCTCCGTTGTAGTCGTCCTCTATAAAAAGTCTGTCGGGCGATTTGTTTGCCCAATCTATAAACTCATTCCGTCTTGAAGAAAGCCCCGTAACGCTTATTTTGGAAAGTGCGGACGGCTGTAAAAAAAGTATGCCGATATTATTTTTTTCAAGCTCCGAAACCACGGCGCCGTTTAAATCTCCCCTTATTACCCGTGTATTAATTCCGTAGTCCGAAAAAATACGGCTTGCCTGCTCAAATTCTCCGTTTTCCATTCCTATTACACACTCTTTGCCGATAAGAGCGCACAGAATATTAAGGAGAGGACCTATTCCTGCGCCTACAATTATATTTTCGGCTGAAGCTCTGACGCCTCTTGCCTTATACGCATAAAGTGACAGTGCGTTTCTGAGCCCTGCCTCGCCCCTCGGGTCGCCGTATGATGTAAGCTCCTCTGTATCTCTTAATATCTCCCTGACGGTCTTTTTCCAAAACTCCGTATCCGCCGCGGATATGTCAATGCTCCTGCCCGAAAAATCATATCTGCTTCGCTCCTCGCTTTGTGTTCTTTCGGGCTTTGCCGTAAAGCGTTTTTCCCCCTGCCTTATGTAATAGCCCCTCTGCGGCAAGCTTTCGACCGTTCCCTCAATACAAAGCCTTAAATAAGCGTTTTCAACAGTAGTTCTGCTAACGCGAAGCTGGCTTGCCGCTTCTCTTATTGACGGCAATTTTTCATCTTTTTTAATAATGCCGTTTTCTATTGCGCTGTTTATTTGGTTGTACAGCTCCATATAAACAGCGCCGCTTTCCTTTTTAAGGTCTATAAAATCCAATAGCATATTAAACTGTCCTTTTAAAAATAATTAATTTTGGCTATTTATTAATGTACACTTTGTTGCTATAATAATAACACCTACCAAAGAGATATGCAATACTTTTTTCCAAAGGGGACCTCGTTATGAAAAAAACCAACCATCAAAAAATACTTGATATTACCTTTATAGCGCTTTTTGCCGCACTTTGCTACATAGCGCTCACCGTGCTTTTTATTCCTTTTGCAAATATGTACATACACTTCGGCAATCTTATAGTTGTGCTTGCGGCGCTGTTGGTCGGCGGCTGGCAGGGCGGTCTTGCGGGATCTATCGGAATGGGATTTTACGATATATTCAACGGTCACGCCGATTCCTCGCCGAAAACATTTATTTTAAAACTGCTTATCGGACTTGCAACGGGTCTTGTTTACAACTTTATTAAAAACCGCAAAAAATATCCGTTCGTTTCACTGTTGGTGTCGGGCATCATATCGCTTATGCTGAGCGGCGGAATACTTACATATACGCTCACCCAAAACCTCGGCTTTGTCGGTAAGGGCGCATGGCTCTCCCCCATTTTTGCGGTAATCGGTGTACTCTGCATTGTATTTTCACTTCTTAAAAACAAATTCTCGCAAAAAACGGCGGCGGCGGTCGTCGGCGCATCCTGCGGTATGCTTGTAAACCTAATCGGCGAGACGGCATGGAAGCTTGTCACCTATATGCTCGAAGGCTCGGCCTTTAAAGCGGCTGTGGTTACGGCGGTTCTCGGTCAGGCATCAACTCTTATAAATGCCGGAATTGCGATAATAGGCGGCGTAGCGCTGTTTACCGTGCTTGAAAAACCGTTTGGCAAGATACTTAACAAGTAAAAAAATCCTGTCTTTGCTATAAAGCTGCACAAGTCCGTAAAAAACGGACAATAGAAAAAAGAGCCCTCTTGATGTAGAATATACATCAGGAGGGAATTTTTATGGCAAGAAGTTATCAGCATATAAGTAATTACGAAAATGAGATATTAGAATTAAAATCGCAAGGAAAGACGCGAAGAGAAATAGGGGCAAAATTAGGCTTCACTAAATTGCAAATAAAAAATTTAATTAGCAGATATAACGAAAAACAAAGAAGGATAAAAGCCAGGGTCGCAATCAGAACAAAAGGCAGACCGCCAAAGGATTATAAGATTACGGAAAATATGAAAATCAATGAACTAAAATACATCATAGCACGTAAAGATACAAAGATAAAACGATTGGAAATGGAAAATGAGCTGATGCGGGATTTTCTCTCGCTCACCGAAAGGAAGTGAAGCCGTCAATTAAGTATCAGGTAATTTTAAAGCACAAGTATAAATACAGCATGGGCGCTCATGGATTGATGTTTCAATTAACAGTTTTATAGATGAAATTAATAATTATATCATCTGGTATAACACCAAACGTATTAAACAATCTCTGGGATATATGAACCCGGTAGAGTACAGACATAGTCTTGGATTAGCTGTTTAAACAGCCCAAGAATATGTCCGCACCCCCAGCTCTTATAATTTTATGTAATTTTGGTGTTTTTCGGCAATCAAATCCTCAAAAGCGTTAGCAACAAGCAGTTGACGGTTTACAATTATAAGCTCATTTTTGCGCTTGCCCGCACGCAGAGGCTTTACAACCCTTTCATCGCCGCAGGCGGCAACCGTGCAAAGATAATGTCCTTTATAATCAAGCCTCGGCGGAGGGATTTTTTGCGACAGCGTCCACTCGGCGGTTTCTGTAAACATTTTTATCGCCGAATCCGGTTGCTGCCCGAGCAAGAGAAGAATTATTATCGCGACAAACAGTATAGGTATCGCCGTAATAAACGAAAAAATCATAAACGATGCCGATTTATTTAATATACACCTGCACAGTTGTAGGAGCCTGCTGTTATAGCTTGTTTCATTAATCTTTCGGCAATACTCTGAAACAGTATTTCTCATTAATCTTACCGAGCATAATATATAGTTAAATGGGAAAAGCAATAAAAGCAGTGTGACCGAATTTGTAATATCGCACCACAGCTGAACAGTCAGCATAACCGTCATAGCTATCCCTAAGAACATTCCGCCGTAGCATAAGGAAGCGATTATCGGAGATAATTTTTTACCGAAAAACCGCGGCAGTATATATCCCAAAACAGCTATAAAGCATATCGTAAAAAATGTTGGTAACGCTTCAAAGGAAATCGGCGTATAGGTTCCTTCGATAGTGTATTTACCGTAATAACGCAGTGCGGTATCCCATTCTTTAAATTCGATAGCCAATGAGAGCAATGCGGTAAAGGATGTTCCGAGTCCGAAGGTTGAAATATCCGAAATCATTACATATAACGGCTTGAATTTCTTTTCCCAAAACAAAAACACAATATTTAAGGCTGACAGTATAATAGGTATACCGATAAATATAAACAGTATGATAAAAATCATTATTGTCATATTTCGCCGCACCGCCTTTTCGTACTTTTATTTCAATCCGCAGGGAATGGACATAATAAGACATAAGCAAAACAAGTGCATTGGGTTTCAGTAACGGTTTACCCCATAACAGTATAGCATGCTGCGTGGTGTTTTTCAACAGAAAACCCAAAAGTATTTAATTCACCCATCCGTATTCATAATTGCGAATGCAAGTGAAATATGTCGAAACAAAAAATTTAATATAAGTTTATACCGTGCGCTTCCGGGTAATAATTCTAATAGTAATTACGGAGGTGCCTTATATGTATAATAACAAGGTTTTTATATGCGGAGTAGATACATCAAAGCTTCCTGTTTTAAAAGAAGCGCAGAAGGAAGCGCTTTTAAAAAGGGTGAAAAACGGTGATAAAACCGCAAGGGACGAGCTTATATACGGCAATCTCCGACTTGTTTTAAGCGTTATCCAACGCTTTACGGGCAGAGGTGAAAATCTCGACGATTTATTTCAGGTAGGCTGTATCGGTCTTATTAAGTCAATCGACAATTTCGATATTACTCAAAATGTGCGTTTTTCAACCTACGCCGTACCGATGATTATAGGCGAGATACGGCGTTATCTCAGGGACAACAACGCTATAAGGGTGAGCCGTTCCATTAAGGATACGGCATATAAGGCAATGCAGGCAAAGGAAAAGCTTTCCGCACAAAAGCAGAGCGAACCTACCGTAAGCGAAATAGCAAAGGAGCTTAACCTGCCCGTTGAGAATGTTGTTATTGCGCTTGAAAGCATAGTAAGCCCCGTATCCCTTTATGACCCCGTTTATTCGGACGGCGGAGATACTATATATGTACTCGACCAAATCGGCGATAATAACGACGACCGCAACTGGCTTGACGAAATATCGCTTAAGGAATCAATAAAAAATCTTAATGAGAGAGAAAAACACATACTGTCGCTTAGATTTATGCAGGGGAAGACCCAAATGGAAGTATCCGAGGAAATCGGCATATCGCAGGCGCAGGTTTCAAGGCTTGAAAAGGGCGCCTTAAAAAGAATAAGAGAATAAAAAATACGCTCACACCAAATAGGTGTGAGCGTATTTTAATTACATAGTACCGCCGAGCCCGAAGCTTACCGAAAGCGCCTTATCCACAAGCCCCATAGAGCCTGTATCAAGCGTTCCCATTTTTTCCTTAAGACGCTGTTTGTCGATCGTTCTTACCTGTTCAAGCAGGACTATTGAGTCCTTTGCAAGCCCACAGCCGTCGGCATTGACCGAAATGTGCGTGGGCAGCTTTGTCTTGTCCCGTTGGCTGGTTATTGCGGCGGCGATAACCGTGGGACTGTATTTATTGCCGACATCATTCTGAATTATAAGTACGGGACGGACGCCGCCCTGCTCGGAACCTACAACCGGACTTAAATCGGCATAATATATTTCTCCTCGCTTAATATTCATTACTGTTTCACACTCCGCAAATATTTATGAGTGACGGTTTTGTCCGTCAGGCTAATTATATTTTTGCCTTTATTGCTGTTAATTAATCAAATAATTTTTCGGTGCTCAGTAATATATTATGTTGTCTTTTGCGAAGTGTTAAATCATTATTATAGGGGTTCAATTATTGACCAAATCACAATATTTACTTAAAGATATGTATAATGATTTTCGAGGTGTTAATTATGTTATATGAAGAAAATTTCGATGAAATCTGTTGGTCGCTTGAGGAGCTTAAAAATTTGTACTTGCTTTTAAAAGCATACGAATTTAAAAAGAAAGAATTTGAAAACGAGTTTTCCGAAGCCGAGCTTAAAAAATGCGATAAGTTGCTCCGCAATATGGCGGAACAGCACACAGAAAACTATTTAAACAACTTTAAAATCATATTAAAATAAGGGGACGGTTTCCCGTCCCCTTAAAAGCTTATTTATTTTTTAATTCAATAGCCTTTTTAGCTTTCTCAGCAATGTTAACGGCACGCAAGCCGAACTCGTCAAGCAGTTTTACAGCAGGTCCCGAATGGCCAAAGGTATCGTACACACCGAGCTTTACAACCGGAACGGGATATTCCTCGCACACGGTCTCGCTTACCGCGCTTCCGAGTCCGCCGATAACCGAATGTTCCTCGGCAGTAACTATTGCGCCCGTTTCCTTTGCCGCTTTAAGTACAATTTCTTTATCAAGCGGTTTTATTGTATGCATATTGATAATTCGGGCATTGATACCGTCCTTCTTAAGAAGCTCGTAAGCCTCGAGAGCCTCGTTTACCATAAGACCGGTGGCTATAACGGTAACATCGTTGCCGTCCTTAAGCTGAACGCCCTTGCCGATTTCAAAGCTATAATCATCGCCGAAAATAACCGGTACGGAAAGTCTGCCGAAGCGCATATAAACGGGTCCGTCAAGCTCCATAGCCGCCTTTACCGCCTTTTTAGCCTCGGTTGCGTCTGCCGGATTGATAATCGTCATTCCCGGTATTGTACGCATAAGCGCTATATCCTCACAGCACTGGTGGGTAGCGCCGTCCTCACCGACAGATATACCTGCGTGCGTTGCGCCTATTATTACATTAAGGTGCGGATAACCGATAGAGTTCCTCACCTGTTCAAAGGCTCTGCCTGCCGCAAACATCGCAAAAGAACTGCAAATTACCTTTTTACCGGTAGCCGCAATGCCTGCCGCTATCGACATCATATTTGCTTCCGCGATACCGCAGTCGTAAAATCTTTCGGGGAAAGCCTTTTTAAACATTCCGGTCTGTGTTGCCGCCGCAAGGTCGGCGTCAAGAACCAAGAAATCGTCTCTTTCTTTTCCAAGCTCAACAAGTGCCTCGCCATAGCCTACACGGGTTGCTACATTTTTTATCTCTGCCATTTTAATCACTCCTTAATAAGCGCCGCCAAGGCTTCGTTTAGCTCTTTCATTGCCTGATCGTACAATTCGTCGTTCGGTGCGGCGCCGTGCCAGTTCACCGCGTTTTCCATATACGAAACGCCCTTGCCCTTAACCGTCTTTGCGATTATCGCAACCGGCTTATCTACGGTCTCTGCTTCTTTAAGAGCGGCTTCTATCTGATCAAAATCATTGCCGTCTATTGTGATTGTATGCCACTTGAAGGCTTCGAATTTTTTATCGATAGGAGCGGCGGAGTTTACTTCTTCAATCGTTCCGTCAATCTGGAGATTGTTATAATCAATAAAAGCGGTGAGATTTGAAAGGTTTTTGTTACCGGCAAACATAGCCGCCTCCCAAACCTGACCTTCCTCGATTTCGCCGTCGCCCAAAACAGCGTAAACCTTATAATTATCTCCGAAATGCTTAGCGGAAAGCGCCATACCGACTGCGGCGGAGATACCCTGACCGAGTGAGCCGGTTGACATATCAACGCCGGGAATATGCTTCATATCGGGATGTCCCTGCAATATACTGCCTATATGGCGGAGTGTTTTAAGAAGCTCTACATCAAAATAGCCTCTGTTTGCAAGTGTTGAATACAGTGCCGGTGCGGCGTGACCCTTTGAAAGTACAAAGCGGTCTCTGTCAGCCTTCTTCGGGTTTTCGGGGTCTATATTCATAGCCTTGAAATACAGATAGGTAAGTATTTCGGCTATTGAGAGCGAACCGCCCGGATGTCCCGATTTTGCGCTGTGTACCCCCTCTATAATTCCCATCCTGATCTTGCAAGCGGTTATTTCAAGTTGTTTTTTTTCCGCAGCGTCCATCAAATCATTCCTTTCTTTTTTGACAGATAGTCTATAAAATCAGCTACCGCGCCGTCCTCACAGCTGCACGCCGTATAGTCGGCATACATTTCAATATCCCTCGGTGTGCCTGCCGGAACAGCGCTGATATCTGCTTTTTTTATCATTTCAAGGTCATTATAATAATCGCCTATCGCGAAAAGACCGCCTTTTTTAATATTAAGTATTTTAGTAAGCTTATCAAGTGCGGAAGCCTTTGAAACGCCTTTTGGAAACTGCTCGTAATACCTCCGCCTTTTACCTGCGATTACCGCAGAGGTATCAACAAATGAAGCTTGGGTTTCCTCGCCCGCGATCATTTCCTTGACCGCGCGGAGTGTTTCCTCATCTTCAAACATCATTACTACTTTATTCCACCTGTAACGGGACGCTTCCTCGAAGCTTACGGTAATGCTTTCAAGCCATGCGTACTCTTGGTGTATATCTGTCTCCGCATTTCTGAAGACGGTGAGAACCTTATCGCCCGAATGTACCTCTATGCCTACATTAAGTCCCATATCAAGGACCTTTTTTACTATAAAATAATCACTTTTCGGCACATAAAGCTCGTCCAGCACCTTTTTGTTTTCATAATCGTATATCATACAGCCGTTGGACACTATGGACGGCGAAACCCTTTTAAGCTTGCTTAACACAGGTCCCACAGCTCCTACGGTTCTTCCGGTTGAAAGTGAAAAGCTGCCGCCCTCGTTCATAAAATACTCTATCTTTTCTATATTACGGGGATTGATAATTCCGTTTATAAGCAGTGTTCCGTCGATATCGCACGCCAAAAGGCAACCGGAAAAGAGACCCATTTCATTTCAACCTTTGCAAAAATTTTTTAAAATAATCGGGCAGCGGAGAATCAAACTCCATATATTCACCCGTCCGAGGATGTATAAAACCGATTTTTTTAGCGTGCAGACACTGTCCGCCAAGCTCGGTTATCACTTTTTTGGGGCCGTACACCTCGTCCCCTGCAACGGGGTGGCCAATATAAGCCATATGAACCCTTATTTGATGAGTTCTGCCCGTTTCAAGTCTTACTCCTATATGCGTAAAACCGTCAAACCGTTCTATCACCTTGTAATGCGTAACGGCTTCTCTGCCGCCGTTTACTACCGCCATTTGCTTGCGTTTTATCGGATGTCTGCCGATCGGGGCGTTCACCGTGCCCTCATCGTCCTTGATATTGCCGTACACGACCGCCTCGTACTCACGCATAAACGAGTGCGCCTTTATCTGAGCGGCAAGACCCGTATGCGCCAGATCGTTTTTAGCCACCATTAAAAGTCCGCTTGTATTTTTATCTATACGGTGTACTATACCGGGACGCATAACCCCGTTAATACCCGAAAGACTGCTTCCGCAATGAAACATAAGGGCGTTTACGAGCGTTCCGCTGTAATTCCCCGCCGCCGGATGAACCACCATACCCTTAGGCTTGTTGACAACCAAAAGGTCTTCATCCTCATAAACTATATCAAGCGGTATATTTTCGGGAACAATATCGTATTCCTTGGGGTCGGACACTGTTATCAAAACCGTATCGCCCTTTTTTACCTTACAGCTTTTAGAGACCGTTTTGCCGTTTACCGACACAAGCCCCTCCGAAACAAGCACCGCCGCCCTTGAACGGGTAACGCCCGCGGCGCCCGCGGCAAAGACATCTATTCGGGTCTCGCCGTCGGTCTCGCAAACCGTTTCGATTTTATTCATCGTTTTTTCTCTTTTTCTCGGCGGTAATATCTATAATGAAGTAAAGCGCCAAAAGCACCGCTCCCACCACTATTGCGCAGTCCGCAATGTTGAACACGGGAAACGACGGAAAAAATTCGAAATGCAGAAAATCCACAACCTTGCCGTCCCTGAAAACACGGTCAATCATATTGCCTGCACCGCCCGACAGCACAAGCGTCAGAGCCCAAAGCATAAGACGGCTTCCCTTAGCGTATTTTACAAACAGCGCTATGCACACTGCCATTACCGCAAGCGTAACCGCTATAAGTATATATGTTTTGCCCGAAAGCATACCCCAAGCGGCGCCCGTATTATGAATATAGGTAAGCTCTATAAATCCCTTAATAAAGGTTCGCGATTCGCCTAAAACAAAATTAGTTGAAACAAGATATTTTGTATACTGGTCAAGTCCCAAAACCGCAAGACCGCTTAAAACCGCGGCTATATATATAACCAAACCGACACCTCCGGTTTATTCTTCTTCCTGTTCTTCGGGTTCGTCCGCAACCTTAAATCCCTCGTTGGCAGGCATCTCTTCCGCAGGCTCCGGTTTAACCTCGGTCTTGACATTGTTCTTGACCTCGGCGTCTTCAATAAAGCTCTCGGCAGAGGGCGCCTTATCAACCGCGGCGGAGATAACCTCAGCCATATGTTTCGGGTCCATAGGAGCCGTATCGGGCAAGGCTCTGAGCATTTCAAGATGCTCCTTATACTTTGCGGAAACCGCCGCTTTAAAGGCCGACATTTCCATTTTAACTTTATCGTAAAGCATCTGCTGTCTTGCAACGCTGTCCTCAGACGCCGCCTTTATGCTGTCCGCCTTAATTTCCGCGGTTTTCACCATATCCGCAAGTTCTTTTTCAAGCTTTGCCTTGCGTTCGTTTGCCTTTATGTCAAAGGCAGTCGCAAGCTCCTTTTCCCTTGCGGTAATAACCTCTATATTTGACTGAGCGTTGTTGATAATTTCGGCGCTCTTCTGCTTTGCCTCATCAACTATCTGGTCGGCAAGCTTCTGCGCGCTTAAAAGCACATTTTGAATACTGTTCTGAGAATTTTTAAGGCTCTCCATTTCAGCGTTCATCGACTCGATTTTCGCCTTGTATTCCTTAATAACACGGTCAAACTGGTTATAGTCGGTTTCTATTCTGTCGAGCAAAACATCGACTTCCTCCTGCTTATAACCGCCCATAGCCTTGGTAAATTTTACATTTCTTATTTCAGTAGCTGACAGCATTTTAATTCCTCCTAAACATATCTTTTATATTTTATTATTAATCTGTTCTTTTTAGTCCTGTCCTCAAGGGAGTCCAAAATAAATCTTCCGCTACCCCTGACCGAAATCACATCGCCGCCGCAAACGGTTTTGGTCTGCTTTAAGGCAGGCGCGGAATTGACTGTTACCGCACCGTTTTCTATTTTCTCGCAAGCCTTTGCCCTTGAAATTCCGCAAACAGCGGCAATTACGCAATCCAGCCTGTCAGACGCCGCGGTCGCCGAAAATTCAGCCAATTTGTCGCCCTCCGGGAGCGGCAGGTCGTACCCTTCTTCAACGGTTACGCCCACATTGCCTATTTTGCTTATCTGTGTAACAACAAATTTTTTTATTTCATCGGAGACAAACACAACCGCCCTGCCGGGTTCTGTCAATATATCCCCCACGGTTTCACGCCCTATGCCGAGCGACATAAGCGCGCCTAAAAAATCCCTATGGGAGAGCGCATCGTTTTTTCTGAAACAAAAGGTGATTGCAGTTACAGGGAAGCTGTATTTTGAAGACGCATACGGGAAACAGCCCAAAAACACCCTTTCCGCTCCCTCGTATCCGCCGAAATATTCGGCATGGCAGTCGGTATTTTTTAAAATATGCTCCGCCGCCGCCCTTTCGTCACGGGTCAGAAAGCCTAAAAACTTAGGTCTTGATGTTCTTTCACAAATTTCCGCAGTATCACGCAGTCTTGCCTCAAGCAAATCATTGTCCATTAAAAATATGCTTTGTTCTCGTCAAAATCGTCGAGCATAAGCTCGCCCATAACATCAACATCCGTAGGAACAATTATAAATGTGCTGTTTGCGACCTTGCGGATGTTTCCGCTGTTTGCGTAGGCAACACCGCTTAAGAAATCTATAATTCTGCGTGAAACATCACGGTTTGCCGCTTCAAGATTAAGTACAACGGTCTTCTTGGCGTTAAGATGGTCGGCTATTGAGGTTACATCCTCAAACCTGTCCGGCTTTACAAGAACAACCTGCATTTGTGAATGATTAAAGCTTACGGTCTTGGATTTTCCGCCGCCTACTACTCTTGGAGCAGCTTCACGCCTTGTCTGAGGCTGTTCGTATGAGGAGGTGTGCCTCGTCTTATCTGCCGGCTTTTCTTCCTCTACATCCTCTATCTCCTCGTCAAAATCGTCCTCATCGGGTATGCTCATAATATTTTTTATGCTATCCAAAAGTCCCATTTTTTAAGCTCCTTTTTATTTTAATTATAATTGCGTTTTCCGAAAAGTGAGGTCCCCACTCTTACCAGATTGGCGCCCTCGCTGACGGCAATATCAAAATCGCCGGACATTCCCATCGACAAAACGCTCATATCACTATTATCTATGTTTTTGGCTCCTATGTCAAGAAACAGTTTATACATTTTACGGAAATATTTTCGAGCTTCTTCCGGCATATTTGCCACAGGCGGTATGCACATAAGTCCCTTAATGTGTATATTGGGTAATTTTGCTATCTCTTTGACGGCATTTTCGGCATCTTTCGGCGCAAATCCCGACTTTGACTCCTCACCGCCTATGTTAATTTCGGCAAGAATATTCATAACAAGACCGTGCTTACCCGCCTGCTTTGATATTTCCTTTGCAAGCTTTAAGGAATCTACCGATTCTATCATTTCAACCTTATCGATAATATCCTTAACCTTATTGGTTTGCAGATGCCCGATAAAGTGACTGTGAGCGGGGTTTAAGAGTGAATATTTTGAAAGCAACTCCTGTACCCTGTTTTCACCGATATGGGTTATGCCCTTTTTTATCGCGTAATTTACGGTATCGGCGTCAACCGTCTTGGTGGCGGCAAGCAGGGTTATATCCTCGGCACTTCTGCCCGATTTTTCCGCCGCCGCATAAAGGCGATCCAGAACATCCTTATAATTTCTGTCAAATTCTTCAGCTGACAATTTTTCCATCATAAAGATTTCTCCCCTTTACTATAACATCGTCGTACAGTCTGAGCGATTTTTCGTCATCGGTCTGCTTTTCGCACAGCATATAATTATCTGCGGAGTAAATGATGTTTACTTCTACAAACTTTACCTGCATACCCGTAAGGACATATACACCCCTTTTTGAATCTACAACACGGAGTGCGCTTTTCGGTATTTTTAGTCCGCTGTATTCCTTTTTAACAATAGTCATAGGAGCAGAACGCACAGAGGCTAACTCGCTGTTCATATCATTACACGAAAAAAGCACCACCGCGGAAGACGAGTCCGATGAAATGTTTATCTTCTTAACTGTTGCGGGAAGCTTCGGGAAGGATTTTACCGAGGTATATATAGTAAGCTCGTCACCCTCCTTGTAGTTAAGGGAGTCGTTTATAGGTACTGTCGCCGCTATATACCACTCGTAATCCGAAACAAGCTTTCCCACAACATCCGAGCCTACTTCTTCGGGCTTTATTCCCTTTAGGTATTCGGGAGTTATGCTGTCAAGGCTGTCGCATTTAAGTATATTCTCATATCCGTCGGCTTTTGATACAAAATACCCCGAAATTTCCGCCTTTACGGTATCCTTCGGTGCCGGCAGTGAAGAGGAGAGCCCCGAGAGCTCCGTTTTAAGCGCAGATAACTGCTGTGAGAAATCCGCAGTTTCACCCAGCGCCGCCTGTCTGCGATTAAGCGACGAAAGCAGATTTTCCGTGCAGTCGGAAATCTTCTCGAAGTTGCCGTCTGCACCGCTTACCACAAGCTTGTTTAAGCTTTGTTTTACCTTGTTGTTTATAACATCAAGGTCAGCCGCCTCTAAATCGTTATAGCTCAGCATTTCCTCTAAATCGGCTATTTTTTTGCTTACCGAATCGATACGGCTAAGCGTAATGGACGCGGATTCGCTGTCGTATATATTTGCTATAACGCCGTCCTTAGGCGCACGGCTCCCGTCCCCCGTAATGAAGTGCATTACTCCGCCCGAGGAATATCTGACAAGCGTTTCGTTTCTTATAACAAGACCGGTAACATCAAGCCCGTCCGCAACGGTTGAGAAGCTTGCCGATTCGGTTTTTATCGGCTTATAGACCGAGGACGCTATCTGGTGTATCGCAAAAACGGAAATCAGTATTACTATAAATGCCTTAAGTATTTTTGAACCTTTCAATCGGCGTCCTCCCTTTCCAAAAATTCCTTTACCGTCTTTTCGGCGGCAACAGGTATATCCATTTCTTCATCGGCATAGAACCAATGTATTCTTTTATCCTTGTTAAACCATGTAAGCTGGCGCTTTGCGTATCTGCGCGTCTGCATTTTAAGGCTTTCCGCCGCCTCTCCAAGCGAGCAGTCGCCCTTAAAATACCCGAAAAGTTCCTTGTGCCCTATCGCCTGAAACGCTCCGCCTCCGGCTCTTTGATAGGCCTGCCTTGCTTCCTGTTCAAGCCCGTTTTCAAGCATTATATCGACCCGTCGGTTAATTCTTTCGTAAAGCTTTTCCCTGTCCCGATAGGTGATACCTATAATACAAGGGGCTATTATTTTATCGCCGGTTCTTGAAATTTCCTTTTGCTCGGTTATGGTCTTTCCTGTAAGGTGATATACCTCAAACGCCCTTATGATTCTCTTTTTATCGCTCGGGTGCAGCTTTTCAGCCGTGCGCGGGTCAATTTCGGCAAGCTTTGCGAGCATTTTTTCGCCGCCGACCTCACAAAACCGCTTTGAAAGCTCCCCCCGTACCGCACTGTTTTCAGGCTCGTCGGTAAATGCTATATTATCTGCAAGCGAATTAATATAAAGCCCCGTGCCGCCCACAACTATCGGTAATTTCCCTATACTGTTTATTTCCTTTACGGCGTTTCTTGCAAGACCTACATAATCAGCAACCGAAAACCCGCACTCCGGCTCCAAAAATTCAAGCAGATAATGCTTTATGCCGTCCCTTTCCTCTACTCCCGGCACAGCCGAGGCTATGGAAATATTTTTATATATCTGCATTGAATCGGCGGATACTATTTCTCCGTCAAGCCGCTTTGCAAGCTTTATCCCGAGGTTCGTCTTGCCCGAGGCTGTCGGACCTACTATAAATACTGTTTTAATTCCGCTCATTGTATACGCCCGAACTGCTTTTCAAGCTCACGCCTTTTAATTTCAAAGGCTACGGGTCTGCCGTGCGGACAGTACATAATATCGTCCGAATAAAGCACCCTTTCGGCTAATTTTTTCATTTCAAGCAGCGAGAGCTTATTCCCTGCCTTTATTGCACTGCGACAGGCAACGGTATGGTATATATCCTCAAGCCTTTCTACCTCGGCGGCGGAATTTTTAAGAAGCTTGCCCGCAAGCTCGCTTAAAAGTCCCTCGACATCCTCCCTTGTAAGTGAAGACGGAACTGTGAAAACCCGTACCGAAGAATTACCGAAATCCTCCGCTTCAAAGCCTATTTCCGCCAAAAGCGGTATATTTGAAATGACCGCACCGTATTCCTGCGGGTCGAGCATTACGGTTACGGGTGTAAGGAGCGCCTGCGGCGATACGGTATTGCGCTTTTTTAAATCGTTAAATATTATACGCTCGTGGGCGGCGTGCTTGTCTATCATAAAAATACTGCTGCCCATCTGCACTATTATGTAGGTTGAAAAGGCCTCGCCTATTACCGTTATTTCGGGTCTTTCGGCTTCTTCCTCTTTTGTTATGTCAACCGTCGTTTTCTCTTTCGCCTGCGGCTCGGGCGTATATACGGGAGCCGGTGTATACTGCGGTTCTGCGGTGGCTTCAACCTTTTCGCCGTGGGGACCCACTGTCGAATAGTTATTTACAAAGGACGGTATACTGTCGTCTCTCAGCATATGCCTTGTATTGTTATGTAAACCTGTGCCGTATATCCTTTCCGCAACGGTCGGCTTTTCTATCGGCTGTTGGGTATACTCTTCCTTTTTAAGCCGTTCAAACGGATTGAATACCGGCGGCTTTAATTTCACCTCGGGTCTTGTATCCCCGGATGAAAGCGCATTTTTAACCGCGGAATAGACAGCGTCGAAAATACGGCGTTCATCTGAAAAGCGCACCTCGGTTTTAGCAGGATGGACATTTACATCCACCGTGTCAAACGGAACTGTAAGATACAGTACAAACCCCGGAAATTTTCCTATCATCGCACTGTTTTTATATGCCTGCTCCGCAGCCGCCGAGACGGTTCCCGAACGGACAAGTCTGCCGTTTAAAAACACAAACTGATAATTTCTTGTGGGTCTGCACGAGACTGGCTTACAGGTAAGTCCCTCTACCTCTATTCTGTCAAGCGTGCCCTTAACGGGAATAAGCGTACCCGAAAATTCACGCCCCAAAACACTGTATACGGCACCGTTCACCTTGCCGTCGCCAGAGGTATTAAGCGTTTGTTTGCCGTCTCTTATAAGCTTAAAGGCAATTTCCGGATGCGAAAGCGCAATTCGGTCCACCACAGCCGCCGCCGCATTTGCCTCGGAAACATCCTTTTTAAGAAATTTCATTCGTGCGGGGGTGTTGTAAAAAATATCCCGTATTATTATTGTTGTACCGTCGGGACAGCCCGCTTCCTCGCAAAGAGTCTCCGTGCCGCCCTCTATTTTATAATGAGTTCCGAAAGCTTCTCCGTGCGGCTTTGTGAAAAGCTCCGCCCTTGAAACGGAAGAAACCGCCGCAAGCGCCTCGCCCCTGAAGCCCAATGTGGAGATAGAGTTTAAATCTACACCCGAAGAAATTTTACTTGTGGCGTGGCGTAAAAATGCCTTCGGGACATCCTCGTGCGCTATACCGCACCCGTCATCCGTAATTCTGATATAGGATATACCGCCGCGCTGTATTTCCACGGTTATGTTACGGGCGTTTGCGTCTATGGAATTTTCAACAAGCTCTTTTATAACAGAGGCAGGGCGTTCCACCACCTCGCCTGCGGCTATAAGCTCCGCCACCTGCTTCGGGAGTACATTTATCTTAGGCATTTTTACACCTTCCTTTCATCATATTGATTTTGCTTTATTGGCAAAATCAAAAAGTATCTGCATTGCCTCTATCGGAGTAAGCGTATTTACATCAAGCGTTTTAAGCTCGTCCATTATTTCCTCTGCCTGCTGCATTTCAATAGGCAGCTGCATTTCCGCGGGAGCGGCGGTTTTGTAGGTAACTATTCCTTCCGATTCGGTCTTTTTAAGTATCTGCTTTGCGCGCTGTATGACCTCGTTCGGTATGCCGCTTAATTTTGCGACCTCTATACCGTAGCTGTCGTCTGCTCCGCCCCTTACTATCTTTCTTAAAAATGTTATATCATCGCCCCGTTTTTTTACGGCGATGTTGTAATTTTTAATTCCCGAAAGCTCGTTTTCCATTTCGGTAAGCTCGTGATAATGAGTTGCAAAAAGTGCCTTCGCCCCAAGCTTCTTTTTATCGTTCACATATTCAAGCACCGCACGGGCTATTGACATACCGTCAAAAGTGGAGGTTCCCCTGCCTATCTCGTCAAGAATAAGCAGACTTTTCCTTGTTGCGTTTTTAAGTATATCGGCAACCTCGCTCATTTCCACCATAAAGGTGGATTTGCCCGCCGCAAGGTCATCCGACGCACCGACTCTTGTAAATATTGCGTCCACAATGCCTATTTCGGCAGACTGCGCCGGAACAAAGCAACCCGTTTGCGCCATAAGCACGATTATCGCCACCTGACGCATATATGTTGATTTGCCTGCCATATTAGGTCCGGTAATCACGGCACAGCGGTCCTCCTGCATATCAAGCAAGGTATCGTTAGCGACAAACGGCGTGCTTATAACCTGTTCCACTACAGGGTGTCTGCCGGCAATTATTCTTACCGTTCCCGTATCGTTTACAAGCGGTCTTACATATCGGTTATTTACCGAAACCTCCGCAAGCGAACGCAAGACATCTATTTTGGCTATTGCCGAGGCAGTCTGCTGGAAGCGTTTAAGCTCCGCCGCCGCCTTTTTTCTAACTCCGTCAAACAGCTCGTATTCTATCTGCACAATACGGTCCTTCGCGGTAAGGACACGCTTTTCAATGCCCTTAAGTTCCTCTGTTATAAACCGCTCGCAGTTAGTAAGCGTTTGCTTTCTTATGTAGTCCTCGGGTACCTTATCAAGAAATGAGTTTGTAACCTCTATATAATACCCGAAAACCTTATTGTAGCGCACCCTTAAATTCTTTATTCCGGTGCGTTCTCTTTCTCTCGCTTCAATTTCGTCTATAAAGCCGGTGCCGTGCTTCATATCGTTTCTGAGACGGTCGACCTCTTCATTATATCCGTCCTTGATAATATTTCCGTCCCTTACAGTCAGCGGCGCGTTTTCGCTTATTGCGGAATCTATGAGCGCCGAAATATCCTCAAGAGTATCTATATCGTTATATATTTCTTTTAGCAACTTGCATTTTGAATTTGCAAGCAGACCCTTAATTATGGGAAATCTGTGCGCAGTTGCGGAAATTGCCAACAGGTCCTTAGGAGAAGCGGTACCGTAAACCGTTTTGGTTATAATACGCTCAACATCACGGATACCCGAAAGTCCCTCCGAAAGCTCGCCTCTTAAAACCGTGTCCCCGCAAAGCTCCTCAACGGCGTTTTGCCTTAAGTTTATCTGCGTGATATTCAAAAGCGGTTTTTCCATCCACGAACGCATAAGGCGTTTTCCCATTGCGGTCCTTGTTTTGTCAAGCACCCACAAAAGAGAGCCTTTTTTGGATTTTGAACGCATAGTTTCGGTAATTTCAAGATTGCGTATTGCCGTCATATCAAGGCGCATAAATTGCTTGTCCGAATAAACATCGATTTTGTTTACCGAAATATCCGTGCTTTTGCCGGTTTCGTAAAGATATTCTATTACCGCGCCGAAAGCGGACGCCTTAGCGCCGCCCCGTTCAATTCCGAGACCCTCAAGCTCCGAAACCCCGAAATTGCCCGAATATATCGGCTCAGTATATTTTGTGTCAAAGCTGCGCTCGGTTCTTACCGTAACGGTAGCTCCGAGATTTTTAGCTAAAAAGTCCCAAAGCGGCAGGGAGACGGTCTTAAGAGCTTCGCTTACCAAAACCTCTTTGGGAGAAAAGCGCATCAGCTCGTCGCATACGCCCGATTCGATATTATCGGAAGGAACCTCAGTTACATGGCATTCACCGGTAGACGCGTCCGTAAAGCAAAGCCCTATGCCTGTTTCCTTAACGGCAACGGCGGCAAGATAATTGTTCCTGCCTTCCTCAAGCATAGCGTCCTCAATTACGGTTCCGGGTGTAATAACCCTTATAACATCACGCTTTACAAGACTTTTCGCCGTTGCAGGATCCTCTACCTGTTCGCAGATCGCAACCTTGTGCCCCTTTTCGACAAGCCGCGCTATATACGCTTCACAGCTGTGGTACGGCACTCCGCACATAGGCGCTCTTTCTTCCTGTCCGCAATCCTTGCCGGTTAAAACCAAATCAAGCTCGTCCGACGCCGTTTTAGCGTCATCGAAAAACATCTCGTAAAAGTCGCCTACTCGGAAAAACAGTATACTGTCATCATTCTGCGACTTAATATCAAGATACTGCTTAATCATAGGAGACATCTCAGCCATTTAACTTCCCCGTTTCCGCAAAATTTCAAATTCCGTTTAGTGGCATCCGCCGCAGGTCGAACAGCTGCCCGTACAGCCTGAGGTCGTATCGCAGGTCTCGGGGTCTTCGCCGTCAATGCTCTTTGAAATAATCACATTGACCTCGTTTACCATGGTATCAAGCTCAGCCTTAGCCGTATTGTATTCTGTCATTGCCGGTGAGGACATAATCTCGCTGTATATCTTGCGGAGCTTTTCGTTAAGCTCCATAACCTTAACCTCGTCCTTATTGTCAGAGCCTACCTCTCTGTCAAGCTCCATACGGGTAAGGTTGAACTGACCTATCGAGTCCTGTAATTCCTTATTATCGTCATTTGCAAGTCTCGCCTTTGCGTAGCGTATAAAACGCTCGTCCTTCTGTATTGCCTTTCCTAATTCTCTTGCCTGTTCAATAACATTCATAATTCTTTTCCTCTCAAATAATTTTACCTTTTAATGTGCCGCTGTATTCTTCGGTTTTAACCGTAACAAAACTGCCGAGCAGATCATTACCGCCCGGGAACTCAATTACTGCAGTGCCGGAATTTCGCCCCGACATATAGCCTTCCTCGCTTCCGACGCTGTCGCAAAGAACACGGTAGGTCTTGCCCACAAGCCGCGGCTCGTTTTTCGCCGCTATTTCCTCTTGAACCTTTAAAAGCTCGGAAAACCACTTGCCCTTTTCCGCCCGTGATACAGGATCGTCCATAACCGCCGCAGGCGTTCCCTCCCTCGGAGAGTATATAAATGTGAAAAGCGAGGAAAACTCCACCTGCCTTACAAGGCTTAGGGTTTCCTTAAAGTCCTCATAGGTCTCTCCGGGAAAGCCAACTATAATATCCGTTGTAAGCGACAGGTCCGGTATCTGTTCCTTAGCGTAGTTTACAAGCTCAAGATACCTTTTTCTGTCGTAATGGCGGTTCATTAATTTAAGTATTCTGTCGCTTCCGCTTTGAAACGGCAAATGCAGATGACTGCTTACCTTTTCGCAGTCTCGCATAGTATCTATAAGTTCCTTTGTGCAGTCCCTCGGGTGCGAAGTCATAAAGCGTATTCTGAAATCGCCGTCAAGCTCATTGATTTTTCTCAGCAATCCCGAAAAGTTAAGCCCGTGTTCCTCGCCCTTGCCGTAGGAATTGACATTCTGTCCCAAAAGCGTAATATCCTTACAGCCGGAGGCTATCATCTGCTTTGCCTCGTTTATTATCTGCTCCGGCTCTCTTGAGCGCTCCCTGCCCCTGACATACGGCACTATACAGTATGTACAGAAATTATTACAGCCGTACATAATCGGCAGCCAGCCCTTAAAGGTGCCGTCTCTTTTTATCGGAACGCCCTCCGGGATTTCGCCGTTTTCAAGCGTCAGATCAAAAATTCTGCCCGAACCCGAAAGCCGCCTGTATATAAACTCGGGCAATCTGTGCTGTACCTGTGTTCCCAAAACCATATCTACATACGGATAGCTTTGTTTGATTTTATCGGCAACACTCTGCCTTTGCGCCATACAGCCGCAGACCGCCACGATAATATCGGGATTTTTGCGTTTCAGCGCCTTTGTCGCGCCGACATTGCCGTAAACCCTGTCCTCCGCATGCTCACGTACGGCGCAGGTATTGAAAATTATAAACTGCGCTTCTTCCTCGTTTTCGGTAAGAGAATATCCCATATTAACAAGCATACCCTTAAGCCGCTCCGAATCGCTTACATTTTGTTGACATCCGAAGGTTACAACGCACGCCGCAGGCTGCTTCCCGTATTTTTTAAGTGCCAGTGTTTTTACACGGTCGGCATAAGCGCTTTGCTCGGTGTGGGCTTCGGTATTCAAAACTGCCTTAGTCAATCATACTGCTCCTTTATACACTAATCAATTTATTATACTATATATGTGCGCTTTTTTCAAGCACGGCGAATACGATATTTATAACCATTTTGTTAATTTTGCGGCACGAAAAACCGACCGCGGAAAAACTGCGGTCGGTACAAATAAAATTATTTTACTTTTCCAAGTTGGCTGATTGCGTCGGTTATGGTCTTTTCGTGCGCCTCCATACCGTATTTATCAACCTGAAGCTTATTCTTCTCGCCGTGAGTAAGACATCCGGCACCGCCTATACAGCCGCCGACACACGCCATACCCTCAATAAAGTTAGCGTCAGACAGCTTGCGCTTTGCTTTAAGCAAGGCAACCTTGCACTGCTCGATACCGTCGCAGGAAACTCCCTTAAGCTCAAAGTCGGTTATGCCCTGCTCCTTTAATGCCTCGGCAACAGCGTCCGAAAGTCCGCCGCAGCGTGCGAATATTCTTCCGAAGTAGGAAGCGTTGTCAAGCACGCCCTCCTCCATTTCGGTAATTTCAAGATCACGGCTGTCAAACAAAGCCTGTAATTCCTCAAAGGTGATAACACAATCTATGTACGGTCTTACCTCTTCCTTCTGGAACTCCATTTTCTTAGCCGTGCAGGGCCCTATAAATACAATCTTGGCGTCGGGGTCCTGCTCTTTTATATATTTTGAAATGGTAGCCGCAGGAGAAAGGTTGTGCGAAACAAATTCCTCAAGCTCGGGGAACTGGCTCTTGATATAGCTTACGAATGCCGGGCAGCATGAGCTTGTAAGGAAGCCTTTTTCGGCAAGCTCTTTTGACTCGGCGTAGGCTACCATATCCGCACCGAGAGCCGCTTCAACTACTGTATGGAAACCAAGCGCCTTTATACCCGATACTACCTGTCCGAGCTTTGCGTATGTAAACTGGCTTGAAATTGAGGGAGCAACAACCGCGTAAACCTTGTGCTCGCTGTTATTTTTTAGCATTTCAACGGCGTCAAGTATAAATGATTTATCGGTAATTGCGCCGAACGGGCACTGATAAACGCACGCTCCGCAGGAGATGCACTTGTTGTTGTCTATGCAAGCCGCCTTGGTTTCGGTCATCGAAATTGCGTTTACCTTACAGGCTATCATACACGGACGCTTAAAATTAAGTATAGCGCTGTACGGGCAGACCTTAGCGCACTGTCCGCATTCTACGCACTTCGTTTTATCAATGTGTGCTTTCTGCTGATTATCAAAGGAAATAGCTCCTCTTCTGCAAACATCCTCACAGCGGTGGGCAAGACATCCTCGGCAGGCTTCGGTAACATCGTAGCCGCCCATAGGACACTCGTCGCAGGCTATTTCTATAACCTCGATAACATTCGGGTTTTCCTTGTCGCCGCCCATTGCGATTTTAATACGTTCGCCTAAAATAGCCCGCTCCTTATAAACACAGCAGCGCATTGTAGGCTCATTTCCGGGAACTATTCTTTTCGGAATATCAATCATATTCTCGGTAAGAGTTCCGTTCCAGGCTTCCCGTGCCACCTCACGGAGAACCTTGTATTTCAAATGCTGTACCTTGGTATCGAATTTTCTCAAAACTTTGCTCCTTACTGCCGCTTATTCCCCTGCGGCGAAATAATATATAAATTAAAAGTAGCTGACCTTTATCCGTTTGCCCATTCTTCTTAAGCAATCGGACAGCTCGGTAACAAGCTGCATTTTAATATTGAAATTAATCGGAAGATCCGGATTTTGGTGAGCGGGATTTATCGCCCTGCCCACGAAAAAGTTTATATCGGTTGCTTCCTCAAAAAGCAGACGGCATATAAGTGAAGCGCCGTCTCTTTTCACTCCCCACTGCGAATAGGATTCGTTGTCGTTAAGATAATCCTTAGCGTACGAAAGCACCTTGTTTATGGTTATGACGCCTTCTGTGACAAGGTCCACACCCTCGATTTCAGCAATAGGCGGAACATCCTTATCTATAAATTCAAGCTTCGGCTTTAAAGGCTTGCCGAGATACCTTGCTGCAATCGTGGAAGTAGTGCCGCCGCATATTATGTGCTTTCCCTCCTTTGAAAAGAAAAGCGACATCATCTTATCGCAGTCATCCCTGTTGGAGGGAGGACCGAAAAGCAAATTCATAGGCTCACGCTTGCGTATTCTTACAACGCAGGCGGTGGCGTCATCGCCGGGCTTGCCGCCGTAAAGACGGTTGCACTCGTCTATCAGTATGGTTGAAAGGGTTTTTGCCGTGTAACCTACTGAATAAAAGGTCTTCATAAACTCGGCAATATCCTCTCTCTGCCAACCGAAATTATATTCAGTCCCTATTCCGGCGTGAGGACAGCCGTCACTCATCAGAACAAAAACATCGTTTTCGCAAAGCCTTATTCGGGACTGAAAAATTTTCTTGCCCTCAATATTAAGCTCGGTTTTCGGGTAATCGTATTCCTCGCCGTCACGCAAAAGTATAACCGACGGATTATCGTACTGAATAAGCTCCGCTTCGTTGCTGTCCACAATACGCATAATGGTAAAGGTTGAATACGCCACATGTCTTTCGGAGCAAACAGGCAGTGTTGCGGCTATTGTCTGCACGCAGTCCTCAAGCGACAGTCCCGCGGCAATCATTGTAGATATAATTTTTGAGGTAAGAGTAGAAAGTATACTCGCCTTTACTCCGCTGCCGAGCCCGTCCGCCAAAACAACAACGGTAGAACCGTCCTCCTGCTCTATTACATCGACATGATCGCCGCAAAGCTCCTCGCCGTCGTGAAAAATACTTCTGTAACCTATATCCGCACAAAGCTTATTCATCGTTTATCGACTCCTTAAGCTTTGTAAGCGCTATTTTGGTTTCGGCGGCAGTCTCGCCCAAGAGCGAGGCTATTTCCTGAACTATGCGCATCTGTTTATCAACGACCTTGTCGGCTGTTTCAACCGTCTGACGGCTGAGTTCTTCCTTGCGCTGGCGCTGAATTTCCTCATCGGAAACATCACGCATAATGCATATAAGCGCCTTGTACTCCTTGTCGAGCACTATCGTCTGCTCAACATATCGGTCGTATTCGGCAAGATATATCTTGTTATCCCTTATAGCCTTTCCCGTGCGCTGAACATCCATAAACGGTTTCGGATCGAGAATTCTTATTATAGGCTCGCCCATAACATCCGACTCTCTCGGAATATTCATTAATTTAAGTGCCGCGCGGTTTATCTGCTGTACCTCGTACTTATCGTTAAGCACAACAATGCCGTTAGGCGTGTTGTTAATGATATTATCGGAAAAGTTTTCCGCCCTTTCCTTAAGAAACGGCAGACACATTGAGACCTCCGCTTTGCCCTGTATTATCGCAACCGCCTTTTCACGGCAGGTATTATATCCGCAGGAGCCGCAGTTAAGCTCGTCCTCTTTTTTTGGCTTGCCCATACGCTTAAGCGTTTCTCTTATCTCGCTTTCCGACGGATAGGGCAGCTTTCTTCCTATAAACTCAAGTGTTTTACGGAGCGTAAGCTCGTTCGGCTGATCTACCGCAAAGTCCTTCTTTCCGGCATATCCCGCAATCGCCGCATAATCCCTTACCGGCATACGGTGATATTTTTCCATTACCGGTCCGCCGATACAGCTTCCCGCACACGCCGACATTTCTATAAAGCAGTTTTCTATACTGCCCTCCTCTATGTCGTGAAGTGCCGCCATGCAGTTCTCAACGCCGTCGATTGCTATGTAGGTATAATCGGGAAGCATATTTTTCTGCATGGTTTTAAGAATACCGCCTGTGGTCGGGAAAAATCTCGCAAGACTTTCGTCGCTTTTGTCAAGCTCTTTTTCAGGCTCAATTCCGGCAGACTCAAACCATTCCGTTAGTTCCTCAAAGGTGAGTGCCGCATCGGTAATACCTGTATAATAATCTGCCTCATCCTTTTTGGCGACACAGGGACCGATAAACACTGTTTTGGCTTCGGGAATTCTTCTCTTTATATCCTCGCAATGCGCCTGCATGGGAGACAAAACATCGGCAAGGTAAGGCAGACATGACGGATAATACTTCTGTATAAGAAGATTGACCGAATGACAGCAGGACGAAATGAGAATTTTTCTGTGTTCTTCCTTAAGCAGTCTTTCATATTCCCGTTTTACTATTGTAGCGCCGACCGCTGTTTCCTCCGCATCGGTAAAGCCGAGCTTTTTAAGAGCCGCTTTGAGAGCCGAAAATCCCACGCCGTCGTAATTTGCTATAAAGGACGGCGCAACGCTTGCAATGACAGGCGCACCCGAATTAATAAGCACCTGCACCTTTTCGGTCTCACCCGCAATTTCCTTGGCGTCCTGCGGACAGACAACAAAGCACTGACCGCACAGTATACATTCGTTACCGACTATATGCGCCTGATTGCCCGAAAAACGGATGGATTTGACAGGACAGTGTCTGATGCATTTATAACAGTTTTTACAGTTGGATTTTTTTAGCTTTAAAAACTCTGACATAATAAATACAATCCTTAATAAAGGTTATTTCAGTTTACTTAGAACATTACTTTCGAAAAATTCACCCACTGTTTCGGGCGATACGGAATAAAGCTCACCGTCTACCGTTACACATACCCCCTGCTGGCAGTTGCCCATACAGAAGGTTCCGCCGAGCTCAACGCTGTTTTTTAAATCGTTGTCGGCTATAAGCCCCTGCAAAGCCTCAACCACCTGTCTTGAGCCCTTAAGATGGCAAGAGCTTCCGATACATACCGTTACCTTCATATTTTTTCCTCCGTTAAAATATTATATAACTGCTAATCCGAGCAGAAAACTGCGTTCAGAAGCATACCGACTTACGGACTTTGCCGCCGCCATAATCGGTATGAGCTTTATTATACTTTCCTTGCTTTTTCCTGCACATTCACAGTAAAAATCAAGATACTTTTCGGCTGTTGTTTTATCAATAAATAAATATCTGAGATAAGCCGACGCCGCGTCTGCTTCGGCAGCGCCTATTGCGGCGTGCGACCAATCAATTACGACAGGATTGCCGCTTTTATCTATAATAACATTTGTAGGACTGAAATCGCAGTGGCAAAGACAGTGCCCCTCGGGAAAATCCGAGAGCATTTTAAGAAGCCTTGCTCTTGTTTTGTCATCAACATCCGCAAGCCCTATTCTGCGCTCAACCTTATCCTTTAGTCTCGCAAAAGGCAAAGAAGCGTTTTTTTGTAATTCAATCTGAATTTCGGCAAATCTTTTAATTATCTCATCAACCTTTTCGGGATTTTCCGCAATTATTTCAGCCACGGTTTTTCCGCTTATATATTCGCTTACTATTGCCCATTTTCCGTCTTCCTTTTCAACTCCGTAGAGTCTCGGAACACTGAGTCCCGCCTCCTCGGCACGAGCTTGATTTAAAGCCTCGTTCAAAATATCGGTTTTGGAATAGTCGCTGTCGAATACCTTAATAACACGGTCGGAATCCTTATACACCGTTTTACCGGTGCGAACCGCGATTATTTTATCAAGATTCATCTGCGGTCCCCCCTATACAGTATATATTATAAGACATTGTGAAAAGATAATCAAGTGAAAACTGCTTTAAAATCCGATTTTGTTGCAACGCCGCGAATTTTGTGGTAAAATACAGGCGGAGAAACGCAAGCTCTTATATTTTCGGGAGATGACATACTACGGAAAACAAAATTTACGATATAATAATTATAGGCGGAGGAGCCGCAGGGCTTACGGCGGCAATTTATTCCGCAAGAGCCGGAAAGACGGTGCTTTTGCTTGAAAACACTTCATTCGGGGGGCAGATTTCCTATTCGCCCGAGGTAGAGAATTATCCCGGCTTTAAAAGCATAAGCGGACTTGATTTGTCGGACAGGCTTTTGTCCCAAGCCGCTGCGGCAGGTGCCGAAACCTCCTTCGAAACGGCGCTTTCGTTAAAAATTGACGGAAAGCTTAAAACGGTGACAACCGATTCAGGCGAGCACAGATGCCTTGCCGTTATAATAGCCGCCGGAATGAAGCACAGAAAAATCGCTCTTGAAAACGAGGAAAGATTTACGGGTAAAGGCATATCCTACTGCGCCGTGTGCGACGGAGCGTTTTTTAAAAACAAAGATGTCGCCGTTTACGGCGGAGGAAACACTGCAGTGGAGGACGCTCTGTTTTTATCGGACATATGCAAAAGCGTAGCCGTAATTCACAGGCGAGCAAACTTCAGGGCGGCAGACGCGGAGGTAAGAAAGCTAAAGGAAAAAAGCAATGTTTTTTACAAGCTTAATCGCATAATAACCTCGCTCAACGGCGAAAACTCGCTTTCCTCCGTAACTCTCGAAAACACCGAAACCGGGGAAACGGAGGAATTAAAAATCTCCGCATTGTTTACGGCGATAGGTCAGATTCCGCAGAACGAAGCGTTTAAAGACATTGTAAAGCTTGACGAATACGGATTTATAGAAGCGGGAGAAAACTGCAAAACGGAGACTGAAGGCGTTTTTGCGGCAGGCGATTGCCGTACAAAACAGCTCCGCCAGCTTACCACTGCGGTTTCGGACGGTGCGGTTGCCGCAACAGCCGCCTGCAAATATCTGGATACATTGAATATATGAAAAAACAGGCTATGTCCAGTGACATAGCCTGTTTTTATGGATATTATGAATTTTCACCCGAAATATGCGCCTTGAATTTCTCGTTTTGTTCGGGGTAAGCCGAAAGCATCGGCTCTACATCCTTGCCCTTTTTACGGTCAAAATAGTTTTTGGTTATTTTTGCAACCTGACCCGAAAGCAAAACAAGCGCAATCAGGTTCGGCAGCGCCATAAGGCCGTTAAAGGTATCGTCAAGCGCCCAAATCAGATCCGAGCCGATAAGAGACGAGAAAACGATAAGCAGAATATACGCCACCTTAAAAATCATAGTTGCGGTTTTTCTTGATTTTTCCGAAGTATTGCGGAAACAGAAATCCATTGCCTTTTCGCCGTAATAGGACCACGCAAGTATCGTGGTAAACGCAAACAGCGGCAGAATTGTAAGGAATGTGACCGTTCCGAATGTGCCGAGGTTTGATGAAAACGCCGACAAAGAGATTGCCGAATCGGAAGCGCCTACAAACTCGCCCGCGGCATTTGTTGTACCGAAAAACGAGCCGTTTTCGTAAGAGCCGTTTCCTATATTGGTGGTTAGAACCACAAGAGCGGTAAGCGTGCAGATTACGAATGTATCAAAAAATACCTCGAAAATTCCCCAAAGTCCCTGCTTTACGGGCTCTCTTGTTTCGGATGCGGAGTGCGCTATAACGGAAGAACCGAGACCCGCTTCATTTGAGAAAACCCCTCTTGCAAGACCCTTTTTGATTATTTGCGAGAAAACAAATCCGCCGACGCCGCCCGCAACCGCCTTTGCGGAAAAAGCGCTTGAAAATATAAGGCGGAAGGTTTCGGGAACCGCTCCGATATTTTTACCGATTATAATAAACGACATTATTATAAACAGCACCGACATAAACGGAACCAGCATAGACGCTATTCTGCCTATGCGCTTAATTCCGCCGATAATTACAACAGCGGCAAAGAGTGCTACAACAGAGCCTATAAGGAGTTTTACCCATGTTTCATCCGTGTTCAGAACGGATATAAACGAGCCTGTTATCTTATTGGTCTGCACGCCGCTCATACCGGTTGCCGCAAGCAGACAGAAAACAGCCGCGAAAAGTCCCAGCCAGTTTTGCTTTAAACCGTATGCAATGTAATAAAATGCGCCGCCGCTGAAGCTTCCGTCCTTTTCTTTACGGCGGTAATAAAGACCCAAAACATTTTCGGAATAGTTTGTAACCATACCGACAAACGCCGAGATCCACATCCACATTACGGCGCCCGGACCTCCCGTAAGAATAGCGGAGGTTACGCCGATAATGTTACCCGTGCCGACGGTGCCTGATATTGCGGCGGAAAACGCCTCGAACTGTGAAACGGAATTTTTATCCCTTTTACCCTGCTTTTTTCCTAAACCTTTTACCACAGGTACAATGGTGGAGCTGAGCGACTCCCCGAATTTTCTTACCTGAAGCACCTTTGTGCGAACGGTGAGCAGTATGCCCGTACCGAGTATCATTACAATCATCGGCCAGCCCCATACAACGCCGTTTACCCAATCGTTTACTTTGGTTGCCGTTTCAATAAACGACTCCCACATTAAAATTCCCCCTAAAGCTTTTTACACAAACAAAAAGAGCTAAACGGTTACCGTTTAACTCCGAACTGTACGCTGAAATAAGCCCAAAGGGGCATAAGTAATCAGTTTTACTCCGTCCTTTTGCCTGAGAGATTGGCTTGCGCCTTGCACCTTCGGCATCCTGATCAGGACTTCTCCGGAGAGCTATCCGTATACAGTTTCATCGCCTTGCCGACACCTGAGAGTGTTACTCCTTCGGGAACGGATGTGTATATTTACATTCCGTAATTTCCTGCATACTTCATTTAGCTTTTTTATTTGCAGAACTATTGTAGCATTTATTTTGCATATATGCAAGCTTTTTCGACAATTTTTGCGTAAAAAACCAAAATTTCTGCTGTTGGGGTTTGTTTTATTACAAACAATAGTTCCCGTTTACTGTAAGAAATGCAAAAATATTACTTTTACTCAGTCAAAACAATCAATTCACAGTAAGTTTTCTTGTGTTCCGAACAAAATTCACATAAAATCCCGTCTGCCGTAAAGTATACGAACAATATACACGGTTTCATTTTCCACACGGTAAAATGCGGTGTAATTGCCGCATACAAGATAACGGTAATCCGTTTCTATGCCCACCGTTCCCGAAAGCGGAGCGCCGGAATTAGGAATTTCCGCCAGCATACGAATGTTTTTAAGTATTTTATTTACCGTGTTGTTTGCCGCCTGTTTGCTTAAAAGTTCATCGGTAATATAGGCTTTAGTTTGCTGTAAATCCTTTACGGCTTCGGGTGAAAATTTTATTTCAGACATTAGATTTTCCTAAAAGACCTTCAACCTCCGCAATATCTGCCCAGCCTTTATCCTTTCCCGACTGTTCGCCGCGAGCCAATTCGCCCATAAGCTTTAATACAGCCTGTGTTTTCTCGTATTCCTCCATATCCACAATGGCATATTTCCCTCTGCCGTTCTTGGTAAGAAATACAGGCTCGCCGACGGAAATGTCACGCAAGACCTCATTGTAATTTCTCAAATCCGATACAGGTTTAATATTCGGCATAAAAGCCACCACCCTTTCTGCTGTAAATATTATACCCTAATTCTTCGTAAAATGCAACAGCATTTTATGCTATACAAAAATATCTTACACTATATATCTTGTAAAATAATATATCAGTTGTTATGCGTGATATAATTAATCAGCTTCAAATGGATAGAAAATTCCGAGGTATGATACCGTCCTAAATAAGCAGAATAAAAAGCGCCCAAAACCGTATAAGCAACGGCTTTGAGCTGATAATATGCGCATATTTGATTTTTAATGCCCTTTTTCGGGCGTTTTGTGTGTTAAAGCATTACTTTGCATAAATAGCGCCGACTATGCGGTTGGTAAGGGAGAGCGGCAAAAGCTTTTTTAAAAGTCCCACTGCTTTATACTGTGCGCCTATAATTAAAACCGGTTTGCTTGATTGCTTTGAAGCAATTTTAGCAATGTATTTTCCGGCAGTTTCGGGCGACATACCGGTTTGTTCGTCCTTTTCCATTTTTTCTACCGAGCGTGAAATTCTTCCGTTATAAATATCGTCGCCTTCGGTGTTTTTACGCCTTGCCGCGGTAAAACCTGTGCGAATGTCGCCCGGCTCAATGCAAACCGCGGTTATATTAAATTCACGCACCTCATTAATAAGCGCCAGCGTGTAAGAACACAGTGCCGCTTTGGCGGCGGAATAAAAGCTTTGAAAAGGAATGGCGATATCGCCGGCAACCGAGCCTATATTTACAATGCGCCCGAAACCCTGCTTTCGCATAATCGGCAGTACTGCTTTGCACATTCTGACCGCGCCGAAAAAATTAACATTAAACTGCCGTTCGGTGTCTTCGGTCTCTGTAAATTCGGCAGCTCCCGAAATGCCGAAGCCAGCGTTGTTTATCAACACATCAATGCGTCCGCTTTCCGCCATAACTGTATTAACGGCTTTAAAAATTTCTTGTTCGTCGGTTACATCGGCACACAGGCTTACCACACCGTCAATGTCGCCGCCGCGGCGGGAAATACCGTATACCCTGTATCCCCGTTTTAACATATTCTCGGCGGCAGCCCTACCTATTCCCGAGCTTGCGCCTGTTATTATACATACCTTTATCATTTAAAATCACCGTTCTGTATAATAGCATAACTTTTTTGAAAAAGCAATATCACCAAAAATATATGCGCCGCAATATTTTTAAAGCTTGTCTATTCCACACATAACACCGCAGCGAAATGTTGATAAGTTCAAACCGATATTAAGAAAACAACGATTTATAAATATTTATAATATCTGCCTTGGTAACGTTTTTTGCCGTGTTTGCGGGGCTTCCGTTTGCAAGTGCGTCATCTGCCATTTTATCTATATTGCCGAAGAAATCTTCCTTATCTAAGCCATACTCGGCAAGCGATGGTACTTCAAGCTTTTTGCAAATATCACCGATTGCATTCAAAAAATCCGCCGCGGCAGTTTTGTCGTCTGCTTTGCAGTCAGCCGCATTTATCGCCCTGCCTAAAGCAGCAAAACGGGCGGCAGCTCCGTCAAGCGCAAATGACATACATTTATACAACAGCATTGCGTTTGAAAGTCCGTGCGGCACATGGTAAAGCGCACCTATCGGTCGACTCATTCCGTGAACAACAGTTACGGAGGAATTGTTAATAGCGATACCTGCTTCAAGCACGGCGATTGCCGTTTCGTTTCGCGCCGTCAAATCGTTTCCGTTTACAGCGAAAATATCGGCATAAAAAGAAAAATTCCGGTCCTGTTATGGGCGGAATGTAAAAATACCAAACAGCCTTACGGCGGAAAGGATTCTATACCCAAATGCTTGTTTCCTGCGAAACGGATATTAAAACAATCGAAAACAGAATTCAGGAAATGAAGGATATTGAAAATACCGTAAAGGAACGCAAAAAGCAAATGAAGAAAAGCGTAGAACTGCTTGACGGTATTATAGCCGACGGTGCGATAAGCGATACGCATCTCAGGATGTTGGTGGATGAGATCGTTATATACGAAAAGAACGGAAAGTTAGATATTCAAATAACGCTTAACGGAGAATTCCGCACGCATATCGATTATTACGATGAAAGCGGAGATATAACCGACAGGCACGCCGAAATATGGTATTTCCCGAATTGGGAAAGTATGGCGGAGGGTTAAACCTCCGCCATATCATATATCAATATTCTTCTGTGCTGTAAATATAACAGACTCGGCAGGCGTGCAGCTTTATGTTATGCACCCGTTTTTTGCTTGTGACAAGTAATTTCAGTTAAAATTTCAGGCAAAGAAAAACGCCCAAAGCCGCATAAACAAAGGCTTTGAGCGGTGGTGCGGGTAACAGGAATTGAACCTGCACTTCCTTTCGAAAATATGAACCTGATGGTAACGCCACCTCGGTGAAAGGGTTAACTGCAAGCAAAACAATCAAAAATAATATTTCATAATCGCAAGCAAAAGCTTATGTAGGACTTATAACCCAAATCGTTCTCCGAACAAATCATTAATTGCTTTTTTGCATTCGCGGCTTTTAATGCCCAACTTTTTAAGACGGATTGCATATGTTAATTCTTCTATAATTTTAATATCTGCAAAAAAAGTAGGCTTAATTTTCAGGTCCAAGCGACTATGGGCAATTCCATTGCGTAATTCACCCACTCTATCAGCAATGCCATCAATTGCAATTTTGTAATTCTCAGAATGATATTTTCTCTTGATAAATAAATCCATAATATCTTCGCAATCTTCTAAAGCATATCTGACATTTGCTTCAAAGCTATTATCACGGTCCTCTACATAATTTTTTAATTGCTTTGCATACCGTAGATATTTTCCGTGTTGTTCATGTAAATAGATGTTTATTAAATTAACAATATCGCTTTTTACACTTATATATTCATTTGATCGATTAAAATCTGTCCCATATATGTTTCGAAATTCGCGTTCAAATTCAGTTAAAATCATAATAGTTCTGCTTACAGGATAATGACTATTATCATCCATCGATTTACATATATGACCAAACCCGATTTTGTTTTTATTTATTAAAGATAGTATTTTGGTCGTTTTTTTTAATAATACATCATAGCTTATAATCCGATTTTTCGCATTCTGATATTTTTCAATGTCATTTTTGTTTTTAAACGCCAGTATACCATCGTACTGCTTTAAACCGTCTTGATTATAAAAAAATATATCTATTGACTTAATATCAATATTGCTTCTATATGTAACATATTCAAAAAAACGAACTGCATTATAATAAGCCACTATAAGAGTGTCTATATCCACGGGTTTTGAAAAGTATGTTATCATCATACTATTTGCACAAATTGGATTAATAGCAGTATCTGTGTGAACGGTTGCATATGCCGATAGTTCTATAGTCGCATCAACACCCTTAATTAATCTGTATTTTCCGCAATTGCTACTATTGTTATTACCGTTTGAGGATACCTGCAAACTTTTAATTTTGTTATTTTCTGCAGAAAACTCAATCTTAGTTTCCAAAGCTTTTTGCGGAGGATAAAAAAAGTCAATCTCCGTTCCTTTGATACGAAATCCATCAATTCTGTCTGAATTTATTGAATCATTATAATAAAAATACCAATTGACATTATATACTTTAAAGCCATCAAAACTTGAAGGGCCATCTAATACATTAAATATTATTTTCTTTCCAGATGAAGTGACACCTGAGAATTTTATGTTATCAATAAACTTATGTTCTTTACAATTAAACCACTTAATATCCTCAAAAACGCTATTCAAAAGATTTTCTTTTTGTATTGAAGGATACAAGTATAAAGTAAAATCAGCATAATTAAATTCAAAAGCGAAATTTGAATCATCGATACATAAATAACCCACAAGACGATCTGGATTTTTCATTACTTCACCCCAATTTTAAACTTATAAATGGTATTTTATCACATTTTCTCTTTATTTACAATTATTCAATTTTCAGACTTTGTATATTAAGTATTTTATTAGATCCTTATTTATAAAAAAGTCTCAACTATATTATTTTTTTATAGAATCATCTATATTTATATCAAGGTGGCGACTGCTTTGGCAAATACCGTTTTATTGATATAGTTAGATAAGATTTATCTTCTCTTTAATTTATAACTTCCGCCGTCTGTTCCGCTTCCGCCTACGAGAGTCAAAATACCGTTATCGGTTACAAAAGTGTATTCACAGTCACGGACAATATCTTTCGTGAAGTCTATAATAAGCCTATCGTCCTTGACAGAGTATATATAGTCATACGCTACATCATCGGCAAGTAATTTACCCGTGCCGTCTTTTTCAAAAATATACTGCGTATGTTCATCATACACCCAAGTTCCGACTAATTTATTTGGCTTTTTATGCACCTGTACACCGATTAAAGTTATGACTGCCGCAACAATGACAGTTATCGTAATAATCAATGCTGTTTTTTTACCGATATTACTTCTTTTACGGCGTCTTTTTCTCGCAGAAGTATGTTTGCTGCCGTAGGCTCTGTTCGTATATTGTTCTGCCATAGAAATCCCCCTAAGTAAAGGCGACGACAGCGTGGAAACACGTTGCCGCCGCCTTTAGCTTTATCTTACTCGCTTTTTCTTTGAAGCTACTACAGTAGCACTGAGACCTGCAAGAGAGAGAACCGCGACAAGACTCCAAACAACAATATTGTTATCACCGGTCTTGGGAGATTCAGCAGGGCCGCCGTTTGCTTTCACGGTGAACTTAGCTGTTGCAGTTCCGCTTTCCGAAACAATTCCTATGGTATGTTCACCCACAGATAAGGTAGAAACAAATTCTGCGTTCAGAGTGACTATAATGCTGCCTTCCTCTTTCGAATAGTTCTTTTCGTCAAGAGTTTTGCCGTCAAGCTCTACACGAATGAAATCGGAAAATGCCGCATTGGAACGGAAAGACAACGCTTTCTTTTCGTTCTTGCTTACAACTGCGTTGTTGCCCTCGGTGATTTCCGGCGGAAGCTTTTTAATTACAGTTTCTTCAAAACTGATTTCTTTCGTGCCGTTTGCATCTGCAAAGTACTTATCGCAGTTGTCACAGTGGTAATACTGAATATTGCCTTGCTCCGTAACGGTAGCTTCTTTTGCTTCCACCAGCTTCGGCTCATGTGTAAGCTTATCAACCTCTGTGCCTTCTGCAATTTTTTTATTGCAATCCAAACACCAAGTATCTCCGGTATAACCCTTTTCTTGCTCGGTAGCAGCTTTTACATCCCGCAATTCGGTACGCTTATGATTAGAGGCGTTCAAATTGCCGTATTCAGCATTGCAAACGGAACAAATTGCTTTCTTTACACAGGTTGCTTCACCACCGTTGTGGGGCGCTTTATCAATGATATTACCACAGCCGACCGTCTGACACTCTTTCCAATGGTCGGTTTCGTCGGTTGTCCAAACAGAAGCGGGATTATGTGCTTTCTTGGCAATGGGCTGACCGTCTTTGATTTTTACGTTGCAATCGCTGCAATAGGTATCGCCGGTATAGCCTTCTTCGTAGCAGGTAGCTTCCTTTTGATCCTTTATATAGGTTGTGCCTTTATGGTTATTTGAATCAAGTTCGCCGTAGGAATGTCCGCATTCCGTGCACTCTGCTTGCTTTTTGCAGGTAGCTTCACCACCGGTATGGGCAGTGACATCAAACTTAGTGCCAAAGTAGCAAGTATGCCAATGATTTGTGCCATCGGTTTCCCACTTGCCGTCAGCATCGGTATGTTTACCGATGGCAGGAATATCACTGCCGGAGAAAATCTTGGTGTTGCAATCGATGCACCAAGTGTCACCGGTATACCCTTGCTCGCAGCAGGTAGCGTCTTTGGCATCACGCACCTCAGTGTGCTTATGGTTGGAAGGATCAAGCGCACCATATTCCACCTTGCACACAGAGCAGATTGCCTTGTTCACACAGGTAGCTTCGCCGCCGGAGTGAGCTGCTTTATCAATGATATTACCGCAACCGACTGTCTGACACTCTTTCCAGTGATCGGTTTCATCCGTTGTCCAAACTGACGCAGGGTTATGAGCGTTTTTTGCAATTGGCGTTCCTTTTTCTATCTCATGATTGCAGGTAGAGCAATAAATATCGCCGGTATAGCCTTCCGCGTAGCAGGTGGCTTCCTTTTGGTTTTTCTTATATGTGCTGCCGATATGGTTTGTATAATCGTATTCACCGGTTTCAAAGGTTTCGTCTGATTTTGCACCACAAACAGTGCAGCTCTTGTTATACACTGCCTTACTGCCACAGGTAGCGGCAGTTTTCAGATAATCCACCTTTACGATTTCGCCATATTTATGGGCTGCAAAATTGCCGTACTCTTTATGGCAGATATCGCAAACCGCTTTCTTTACACAGGTTGCCGTACCACCGATATGATCGCCGAACGGGAGTTCGGCATTTGAGCCTTCAACTACCTCGCCGCAATCATCACAGGTTTTGTACGCTGCGTGACCGTGAGCTATACAGGTGGAGTCCTTGGCAGGATGATCGGTTGTGTTAAGGTGAGAACAGGTGACAGTGACGATACAGGAAGCGCTGAAATTACCGTCCTCGGTAGTTACCGTAATTGTAGCAGTTCCTTTCTTGAGAGGGGTCACAACACCGCCGTCAACTGTCGCAACGGATGTATCCGAACTTGCCCATGTAACATTCTTGTTTGTGGCCGTTTCGGGAGCGAATATTGGTGTAAGCGTTAATGTTCCGTCGCCCGTGCCGATGCTTGCCGTTTCTTTATCCAGTGCTATACCGGTTACCGGGACAGGACGGGCGTTAATCGTTACGGTTCCGGAAGTATTTTCAAGTGTAAAATCCGTTTCCGCTTGTCCTACATAATAGAAAGTTGTTCCTTCTTCCGGAATTACTTTTACTTCGGTTGTACAGGGAGTGACATCCAGAAGCTCAAAAACAAAGCTAACAAGAACGCCGTCCCCTTCAATATTTGAGATTCCGGCATACTGAAAGTTCATTTTGTTTGGGTATCGGTCTTTTCCCGAATCTGTACATATATTTTTTCCAAGATCCTTTTCATAACTGATGAGTTTTAATTTGGTGTTATCATAGGTTACATCGTATGCCATACCGCCAAAACCGAGGCTGTTTTTTAATTGCACGCTGACTTCTACCTGTTCTCCGATGTAACCGCTGACGCTGGTTACATTAAGTTCCGGTTCTGTCTGAGCAAAGACCACTCCGTTTACAGCAACCGACAACAAAAGCACTGCCGCAGTAATTATACTGATGATTTTCTTCATTTCGCCAAAATCCTCCTTTAATATATTTCAACATTCCAACCGGCAAGATACTGAAGTAACCTTGCGGCATCACGGTTGTTTATTTTTCCGTCGCCGTTAATATCAAGCGCCGCAAGATTACATTCAACATCCCATCCGGCAAGATATTGAAGTATTCTTGCCGCATCGCGATTGTTGATTTTTCCGTCACCGTTTGTGTCGCCGGGCGTATGTTCCACAACTTCTACCACACCGTCAAAGCAATCGACCGTAAAATCCACTTCCACTTTGTCAGCATAATAAAAGAATGTTCCTTCTTCAGGTACAATTCTTACAGTCGAATTTCCAGCCTGTGCAGTATCCTTTGTTTTGAATGTCAGTGACGCTAAAACACCGTCACCGGTCACATTTTCAATTCCGGCATACTGAAAATTGATTTTGTTCGGGTAGGTGTCTATGCCTGAGTTTGTGCATATAGAACCGCCTATGCCAAGTTCACAAGATACAAGTTCCAAAATGTTGTTGTCATAAATAACGTCAAACGCCATTCCGCCAAATCCGATATTGTTTTGAATGGTAATATCCATTTGGATTGTTTTTCCGGCACTTGATCTTACCTTGCTCGCAGATAAGGAAACGACTCTCTCCTCCACATAGTCTGTGTAACTGTCAATATACTGATATCCACAAACAGAGCACTTGTGGGTCGTATATCCCTGCGCTGTCGGTGTCGGTGGGGTAACGGTATCCACATAGGAATGTTTCAGCATTTCAACATCCGCTGTTTCCATCACTTTCCCGCAGCCGATACATTTTTTCGCCTTCGTTCCGCATTTGCTGCAGGTCGCAGGTTCGATGATTTCCCATTCACCTGCTGTATGAGCAATTTTCGGAAGTGTTACGATCGTGTATTCATCGCATCCATCCCCGGTACAATAAACCTTTTTGCTGCCATCCTTCGTGCAGGTCGCAGCCTCGATCAATTCCTCTTTGCCCGAGAAATCGTGTACATGCGGTGCTTCATAATCGGTATACGAATCAACGTAGGAGTACCCACATACAGTGCAGGTATGGGTGGTATATCCCTGAGAGGTGGGAGTGGGCGGCGTGACAACATCCGATAGTGTATGCTTTGTCATAGCAATGCTTTCGCTCTCCATAACCTTTCCGCAAGAGGTACACTTTTTGACCTTGGTTCCGGTTTTATTACAAGAGGGCTGTTCTGTAATTTCCCAATCTCCCTTAATATGGTCGATCATATCAATAGCAACCACCGTATATTCACCGCAGGATGAATTCAAACAATAAACTCTTTTTTCACCCTTTTCGGTACAGGTAGCCGGTTTGATAATTTCCTCTCTGCCGGTAAAATCGTGAATATGTCCTTCACTCAGCTTCGGGATACGAGCGATTTCGGTTTCGTCACAGTTTTTGCACTTCCGTGCCTTTTCGCCGTCTGTATCAAAGGTCGGCTCGGTCGTAATTTTCCACTCACCGAAATCGTGGTCGATTTTAGGGATAGGCTTTGTAATAAATTCGCCACATTCTGTTTCCGAGCAGTAGACTTTCTTGCTGCCTTCGGCAGTGCAGCTTGCCGGAGTAATGATTTCCTCTTTGCCGTTAAAGTCGTGCGTATGACTTTCGCTCAGCTTTGGAATGCGCTGCGATTTATAAGCGTCACATCTTGAGCAATATTTGCGGCTCTCTCCGTCTTCACGGAATGTTGCCGCTTTAAAAACTGTCCATTCGCCCCAAGCGTGACCGAGTGCCGTAAGTTCCCGCTGTTCAACGGCATCGCCGCACAGAGCGCATTTCCGCACTTCCTGTCCGTTATTTGAGCAATCCGGAGCGATAGATTGTTCCCAATCGCCGGGAATATGTTTCAACATCTCCGTATAGGTGTCTGAAAAAGATTCGGAACAAACGCTACAGGTGTGTTTTGTAAACCCTTGCTCTTTACAAGTTGCAGGAACAACCGTGTCAACATACTTGTGCGGGGCTTTGGGGATAATAACTTCATCCGTTTTTCCGCAGCCTGCATCGGTGCAGGTGCGGCGTTTCAAGCCGACATTTTTGCAGGTGGCTTCTGTAATTATCACCCATTCGCCGTATGTATGATTTGAAATATCAATATAACCGTTTATCGTAGTACAGGCTACATCCGTTTCTTTTCCGCCAACGACCTTATAAAAGCTGTCATATCCGTCACGAAAAGCAATGCTAATGTATCCCTTACCGGGAACAGCGTTTTCTTTTACGGAAAAGTGAAGATAGGCAATTATTCCGTTATTGGCAAAACCGCTGTCCGACGTCCAAGCAAGATTTACAGCGTGACCTTCGGGCGTACCAACAACTTTATATCCGTCATTCAAAGCAATTTCCGAGCTTTCAAGGTTTAACCTTGTACTGTCGTAATCAACGCAAAAGCTAAATCCTGAAATCCCGGTATTATTCTCAACGGATATCGGTATGGAAATATCGGTTTCATTCATAGCGGCACTTGCCGTGCCAACTGTGACCGAGAGTGAAGAAGTGGGTTCTGCGTTTGAAATATTCACACCGCCAGCCTGTGTGATAACCGAAATATCCTGTTCTTTGCCGCCGATCGTTTGATAAAAGCTGTCATATCCGTCACGGAATTTAATTTTTATATCCGCCTTACTGACAGAGGCGTTTGCAGCCACATTAAAGTGCAGATTGGCAACGATTCCGTCATCGGTGTAGTTATCCGCTCCCGTCCAGGCTAAATTGATACCGTCGTCAGGTGTTTCTTTTGCCACCTTATAACCGGAGTTGATCGCAACCTCGGACTTTATAAGCACAAGCTTTTGCGCATCATATTCTACGCAAAAGCTGAAACCGCTGACTCCGGGATTCCCGCTCAACCGAATCGGAACAACTACATCATTTTGCGCCTGTGCAGCGTTTACGGTATCCACCGATACCGTAAACGCATCCGCACTTTCTGCACTGACAGGCAAAATAATTGCCGATAAAAGCAGTATGACCGATAGCAATAATGATAGTGTTTTCTTCATTCTATCACCCCGCTTCTCAATGAATCTCAACGGTATTGTCATTCAGATACTCAACAAGTCGTGTGACATCCTTAATGGCAAGAATGCCGTCTCCGTTAACGTCCAAAGCCTTTTTAATTACTTCGTATTCTTCATTGTCATTAAGGTAGTTTACAAGCCGTGTAACATCCTTCATATTGACAATTCCGTCTCCGTTGATATCTCCGGGAATATAGTTAATAACGGTGACATCAAATGTACAGCTCTTTTCACGGTAAGTCAGTGTAACCGTTTGGTTACCTATAGTTTCTTTATCAAAACCGCTGAGACTGTAACCGGACTCAATTACCTTTGAGGTTCCGTCTGTAAAGTTGACCGTAATAACAACATTGCTCATATCCAAATCTTCGCCAATGATACTATTTATTGCCGCTTTCGGAGTAGCAGTTATAAACGATACCTCTTTCGGCAAAACAGTTACTTCAAAAGTCTCGGAAACGCCACGGTAAGTCACAGTTACGGTTTGAGTCCCGATGACATTGGGGTCGTAACCGCTGACTGTATATCCGGTGGTTATAGTTCTCTCGCCGCCGATCGTATAGGTAATATTCAAAGCGAGACCGCTGAGATCCAATTCTTCAAGCTCCATATATTGCGTTTTTGTCGGAGGAGTCAATGACATAGTAAAGTCATTTGCCAACTCGTGATATTCAAGCCCGTTTTCTTCGCAATAATTCTCAACATATTGATTTTCGAAGCTGTAAATCACGGCATCCTCAGCACCGTAGAAAGCAAGCTCGTGAATATACTCAACATCTCCGTTAAGCATCAGCTTTTTGAATTTGACGCAACCGTAAAACTCCGAATTGCCGATCCTTGTGATACCGAATCCGAATTCAGCTTGCTCAAGTCCTGTGCAGGCATAGAACACGCAATCGCCAAGCTCGGTCACACTGTCCGGTATGCTGATTTCCGTAATACTGCTGCAGGAACGGAAAGCATAATCTCCGATAGATTTCAAGGTGTTCGGCAGAATGATTTCCTTCACCTGATTGCAGTTGTAGAATGCATAAGCGCCGATAGACTTAAGCGTATTACTTAAATCAAGAGTTTTTGCTACAACGCAGCCGTAATAAGCATAATCGCCGACGGAAAGAACCGTATCGGGAATGGAAATATCCAAGAGAGAGGCGCATCCGAAGAAAGTATACTCCTTGATTGCAGCAACACCGACAGGCACATTGATCGACTTCATACTGTTGCAGTCATAGAATGCGTGAGAGCCGATTTCTCGAACAGTTTCCGGCAGCACAACCTGCGGAATGGATTTGCAGCTGTCAAAGGCGTGATTGCCAATGTGATAAAGATCTGCATCAATATAAAGATCATTGATTGCAATATCATCAAAGAAGGCATAATCATTGATGTTTTTCACCGAATCAATTTCCACACGCTTTAACAGGAGGTTTTCTGCAAACGCATAGTCTTCAACGGTATCACAGCACGATATTTCAACATAATTCAGCGCCGCCCCCTGATAGAAGGCGTGATTACCTATTGTAGCGGTATTTATAATTACAATTCCTTGTACTGTATCTGAATTTGCATAAGCGTATTCACCGATACAGTTGACACCCTCCTCAACGGCAATATAGCAAATACCGGAGGTTTTACCGTTATAAGCATACGCATCAATTGTTCCGTCAACTCCACGGAATATTGCCGTGACCTTTTTACCGGGCTTTGCAAACACATTAGATCCTACAGAAGAAATTGTGTCCGGTAAGGATACTGTTTCAAGTACCGGGATGTTGTAAAATGCTTTATCGCCGAGTGTGTGAATATTGTCATTTACAACTATATGCCACACATACTGAGAATCAAGGATATTTGCCGCAACTGCGCCGCCTACATAATAGAATGTCACCGTAACATTTTTGCAGTGATATCCGGATTGGATTACATTATAGAAAGCATTTTCCCCGACCTTTTCTAATGTATCCGGTACAATCAAATTGCGCAGCATCGCATTATCTTTAAATGCTTCACTGCCAATCGTTTTGATCGCAGGAGAAAGTTTATACTCACCCGGATTAACGGTTTCGTTTCCGTATGTAACGGTGCTGAGCTCATAGCAGGAATCAAAAACATTGTTTCCGATTGCCGTTATATCCGCATCAAGAATTACATGGTGAACGCCTTGCTGTTTCAGCAAACCGTCAGCTACCGTGCCGCTGTTTTTGCGTATCTCTACGGTAATATCGTTATTATAGAAGAATACGCTTTTGCCGACAGAGGTTACCGAATCCGGCAAAGATACACGGTAAAGTGCTGAGCATTTAAGAAATACGGCATCGCCGATAGTATTCAGCGCATCGGGCAGAGTAATTTCTTTCAGATTTGTACATTGCCTGAAAGCGCTGTCACCAAGAACTTCTACTGTTTCAGGGAGAATAATGTTTTCAAATGCGTTGTTATAAAATGCCGAAATGCCGATTCTTGTAACTGCTCCGCTGATGGTTACATTGGCAAGAGAAGAACAATTGGAAAATGCTCGATCTTTGATCTCCGTTACACCGACGGGGATTGTAACTTTCGGAATACTGCTGCAATTTTCAAATGCTTCAATTCCGATGGAAGTTACCGTTGTCGGGATAGTGATTGTTGCAAGCGCTCCGCAGTTACGGAAAGCGCCGTTTCCGATTGTCAGCAAATTCTTACGCAGCGTTGCCTTAGTCATTTTGTCATTTTCGGCAAAGGCGTAGTTTCCTATGCTGACCGTTGCCGACGGTATGCTGACTCTGCCGAGAGCACAATTGTAAAATGCGTAGTCTCCTATGGTTTTAACGCTGTAACCGACCACGATATTTTCAAGCTTTTTGCAGTTATAGAAGGTATAATCTCCGATAGACTCTGCCGTAGTACCGATAGTTGCCGTCACCATAGAAGTGCAGTTATAAAACGCATACGAACCGACATATTTTGCCGTGTCGGGCACAACCGCCTCAATGAGAGAGATGCAGTTATAGAAAGCACCTTCACCCAACGCCTGAACGCCTTCGGAAATAGTAACATTCTTAAGTCCTGTGCAATTGTTGAAAGCGTAATCTCCGACGGTATTAACAGTAGTAGGGATAGTAGCATTTACAAGCCCTGTGCAGCCTGTGAAGGCGTATTTCCCTATATTCAAAATGTTTGCCGGAATGGTAATGCTGTTAAGTGTTGTACAGTTAGCAAAGCCGTAATCACCGATTTTATTTACCACAATACCGTCAAAATCCGTAGGGACGGTAAGCTCGGTGCTCGTTGTGGTGCATCCAATGATTTCCGCACAGCCATCGTCATTTACGATATAATAGTAGGTTTCATTACCGGTTGTAAATGAGCTGTTCAGTACAATCCTATTTGTAGAGCGGTAATCATACCCTGCAGACGGACGGTAAACGCTGATCGTGCAAGCGTCCGGAATGGCATTTCCGTCGATTTTGACAACCGACTTCGGAATAGTCATAGCCGTCAGATTTGTGCAGCCATTAAATGTGTTCTCTCCAATGCTGAGAAGCTCATCTGGCAAAGTGACAGCCGAAATTTTGGTGTTGTTCTTGAAAACACCACCGGCAATGTGTTTCACCGTGTCCGGAATAACAACATTGCTTTTTGTACCGTTATATTTGATAAGAACATTGTCACCGTCAATTACAAACTCATCGGTTAAGCTCTTATACCACGGATTGTTCTGGAACGCAAAATCACCAAAGGAGGTAATACCGTCATTCAGAACGATCTTGGTTATGTTCTTGTTGTTAGCAAACGCACCGCTCGGAATTTGAGTTGCATCGGTAATTGTAACCGTGTTTATTGTGCTCGGAGTTTTATAGTCATAATATTTATAATAGCTATAACCGTTTCTTTTATCGTATACATAGTACACTCTGTTTGAGTATGTATTATTCGTTTGTCTATCGCCGTAAATATCTCCGATTTTAAGGTCGTTTTCAGTATAATCATAGCTTGACCAAGGAGTATAGCCGAAAATATACCCGAAGTTTGAGGTGTAACCGACAGCGTCTCTGCTTGCGCCTACAAACGGCAAGGTGACATTGGTTACACTGGTACAACCAGAAAATGCTGAATCGCCAATAGACATAACCGTATTCGGCACTGTAATTTCAGTAACAGCTGTACAATTGTAAAAAGCTTCTTTTGGAATGTCTTTTAGTCCGGAACCGATACTTAATTTTTTGGCACCGCTTGCATTAGAAAATGCAGATTCTCCAATTGAATTTACGGAGTCCGGAATATTTATTTCTCCTATACTATTACAGCTTGCAAAAGCACATCGACTGATGGCTTCTGTTTTATCCGGTATAACAAGCTTTCCGATGCCGGAGCAATTATAGAAAGCATATTGACCGATTGTCTTTATGGCTCTGCTGATGGTCAGTCTTTTTATTTCGGTACAGTTGTAGAAGGTGTGGTCTTTAATTTCTGTCACAGAATTCGGAATGTGCATTTCCGTCAGTCCTGTACAACTGTAAAATGCGTATGTCCCGATTTCGGTTACACTTTCAGGAATAACAAAATCTTTGATTGAAGAATTTTGGAACGCATAATCGCCAAAGGATGTAATGCTATCATTCAGAACGATCTTGGTGATGTTCTTGCTGTTAGCAAATGCACCGCTCGGAATTTGAGTTGCATCGGTAATTGTAACTGTGTTTATTGTGCTCGGGGTATTATAATCATAATATTTATAATAACGATAACCGCTTCGTATATCGTATACATAGTATACTCTATTAGAAGTGGTATTGTTGGTTTGAATATCGCCGTAAACATCTCCTATTTTAAGTTTGCTGTTAATGTTACGATCATAATCATAACTTGACCAAGGAGTATACCCAAAAATATACCCGAAGTTTGAGGTGTAACCAACAGCGTCTCTGCTTGCGCCCACAAACGGCAAGGTGACATTGGTTACATTGTTGCAGCCGTAAAATGCCAAATCGCCAATGCCTGTTACGGAACTTCTTACCAATATAGCAGTAACCGAATTTGCATAATTAGCCCAAGGAGCACTCCCTTGCGAATACGAAGGAATTGCACCGCTTCCGGATATTTCAAGCAATCCGTTTGTATATACCGCCCATTTCAAATTTCCGATTGTTCCGCTGTCGGTTGCGGTTAAATGGCTTGTATCAACCTTGTCAGCTTTCAGAGCGTCATAAGCATTTCGAGCAGCAAGTAATGTGCCGTAATTTCCGACCTTCAATTTCTGCTCACTGTTTAACTTTGCATACGCTTTTTCGGCGGCAACGATTTTGGCAAGGCACGCATCGGTATACTCCACCTTGCCGATTGCGTCAATTAAAGCCTCAACAGCCTTAACTTTGGCGTCGGATTTGATTTCCGACTGCTTAGAATCAAGGTATGTACCGTCATCAAAGATATTGAACCCTACGGCAAATACCTGTGCATTACAGCTTAGCATTAACGCAATACACAATATGACGCTCAAACCTTTTTTCCATTGATTTTTCATCACTGTAATTCCTCCTCACAAGTTATTTCTTATTTGATTTTTCTTTGTCCATATCTACTTCAGAACAAGTTGCACCGCAAATTGTGCAGCGATAATCGCCTGTTTTAGTGCCGAGATATAATTCTTTTTCCCTTCTGTGGTTGCATTTTTTGCCAGGCCATTTTTGCTCTAATTTATCGGCTTCCTCCATTTGAATCATCATTTACCCTCCAAACATTGCAGTGTATTTTATCTAACTAAACAAAACCGCCATTTTCTGTTTTGTGCTTCCGTATTTGCAGATTTGTTTTCGCCTAACTTTCGAGAGGTCATTTCGTGATGAGTCTCATAACTGTCATCCTCTATCCATATAGGTGATTGCGGTGACAGCAAGTCGGTTCCGTCTACATTTTCCTTTATAATATCTAATGCTCTGGTCAACTTTACCGGACCGTCATAGTCACCTGCACCTCTAATGAGTACACCCTCGCCAACATTGGCTGAATTGCATATAATATTGAATTGCCAACCGTGGCAGTTAAAGACATATGCTGTTCCGCCAATCATAAACATTGATTGATTGCTTTTTGTCATACCGCCAAAAGAATGTGATGCCGAATCCTGTTCGCAATATGCTTCAGTTTCTGTAATTCTCAACTTTCTAACTGCACCATCCGGGAACTTTTTGCATAAGAGTTTTCCTAAAAGTAAAGGTGCTAAAACTTCCGCCGATTGCAAAAAGAATTTGCGGTTATCTTCTGTGTATCTCATACTGTCTCCTCATTCATCAAAATAGTGCAGTCCATCATAGGTTAAATCAAATCCAACCGCTTGCATACCTATATATCGAACATTGTCAATAAGCCCCTCTTTTTTCAGTTTGTCAATAATTGCTCTGTCATCATAACTGATAGGCAAAAAATTGACCGAACCAAATTCATCCTTATGCTCGATTGCTTTGGCAAGAAAAGCTTCAAATTCTTTCATATAACATCTCTCCTCAAAATTTTATCAACATAATTCTTATTATGTTGTATGTAAAACAATAAAAAAGCCTGCCACAAAGATGGCAGGTTAAAAAAGAGTATAGCAAAGCAAGCCTTCTCAGAATTGTCGAAAAAGATAAGAAGAAAAGGCTTTATTGTCATGTTCAGTTTCCGACAATTTTGAGTTTTCCGTACTTTTCTCAGCCAAAACGCTTTACAAACCGTCCGCATTATGCTATAATGCAATATGTAAAATTGTGTTTGCTGTATCTGTCAGAGTAATTCAATACAACATAATAAGAATTATGTTTCCGCCGCCGATTTAGGTGGCTTTTTTATATTATGAGCCGCATATTTTCCAACTGCTTTTGGTGTTCCGTGCCGGTGGATATGATATAAATTCTTGTGGTATTTATGCTTGAATGACCGAGAATGTCTGCAAGCTTGGCAATGTCTTTTTCAATGCCGTAGAACACCCTTGCAAACAGGTGGCGCAGGTTATGCGGGAACACCTTCCCAGGGTTAACATTTGCTTCTTCGCACAAGGCTTTCATTTCCCGCCAGATGTTCGTGCGGCTTATCGGCTTACCCGTCCGCGTCACAAAAATCATCCCGCTTTTAATATTTTGCTCTGCTGCGTAGCGGAGCAATTTTTGTCTTAGTTCCTTTACGATAAAAACCGACCGTGTTTTCGCTTTGCAGTTCACAACCGCTTCGCCGTTCTTTACCGCCTCAACCGTTATATATTGTAGTTCGCTTACACGGATACCCGTGCCGCAAATTGTCTGCAAAATAAGATTAAGCCGTTCGTTGTGTTTACGCTCCGCTGTTCTGCAAAGCCGTGTATATTCTGCTTTTGTCAATTCCTTTTCTTCGGGGCAGAAAACCTGCTGTTGCAATTTTAATGATTTTACCTTTAAATCGTGCCAACCTAAAAATGCAAACAGACTGTTGATGCTTGCAAGCATTGAATTAACGCTTCGCACGGCATAATTATCCTGCAAATATTTCTTATATGCAATTACGGTTTCTTTTGTAATGATGCTGTTTTGTGTATATGCTGAAAATGCTTCTACATCACGGATATATTTTTCAACCGTTATTTCGCTCCTTTCCTCTAAGATAAGATGTTCCTTAAATTCGGCAATCGCTTTTGCCGTAATAATTCGTCCTTTCATTTTGGTTTACCTCCGAGTATTTTTCTAATATTTTACCCGAAAAGTATGAAAACAAAAATTGTCGTCCCAAAAGGGTTGTGGTATGTTACCTTGGAAAGAACGATTTTGCAAGTTATTTTTTGAAATTTCAGAAAAGTTGTAAAACCCATTGAAATATGATAGAATACTCTCACAGAATCATTAAGGGGGTGAGCGTATGGGCAGGCAACGGAACAGGAGAATATTTGCCGGATTTTACAGACGGTATGACGGCAAGTATATTTATGTTGTGGCGGTTGTCCCCGACGCTGACACTGATGAAAAAATCGTTATTTTTCATTACGGAACCGAAGCCTGCGGCTGCAAGTATTACACAATGATGAAAAAATCTTTTTGTGAGCAGGTCGAGGTAAACGGAGAATGGGTTGACAAGTTCACCCGCCAGCCGCAGGTGAAAATCACGGATACGCATATTTCAAACTTGGAAGAAGCAGGCTTCCCCGGCCCCGTTCGTAAAAAGCAATCGAAGGATGCGGAAGAATTGCTTTATGAGAACCGCGCTTACCGCAGCGCCGAAACATATGCCGATTATGCAAAGGATATCTGCAAAAACTATAAATCGGATGTGCGTAAATATAATTTGTGCGTTACACAAAAACGGTATATCGGCGTTTCGGGCAAAACGGATTTTAATATACTGAAAGAAGATATAACTTTTTTAAATGACTGTCTTAAAACCGTGCTCAAAAGCTATGCCGCATATTTTAAGAAAAGATATATAAACGGAATGTCGATTCGGAAATATGCGGAAGAACACGGAATGAACCGCGGCAGCGCCAACTATATCAATAAAAAATTTATTTTCGAGCTTGCGGCGGCACTGAAAGCTCGGGACGATTCGGATGGCGTATGCCGACTGAGTAAAAAGTAAACAGCATAACAAATACATTTAGCATCTGCTGAAAAGGCAGGTGCTTTTTTTGCACCTAAATCATTATGTCAAAATTATGTCAAAAAATCAGTTGTTTACCGAATAAGGAATAGAGGGACGGATCGTAGGCTGTGGATATGTATTGTGACAAAATTATGTCACCCATATAGTTGAATCGGCATGAAAAGTGAGGGGATATATTTTTTGGTTGTAGCCCATAAGATTTTTTCCTTTGGATAAGTGGGGGGTAAAAATTTTGGTTGTACCCACTGCATTTTTTCGGCTTAAAAAATAGAGGGGAAAATTACATAACCGTTTGAAAGGAGTTGGTGCAGATATGATTGCAGCCATGCAAAAAGAAAATTTCAAGGAGGAAAAAGTGACAGAAAAATTTTCAATCATCTCAAACCGAATAAGCGACTACCGATTAAAGCCGAGGGATTACGCCGTCTACTGCTGCCTTGTAAAACACAGCGATAAAAACGGCGTCTGCTTTCCGTCACGGCGGCTGATTGCCGAGGAGTGCTGTATTGATAAAAAGACGGTAGACGCAGCGATTATAAGTCTTGAAAAAGCAGGGCTTGTAAAAAAGAAAAAGCGCCGCAGACAGGATGGATCGAACACAAGCAACGCCTACACGGTCAAGTTATTTCGGTAGTGTAATTTTTTCGTACAGGGTGGTGTAAGAAACGGTATCGCAGAACTATACCCATAGAACTAAACCCACTGAGTATATATTACAGCAGAATAAAGAATAAGGAGTAAATATTTTCTCTGCCGAAACAGCCGCAGAAAACGCCCTGTATGCAGAACAAGCGGATAACCGAGTAAACACCCGACCGAGCCGCGCAAAGGCGAAATACGGCGTTATAGGCAGCATATGCGCCTTTTTTCTCTCTGCCGTAATAACAGGCTGAATAACGCAGGGTTGCACCTTTGTACTCTCCCTGTGGGGAGAGTGCGAGCATCGCAGACGGCTGGTCGCCGCCAAAGCCGCCCCCTGCCGCTGCTGCTCGGCGGGCAGAAGCCCTGCACCCACTTTTAGAAACGGAGTACGATATGAAAAACAAAAAAATGAGCATCCGCATCAGCGAACAAGACCTCGCCGCCATCCACCGAAAAGCGAACACGGCAAATCTGTCCGTAACGGACTATGTTACACGCTCCTGCCTCAACAAACAAATCGTTGTGGTGGATGGGCTTGAAAATATTATCCGAGAGCAAAAGGCAATCGGCAAAAACCTAAACCGACTCACACTGCTTTGCAATATGGGCAGAGTGTCGGTTGCCGATCTGTCCGAAGTAAAAAACGAATACGCAAGGCTTAACGAATTTCTTTGTTCTCTGCTTGACAGAAGGTGGTGGCAGTAATGGCAACGGTAAATTTAATACAGAGTAAGCGTTCCCAATCGAAAGCCGGACTTAAATTTATTCTTTCCTACTGTAAGCGCGACAGCAAAACCGTGTGCGGAGATAAAAAACTGATCGGCGGTGTGAACTGCGTTGCCGAAAGCGCATACCACGAAATGCTGTCAACCAAAATGCAGTATGGAAAAACGGACGGCAGAATGTTTTATCATCTGGTGCAGTCTTTCTCGCCGGAGGAAAACATTACTCCCGAAACCGCGCACGAAATTGCTTTGAAGTTTGCGGAACGGGAATTCCCCGAATATGAAGTTTTGGTTGCTACCCATACAGACAAGGCGCATACCCATTCGCATTTTATTATCAACAGTGTAAACTGTGAGAACGGATATAAGCTCCGTCCGCCTAAAGATTTTATAGAACAGATGCGAAACGCCTCGGACAAGCTGTGTATAGAGTACGGGCTGTCGGTTTTAAGACCGAACAGAAAACAGGAAAAGGTACAGCAAATGTCCTCAAAAGAATACCGCTCGGCAGTGCGGGGCGAGAGTTATAAAATGCAGCTTGCGGCGGCAATAGACGATGCGATGGCTGCAGCTCGGTCAAAGCAGGATTTTATTCGGCTGATGGAAGCCGAGGGCTACGGTGTGGTGTGGACGGACGAAAGAAAATATATCACCTATATCACACAGGACGGCAAGCGATGTCGCGACCGCAGCCTGCACGAAGAAAAATATCTTAAGGAGAATATGGAATATGAATTCGGAATACGGAAGATTATCCTCGGAGGAACTGAAAGCGAGAGCGCGGCAGAGTATGCAGAGAGCTGCCGAAGCGAAGCCCTGCGTAACAGTGACCGAGCCGAACTGGAAAGGAATGCTCGATACGCAGAGGATGCAGATAGAACTCCTTTCCCGACTGACGAATACCGCCGAAACGCTGACTACCAAAGAGGAACTGACGGAGTACATGAACGGGCAACTGAATATTCTGACCGAGAACAACGCACAGTGCCAAGCGGCGGTGACGGAATTTCAGAACAAAATGAGGAAATCGGCAACGGAATTTACCGACTCGATGAAAACGGTCGTGTCGGATACCGAGAAACGGGTTGGGAGGATCAGCGATTATTATTCGAACAATCTCTCCATGCTGACGGATACGGCGGAGAAGTATTTGAGCCGGATATTTTGGATCACGGTTATTCCTTCGGCGATAACGGCACTGTATTATCTGACGCTGCTTATCTTGCGGCTGATATAACGGGCATCATTGACGATGACGCTCCCATTGAGGATTGCACCACAAGGCACTTCCCCTCAGAGCATAAAAAGAAACATTCCGGTCCCGTTATGGGTGGAATGTAAAAATACCGAACAGCCTTACGGCGGAAAGGAATCTATGGAGAAAAACGATTATAACATTGAACGAGTCGAGTTTTACTATAACGGCGATGAAGAAAAATTTGACCGCTTTTTAAGCTCAGCGATAAAAGAATATATCAGTACGGATAAAATGGCGGTCGATTGCGAAAACAGTAAATCGGCGTAATTTATCTGGACTTACGGCAGGTGTTGTGGTATGTTGTTGCGTGGACAGGATATCACGCGCCTGCCGAGAAAAAAAGAAAGGTGACTGCTATGAGAGTATGGCTGTATTCAAGGCTCTCCCGTGACGAGGACAGCGAGTTAAATTCACTTACCAATCAGCAAAACATATTACGGGAATATGCTGCAAACAATAACTGCACCGTTATCGGTGAGTCAGCCGATGACAACATCAGCGGAATGCATTTTAACCGTGAGGGGATAAATAAAATATACGCCGCCGTTGAGAATAAAAGCATTGACGCTGTAATCGTTAAAGACCTGTCCCGACTCGGACGGCACAGAACGCAGACCGCAATGTTTATAGACTATCTTCGTGAAAATGATGTGCGTGTGCTTTCGGTAACCGAAAACATAGACACAAGCAACGAGGATGACGATCTGATGGTTGGCTTTAAAGGAATATTCAACGATATGTACGCCAGAGATATATCCAAGAAAATCCGTGCGGGATATAAGCAGAAACAAAAAAGCGGTATCGTTATGATACCGCCGCTCGGATACTTCAAGGATAAAAACACAGGCAAGGTTATGGTTGTTGAGGAACACGCCGAAATAGTCCGTAAGATATTCAATCTGTATGTATCGGGATACGGGCTTAAAGCCATATCTAAGATTTTGAATGAGGAAGGCATTAAATCGCCGGGATATTATCAGAAAAAACTGCTCGGTAAAAATCTCGGATATAACAAACCCGAAATTGCTCACAGATTTTTATGGGAAAATACAGGTGTAAAAAGAATATTGCAAAATGAGTTTTATATCGGAAATCTTATCTGCCACAAGTCCTATACAAGCAAAATAAATCATATACGAAAGGAACTGCCGCCCGAAGAACGTTTTAAACATGAAAACGCCGTGCCTGCAATCATACCGAAAGAGATATGGGAGCAGGCACAGTTTTTACTTGAGCAAAAGCCGAAAAGAAATGTAAGGGCTTCGAGCGGAAATACGCATCACCGATACACGGGACTTATAAAATGCGGCGATTGCGGTTCCTCATTCAGCTGTAAAACAAGATATTGGCGTAATAATCCGCCGAGAATGGAATATGTTTGCAACGGTTATCACCGTTACGGAAAGGAAAACTGTTCGCCGCATAAGATCGGTGAGGAAGTTCTCGACAGGCTGATACTTAAAGAGCTTGAGGAGCTTAAAATAATGGCCCATGAAAACTTTAAAAGGGTTGACAAAGAACTGAAAAAGTGGCTTGCCGACAGACCGTCCGCCGAAAAGCAGATAACAGCGCTTAAAGAAAAGCTCGCGCAGCGGAAAAACGACCAACAGCAAATACTGCTTGAAAGAATACGGGACAGAGAACACGCCGAAGTTTATACTCAAATGCTTGTTTCCTGCGAAACGGATATTAAAACAATTGAAAACAGAATTCGGGAAATGAAGGATATTGAAAATACGGTAAAGGAACGCAAAAAGCAAATGAAGAAAAGCGTCGAACTGCTTGACGGTATTATAGCCGACGGTGCGATAAGCGATACGCATCTCAGGATGTTGGTGGATGAGATCGTTATATACGAAAAGAACGGAAAGTTAGATATTCAAATAACGCTTAACGGAGAATTCCGCACGCATATCGATTATTACGATGAAAGCGGAGATATAACCGACAGGCACGCCGAAATATGGTATTTCCCGAATTGGGAAAGTATGGCGGAGGGTTAACTCTCTGCCATATCAGTTTTTTGTATTGTAAATATAGCATACTCGGCAGGCGTGCAGCTTTATGTTGCGCGCCCGTTTTTTGGCTTGTGACAAGTAATTTGAATGAAAATTTTAGGCAAAGAAAAACGCTCAAAGCCGCATAAACAAAGGCTTTGAGCGTTGGTGCGGGTAACAGGAATTGAACCTGCACTTCCTTTCGAAAATATGAACCTGAATCATACGCGTCTGCCAGTTCCGCCATACCCGCATATTAAGTTTTTATCCTCTGATTTTTACACGGCGAGGACATCCGAGGCGGAGCATTTCGCTTAATCCGCAAATATAAAAACGCATTTCTGCGGTTTTACCGAATTTACACCGAGATGGCGTTACCTGAATCTAACGCGTCTGCCTATTCCGCCATACCCGCATATTAAGTTTTCATCCTCTAAATTTTACACGGTGAGGACATCCGAGGCGGAGCCGATAACTTCAGATAAATCTTACTTACAGCTAACATCCACAAATAGTTATTATACATGCTTCGCCAAAAAAGTCAACCTTTAATTTGGCAAAGTACTGTTAAATGAGTCGGTCGATAAGCCGAGTTCTGTCGTGGACGGTTATCTATCTCGACGCCGGATTGCTCCGTGCGCTCAAGCCGCTTTTCGTAACACGCCGAGCAAGCGTATCGTTACAGTCAGCGTTGCTCCGAATAGGGTTTACAGGGTCCCGACGTTCCCGTGGGACCGGTGAGCTCTTACCTCGCCTTTCCACCCTTACCGCAAACGGGCGGTCAAAGCCTTCAATGGTAAAACCAAAGCCATTTGCGGCGGTATATCTCTGTTGCACTTTCCCTAAGGTCACCCTCGGCGGCCGTTAGCCGCTATTCTGCCCTGTGGGGCTCGGACTTTCCTCAGATATTTCTATCCGCAACCGTCTGACCGACTCCCATATATAATAACACATTTTTCTTGATGTGTCAAAAGTATTTTACGGGAATAGTATATAATGTTTGGAGGGTGATTTATGGAAAAGAACAACTTAAAATACTTTTTAGCCGCAAATTCCTGCGAAGGCTTTTATTCTGTTTTTGATAAGGCTTATTTGCCTGACGGCGAATGGAGATGCTTTATTATCAAAGGCGGCCCCGGCACAGGTAAATCCTCATTTATGAAAAAAATTGCCGATTATGCGGAAAAGGCTGGTATTAAAACTCTGAGATGTCCGTGCAGCTCGGATCCCGATTCTCTGGACGCGGTAATTTTACCGCAAAAAAAGCGCATTATAATGGACGGAACAGCGCCTCATACGGTTGACCCGTCATACCCCGGCGTATGTGAAAAAATACTTAATTTCGGTGAATTTTGGAATGACAACTTTTTTGACGGAAACGAAAGCAAGGTGATAAGCGCAACGGTTTACAACAAGGCGCTTCACCGCACGGCGGCGCAGTATATAAGGGCGGTGGGAGAAATAATACTCGACAATTACAAAACCGCTCTCGCCTGTACCGACAAATTAAAAACCGAGGAATTCGCACAGCGGCTTTGCCGAAAAACCATACCGGCAAACAAAGATAGTGTCTCCGGCAGGGAATGGGTAAGATTTATCGGCGGAATTACGCCAAAGGGTATAGTTTCGTTTACAGATACAATTAATAATGAGATAACAGAGAAAATAGTTATAAACGATTCTTACGGCAGTGCTTCAAATATAATTATGGAGCAGGTACGGGAATATGCGCTGAAAAACGGATATGAAACCATAACCGTAAAAAATCCGTTCTTCCCGGGTCTTATAACCGACCATATTGTAATTCCCGAGCTTAAAATAGCTTTTGTTACCGAAAACGATTATAACCGATTTGACGGTAAAGAAAGACGAATACACGCAAGACGGTTTGTTTCGTATTCGCAGTTGCATTTAAGCCGTGAAAGAATAAAATTCAATAAAAAGGTGATAAAAGAGCTTCTATGCACAGCCTGTGAAACTCTTGCGAGCGCAAAAGCGGTTCACGATGAGCTTGAAAGCTATTATATTAACGCCATGGATTTTGATAAGCTTAATTTGTACTGTAAGGACTTTGCAAAACAGTTTATTAAGTGACATTTTACCGCCGCATATGCGGCGGTAAAATTATTTCTTGAAAAAAAACTGCAAATATCGTATAATGACCCTTAAAGGGAAGTGAATTCAATGAAAATTGCAGTTATTACGGGTGCCTCCTCAGGACTTGGCAGAGAGTATGCGTTCGAGACCGCAAACTGCCGCCGTGAATTGGATGAAATATGGCTTATTGCGCGGCGTGAAGACAAGCTTAGGGAAGTAGCTGAGCAAATCAGCAAGAAGGTAAGAATACTGTCGCTTGACATTACAAAGGAAGAATGTATAAAGGAATATACTTCCTTGCTTTCAGAACTGAAGCCTGAGGTTTCGCTTTTAATAAATAATGCCGGTTTCGGAAGGCTCGGCAATTTTGACGAGCTGAGCACCGAGGACAACGGCGGAATGGTTCGTCTTAACTGTGAGGCTTTGACCGTTATAACCTCGGTCACCCTGCCGTTTATGAAAGAAAATTCCGAGATTATAAACACCTGCTCCATAGCGGCATTTGCTCCTAACACAAGAATGGCTGTTTACTGCTCCACAAAGGCTTATGTTTTAAGTCTTTCAAAAGCGCTCCGTTCTGAGCTTAAAAGCCGCAGGATTAATGTTCTTGCTGTATGCCCCGGTCCTATGGACACGGAATTTTTGCCTGTTGCCGGTATAAATCCCGGTTCAAGCCATACATTTGATACCCTGCCTCGTGTAAATCCGTCCGTGATGGCTCGCAAATCGCTTAAAGCTTCTGCCGCCAAAAGGGGCATATACACAAACCTCGCCTTTTACAAGTTTTACAGGGTTTTGGCAAAAATACTGCCGCATAATTTAGTAATGAAAATGTGCGGTGCGTAGTTCAAACGATATGACAATAAGAAGCATACCGTAAATATCGCATAAGTCTTTCAATCATAACCACCCGCTATGTGAACTTGTCAAGTAAAAGTAGACAGAGAAAACCACCAATTATTCAAACCCTTGTTCAATTCTATATTGAACAGGGGTTTTGTAATTAAGTTTGTAAGATAATCTTTCATTGTTGAAGTAATGAACATACTTTTCAATGAACGAGGGTATACCCTCGGCGGCTTTTAAATTAAAATCTATTCTCATTTCTTCTTTTAACCAACCGTTTAAGGATTCAATTATTGGATTGTCTGTTGGAGTTCCGGCTCTTGACATAGAACGTATTATGTTAGTATAATCTTTATGGGTTTGGTAGAAACCTGCCGATGAGTAGACACTACCTTGGTCTGTGTGAAGTGTGGCTGGGTAGGTCTGCTCTTTCTTTTTCTCTATTAAATATTCTAAGCAATGATAATATGGTAAACTACTACCAACCTTGTTTGTCACAGAACTTGCAATAATTTCATTATTAAACACATCTAATAGATAAGTCCATTCCCATCTGATACCTTTATGTTTAATACAGGTCATATCTGATACAACAATTTCTAAAGGCTTAGCTGCATTCCAATTACCTTTAATGATATTAGGAAATTTAATATTTTTTCTACCCGCAATTTTTCTGCCACGCTTGGTTTTAGGACGTATACCTGCTAATTTACAACATTTGTGTGCCAAGTTATCCGAGAAAACCCAACCGGTTTCTTTACGAATTAAGTTAGCAAGATAATGATAACCTTTTGTTTTGTGCTTATTATGTTGTTCTAACAGTAATTCTGTAAGTATTATTCTATCTTGCTCATACCTATTCGGCTTATCTTTTCTTGCTAACCATTTGTAATATCCCGAACGGTTAACTAACATTACCTCACAAAGAAATTTAACACCATACTTAACCTTTAATGAATATATTATTTCGTATTCGCATCTTTTAAAGAAACAAACTCCTTGTTTGCACCAACTCCTTTCACTTGGTATCCTTTTTTTAATCGTTCATTTTCTATTTCTAATTTTATTAGTTGCAATCTTAATCTTTCTATTTCAGTTAAGGTTTTGCTTGTATGCAATGCTGCAAAAGGATTTCCGGGATGTCCTTTAGGATTAAAGGCAGCTTCGCCATATTTTCCGTAGTCCCTTAACCAATGACAGATCATGCTTCTGTCCGCATTATATTCCTTTTCGAGTGTCCGAACTGAGATATGTTCATTTAAATGTTTACCTATGATTTCTAATTTTTGCTCTATTGTCCATATTCGTATCTTTTGTCCCTTTTTCATTTTAATACCCCCTGATACATTTTAGCATAAGAAAAAGGTAGATACATGGTGGTTTTCCATGTGTCTACCTTTATTTTACTATTGCACATAGCGGGTGGTTCTTCGTTTCGGACGTCCCGTCTTCAATCGGCTAAAGCCATAAGAAAAAAAGGATTTATCGCAAAAATGCGATAAATCCTGATGGTGCCGCTGGCCGGACTTGAACCGGCACGGTATCGCTACCGAGGGATTTTAAGTCCCTTGTGTCTGCCTATTCCACCACAGCGGCATATCATAAATGATATTATATTAATGCCGTTTTGTCAAGATTTTTTTGCAAAAATCGGTTGCCTGCACATATATTAATTGCTTTTGCGGCAGACTTGTGTTATTATATATGTGTTTTTTGATTAAAAGACGGAAAGGAAACCGCTTTTATATGAATAAATATAAAACCCTGCTTTCCAATACCTTTCTTATAAGCGCCGGCACCTTCGGTTCTAAAATACTGGTCTTTTTTATGGTCAGGTTTTACACAGGCTATCTTTCGCCTGCCGATTACAGCACCGCCGACCTTATAACGCAGACCGCAAATATGCTTTTCCCGATAATTTCACTCGGGATTACCGAGGGCGTATTCAGATTTGCGCTTGATAACGAAAGAGGCAGACGAAGTATTTTTACCGCGGGCTTTGCCGTAATAACCGCAGGCTCGCTTGCATTTATTATAATTGCACCGATACTTTGCACGGTAAAAAGCTTTAAAGGGTATGTCTGGCTTATTGTTGTTTACACAATGGCTTCCTGCTATCATGCCCTCTGCTCCCAATTTGTAAGGGCCACCGGCAACACCGCACTGTTTGCGGTACAGGGGATACTTAACACCTCAATAGTAATAGTCTTTAATATCCTCTTCCTTGCGGTGCTTGAAATCGGCGTGACGGGTTATGTGCTTTCCGTTGTGCTGGCGGACTTTTTAAGCACGCTGTTTCTTTTCTTTAAAGAAAAGCTGTGGCGGCAGTTCACTCCTCACCCGAGAAAGCCTGCTTTCATAAAAATGCTGAAATACAGCATACCGCTTATTCCCACCACAATTTTTTGGTGGATAACAAGCGTTTCCGACCGATATATGGTAAACGGATTTATAGGTCAGACCGCTAACGGACTTTACACGGTTTCATACAAAATACCGACCGTTCTTACCTTAGTCTCGACTATGTTTATGCAGGCTTGGCAGTTTTCCGCCGTTACAGAATCGCACGGAGACAGGAAAGAACACATAAAATTCTTCTCGGGCGTATGGCGTTCCTTTCAAGCGGTAATGTTCTTGGCAGGCTCGTTTATTATAGCGCTTTCAAAGCCCGCAATAAGAATACTTGCCGCAAAGGAATACTATGAGGCTTGGAGGTATGTTCCCGTACTCTCGGGCGCTATGATATTTACCGCTTTTACCTCATTTGTGGGTACTGTTTATGTAGTCACAAAGCAAAGCGGACTTTCGTTTATAACAGCCCTTGCCGGTGCCGTTATAAATATTGTCCTTAACTTCATTCTTATTCCGTCGCCATTGGGTGTACAGGGCGCCGCCGTAGCTACTCTTTTAAGCTATCTTGCGGTGTTTATAATAAGAGCCGTAAACTCAAGAAAGTATTTACCGTTCAGCCTCTACGGCGGTCATGTAGCGGCAAATACGGCAATAATTATTATACAGACCGTTTTTTCGGTAATGGAATTGCCCTACTGCGCGGCGGTTCAGGCGTTGTGTGTTCTTCTTATAGCGGCGGTAAATATAAAATTTATAATCGCCTGTATAAAAAGGATGCTTTCGGCAATCAAATAAACTGCGGAGGTTCATAAATGAGCTTTTTAAACACATTTTTAGGCAAGGTAATCACAACATTTTTAATTGCGATGGTTCCTGTAATAGAGCTTAGGGGAGCTATTCCGATAGGCGTCGGCAGAGGGCTTCCGTTCCCTGTTGCGGTAATCGTTTCAGTAATCGGGAATCTTGTTCCCGTTCCGTTTATAATAATCTTTATAAAAAAGATATTTGCGTTTATGCGTGAGAAGATGCCCCGTCTTAACGGACTTGTAACAAGGCTTGAAAATAAAGCGAACAGCAAATCGGAAACGGTGCAGAAATACGCTTTTTGGGGACTTTTTATTTTCGTTGCCATACCGCTCCCCGGTACCGGCGCTTGGACCGGCGCGCTTATAGCCGCAATGCTTGAAATGCCGCTTAAAAAGGCGTTTCCGTCAATACTGCTCGGCGTATTAAGCGCGGGCGCAATAGTAACCTTCGTAACATATATAGTTCCGCTGATAGTAAAATTATTTTAATCATTTACAAATTTCGGCTATTATGTTATTATGTTGAAATGATGCTTTTGTAGGCTAAAATAATCGGGTTTGAAGGAAAGGATGGTCAAAATGAATGACAAATTGCAAATTCTGTTTGCAATGGTAGGGTATATGCTTATAGTTATTTTAATAGGCGTATTCTTTGCAAAAAAGGCACAGGCAAATTCGGAAAACTATTTTTTGGGCGGTCGCTCGCTGGGACCGTGGGTTGCGGCAATGAGCGCCGAAGCGTCCGACATGAGCGGATGGCTTTTGATGGGTCTTCCCGGCGTTGCCTATTGGTGCGGATTGGCGGATGCCGCATGGACCGCGATAGGTCTTGCCGTAGGAACATACATAAACTGGTTGCTTGTTTCAAAAAGACTTCGCGCTTATTCGATTGTTTCGGGTGATTCCATAACAATTCCGGACTTTTTGAGCAACCGTTTCCACGAAAAGAAAAAGCTTATACTCGGAATTTCCGCAATGTTTATACTTATATTCTTTACCGTTTATGCGGCAAGCTGCTTTGTAACCTGCGGAAAGCTTTTTTCGGGTCTGTTCGGATATTCCTATCATTCAATGATGATAGCGGGCGCCGTATTCGTGCTTATTTATACCGCGATCGGAGGTTTCCTTGCGGAAAGCGCTTCCGATTTTATGCAGGCTGTGGTTATGATTATAGCTCTTGTAGGCGTGCTGGTATTCGGAACCGCAAAAGCCGGCGGTATAAACGCCGTAATAGACAATGCCCGTGATATACCGGGTTATCTTTCACTTGTAAATATCGCCTCCCCCGTAACCGACGCAAACGGCGTTCAGCAAGTCGCTTCGGGTGCTCCGCTGTTCGGAGACGCGTCAAAGTACGGTTTTCTTACCATACTTTCCACCGCTTCGTGGGGACTCGGCTATTTCGGTATGCCGCAGGTGCTTTTACGCTTTATGGCGATAAGAAAAAGCTCTGAGCTTAAAAACTCACGCAGAATTGCAGCTGTTTGGGTTGTTATTTCGCTTACCGCCGCAGTTTCTATCGGAGTTATAGGCAGGGCGATTCTTCCGACGGATATTGCCCTTGCCACAAAAAGCGGTGCCGAAAATGTTTTTGCTCACCTTTCTCAGCTTTTGTTCCACCCCGTAATTGCCGGAGTTATTATGGCAGGAATACTTGCCGCAACCATAAGCTCGTCGGACTCGTATCTTCTTATAGCCGCCTCTGCGGTTTCTAAAAATCTCTTTGAAGGCATAATCAAAAAGGACGCGGACGACAAGCAGGTTATGCGTGTTTCAAGATTTATGCTTATGGCAATAACCGTTATAGGTACGGTAATCGCTTGGAACGAAAACAGCGTTATATTCGAAATAGTTTCGTTTGCCTGGTCGGGCTTCGGCGCTACCTTCGGTCCGATAATTCTGTTCTCGCTCTTCTGGAAGAGAACAAACAGAGCCGGCGCCATTGCCGGTATGGTATCGGGCGGAGTAATGGTATTTGTATGGAAGCTTCTCCTAAAACCGCTCGGCGGAGTATTCGGAATTTACGAGCTTTTGCCGGCATTCCTTATTTCGTGCATATTTATTATAGCGGTATCGCTTTTGACCGAAAAACCGTCAGAAGAGCTCCAAGAGGAATTTGAAAAGGCCCGCAATTACAAAGAAGCCTAAATATCATCGGGCGCCGCAATTTCTGCGGCGCCCTTGCTTTAAAGGAAAAAAGCTATGCTTGAAAAATATTTTAAAAGTATTGTTGAACAGGATACCGCCGCCGTTGTTATCTGCGACCTTGACTGCAAAATAATCTATATGAACAAGGCGGCTGTCAGCCGTTATCACGGTGACCTTACCGGAAAAAGCCTTAAGAACTGCCATAACGCAGACTCGAACAAAAAGATTGATGCGGTAATAGACTGGTTCAAAGCCGATAAAGAGCATAACATAATTTTTACATACCATAATCCGAAAGAAAACAAGGATGTATATATGGTAGCGTTAAGAGACGGAGATGAGCTTATCGGATTTTATGAAAAGCACGAATACAGAACCCCCGAAGCGGAAAACCCGTATAATAAAATTTAAAGAATACGGGCAATATAATTTGGGTGATAAAAATGATTATTTTTTTCTTAGCGGCTGCTGTTCTGCTTATTATTGTCGCTTTTTCTGTGTATTTCTTTTTTATAGCCTTTGTGCGGCGCAAAACCGACTCGTCCTCTGACATAGACTCAAAGGAAAACGATTTTTTGGACAAATACCGTCCTGTCATAAAAGAGGGACTTAATTACATTCATTCTACGCCGTCAAGGTGGGTATACTGCAAAAGCTTCGACGGTCTGACCCTTGCCGCACGATATTTTGATATTCACTCGCATAATACGGTTATTCTTTTCCACGGCTACCGCTCGTCAGCCGACCGTGATTTTTCCTGTGCGGTAAAGCTGTACTGCGAACAAGGCTATAATGTTTTACTTACGGATCAGCGCAGTCACGGCAAAAGCGAGGGTAAGCTTATTACATTCGGCGTTAAGGAAAGATATGACGCTGTTTCGTGGACAAAATTCTTTATCGAAAATATAGATCCCAAAGCCAAAATAATTTTAGGCGGTATGTCTATGGGAGCGACAACCGTACTGCTTGCGGCAGGGCTTGATCTGCCCGAAAATGTAAAGGGAATCATAGCCGACTGCGGATTTACCTCGCCTACCGAAATAATTAAAAAGGTTGCAAAGCAAGGCTTTCACATCAACGCCTCGGTATTTCTCCCGGTTATGAATCTGATTTGTATTATTACGGGACACTTCGGAATTTACGGCGTTTCCACAGAAAAAGCACTCAAAAATTCCAAGGTGCCTATACTTTTTATACACGGAAAAAGCGACAATTTCGTTCCCTTTGAAATGAGCGAGCGCAATTATAAGGGAATGACGGGCGAAAAAAAGATTTTACTTGTTGACGGTGCCGATCACGGTATGAGCTATCTTGTCGATACTCCGTCGGTAGAAAAGCATCTATGTGATTTTCTTAAAAAAATATCCTCATAGCTGGCGTGTTAAGTCAAAAATGCTGTTGACTTTTTGACATTTGGAGAATAAAATAATACTATAGACTTTAGGGGGAAACATTATGAGAAAACACTATTATTTCACGGCGGTATTTCTTATTTTTTCGTTGCTTTTGTGTCTTTCGGCGTGCGACCCTGTTGATAAGAATTACGCTTCATCCTCAGTCTCGCAGTCAGATACCTCAAGCACCGCAAAAAAGGTCCCCGATAATGTCAAGCGACCCAAAATAATGTCGGACGACAAAATTATGCCGCAGTATGTTGACATCAGCGTTTTCGACGAGGAAAATTATTCCGATATATACCTCGGAAAAAAATTCAAGCTTGACGCGCACTTTGCCGACAATGAGTTTTCTGTTCCCACATCGCTCACCGTTTTGGAGAAGCTCGGTTGGACGCTTGAAGAAAACAGCGCCTACGATAAGGAATCGCTTGTTTACGCAGGTGACTCGGTAGATACGGTATTTGTAAACGCGGACGGCGTTAAAATTGAGGCCAAGTTCTACAATTCCTCGATAAGCTCGGTAAAGCTTAAGAAATGTAACATAGTAAGATTTAAAATCACCAATGACTTTTATACCTCTCCGGACAGTTACACACAATTTAATATCAACGGTGTAAACAATAAGATGGCTGTTACTGACATCATTGATACGCTCGGAACCCCGTCACATTTTTACGGAATTTCCGAAACCGATTATTATCTCGATTATTTTATATCCGAAAAAGACCGCCGAAACGGTATCACCGTTCATATAAATCCGACTGATGACGCAATAACGGCAATAGAATTTTCTTATTACAAATAACAGCTGCGGCAAGTAAACTTGCCGCATTTTTTAAAGGATGAAAAATTATGAAACAACCTTTTTTACCTGCGGACATACTTTTACCCAAAAACGGCTTTGAAAAATGGGCTGTAATAGCCTGCGACCAGTACACATCGGAGCCCCAATACTGGAAATCCGTCGCGGATTATGCAGGTGATGCGCCGTCAGCTTTAAATCTTATTTTCCCGGAGGTTTATTTATCGGGCGATAATTCAAAAAAAATCTCCGAAATAAACGAAAATATGAAAAAGTATATAGAAGACGGCGTTTTCAATGAATTTAAAAACACCTTTATTTACATAAAGCGTACCGTAACCGGCGGAAAGACTCGAAGGGGTGTTATGGGACTTATAGATTTATGCGATTATTCATACGAAAAGGGCAGTAAAACGCTTATAAGGGCAACCGAGGAAACTGTACCCGAGCGTATACCGCCCCGTGTTGAAATACGAAAGGATGCCCCGCTTGAGCTTCCGCATATAATGCTTTTGATAGACGACCCCGATATGACGGTAATCACGCCGCTTGACAAAAAAACCGAGGGTAAAAAGCCGCTTTACGATTTTGATTTAATGCTGAACGGCGGTCACATAACAGGCACGGCGCTTAGTGAAAAAACCGCCGCCGAATTGCAGAAAGCTCTCGGCGCTCTTGTTGAAAACAGCGATGATAAGCTGCTTTTCGCCGTAGGCGACGGCAACCATTCCCTTGCCGCCGCAAAGGAGTGCTACCGCATTAATAAATCGGAAAAGTCACGCTATGCGCTGGTTGAAATAGTTAATATACATGACGAATCGCTCGAATTCGAGCCTATTTACCGTGTGATCTTCGGTGCTGACCCCGAAAAAGTGATACACGATTTCACGGAATTTTCGGGCGGCGATTATAACGGAGCGGACGCACAGGAGTTTACCTGTATTTACGGCGGCTGTGAACGGAAAATATCCGTAAAGCCTTCATCAAAGCTATGCGTGGGTACACTGCAAAGGTTTATTGACAGGTACATAAAGGATAATCCGAGTCTTAAGGTCGATTACATACACGGAGAAAATTCGTTGCGTTTACTTGCGGAAAAACCTGATACCGTGGGATTCATTTTTGACGGTATGAAAAAAAGCGAATTGTTCGATGCTGTTAAGCAAGATGGCTCTCTCCCGAGAAAAACTTTTTCAATGGGACACGCAAACGACAAAAGATTTTACCTTGAGGCAAGGCTTTTATAAAAAACTGACGCAGGAGCAAATTTTGCTCCTGCGTTTTTTTACTTATTATGACTGTGCGGTTTTTGTATTACCCGAAAGCTCCGGCGGAGCCTTGCGGTCGGTGCCGTCCGAATTCGAATTACCGGGCCCGCCTGAAGGCGGATTTCCCGCTGAATTTCCCTTACCGAATCCACCGCCCTGCTGTCCCTGCGGACCTCCCTTCATTCCGCCTTTGTTTCCGGCTGTTCCGTAAATTGTGGAAACGGAGCTCATTTCTACACCGTTTGTGCTCTCCGCTCCCGAAACCTTACCTGAGCTTGCATATCCGTTTTTATCACATTCACTTACGGTTCCGCCTACAGAAAGCGTGTAGCTGCTGCCCTTTTTAAGCTCGGACGAGCTTATAACCACATTCGTGTACTGCTTTGACGGAATAAACGAGGCTATTACTTTACCGTAAGAATCCGAGAGAGCCACACTGCTGCCGGCTTTCGCCGCGTTTTCAAGCGTATACATAAGCGACGCCTGCGAGGAGCCTTCGGAAAATGTTTCCGCCATACCCGAGCTTCCGCACAAAACAACCGTTCCGCCGCTTATTTCCGCTGTTCCGTCGCAGTCAAGCGCACCGTCGCCGTCGCTTGTCGGACCGCTCACAAGCAGTACTCCGCTCAATACGGTGATATTTCCGTTAGAGTCTATTCCGTCTCCCGAAGCGTTTACGGTTATATATCCTCCGCTTATGCTGATATATACATCGCTTGAAGCATTGCCGTTCGGCATGCCCCCGTTGCCCGAGGTGCTGTTGCCGTCCGCGGCATTTATACCGTCGTCGGACGCTGTTATATCCACCGTACCCGAGGTTATATTTACGGTCTTCCCTTCAAGTCCTTCATAGGATTTTTTTACGGTTATCTCACCGCCGTTTATTATAAGCGAATCATCTGCGTGTATTCCGTCATCGCCCGAAGAAAGCGTAAGCTTACCACCGTTTATTTCAACATCGCCGTTTGAAAGGACGGTATCGCCAGCCGAATTCGCATTAACGGTTCCGTCCTCGATAATGATAAGCTTTTCTGCCTTTATACCCTTTGTGCTTTCATCGTCGGTTTGGGTACTGCTTTCAAACCGTCTCATATCCCCGTCGCCGGACGATACCTTTTCGGGTGCGCCGCCGCCCGATGTAACGGTTATTTCTCCGCCCGAAAGCTTTACCGCGCTTTCCGCCTGTATGCCGTCCTTTGCCGCCGTTAAGGTGCAGGTTCCGGATTCAATATAAACAAAACCTCTGTCTGCGTCCTCGCTGTTTGTTGATTTGATTGCGTCCGCACCCGAATTTACGGTGATTGCAACGTCCTTTATCTTTACACAGTCCTTGCCCTCTATTGCGCTTCCCACGCTTTTTGCGTTAAGGGTAAGTCCGCAAATAATAAGGTCGTCCTTTGAAACTGCGGCGCATTTATAGTTGCCGTTTATATTAAGAACTCCCTCGCCGTTAAGGGTAAGATCCGCCTTGCTGAAAACAGCGGCGTCAACATTTGTTCCGTCGTAATCCGAAGAATATGAAGCCCCGTCAGACACGGTGTTTTCAGTACCCTTATATGCGGTTATAAATACCTTGTCGGCACTCTTTATATATATTGCCGGTCCGTTTTCATTTGATATTTCGGCATTTTTAAGCACAAGCCTTACCTTAGCGCTGTCAGGCGCTTCCACCGTGACCGAGCTGTGCAGACCGCTTATAACATAGGTTCCGGCTGTCGTTATTTTTACACTGTCCTCACTGTCGCTTACAGTCTTTGCCTCGGACTCATCATAATCGTATTCGGTATCGCTCTTTGAAAAGTCGAAGTCCATATCGGCGGTTGGAACAGACGAATCCTTTTTGCCGCCCGATGAAGTCAGTACGCTTGCCGTATTTTTGCCGCCGCATGAGGAAAGAATAAGCGCCGACAAAACAATCGACAGTATAACGCTCAATCTTTTCATAATAATCACAGCTCCTCGTTTGAAACCGTGCGGTAATTGCACACGATTTCAAGATTTCCGTTTCTGCAACGGATATTGTCTATAAATTCCTTTTCCTTTTTATCATCCTTAAGCTTTACCGTATAGGTAAGCTGATATAAGCTGCCGAGACCCGAGGTTTTTACCTTTTCAAGCTTCCTTGAAGAAGTGTATTTACTAAACAGATCATCAAAAACATCGGTATAGTCAAGGTCTTCGGGTATGGTTATTTTAAGCGAACGCTCGTTTTCGGGCTGTTCGCCGAAGCGTGTGAAGGTGTAAACGGTCTCAGTCGCGCATATTATAATAACAAAAACAATCGCTACGCCTATATATCCCACGCCTGCCGCAAGCCCGGCCGCTAACGCCGTGAAAATATTAAGTATTTCCTTTGCGCTCCCCGGCGCCGAACGGAAGCGGACAAGCGAAAATGCTCCCGCAACGGCAACGCCTGTGCCGAGATTGCCGTTTACAAGCATTATTACAACCTGAACGATAGCGGGCAAAAGCGCCACCGTCACCGAAAATCCCTTTGAGGAAGCGCCCGATAAGCCGTGGCAGAGCGATATTATAAGTCCCGATACAAGAGAAACCGCCGTACACACCGCAAAAGCCCCCGCGGTTATTCCGTTAGTTATCACCGATGAAAAAATGCTGTCAAGCACAGTAAACCTCTCCCTTTAATAATTGTTTTTTCTCCTTTGTTATGCTTTTATATGCCGCACCGTACTTTGAAAATGACGCAGGGTAAATTTTAAACTCGGACAAAATTCTCGTAAAGTCCTTCGGCACAGCTCCCGCGGTTTTCACTTCCATAAGATACTTACCGTTTTCAAGCAGTTGCTCGCCGTACACACCGTTCTTAAGCTCCAAATCGTAATCACGGTAAATTATGTCGCTGTCAAAGGTAAATCTTATATTGCGGTCTTCCCTGTCATAATAAGCCGTGCGTTTATAAAAAAGGCACACCGCAGGAACAAGCTCGCTGTAAAAATCCTTGAAATAATCTATTTCTCTTTTGATTTGCGAATTGCAGATATTGCTTTCCTCGCCCTCCATATAAAGGAGGGCGTTTTTATAATCCGTCTCAAGCCGTCTTTTATAAACAACACCCTTATACTTTTTCTTAAGCTCCGCAAAGCAGACGCTGTGGTCATTCGGAACTCCGTAGGTCCTTATACGAAACTTTTCCTTATATGCCGGCTTTTCAAGCGAACGGCGGATAAGAAGACTGTCCGGCGTATCGTAATATATATTGCATACAAGGCTCTCCCCGTACTCGTCGGGCACGGTATTGTATGAAAGCAGATCCTTAACACATCGGTACTGCTCGCTGTCTAAAAGATACTTTTTTTCATATCTCTTAAAAACCGTTTTGAACATATCGCTCATCTCCTTTTTTCGTCTGATTAAAGTCTATAAAAATAATTTCATCAACAAATGAACTCAAAATTAACAAGTTTAACGGAAATTTAACATTTCACGCCCTGTTATAAAGCGGTATTTTTTCAAATAAAAACTTGACAAAGAGTAAACATAAAGATATAATATACTTTGTGACGATTGAGGTGGGAAAATGCTTATCGATTTAAAACATATTTTTGCAACCGATAACAGCTCCCTGCCGATTGAGTATTCGTTGGATTTGAGTTCCACAGAGGTATCGGGCGTTTATCCGCTCAAAAAACCCGTAACCTTAAGCGGCACCGTTTCCAACAAAGCAAGCCTTGTTGTGCTTGACGCAGTAATAACATACGAATACAGCGCTCCGTGCGACCGTTGCGGTACCGAAACCGAACGGACGCATACATTAAGACTTAACAAGTCACTTGCGGTTTCCATTGAGGGCGAAGAGAGCGACAGCATCCTTACCGTCCCTGATATGAAGCTTGATTTGGACGAGCTTTTGTATTCCGAGGTTATCGTAAATCTTCCCATGAAGCACCTTTGTAAAGAGGACTGCAAGGGAATATGTCCGAAATGCGGCAAGAATCTCAACGACGGCAAATGCGGCTGTCCCGAAAAAGAGATAGATCCGAGGCTTTTGGCTTTAGCCGAATTGCTTAATAACTGATAACAGTCAGTCTACTATTATAAGGAGGTGCTCAAAGTGGCAGTACCAAAGAGAAAAACCTCTAAGGCAAGAAGAGATAAGAGAAGAAACAACCTTTGGAAGCTTAACGCTCCCACACTGGTTAAATGCTCAAACTGCGGTGAATATAAGCGTCCGCACAGACTTTGCTCTGCCTGCGGCCATTACGATGGACGTGAGGTAGTTAAGGTCGGCGAGTAATCTTACCGCACTATCTTCGTACGAGGGGCAGAGGGGGAGTTTATCCTCCTCTGTTTTTTAAATTGATAAGGAGGCGCACATATGGCAAAACCGATAGTTGCGGTGGTTGGAAGACCGAATGTCGGTAAATCCACCCTGTTTAATAAGCTTATAGGAAAGCGGCTTTCCATAGTTGACGATACGCCCGGAGTTACACGCGACCGCATTTACGGCGACGCGGAATGGCTCGGCAAAAAATTTATGCTTGTCGATACCGGAGGAATAGAGCCGGATAACGGCGATGTTATACTTTCGGGTATGCGCGCTCAGGCACAGCTTGCGATAGACACCGCCTCGGCGATAATCTTTGTTACCGATATTAATTCGGGTGTCACCGCGACTGACGCAGAAATAGCCTCAATGCTTCAAAAAAGCGGCAAACCCGTTGTACTTTGCGTTAATAAATGCGACGGTATCGGCGAACCGCCAGCAGAAATTTACGAGTTTTACAATTTAGGTTTAGGCGATCCTCTCCCCGTTTCCTCTGTTCACGGTCACGGCACGGGCGATCTGCTTGACGAGGTAATAGCCCATATACCCGAAAGCGAGTTTGATGAGGATGACGAGGATGTAATAAATGTTGCCGTAATCGGCAAACCGAACGCCGGAAAATCCTCGCTTATAAACAAAATATCGGGCGAAGAGCGTTCTATTGTGTCGGACATTGCCGGTACCACAAGGGACGCCATAGATACAGCAGTAGAGCGTGACGGCGTTAAGTATAATTTTATAGATACTGCGGGACTCAGAAGAAAAAGCCGTGTTGACGATAAAATCGAAAAATACAGTATTCTGCGTGCCCAGATGGCGATTGAAAGAGCAGATGTATGCGTCATTATGATCGACGGTAAGGAAGGTTTTACCGAGCAGGACTCAAAGGTTGCGGGACTTGCTCTGGAAGATGGAAAGGCTTGCATTATTGCGGTGAACAAGTGGGACGCCGTTGAAAAGGACGGCAGGACAATGGACGGTACGAGAAAATCGCTGATGAAGGATTTTTCCTTTATGTCCTATGCCCCGATAATCTTTATTTCCGCAAAAACAGGTCAGCGAATAGACCGTCTTTTCGAGCTTATCAAATATGTAAACGAACAAAACACTATGCGTATTTCTACGGGTATGCTCAACGATATTTTGGCGGACGCCACAGCCCGTGTTCAACCCCCCACCGATAAGGGTAAGCGGCTTAAAATCTATTATATGACACAGGCGTCCACAAAACCGCCTACATTTGTCTGCTTCTGCAACAAGGCGGAGCTTTTCCATTTTTCGTATCAGCGTTATCTTGAAAATCAGATACGCTCTACCTTCGGTCTTGAGGGTACTCCCATCAGATTTGTAATTCGTGAAAGGGGCGAAAAGTAATGTGGCTTTTATGTGTTGGCGCGGTTATTGCGGCTTATCTGCTCGGAAGCATTAATTTTGCCGTTATATTCGCAAACGCCTTTTTAAAAAAGGATGTAAGAAAATTGGGCAGCGGAAACGCAGGTACGACCAATGTAATGCGTACCGCAGGTCTCCTGCCGGGCGTCCTTACATTTATATGCGACGCTCTTAAGGGCTTTGCCGCCTGTTATATAGGAAAAACAGCGTTTTATTACGCTATGAACAGTGCAGGCGCGGGAGATGCTCACCCGATTTACGGAGCGTATCTCTGCGGTGTTGTTTGTATGCTGGGGCATGTTTTCCCGTTGTTTTTCCAGTTCAAGGGCGGAAAGGGTGTTGCCGTAAGCGTGGGAATTTACGCCGTGTGCTGTCCCAAGGCAATAATAATCGGTCTTACGGTATTTGCGCTGTGCGTTCTTATTATAAGAATAGTATCGTTAAGCTCGCTTATCGCTACGGTTACGGTAATTACGCTTTCAATAGTGTTTTACGGCTATAACGATTTCAGAATTATCTCCGCTGTTTTAAGCATTTCTATGGGTGTTATAATATTTGCGAAGCACAAGGACAACATAAATCGCCTTGTAAAGGGCGAAGAAAAGAAGATAAGGATACGGAGGCATAACGATGGCTGATATTACCATTTTAGGCTCAGGCGGATGGGGTATGGCGCTTGCCATTTCCGCATTTTCGGGCGGAAACAATGTTACGCTCTGGTCCCCGTTTGAGGAAGAGGTTAAAATGCTCAGCGAAAAAAGGTGCAACGAGCGCCTTTTAAGCGGCATAAAGCTGCCCGACGGAATAAACATAACCTCTGATATGTCGGCGGTAAACGGCTCGGCAATAACAATACTCGCAACCCCCTCCACCGTTATCAGGAGCGTTGCGGCGCAGCTTGCGCTTCAAAAAAACTTCGGCATTGCGGTCAATGTTTCAAAGGGACTTGAAAAAGGCACCCTGCTTAGACTGTCTCAAGTTATAAAAGAGGAAATACCCGGTGTTAAGGTAGCTGTCCTGTCGGGTCCGTCCCACGCCGAGGAGGTTGCAAGAAGCATACCCACCTCGATAGTGGCAGCTTCCGACTCCCCAGTCTCCGCACAGATAGTGCAGAGCATTATGTCGGGCGATAATTTAAGGGTCTACACATCCGACGATTTAATCGGCGTTGAACTCGGCGGAGCGCTTAAGAATGTCATAGCCATTGCCGCAGGCTTCTGCGACGGATTAGGGCTTGGCGACAACACCAAAGCCGCCCTTATTACAAGAGGACTTGCGGAAATGTCACGCCTCGGTGTTTGTATGGGCGCTAAGGAATATACCTTTGCGGGCCTTACAGGAATCGGTGATCTGGTTGTCACCTGCACCTCAAAGCACAGCCGCAATAACCGTTTCGGTCACAAGGTCGGAACGGGAACTCCTATAAAACAAGCTCTTGAAGAGGTCGGTACGGTTGAAGGCTACTACGCCGCCGATATGGCATACTCTCTTGCAAGAAAGTATAATATTGAAATGCCTATTATTGAGGAGTGTTATGCCGTTTTGTATGAGGGCAAGGATGTAAGAGAGGTTACAAACGACCTTATGCGCCGACCAAACCGCAGTGAGCACTGAAAAACAGTGATTATTTAAAAAAAAGCTTGATTTTTGGCGCATAATCTGCTATTATAATATTTGCTATGTGTTCCGGTTTGTTTACCGGCAAAAGAAAAGGAGGTGCAGACCATGGCTAAATGTGATATCTGCAACAAGGAAATTGCTTTCGGTATTAAGGTTTCTCATTCTCACAGGCGCTCTAACAGAACCTGGAAGCCCAATGTAAAAAAGGTAAAGGCAATCGTTAACGGTTCTCCGCGTCGTATCAATGTTTGCACCCGCTGCTTACGCTCGGGAAAGGTTACCAGAGCAATCTGAACTGCAAAAATAACCCTTAGCGAAAGCTAAGGGGTTTTTTGTTTATTAACACAATTAATTGGTGATTTTTATGATAAAGGCAGTATTGTTTGATTTGGACGGAACGCTTGCCGATTCGCTTGCGGATCTGGCGGACAGTACCGATTATGCTTTGTCCGCTTTGGGCTTTCCGCCGCACAATATTAACGAATATAAATATTTTGTCGGCGACGGTATCCCTAAATTGATAGAACGGGCATTGCCGTCAGATAAGAAATCCCCCGAAATACAGAAAAGATGTCTTGATATATTTATGGAGCATTACAGAGAGCATTACCACGATAAGACACGAGCTTACGACGGCATTACGGAATTGCTATGTTCCCTTAAAAAAGCAGGACTTAAAACGGCGGTGATCTCAAACAAAGCGCAGGAAATGGCGGAGAAGGTAGTAACTAAGCTTTTCGGCAATTCATTTGATGCGGTTGCGGGAAAGCGAGATGGCTTCCCTGCAAAGCCCGACCCGTCGCTTACGCTTGAAGTCGTAAAGGAAATAGGCCTGACGCCCGATCTCTGCGCCCTTGTGGGCGACTCAGGTATGGATATGGCTGCTGCGGTAAACGGCGGACTGTTGCCGATAGGCGTGCTTTGGGGTTTCAGAACTAAGGAAGAGCTGTTAGAGAACGGAGCGCAATACACCGTATCCGAACCCAAACAAATTATAGATATAATAACGGAGTTAAACCATGAGTAACAGTAAAGGCTATACCTCTACCAAAATATCCTGCTATGTGGGATATTTTGTTCAGGCGATAGTTAATAATTTTCTCCCGATACTTTTTATTGCCTTGCAGGATATTTACGGCATAGGCTACGAAAAGCTCGGCAGACTTATTATGTTTAATTTTGTAACACAGCTTATAACCGACATTCTCACACCTAAAATAGTCGGCTTGCTTGGATACAGAAAAGCGTCCGTGATGTGTCAGGCTGTCGCCGCGATAGGGCTTGTGATGCTTTCGTTTATGCCAAATGTCACGCGCGACCCGTATACGGGTATAGTTATTTCCATAGTGGTCTATGCCTTCGCAAGCGGACTTATGGAGGTTATTTTAAGTCCTATGATTGAAATGCTGCCGTCCGATAACAAAAGCGGCAGTATGTCGCTCCTCCATTCATTCTATTGCTGGGGTCAGGCTGTCACCGCCGTCGGCACCACGCTTTTGCTTCACTCGTTCGGATATAAGGGTTGGCAGTATATACCGCTCATTTGGGCTGTAATACCGTTTTTTAATGCGTTTTCATTTCTTAAAGTGCCGCTTGTAGAGCCACCCGAGGACAGCAAGAGCGACAGCTTTAAAAAGCTTATAGCTTCAAGCACCTTCAGGGCGTTTATGCTTATGATGTTCTGCGCCGGAGCCGCCGAAATCGCAATGGCTGAGTGGGCATCTATGTTTGCGCAGCAGGCTCTCGGCGTTTCAAAGGTAATCGGCGACCTTGCCGGTCCCTGCTCCTTCGCAATTTTTATGGGACTCGGAAGATTGATATACGCAAGGTTTTCCGAAAAAATATCTTTCCGCAAAACCGTAATTTCGATGAGCTTACTTTGTACGCTCTGCTATTTTGCAGCGGCATTTGCAAAAACACCTGCCTTTGCTTTGGCGGCTTGCGCCCTTTGCGGCTTTGCGGTCAGTCTTTTTTGGCCGGGCACATATTCAGCCGGTGCGAGGAAATTTCCGCACGGAGACGCAGTAATGTTCAGCGTCTTTGCAATGTGCGGAGACATAGGCTGCTGCGTAGGACCTTGGATGCTAGGTATTATTGCGGACAGAGCGGGGCTTAACGCAGGCTTTGCGGTATCTACGGTATTCCCCGTTATAATGCTTATAGCGGCGTTTATATTTTTAAAGGAAGAAAAAAGAGGTGTTGTAATTGAAACGAACTGATTATTTAAGCTGGGACGAATATTTTATGAGCATAGCAATGCTTTCCGCTATGCGGAGCAAGGACCCGTCGACACAGGTGGGAGCCTGTATCGTAAACTCCGAAAAGCGTATTCTTTCAATGGGCTACAACGGTATGCCGAAGCATTGCTCGGATGATGAATTTCCGTGGGACAGGGACGGCTCTCCCCTCTCCTCAAAATACCTCTTTGTCTGCCATGCGGAGCTTAACGCAATATTAAACTGCAACAGCGGCAGTGTAAAGGGATGCACGGTTTATTCCACCCTTTTCCCCTGTAACGAATGTGCGAAAGCGATAATACAATCCGGCATTGCGGAGGTCGTTTATATGTCTGACAAGTATTCGGAATCGGACAGTGTTTTAGCCTCAAAGCGAATGTTTGATACGGCAGGAGTTAAATACAGGCTTTACGCTCCGACAGGCAAAAAAATCAACTTAGAGTTATAAAAAAATCCCCTAACGGCTTTCACCGTTAGGGGATTTTTATTGCTCTTACATTTTTGCAAGATTTGCTTTAAGATTTTCAAGCTGTTCTTTAAGCTCGTGCGGCAGCTTGTCGCCGAACTTCTTGTAATGCTCCTCAATCTCGGCAGCTTCCTTTTCCCAAACACCCTTGTCAACCTTAAGAATGCTCTTTAAGGTATCCATATCCATATCAAGGTCTGTAAGGTCAATGTCCTCCGGCTTCGGTACATAGCCGATAGCGGTTTCGGTAGCGTCTGCCTTGCCCTCGCAACGGTCAATAATCCAGTTGAGAACACGCATATTGTCACCGAAGCCCGGCCATACGAAGTTGCCCTCGTCGTCGGTACGGAACCAGTTTACATTGAATATCTTAGGAGCCTTGTCACCGAGCTTTACGCCCATATCAAGCCAATGCTGGAAGTAGTCTCCCATATTGTATCCGCAGAACGGAAGCATAGCCATAGGATCACGGCGTACAACACCGACAGCGCCTGCGGCAGCCGCAGTTGTCTCGGAAGCCATTGTAGAGCCAACGAACACACCGTTTACCCAATCCTTTGACTGGTATACAAGCGGAGCGCACTTAGCACGGCGGCCGCCGAATATAATAGCGGAAATCGGAACGCCGTTACCCTTATCGAACTCGTCTGAAATGGAGGGGCAGTTCTTTGCCGGAGCTGTAAATCTTGAGTTCGGATGAGCGGCATATGTGCTCTTGTCAGCCTTATTGAACTTAGAAGCATCCCACTTGTTGCCCTTCCAGTCGATGCAGTTTGTCGGGAGATCCTTGTTGAGACCCTCCCACCAAACGGTGTTGTCGTCAAGGTTAAGCGCAACATTGGTGAAAATAGTATTCTTCTTTGTGCTTTCAAGCGCATTGAAGTTTGAATGAGCGTTGGTTCCGGGCGCTACGCCGAAGAAACCGTTCTCGGGGTTTATAGCATAAAGACGGCCGTCCTCGCCTATCTTCATCCAGGAAATATCGTCACCGACAGTCCAGATCTTGTAGCCCTTATCACGCAGATATTTCGGCGGAATAAGCATTGCAAGGTTTGTTTTACCGCAAGCAGACGGGAACGCAGCGGCAACATATTTGATTTCGCCCTTAGGATTCTGGAGACCTAAGATAAGCATATGCTCTGCCATCCAGCCCTCTTTCCAGCCCTGATAGGAAGCGATACGCAAAGCAAAGCACTTTTTGCCGAGAAGAACATTTCCGCCGTAAGCAGAGTTAACAGAGATAATGGTGTTATCCTCGGGGAACTGGCAGATGTAACGGTTCTCGGGGTCAATATCGCAAGAAGCGTGGAGACCTCTTACCCAATCGTTTGAGTCGCCCAAAACGTCAAGAACCTTCTGACCTACGCGGGTCATAATGGCCATATTGAGTACAACATACTTGGAATCTGTAACCTCAATGCCCACTTTGGCAAGCGGTGAGCCTATCGGTCCCATCGAGAACGGGATTATATACATCGTTCTGCCCTTGTAAGAGCCCCTTGCGATGTTGTAAAGACGCTTGTACATCTCTTCGGGATCGCACCAGTTGTTGGTAGGACCTGCGTTTTCCTTTGTCTTAGAGCAGATAAAGGTTCTGTCCTCAACACGGGCAACATCGTTCGGGCGTGTTCTGTGAAGATAACATCCCGGAAGCTTCTCCTCGTTGAGCTTAATCATTTCGCCGGATTCAACCGCTTCCTTGCGGATGGCTTCGAGCTGCTCCTCGCTGCCGTCAATCCAGACGACCTTATCAGGATTGACAAGCTCTTTGACTTCGTCAAGCCATTTTAAAACCGTTTTGTTGTTGGTCATTTTGGTATCCCCTTTGTAAGATTTAAATTTTTGCCTTGTACATTATAAGCTATTATGTCACCAATTTCAATAACATTGTAAAAAAATTAACAATATTTTAATTTTTTCTTTTATTTTGCTTCAAAATAGATTATAATAATCGCATAGATTTGTATATTAATAAAGCAAGGACTGAGATATATGAAAGACGGTTTTATTAAGGTTGCCGCAGGAATACCTGAATGCACTGTGGCGGATATAAGCGCAAACATTTCTGAAATCAAACGGATTATCGATAAAGCAGATCGGCAGAACATAAATATTCTTGCCCTGCCGGAGCTTTGCGTAACCGGTTATACCTGCGGAGATCTGTTTTTTTCGGATACACTGCTTACCGGAGCTAAATCGACACTGACAGAGCTTGCAAAGTTTACGGAGGGAAAGTACCCTGTTGTCATTTTAGGACTTCCGCTTTTATTACGCTCAAAGCTTTATAACTGCGCCGCTGTTTTGTCGGACGGTAAAATACTCGGCATAGTACCAAAAACACATATGCCGAATTATTCCGAATTTTATGAACAGCGTCAGTTCACATCGGGTCTCCTTGCGCCTGATGACAGCATTACCTTAGACGGTCTTACGGTACCGTTCGGAACCGATATTATCTTTTGCCACAAGGAGCTTTGCGAATATACCTTCGGCATTGAAATATGCGAGGATGTTTGGGCGGCGTCCCAACCGTCGGAAGGACTTTGCAGAGCAGGTGCGGAGATTATAATAAATCCCTCTGCCTCAAATGAAGTAATCGGAAAATCCGAATATCGCAAGACCCTCGTCTCCGCAACCTCGGCAAGGCTTTTGTGCGGATATCTTTATGTTTCTTCGGGCACTGGCGAATCCACGCAGGATCTTGTTTATTCCGGTCATTCGCTTGTATACGAAAACGGCACACTGCTTGCCGAAAGTGCACCGTTTGAGGAAAAAGAACTTACCGTAAGCGAGATAGACATAAAAAAGCTTTGCGGCGAACGCCACAGAAATACCTGCTTCGAACCGCTTGACGGGTACAGAACCGTCCTGTTTTCTCAAAAAATCATAAAAACGGAGCTTACACGGAAGTATGAAAAAACTCCGTTTGTTCCGTCAGACAAAAATGACCTTGCAAAAAGAGCCGAAGCTATACTCCGTATACAGTCCTACGGGCTTAAAAAACGGCTCGGTCACACCGGCTCAAAAACTGCCGTAATAGGAATTTCGGGCGGACTTGACAGCACTTTAGCGCTGTTGGTTACGGTAAGAGCTATGAGGCTTTTAAACAAACCGTTAAGCGACATACACGCCGTAACGATGCCGTGCTTCGGAACAACTGAAAGAACCCACTCAAATTCCGAAAAGCTTTGCCGTCTTTTCGGCGTTTCGTTCAGTGAAATCAATATAACCTCCGCCGTAAATCAGCACTTTAAGGATATTTCGCAGGATCCCGATACTTATGATGTCACCTATGAAAATTCTCAGGCAAGAGAACGGACACAGGTGCTGATGGATGTTGCCAACAAAACGGGCGGAATGGTAATAGGAACCGGAGATCTGTCCGAGCTTGCCCTCGGATGGGCGACCTACAACGGCGATCATATGTCTATGTATGCCGTGAATTCCTCTGTGCCGAAAACACTTGTAAGATACCTTGTGCGCCACGAGGCAGAGCAATCGGGCGATGAACTTAAGGCTGTATTATACGATATTCTCGATACGCCTGTTTCACCCGAGCTTTTGCCTGCCGGAGACGACGGCAAAATATCACAAAAAACCGAAAATCTCGTGGGACCCTATGAGCTTCACGATTTCTTCCTTTATCATATGCTCCGTTTCGGAGAGGCGCCGCAAAAAATCTACCGACTTGCGCTTGAAACCTTTCGCGACGATTACAAACCCGAAACCGTATTGCATTGGCTTAAAGTGTTTATAAGAAGATTTTTTTCACAGCAATTCAAACGCTCTTGTCTGCCCGACGGACCCAAGGTAGGCTCGGTCACACTGTCTCCGAGAGGAGATTGGCGTATGCCTTCCGATGCGTCCTCCCGCGACTGGTTGAACAGTTTGGAATAATCTTTCTTACCATTTGCCGCAAATTTTCTGTATTTTCTGTATGTTACAGCGGAATAACGCTATGCAATTCCTAAATATTGACAATTATTATGTATATATGGTAAAATATTTACAACCTGATTTAGGAGGGTGCGGAAATGAAATCAACAGGAATGGTAAGAGCAGTAGATAAAATGGGCCGTGTTGTTATTCCGAAAGAAATACGAAAGCAACTCAAAATTGAGAATGATGTTGACAGCTTTGAAATTTATATGGACAATGACAAGGTTATTTTGAAAAAGTATCAGCCGACCTGCATTTTCTGCGATTCACTTGCGGACAGTGTAAGGTTTGCCGGATACAATGTCTGTAAAAGCTGCATTGAAAAGCTGTATTCACTTAAGGATTCCGCTGAATAATTTTAAAATTCAATGCGATATCAAAAAAGCCTTTGGATTATCAAAACCGATAATCCAAAGGCTTTTCTTTATACGGTAAGCCGAAAATTATACATTTCAGGCGTTTCGCTGTCATAATTGATTTTTTTATGTATTTCCTGCATTTTAAGGTCAAGACGGCTTATTTCTTCCGCACATTCTTTGAGCGACTTTGATATTTCGGCGGCGTCGGACTTGACATTCTTTTTGTATTTAAGCTTATGCTCAAGACTTGCCCAAAAATCCATAGCTATTGTGCGGAACTGAACCTCTACCCGCATATACTTCTTTTCGGTCATTAAAAAAATCGGAATTTCCAGAATTAAATGCAGACTTCTGTAACCGTTCGGCTTTGGGTTTTTTATGTAATCCTTTTTTTCTATAAGCCGTATATCGTCCTGCGAGCAAAGCTTATCGGCAAGAATATAAATATCATCGGGGAAAGAGCAGATAACCCTTATTCCCGCAACATCGTTAAGATTTTTTTCTATACTCTCGGCCGACAGTTCAAAACCCTTGCGGTTGAGCTTTTCTATAATGCTCGGAACCGTTTTAATTCTGCAATTGATTGATTCAAACGGATTGCGGTCATTTTCAAGTGAAAGCTGAGTGTTTAAAACATCAAGCTTTGTTTTAACCTCAAGCATAGCGCATTTATAACGCATCATAAGCTCCGCAAAAGGTTTTGTCTGCTCCAAAATTTCACTTGCGTTGTCAAGCAGTTTTTTTGTTTTTATATCTTTTATATCAATCATTTTTCCGTCTCCGTATCAAAAGTCTGATTCTATTATAACTGCCGAATTTTGCCTTTTTATGAATTCTTTATTAATGTATTGCGCTTGATATACGCAAAAAAATACTGCCGGCAGCTATAACCGGCAGTATTAGAAAGCTTAATTATTTTACCATCCCGGCAACTTCCGCCGCAAAATCGTCAACTCTCTTTTCAATTCCCTCGCCCTTTTCAAAACGAACAAACGAAGCAATCTTTATGTCGGAGCCGAGAGCCTTGGCTGTATTCTCAACATACTTGCCCACGGTTATATCGCCATCGATAACAAACTGCTGGTCAACAAGGCAATTTTCCTTGTAGTACTTGCCGATTTTGCCCTCAACGATTTTTCCGAGAACCGCCTCGGGCTTGTTAGCCATCTTGGGGTCTTCCTTCATCTGTGCGATAAGGATCTCTTTTTCCTTCTCGATAACCTCAGCCGGAACCGAAGCTTCGTCAAGATAAGCCGGATTCATAGCCGCAATCTGCATTGCAACATTCTTACCCATAGCAACGAACTCTGCGTTATCGGCGTCAAGAGCGGTATCGAAGTTTACAAGAACGCCGATTTTACCGCCTGCGTGAACATAGGAAACAACCTTACCCTCGTAACGGGCAAAACGGCGAACCTTTATATTTTCACGAACGGCAAGGAAGAGTTCCTGTACCATTTCTTCAACGGTCTTACCGTCCTTTTTCGTAGCCAAAAGCGCGTCAACATCCGCCGGATTTTCTTCGGCAACGATTTCCGCAATCTTTGCGGCCAACGCCTTAAAGCCGTCGCCGTTTGCAACGAAATCGGTCTCGCTGTTGATTTCAACAACGGCGCCTACGCCGTTTTTGGTATAAGCACAAACGGTTCCTTCAGCGGCAACGCGGCTTGCCTTTTTGGCCTGGGAAGCAAGTCCCTTTTCACGGAGATAATCCGCGGCGGCGTCCATATTTCCGTTGCACTCAACAAGGGCTTTTTTGCAGTCCATCATACCGCAGCCGGTCTTTTCTCTTAAAGCCTGTACATCTTTAGCAGTAAAAGCCATTATAATTTCCTCCTGTAAGGTTTGATCTTAAAAATAATTATTCTGCGTCAGCAGCGGTTTCTTCTTCGGAAATAGCCTCTTCAGCTTCGCCGTCCTCGGCAGCGGTTCCCATTTCGGAGCCCTGTCTGCCCTCGATAACTGCGGCTGCCATTGTTTCGGCAATAAGCTTAACGGCACGGATAGCGTCGTCGTTTCCCGGGATTACGGCGTCAATTTCGTCAGGATCGCAGTTTGTATCAACGATAGCAATAATCGGGATACCTAATTTCTTAGCTTCCGCAACTGCAATTCTTTCCTTGCGGGGGTCAACTATAAAGAGTGCTCCGGGGAGCTTCTTCATATCCTGAATACCGCCTAAGAATTTCTCAAGTTTTTCTATTTCAAGATTGAGCTTAACAACTTCCTTTTTGGGGAGAAGCTCAAATGTTCCGTCGTCTCTCATTGTGCGAAGCTGATTGAGTCTCGCAATACGGGTACGGATAGTTGTAAAGTTAGTAAGCATTCCGCCGAGCCAACGGGCGTTGACATAAGGCATACCGCAATGCTCCGCCTCTTCCTTAACGGAATCCTGAGCCTGCTTTTTAGTGCCTACGAAAAGTATATCGCCGCCTTCTGCCGCAATGTCACGGGCAAACATATATGCCTCGTTGAGCTTTTTAACGGTCTTCTGAAGGTCGATAATGTAAATTCCGTTACGCTCGGTGAAAATGTATTCTGCCATTTTCGGGTTCCAGCGTCTTGTCTGATGTCCGAAATGAACACCGGCTTCAAGAAGCTGTTTCATTGATACTACTGCCATTTGTTTTTCCTCCTAAGGTTTTACCTCCATCCTGCCGTTTCCCGGGAATTTTCAAAGAAAACACCTTGCCGGTTCAAAGCAGAATGTGTGTTTTTTATTACCGTCCATACCGAACAGCCGAATGATTATACCACATTTTTTCTAAAAAATCAAGTGTTTTTTATGCTATATAAGTATTTGTAAAACCAACCCTTTTGTGGTATTATTATTTAAAATCTTATTAGGGGAAAAATTATGACTTTAAGGGATCTTAAAATCGGAAACACTGCAGTTATTGAAAAGGTCGGCGGCGAGGGAAGTCTCCGTCAGCATTTTTTGGATATGGGAGTTATTCCGGGGGCAGAAATAACGCTTGAAAAATTCGCGCCCATGGGTGACCCGATGGAATTTCGCATACACAGCTATGAATTGACGCTCCGTGTTGCGGATGCCGAAAAAATACTTGTACGGCCCGTTAACGGAAAATCGGAACGAAAACATGATAATTGTATTTCTTCTCTTAAGACGGGAGAACACCCCGGACTCGGCGAGGACGGAGTTTATCACGACAGAAGCGAGGAAAAGCCGCTCCCCAAAGGTACACTGCTTACCTTTGCGCTGGCAGGCAATCAGAATTGCGGAAAAACGACCCTTTTTAATCAGCTTACCGGTTCAAATCAGCATGTCGGCAACTTCCCCGGCGTTACGGTAGACCGCAAAAGCGGCGCTATAAAGGGCTATGAAAACACAGAAGTTACGGATCTGCCGGGCATTTACTCCCTGTCTCCTTATACTTCCGAAGAAATAGTTTCCCGTCGGTTTATTCTTGATGAAAAACCAAAAGGTATCATAAATATAGTTGACGCGACTAATATTGAGCGGAACCTATACCTTACAATGCAATTAATGGAATTGGATATTCCGATGGTTCTCGCACTTAATATGATGGACGAGGTTCGTTCAAACGGCGGCACTGTACGTATAAACGATATGGAAAGGCTGCTCGGCATACCGGTAGTTCCCATATCCGCCAGTAAAAACGAGGGCGTAGACGAGCTTATCAGACACGCGGTTCATATAGCCGAATACGCCGAAAAGCCGCACCGAACCGATTTTTGCAGGGATGACGGCAGAACAGGTGCGGTACATAGAGCAATTCACAGTATTATGCACCTAATAGAAGACCACGCCGTCCGTGCGGAAATACCGTTGAGATTTGCCGCAGGAAAGCTGATAGAAGGCGATAAACGCATAGAGGAAAAGCTGAAGCTTGACAGCAACGAAGCTGAGGCTGTTGAACATATTATCATTCAAATGGAGGAAGAAAGAGGTCTTGACCGCGCGGCGGCAATGGCGGATATGCGTTTTTTATTCATAACAGAGCTTTGCGATAAAACCGTCGTGAAGCCGAGTGAAAGCAAGGAACACATCCGCAGCCGAAAGATTGATAAAATACTCACGGGTAAATATACCGCCATACCGTCCTTTATACTTATTATGGCGCTTGTCTTTTTCCTTACCTTTAATGTTATAGGCTCCTCTCTCCAAAATCTTTTACAGCTTGGTATAAACAGTCTGACCGACGCCGTAAACAATATGCTTATCGCGGGCAATGTAAACGGCATACTGCGCTCGCTTATAATAGACGGCGTATTTACAGGCGTAGGCAGTGTGGTAAGCTTTGTGCCTATTATAGTCGTTCTGTTTTTCTTTCTGTCCCTGCTTGAAGACAGCGGTTATATGGCAAGGGTCGCATTTGTCACCGACAAGCTGCTCCGTAAAATCGGGTTGTCGGGCAGAAGCATAGTGCCTATGCTGATAGGTTTCGGCTGTACGGTTCCGGGTGTAATGGCAAGCCGTACGCTCCCCTCTCAGCGCGACCGCCGTATGACGGTAATTCTGACCCCGTTTATGAGCTGTACCGCAAAACTCCCGATATACGGCTTTTTTATTCAGAATTTCTTTCCCCGTTACAGCGGACTTATTATGATAAGTATTTATCTTTTGGGTATTGTTGTCGGCATACTTGTAGCGCTTACTACCAAAAGCACCGTTTTTAAGGGCGAAGCGGTGCCGTTTGTAATGGAGCTGCCTAATTACCGTATGCCGGGCGCAAAAAATGTCCTTATGCTTTTATGGGATAAGGCAAGGGACTTTTTAAACCGAGCCTTTACCGTTATCTTCTTAGCTTCAATAGTTGTATGGTTTTTGCAGACCTTTGACTTCGGGCTTAACGCAGTCAAGGACTCAAAGGACAGCATACTGGCGCTCCTCGCAGGTTTTATAGCGCCCGTCTTTGCACCCGTGGGACTCAATGACTGGAGAATAGTAACCGCCCTGATTGCGGGATTTATGGCAAAAGAAAGCGTTGTTTCAACGCTTGAGGTTTTAACGGCAGGCGTCGGCATAACAGCGATCATGCCCGTTTCCTCAGCTATAAGTATGTTGGTTTTTTGTTTGCTTTACACTCCATGCATAGCGGCCGTTGCCGCCATAAAACGGGAGCTCGGCGGAAAATGGGCGGCTTTGATAATCGCCGGTCAGTGTATTTTAGCCTGGATCTGCGCCCTGCTTGCACGGACGGTGTGCATTATCTTTAATATATTATAAAATTCTTCTTTTATTTTTTGCCGTGTTGTGATATAATCGTATAAATATAATTAAAAGGAGATAATAAAATGGCTTATTATTTTAATGAAACATCCCACACCTTTAACGAATACCTGTTAGTTCCGGGCTATTCCTCTGCCGACTGCATACCGGCAAATGTAAGTCTTAAAACTCCTCTTGTTAAATACAAAAAAGGCGAAGAGCCTGCAATATCAATGAATATTCCGCTTACTTCGGCTATAATGCAGTCCGTGTCGGGCGACAGGCTTGCGGTGGCTCTCGCCAGAGAGGGCGGCGTATCGTTTATTTACGGCTCGCAATCCGCCGAAGACGAGGCGGCTATGGTCGAAAAAGCCAAAAGCTATAAGGCAGGCTTTGTTGTAAGCGAATCCAATGTCACACCTGACGACACCCTTGCGGATATTTTGGCGCTTAAAGCTAAAAACGGCCACTCGACTGTTGCCGTAACATCAAACGGCAAACCCGACGGTAAGCTCCTCGGCATAGTGACAAGCAGAGATTACCGTGTAAGCCGTATGGACGAGGGTTCAAAGGTAAAGGACTTTATGACCCCTCTTTCCTCACTTATCGTAGGAAAAGAAGACACCACCTTAAAGCAGGCAAACGATATTATATGGGACAACAAGCTTAATTCACTCCCAATTGTTGATAAAAACGGCGGCTTAAAGTATTTTGTTTTTCGCAAGGATTACGACGCGCACAAGGAAAACCCCAACGAGCTGCTTGACAAGCACAAGCGCTATGTGGTAGGTGCGGGAATCAATACCAGAGACTATGAGGAAAGAGTACCGGCTTTAATAGCGGCAGGCGCCGATGTGCTTTGTATTGATTCCTCCGAGGGCTTCAGCGAATGGCAGTCAAGAACTCTCGCATTTGTACGCAAAAAATACGGTGACAGCGTAAAGGTAGGCGCCGGAAATGTTGTTGACCGTGAGGGATTTATGTTCCTTGCCGAAGCAGGCGCCGATTTTATAAAGGTAGGTATCGGCGGCGGCTCCATATGCATAACCCGTGAGACTAAGGGAATAGGCAGAGGACAAGCCACTGCACTTATTGAGGTCTGCGCCGCCCGTGACGAATACTATGTAAAAACCGGAATATATATCCCCGTCTGCTCCGACGGCGGAATAGTTCACGACCACCATATGACGCTGGCGCTTGCAATGGGCGCGGACTTTATGATGCTCGGCCGCTACTTCGCAAGATTTGATGAAAGCCCGACAAACAGAATTACAATAAACGGTAATTACTATAAAGAATACTGGGGCGAAGGCTCAAACAGGGCAAGAAACTGGCAGCGCTACGATTTGGGCGGAGATAAAAAGCTCTCATTCGAGGAAGGCGTTGATTCCTATGTTCCGTATGCAGGCAGCCTTAAGGACAATGTAAATCTTTCGCTTTCAAAAGTTAAGTCCACAATGTGTAACTGCGGCGCTCTCACAATACCGGAGCTTCAGAAAAAAGCCAAGCTGACGCTTGTTTCGGCAACCAGCATAATCGAGGGCGGAGCGCACGATGTTATACAAAAGGATACATCGGCAGGTGCAATTAAATAATGAGACCCGTTCTTTATATAGTAATCCCGTGTTATAATGAGGAGGCCGTACTGCCCGTCACGGCAGGTATGTTTCTTAAAAAAATAACACAGCTTATATCGGAAGAAAAAATAAGCGAAAACAGCCGTATTATGTTTGTTGACGACGGTAGCAGGGATTCTACATGGGACATAATAGAAGAGCTTTCAAGGAGCGATTCGCGCTATACGGGAATTGCCTTAAGCCGTAACCGCGGCCACCAAAACGCCCTGCTTGCAGGTCTTACCGAGGCTTGTGGGCTTTGCGACATTACAATAAGCATTGACTGCGACGGTCAGGATGATATAAATGCCATGGATAAAATGGTGGACGAATACCTAAACGGCGCGGAGATTGTATACGGCGTCCGCTCGGACCGCAGAACGGATACGGTATTCAAGCGCACAACGGCGCAGTGCTTTTATAAGCTTATGAACAAAATGGGCGCAAATGTGGTATATAACCACGCCGATTACCGCCTTATGTCCTCAAGGGTATTAAAGGAATTTTCCGATTTCCGTGAGGTAAATATATTTTTACGGGGCATGGTTCCGCTTGTGGGCTTTAAAAGCACCTGCGTTGAGTACGAAAGGCGCGAAAGGATTGCCGGAGAAAGCCATTATCCGCTGAAAAAGATGCTTGCCCTTGCGATAGACGGCATAACAAGTCTCTCAACTAAGCCGATAAGAATAATAACCGTATTCGGCTTTATAATAGCGGCATTAAGCTTTATCGGAATACTTTGGTCGGTTATAACCTATCTCTGCGGTCATTCGGTGGCAGGATGGGCGTCACTTGTAAGCATTGTGTGCTTTTTAAGCGGCATACAGCTTTTAAGTCTCGGTGTTATAGGCGAATACATCGGCAAAATATATCTTGAAACAAAACGCAGACCGAGATTTATTATAGAAAAGCGGACAAATACCGATAATAATTAAATTAAAGCACCCCGAAACGGAATTCTCCGTTTCGGGGTGCTTCGTTCGGTTTGTCGATTAAAATTTTTACAATATTCCGAATATACTTTTACCCCATCTGCTTATCAATAACCGATTTATAGTAATTTCCAAAATCGGCAAGAGTGTCAATAATTGGGAGCATTTGTCTGCCGAGGTCTGTCAGACCGTATTCGACCCTCGGCGTATTTACCGCAGACGACGCCGTTGTGGATTAAAAGCCTAAAAAAGAACACAGCTTTGGAGCAAAACCGCGGCTGTGTTTTTTTACAGTTTAAGCATATACAGAATACTGTCTCTGTCGGGATATTATACTACAAAAGAAGGTAAGTCAAAAATGTGCGATTATGCAAAAATCCCTCTGCCGAAAAATCGGTAGAGGGATTTCGTTTTAAATATACAAGCTTACCTTAATGTCTTTCCAGCGGTGCACACGGTGCTTTGCGGAATCGGCATACAGGTATCTCACGGCATCCTCTTTTGTGAGTGTGAACTCAGCAAATTTGGTATACTTGTTCTGGGGCAAACCGTTTTAGCCTTTTAGGGGCAAACTTTTTTATCCTCCCGCTTTCTCATTCTTCTCCTTTTAAAATGAGAAATTACGGAGTGCAATAACGAGAAATAACCCGACTCCCGAAAAATGAAATACCGAGAAAAAACAGGGATGCCAAGTGCTTTAAGTATTCTAAGTGCAATGAGAATTTTCGATACACGGAAATAATAAGAAATAGGGAGAAAAACAAGGATTTAAGCGGTTTTCCAGTGCATTTAAGGTTGCCAGTGCAGTCGGTTTAAAGGGCTTTTGGTAGCGGCATTGTGCCGCGGTTTCAGTGCAGTTATGTGTTGCCAGCGCAATAAAAAAAGACCCTGCGTTTGCAGATTTCTCTACAAACACAAGGTCATTTTATTTCTTTGTATTTCCCGTTTTTTCCTTTTATTTCACGCTAAACGATTTTGCCCTTTTTGAGTAAAATCGGGATAAAAGGGAGTGTACGGGGACAATACTCGATTAGTTCCTGCTGTCCTTGATAGCAGCCTGTGAAGTAAGGCAAATACAAGGGGGTTTTGAATGAGGACGGTTGCATCCTCGTTCTCTTTCCTATGTAGCGAGGAAATCTCCTCGATTTCCTCTAACTTGATGACGTTCTTCTTTTTTCGTCCCTCTACCGTGTATGTGGCTCTTGCCTTGGTGTTTCCACTCAAATTAACATACCAATGAAAAGAGGTGTCAGAAGTCGGTGTCACCATATATACAAACTTCTTGATTACATCGTGGTTAAGAGTCGCTTCGCTGAAATCCACGAGAGAATGTAATGTTGCGGTGATTTCTGTCAAGTTTAATGCGGTTCCTTGTTCCTCGGCTTGCGGTGCATCTTCCAAAGCCTTCTCCAATGCACGTATTTCAGCATCTACCGGGGAGCGCATTGCTTGATACTCGTCCTTGGAGATTTCGCCATCTGCTCTCATTGCAATTAGATTTTGCAATCGGGTCGTGGCTTTATTGAGCTTTGCTTGAATGGCGGCGGTATCGCCCTTGCCACTCGTTACTCGTTCATCCCTATAATACCTCTTTATAAGGTCAAGCGCAAGTAAAACAGACTCTTTTCTGTCCGTCCATAGGTGCTCTAAAAGGGATTTTGCCATAAAATCAAGTTTCCAATCGGCAATCATACGGCTGTCACAATAACCTTCGGTATCCAAGCCAAGCTCAACTCGTTTCTTTTTATTGCCGTTATTTAATTGATTATAACATTGGTAGCCGTATGAAATATCACCGTCGTTTTTGGTGTGCCACTTGTTTTTGCGGAAGGAAGATCCACACGAACACCGAAGCAAATTGACCCATATATCTTTAGAGTCACGCTTGCTGTGAGTGGTCTTGGTCGTCGATACCAGGGACGGCTTAACACGGCTCATTCGTATCTCTTGTGCTTTGTCCCATACCTCTTTTGAAATAATGGCGGGGAAATCGCCCTCGACATATTCGTAAGTGGACATATCAAGGTTATTGATGCGTTTTTGTTCCAAGAAATTATTGCTTCGGGATTTGTTGTAACACTTGGTGCCGGTATAGGTGGCGTTGCGGATTGCTCTCATAATATTCGATATGCTCCACTTAACCAATCCACTTGCCGTCTTGCGTTTGCGTTCCGTAAGGATATTTGCAATTTTCATTGAACCGTAACCTTGCAGGTAAAGGTCGTAAATCATACGTACCGTTTCGGCTTGTTCCTCGTTAATAACGTAAGTGCTCCCAACACGGTCATAACCCAAAATATTACCGCTACCGTACAAAACGCCATTATCACGGCTGATTTTCTGACCCGCTTTTACACGCTCGGAGGTTTTACGGCTTTCTTCTTGTGCCAAAGTCGCCATAAGGGACAAACGCAACTCTCCATCGCCGTCCATTGTCCAAATGTTATCGTCAATGAAGAACACCTCAACACCGATGTTCTTTAATTCTCTTGTTACCACAAGGGTATCAACCACGTTACGGGCAAATCGGCAAACCTCTCTCGTCACAATCAAATCAAATTTCCCGCTTCGTGCATCCTCCAACATACGGAGAAAAGCAGGGCGCTTCTTTGCTTGTGTTCCCGTTATACCTTCGTCGATATACTTTTCCACGACCGTCCAATTCGGATGATATTTCGCTTGGTCGTCATACCATTGCATTTGATTTTCCAATGCCGACAACTGCGCTTCGTGTTCGGTTGAAACTCGTCCGTAAATTGAAACTCTCCTTTGACGGTTACGGTCAAACATTGCGTAGTCCGTCAACTTAAACCTATAATTGTATCCGTTTACTGCTGTGTTCATATTCATACCTCCAAGCTTTGATGATTATATTGTAGTAAAAATCGCTTCATTTGTTAAATGTGCGATTTTACATTTTTCACAATATTGGAATAGGTGGCTTGGTTTATTAAACCTTTTCCAAGGAGGATTTCAATGAGCATCAAAGCAGCATATAAATTATCAATTTTTTTATCGTTCATTATGACCCTCCTTTTTGTTTCATCTTATACACCGTCCCCTTGGGAAAACCACAACGGGAACAGGTACAGGCGGTGTTTTTTCTTTCAATAGAAAAAGCACCTGCGTTGGATAATAAATCCTTGCAAGTGCTACATAGACCAATTTCGATTGTTTTGGTTACGGGATCAATGAACCCCAAGCTGATTGCAAGGGCATATTCAATGCCCGCAAGCGCCTTGTCGCTTGCTTTACCAATGTACCTTTGAAGCCTTTGTTTATCAATCGTGTGTATTTGCTCCAAAAGCACGATAGACGGCTTTTCAAGGCCGCTTTCAGCTTTCATAGTGTAGTGGGTAGGTAATTTCGCTTTGGCGTGAGAAACGCTTGTGAACGGTGCTACAATGACCGTGGTACTGTGCTTATTGCCCACGTCGTTTTGCAGAATGATTACAGGACGGTATCCCGACTGTTCGGAGCCGACACCCTGCGGCAGATCCGCATAGAACATATCACCCCGTTTGAATGTAGTCTTGTTTTCCATATTATAATAGACCTCCTTTGAAATTTAGGCGGTTCGCCTATGTAGGGGGTCAAACGATAAAACAGTATTAAGGTCGGAGAGATATAAACACTACTCCCGTTCTGATGACCCGTCTTGCCGTTTGACCTTATTTCAAGAAAATCCATTTGTCCTCGACACCCCGATTTTCTATTGGGAAGTCATCAAACGGCTGACGGCGTATCAGCTCCACGGGAATTACACCCTTACGTGGTTCTCACGCAACCGCCCCCATTGCCTGCGGCGGCTTTACGCCGGATTCGCTATCACGCTCGGACTGTGGCTGGACGGGAGTATCATTGTCCCCATTGCCTGTCATTGCCGCACCGGGAGCCGCCCGATGATTATAGACTACTGTTTCTCGCTCCTTGTAAAACAGATCGTGGCGTAGTATCTAACGTGGCTTATGCTCATCACAATAGCAATGGGAATGTATTTGATGAATGGGTATTCGGTTGTCAAGGAACAACCCATTCACCGCTATGTAAACGGAAAACAGGTAAAGGACTATCCGTTGTCCTTCACCTGTTTCCTCACTTAAAGGCTAAATTGTAACCCTATTTGGAAAAATATTTTTTGAGTTTTGAAATTGCCACTTTTACGGATTTGATGACCGCAGGGTGGGTACATTTTTCCCTTTCGGCAATTTCTTCGTAAGTAAGACCGTCAAAGTAATACATCACAAGCCTGCGGCGCTGTGTTTCGGGCAGAGCCGCTATTGCTCGGCGCAACTGCTCGTTACGCATACTCGTATAAGCGGTAATCTCCACGCTTTCAATATCTGCCACAGCTCTTGCGTGTAACGCCGCCTCAGTCAACTCACTGTGTTCTATATGCCTGTCCCATTCATTGAGGAAGGACAAGTCGTCCAACTCAAAACGGTCAAGCAGATCAAATACCGCCTTGTCTATTTCCATACAAATTCGAACACCTTGTCCATCCTTGAATGAAACGTAGAAATGCGGGTTATCGGTATCAATACCTGCGCCGAAAATTTCGTAGGGGTTGTCCTTATCCTTTCTGCGGGCAGGACGTGGGTCTTTTTTCGGACGGTAAACATCCATTTTTGTTTCCTCCAATCAATCGTTTTTAAATAATTTCAAAACGATTGATTGGAGGACTGCGGCAACCTACCGCAAGTGGTGTTATTAAACTTTTTCGTAACAGACCACAAAAGGCCAAGCCAAGCACAATTTTCACTTTTTCGGCAAATTCGTTGGCTTTTTTATTCTTTATTGGAGTTTCTTTAATGAAATAGAAGCGTTTGTATTCCAGAACATACGTTGCTATTTCAATACCTATTGCTTTCCATTGTCTTGCATAAATCACCTTGACACTGTGTAAAGAATAATTTTCAAATATGTAATTTTAAAAATTAAATATAAAAACAGAGCGTCAAACTTGCTTACACAAGCTCACCGCTCTGTTCAAATGTAAAAATTTATATTTAATAATTCTATTGCAAATCGTATTAATATACCAAATCACTAAATATAATTCTTATTAAACTTATGCCAATCAATTCCATCGTATATAAAGTGCTCCAAACACTTTTTTTCTTTCAAAAATACTTCCGGTATTTCTTGAACGATCCTCTTTAGTAAATCCTTATCTTGGGTATGCTCATATTTCAAACATAAATTCAACCACTTCTCGGCAGTTAAATTACACTTTCTGTATTCAGTAGCACTTGTTCGTGCATAGTCAGTCAGAGCATCTTCCCAATTTTCTAAAATATAATCCATTGAACAATAAAGCATACGACGATGCTCAAATATTTTTTTAGAAGCACTTGAAATGCCCCGAAACCACTCACCAAATTTCTCGCCTTTTATTTCTTTTTCTAACATTTGTTTAAAAGCATCTAAGCAACTAATTCCTCTGTATAGATATGATGCTGACCTATAATTGGCAAAATCGGACAAACCATGTACTTCATGCAATTCTCCATTCAATTCCCGCTTCAATTTGAGATAAGCTTCAAATACACAATTGTCTGCTTTAAAACTCGGATTTAGTTTTAAAGCCGTGGCAGGATATTGATAATTTAATGCTAATCCCATACCTTGTTTTTCATTACTTAAATAGTAATTTTTTATTTCTTTAATGTTATCTTCTATATAAGAGTACGGAAACATCAATGTTTGAAAGATTCTATTTTGCAATCCAACTGTCATAAAAAGCTCTTTTTCATCATCAAATCCATAAAATAATACTTCATGAAAATAGTCATATTCTTCATAAGGTTTTATATGCATTATTATGTAATATCCGTTTTTTAGATACTCTTTTAACTTTTTAATAATATTTTCAGGTGAAAAATTTAATACTCGTATCGATTTTCTCTGAAGTATTTCTTCATGGTATGCTGGCGGATACAAGCATACATCTCCAAAATGAAAATTGTACCCACTATTAGCATAGAGATTATAATGTGAGGCAATCCAATCTTTGTAATATGGCGATGTTTTTATAATAGCTAACCTATTGTATATCCAGCAATCAGTTACAGAATCTACATCTTCAATATGTATAGGTAGTTTTAATATCTCTTTCATTTAATTCTGTCCTTTATTCATAATTTTTAAATTTATGTCATTGCAAGACATTCGAAGACGAAATAATAAATATTATTTATGACTTGATTTTTATATTGCGTTGCACTTTGCGATAATTGTTTTTATATAAATATGTTTAGCGCTAAAAATTCTATTTGTTTTTCGCTTATTACAACATTACTTAAAACTTATAACGATAAATAACTGAATATTTATGAATAAGTGACAATTTGAACTCAGTAGCAAGAGAAAATAATCTGTTTGTAGTTTTTGCATCATATGGAGCATTTGCTAAAACTTTAGACTATAATTTGTTTTAATGCTATCTGACACTTTTATATTTCTCTTTTAATTAGCTTAATCAGATCAAAATGCAACACAATCAAACAGTTATAGTACTCATACTCAAGTGAAAATGTATCGTTGATGCTTAGTAACGCTTTATACCTATGCATCGTTGATTAGTCAGAATAATAGTATAATTTAAATATCATCAACGCAAAACTATTTTAATGTAGTTTATTAAAAAACATTATTAGTAAGTTGTTGTAGGGTGCTGTATTTTCTCTACTATTCCTACAATGCTTGAAAAAGTAATGTTGGGGTCAAATTCGCTACAATTGTCTCCTTTTGTTAGAAAACCGTTCTTGGTTTTCTTAACAAGACGATGTGCTACAAATAGATTTTCGGTAAATAAAACAGGGTTTTTAAAAAATACAATCTCACCAATTTTTATATTTTCGTTTTCTTTAACAACCTTAACTGTAATTAAATCACCTTCAAATATTGTGGGAACCATACTATTTCCATTAGCAATCACAGTAAAACCTTTCTGTTTCCTATAATACTCAAAAAAATATGCTTGTAATTTCTTTTTTTTGCTTCTTTCCATTACGTCACCTCTTAATATAAAAAGTTCACTGTAGTGTTATACAAAGATATATTTCAATGAGTATAAAATAATAATTAGTTTATAAAAACAGGGGCCATTAAATAACTGGCCCCCTCCTCCAACGAAAGCAGAGATGTCAATGTATTTTTTTAATCGTCAACTAAAAAATAGGTGAATTAGCTCGAAGGATAGTTAATTCTACAACCGGCTATAGAAATATCTTTTATATAAAGCAAGCTCTTGAGATTCAAAGTGTCACCCCCTTTGTTTGTGCTCGCGTTGGATTATTTATAACTTTTTCTATACTTTTAACGAAAGAATCTTTGTCAGTTCCTAATCCAATACCTTTGAATTCTGATATTTGGATCAAAGAATATATCAAATTGAACTTCTCTTTTTCGTCGAAATGCTCAAAATGTTCAAACGGTGTATTGATAAAAGAACTTGTTAATATATTGCATTTTTCTTCAAATGTCAGTTCTTCAATCACAGAATTATTAGAAGAATATAGCGAAAGTGAAATTATATATAATTGATAGTGAAGAGGGAATTTTTTTGTTTTCAACGGAATTAAGGACTTTGTTCTATATCCGTCTTTAAATTTTATAAACCTATCACTCTCGTACAAGTCGGTGCTTAGGTTATTTGGATACGGTAAAATATCTACTCCTTCTTTTGTGAATCTTAAATATAAAATATCATCTCCAAAATAATCAAATCCTTCTTGGATTAAATAATATGCACTTGTGCTTTTTCCCGTTCCAGAAGCGCCAAGGAGTATAATTACTTTTTGTTCTTGTGCCATTACTGAACCATGCACCCGATATACATTATTCTTTTTTAAAATATATGCAATAAAAGAATTTAAGACCGCTTTTACAAAAAGATATGTTTTTATATCTTCATGTTTAATAGAAATAGTTATATCATTTTGTAGGATGTTAATTTTTGCAACAACACAATCATGATGCGGTTTTATGTAAACGAGATTTTTTTTAAAATAATAAGTATTTTCGTCGGTGTTCAATACTTTTGTATTGTTTTTATCAAACCAAGGTGAATCATCGAAAACTATATTGATATTCAATTTTTCATCACAGATTCTTCTTGGATTCGATTCCCAAAACGAAAACTCTGAAATCAATAGTTCTTCTATATATTTTGACGATATATGTGCTTGGATTAAAATACCATACAGATTTAATTGCATCAGTTAACACTCCTTACGTAATATAACACTCGGGATCTTCATCGAGGCAATTGCCCGTTTTAGCCCACGCGGCTGCACGGCACCCACCACAGTTAAACTTAAATTCGCAGGACTGACATTTGCCTTGCAAATTACGACATCTAATATCATTCAAAAGTTTAGAATTGTCCCAAACATCACTTATGTCATTTTGTTTTATATTACCTAAAACAATTGGCAAACGTGTACAAGGTAATATATCACCATTATTCGAGATACACAATGTAGAAAGTCCTATTGCACAACCAGCTAGGCAATCCCTTGCTAACTTTGAACAATTTTGAATCGGGTCATTACATAGTATGGTTTCACCATATTTCGTTTGAAGATAATGTATAGTGTTTACAAATTTTTTCTCATCGTCTGGAGTAAGTTGCATATCTTTATGTTGTCGCGCGTTACCAACGATTGAGACTCTTTCAAAACAACATAGATCTGTTCTATCGCAAACTTCTAAATATATTTTTTCCATATCATCTATATTGGCTTTTGTAACAACCGTCATAGAATAGGTTTTAATATTTGCTTCGAACAAAGTTTTCATTGCTTCTAAAGGTATGTTAGGAGATATCCTTCTATATATGCTATTGTATTCCTTTCCATCAAAGCTGATTTGAAACGAAGTGATTTTATGCATAATATCTTCAGGCATTTGATTAACTAGAATGCCATTAGATATTATATTCACTCTTATTTTGTGTTGATGCAATAAATTGATAATTTCATAAATGTTGGGATACAGCAATGGTTCTCCGCCAGATAATATTACAGAAGCAATCTTTTTGTCACTCAGAACATTTATAAAATTAACCCACTCATCATAGCTCAAGTCATCTGATGAAAATTCTTTGTTTGAGCAATAAAGACAATCAGAATTACATCTGTTGGTCATATTCAAAATAATGCGAAACGGAAAAGGGATTTTCATATTCATTTGAAACTCCCTTTTTCTATCCAACACAATGGATCTTCATCAAGCAAATCGCCTTTTTGCAGGTAAGCGATATATCTACAACCGCCTCCACATATATCAATCTTATCGCATTCTGAGCATTTTCCTTTAAGCTTGTTGCGGTTTCTCAGAATTTTAAAAAGCTTTGAATCTCTCCATATTATTGAAAGTGTATTATTTCTAATATTGTTAAAGGGTTCTTCTATGAAATAACATAAACATGGTAGAGCATATCCTTGAGCATCAATTTCCATAGAGATTATACCAGCGGGACAAACCCTACTCTTATAGTTCTTGTCGATACCCAACAAAGCAGACCATGGCTCTTCTGCTTTTATATCAATTTTACCTCTATACTGCTCTTTTTTTGCAGTTAACGACTGATAAAATTCCTTATATTCTTCTTTGGACAACACCCAACTAGCACGTTTTGCACCACGTCCTGCCGGATAAAAAAGTGATGTATTATACGCGTTTGCACCAAGCGTTACAGAAAGATCGATTATGTTTGTTATGTCATCATAATTGTATTTTGATACGGTTGTTAATACTGTAGTGCTTATCCCCTCTTCCGCTAGGATAGATATAGCTTCTGTGGTTTTTGAATACGCACCTTTAACGCCGCGAAAATAATCATGTTTTTCACTAGTTGAACCATCTAAACTTATGCGCATAAGATAAATATTTAACTTTTTAAGTTTTTTTGCCCATTCTCTTGTTATAAGAGAACCATTGCTAGTTATAATGATTTTGAAGTTTTTTTTAGATGCATACTCAAGTATATCGTAAAAATCCTCCCGACAAAAAGGCTCTCCGCCTGTAAAACCAAAATAGGGAACTTGCATATTGGCAGCTTGATCTAAAATATCCTTAATTTCTTCAAACGATAGGCAATTGGCGACCTCATCACCTGAATTGCTGATACAATGTTCACATTTTAAATTGCACTTATTTGTTATAGCTAACGCCATAATTAACGGGGCTTTAAAATCATACATTAATTAACATCCTCCCAAATCAAGTTTCTTTTCATAAGATCCTCGATGAAATCATTTAATAATTCTCTATTTTCCGATGTAATTTGTATATTGAGATCGTTAAGCGTGAAATTAATTATATCATCACGACTCCGTTCTCCATTGCAATTTTCGAAAACTGCAAACCCGACACTTGAGATAATGTGTACTGCAGAAGTTTGTGGGTTGAATAGAACCCATTCACCATCTTCCTTTCTAGTTATTACTTCTTGATTTTTTGAAAGTGTTTTCATTTAACATTTCTCCTTATCGAATATTTTTTCTAGTTGTATTTCAACCAGTTGTTCATTGCCTAATGTAACTGTTCTTGCGGCATTAGCAAATAC
>ENA-OUQG01000014-OUQG01000014.1-human-gut-metagenome-genome-assembly--contig:-NODE-14-length-179699-cov-5.625270_pt1 | contig 179699 bp, 124 predicted proteins | sample MGYA00237943_ERZ548823 | MGnify/ENA primary metagenome ERZ548823 (study PRJEB26490, sample SAMN05194731) | human gut metagenome | biome: terrestrial biome; feature: human-associated habitat... | reverse complement strand
CCTCCCAGCCTGACGGCTGGGCCCCTCCCGCTTATGGCCGCGGGTGGCCAAGGTTCGCTGTGGCAACCTTCCGGATGATAAAGACAGAATCGTAACAGATTCCAAGTCCATCTTGACACGCTCAGCGACCGAGATATTATTCCTTCTTCAGCTCGATCGCCGGGTTGGTGCGGGCGGCGCGGACAGCTTGCCAGAGGACGGCAAGGGCGGCAATGACGGCGGTGAACAGACCGGCCACCGCGAAAATCCACCAATGGAGACCGATGCGGTAGGAATAGCCGTTCAGCCAAGTGTGCATCAGGTACCACGCCACCGGGACGGCGATGACGAACGCCACACCGATCATCTTCATGAACTCGGCCACAAGGCCCCACAGAACAGAGTTATAGTCAGCGCCATAGACCTTCTTGAGAGACACTGTCCTGCGCTCCTGCTGCATGTAGTACGAACTCATCGCCACAAGACCCAGAGCCGAGACAAACAGCGAAAGGATTGTGAATATGACCATGATCTCCAACACCCTGTTCTCGGAAGCGAACACAGCCTTGATGTCATCCTCGACATAGCTGGCATCGAATAACTTATCCGGGTACAATTCGCTAAAGACCGCCTTAACCCTTGCGAAAGCCTCTTTGTGATCCGGCGTGGTCTTCACAAGAATCGTCCACGGCCACTTCCCGGCTGGATATTCATCATACTGGTAGATCAACGCAGGATGCTGTTCCTCCAGCAACGGCTTGATCTTGAAGTCGTAGTAGATTCCTCCTATCTGCCATGTGCTGTTGGACTTGGTCGTGAACTCCGTGGCGGTCTCGTCTATTTCGAGGATTCCGTAGGCATATTCATTCAGCCAATAACTGTTCGGACTGTGATTGTCCTGCTTCTTCCTGATGCCGAGGATATTGAAATAGGCACTGTCGCCCTTAACCAACTGGAACGAAGCCTCTCTTCCACTTTCTGTGGACATAGTCCAGTTGTTGGTCATGAACATAGGATGTCCATCTCCAAGTCCGACAGCTTCGACGCAACTCTCAGCCTTAAGTTTGTTGATGAGTGGCGTCAAATCACCTGCAAGGCCGAACTGATTGCTGATGGTGATCTGATCCTCAGTATTGTAACCCACCGGAGCATTGATCATAGAGCGGATCTGGAGGAACATCGTGAACGCCGTCACAAGCATCACGACCGTGATGACATTCTGAATGACAATGATGACCTTGCTGTAAAGTGTCTTGGTCTTGAGCCTGAGCGTTCCTCGGACAATCTCGATCGGCTCGGCCTTCTGGATGATAAGCGCGGGAACTATGCCGGCGATGACCCCTACCAAAACCGTGAACAGGACGCAGACAAGCACGCTCACCGGAGAGATTGCCTTGAAGATAGAGATGTCATAGTTCAACACCTTCGAAGCCGCCGGGGAAATGGCCTCGCCAAGCAGGACGGCGATGACCATAGCGGCCGCGCAGATTATGGTGCTCTCGACAATCATCTTCATGAATATGCCGCCTTTCGTCGCCCCGATGAGCCTTCTGGTGGCCATCTCCTTGGCACGGAAGCCGGAGAGAGCCGTGGTCATATTCACATAGTTCAGGATGGCGAACAGAAGCAGCAGGAAGCACATTCCGGCAAGCAGCATCACTGTCGTCTTGTTGCCAAGACGCAGACTGTCATTATAGTCCTCATTGCCGTCCGACAGGAAATAGACATCACGTAAAGGAATGATTCTCACGTCATTATCACCTCCGCCGTAGTCTGACATATATCTCCAGAAATTCTCCCGGCACCATTTAAGAATATCATCGTGTCTGGCCGGAAGATCGGCGTTCGGATAAGCCATCACAAAGCAAGTGGATGATCCGGCGTTGGACATCCGCTCATCGTTCGCCTGGTTGGTGATCGTCATGATCTCTCCGCGAAGGAATATGTCGCACGGTCTGATGATGGAGTTCTCAATGTCCTTGAACACACCTGAGACTGTCAGGTTGCTTACCGTTGAGTCAGCGCCGTCGAAACGGATCTCACGTCCAACCGGATCCCTGTCCCCGAACTGAGCCTTGGCGAAAGACTCACTGATCAGGACTCCGCTTATCGAGGCCTTCCACTCACTGAAGTCGCCCTCCACGAGAGGGAAACTGAACATATCGAAAAACGACGAGTCAGCGTAAGAAGTCCTGGCGTTCACGATGTTGCCGTCGATCTTGTACTCCTGCATTCCGTTGCTGGAATATGAAGCTGACCTCTCAATCTCCGGAAAGTTAGCCTTCATGTGGCGGGACAGCCAGTAAGCGGACGAAAGGGTCTCTTTCTGTGCGATGACGTAGATCCTGTCGGCGTTCTTTTGGAACGAGTCCGTGCTCAGCTGACTGGTGACGTACACGGCCAGAAGCAGGACAAACGCCATCGAGAGGCTGAGTCCCAGAAGGTTGACCGCGCTGTAAAGTTTGTTGCGCTTCAAGAAGTTAATGAAACTGTTCATAATCCATTCACGGCCTCGCGGAGGCCAACTTTTTGTTTTTCATTCTTTTGCTTCCCTATCCTCATTCCCGCTTCATGCAAGAGGACATCCAAGCATATTCCTAATGGTCAATCACTTATCCTCCACGGATTTTTACCCGTTTGGAAATCCCATCCAGAAGGTTGCCACGACAAACCCTCCGCGCTTCGCGCTCCGTCCCTCCCAGCCTGACGGCTGGGCCCCTCCCGCTTATAGCCGCGGGTGGCCAAGGTTCGCTGTGGCAACCTCCCGGCCGCCGCAAAGCGGACCGAGAGAACCCAACCCTACTCGTTCTTGAGGGACTCGACAGGGTTGGTGTGAGCGATCCTCAGGGAGCCGATCACGATGACGCTGACGATTATGGCCAGGACGATGATGTCGGCGGCGATGAAGAACAGAGGTGACAGGGTGATCTTCAGGGCGAACTGCTCCAGCCAGTAATGCGCCACAAGCCAAGCCCCGGCGTCACCGATAAGGACAGCGACAAGAGCCACTTTCAGCACATCCATCACGAGCATCGACACGATCTCCGAGGATTGCGCTCCGTTGACCTTGCGGACGGCGATCTCGGCGCTTCGGCGATAGTTCTCGTCACGGACGTAGGAGATCAGGCCGATCACCGCTATCAGCAGGGCGAACAACGCTCCAAGGGTGTAGGTTCTCTTCATCTGCCTCGTCGGATCGTATAGGCTCCTGAACGTCTCGGCGTAAGACTTCACCTCGGCGTCGCTGTCAGGAGCGACCTCCCGGATTGTCTTCTCCACCTTACGCATCGTCTCCGGAGTGACATCCGTGAGCTTCACGACAAGTGTCTGCATCAGCCTTGACCAGTCAAAGTCAGCATTTTCCTCATCGGTGAGGAAGTCCTTGTTCCAGCAGAAACGCACGCTCGGACGGTTGTCCGGATCAGAGACGCTTCCGATGACATAGTCCTCATAGACTCCGCAGATCGTGACCTGCCCGTGCTCGGTGATGCCGACAATCTTTCCAACGGCTCCGTCAGACCAGTTGGCGAAAGCCGCCATCTTGGTCACAAAGGACTTGCTGACAGCGACATCATTCGGTCCTTTTGGAGCGGATCCCTCGACGAGCCGGAAGCCCATCATATTGAAGAAACCTTCCGTGGCGCCATATTCATCAGCGACATTGAAGAGTTCCCTGTCGTCACCAGGAAGGGTAATATTATTGCCGGAAGCTGACGCCAAAGGTGTCACGTAGGTCAGTTCAGCAGCCTCGACCTCAGGCAGCTGGCGAAGAGCACCGGCGATGGCTGTCATCTTCGTCTGGTCGTAGGACGGGAATGTCTCATAGACAAGATTGCTGTAGTTGTAGCCCGGATCGGCGTTCAGCACCTTGCGGTACTGGAAGCTGACGATCAGCACCAGCGACACCAGCACGGCGTTGATGGCGAACTGGAAGGCAAGCAGTGAGATCTTCCAGCGGCGCTTGCTCTCCTTGTAGCCTCGGAAGGCGCTGGAGATAGGGATTCTCGTGAACATCTGAGCCGGAATGATGGCCGACACCAGAAAGACCAACACGACCACGCAGATGACGATCCAGACAGAGAGCGGAGTGATCAGATCCTGGACAGGTACACCGAGCAGAGATTCGATGGCACCTCTGAACGCAAGCACGAGGGCTGCGGCGACCGCAAGCGAGAGACCAAGATTGCAGGCGGTCTCCCTGAGAAGAATCCTGTTGATGTCCCAAGATTCCGCACCATAGCATTTGCGGACTCCGACCTCACGCGCTCTGCGGATGACATCCGAGATCGCCACAAGGACGTAGTTCATAATGGACACAAGCAGCAGCAGCGCGGCGATGATGGAGAGGATGAACACAAGGTTTCTGACCTCAGGCCTCGAGCTGTGCTCAGTGGCCAAAGGCGAAAGGAAGTACCAGAGAGTGAGGCCGCTCTTCTCCATTTCCTCCAGCGGCTGGTGAGCCTTCTGCATCTCGTGGATGGCATCTTTAAGCGACGCGGGATCAACCCCTTCGGCCAACTTGACGAAAGCCACGTACCTGTCGTTGCCGACCCAGTTGGAGAGGCTCCACTTGCTCATCGCCTCGATGGAAAGGATGACATCGGCGTGGATCGATCCGTTCTTAGGGAAGTCCTCATAGACTCCGCAGACAGTCAGCTTCAGATTCGGATTGTCCTCGTTGGCGATCTGCTTGCCGACAGCCGCTCCGACTCCACCAAGTTTCTCGGCGAAAGTCTTTGAGATGGCCACATCGCCGCTCCACGACCTCAACGCCTTTTCCGGCTCACCGGCGAGGAACTGGCGATTGAATATCCTGAAAAAGCAGGAATCCGCTAAAAGGTGCTCGGCCGCCACCTTGCTTCCATCGTCATCGATGATGAAATTCTCGCTGTTGAATATGCTGGTGAACCTTGTGGCCTCCAGCACTCCCGGCACCTCGGCCTTGAATCCCGGAGCGATGGCTCCGCTGACCTGACCGAAATCCTTATCCTCACCTTGCATAACGGCGCCGGTGCGGATCTTATAGATCCTGTCAATGTCCTTATAGACATTGTCGTACGAAAGTTCAAAGCAGACCTTGGCGATCAGGATGACGGCTATCGCCATCCCGACTCCCAAGGACAAAACCTTGATGATCAAATCACTTTTTCTTCTCATACCCATTCCTCCACATGGAGGCTAATCTTTTATCGTTCAATATTTTGCTTGCATATCCTCCTCCCGATTCCAGCGGTGAGGACACATCATTATATTCCTAATCTTCAATCGTTTAGGCTCCACAGCCTTTGCATCACATCCAGAAGGTTGCCACGACGAACCCTCCGCGCTTCGCGCTCCGTCCCTCCCAGCCTGACGGCTGGGCCCCTCCCGCTTATGGCCGCGGGTGGCCAAGGTTCGCTGTGGCAACCTTCCGGATGATAAAGACAGAATCGTAACAGATTCCAAGTCCATCTTGACACGCTCAGCGACCGAGATATTATTCCTTCTTCAGCTCGATCGCCGGGTTGGTGCGGGCGGCGCGGACAGCTTGCCAGAGGACGGCAAGGGCGGCAATGACGGCGGTGAACAGACCGGCCACCGCGAAAATCCACCAATGGAGACCGATGCGGTAGGAATAGCCGTTCAGCCAAGTGTGCATCAGGTACCACGCCACCGGGACGGCGATGACGAACGCCACACCGATCATCTTCATGAACTCGGCCACAAGGCCCCACAGAACAGAGTTATAGTCAGCGCCATAGACCTTCTTGAGAGACACTGTCCTGCGCTCCTGCTGCATGTAGTACGAACTCATCGCCACAAGACCCAGAGCCGAGACAAACAGCGAAAGGATTGTGAATATGACCATGATCTCCAACACCCTGTTCTCGGAAGCGAACACAGCCTTGATGTCATCCTCGACATAGCTGGCATCGAATAACTTATCCGGGTACAATTCGCTAAAGACCGCCTTAACCCTTGCGAAAGCCTCTTTGTGATCCGGCGTGGTCTTCACAAGAATCGTCCACGGCCACTTCCCGGCTGGATATTCATCATACTGGTAGATCAACGCAGGATGCTGTTCCTCCAGCAACGGCTTGATCTTGAAGTCGTAGTAGATTCCTCCTATCTGCCATGTGCTGTTGGACTTGGTCGTGAACTCCGTGGCGGTCTCGTCTATTTCGAGGATTCCGTAGGCATATTCATTCAGCCAATAACTGTTCGGACTGTGATTGTCCTGCTTCTTCCTGATGCCGAGGATATTGAAATAGGCACTGTCGCCCTTAACCAACTGGAACGAAGCCTCTCTTCCACTTTCTGTGGACATAGTCCAGTTGTTGGTCATGAACATAGGATGTCCATCTCCAAGTCCGACAGCTTCGACGCAACTCTCAGCCTTAAGTTTGTTGATGAGTGGCGTCAAATCACCTGCAAGGCCGAACTGATTGCTGATGGTGATCTGATCCTCAGTATTGTAACCCACCGGAGCATTGATCATAGAGCGGATCTGGAGGAACATCGTGAACGCCGTCACAAGCATCACGACCGTGATGACATTCTGAATGACAATGATGACCTTGCTGTAAAGTGTCTTGGTCTTGAGCCTGAGCGTTCCTCGGACAATCTCGATCGGCTCGGCCTTCTGGATGATAAGCGCGGGAACTATGCCGGCGATGACCCCTACCAAAACCGTGAACAGGACGCAGACAAGCACGCTCACCGGAGAGATTGCCTTGAAGATAGAGATGTCATAGTTCAACACCTTCGAAGCCGCCGGGGAAATGGCCTCGCCAAGCAGGACGGCGATGACCATAGCGGCCGCGCAGATTATGGTGCTCTCGACAATCATCTTCATGAATATGCCGCCTTTCGTCGCCCCGATGAGCCTTCTGGTGGCCATCTCCTTGGCACGGAAGCCGGAGAGAGCCGTGGTCATATTCACATAGTTCAGGATGGCGAACAGAAGCAGCAGGAAGCACATTCCGGCAAGCAGCATCACTGTCGTCTTGTTGCCAAGACGCAGACTGTCATTATAGTCCTCATTGCCGTCCGACAGGAAATAGACATCACGTAAAGGAATGATTCTCACGTCATTATCACCTCCGCCGTAGTCTGACATATATCTCCAGAAATTCTCCCGGCACCATTTAAGAATATCATCGTGTCTGGCCGGAAGATCGGCGTTCGGATAAGCCATCACAAAGCAAGTGGATGATCCGGCGTTGGACATCCGCTCATCGTTCGCCTGGTTGGTGATCGTCATGATCTCTCCGCGAAGGAATATGTCGCACGGTCTGATGATGGAGTTCTCAATGTCCTTGAACACACCTGAGACTGTCAGGTTGCTTACCGTTGAGTCAGCGCCGTCGAAACGGATCTCACGTCCAACCGGATCCCTGTCCCCGAACTGAGCCTTGGCGAAAGACTCACTGATCAGGACTCCGCTTATCGAGGCCTTCCACTCACTGAAGTCGCCCTCCACGAGAGGGAAACTGAACATATCGAAAAACGACGAGTCAGCGTAAGAAGTCCTGGCGTTCACGATGTTGCCGTCGATCTTGTACTCCTGCATTCCGTTGCTGGAATATGAAGCTGACCTCTCAATCTCCGGAAAGTTAGCCTTCATGTGGCGGGACAGCCAGTAAGCGGACGAAAGGGTCTCTTTCTGTGCGATGACGTAGATCCTGTCGGCGTTCTTTTGGAACGAGTCCGTGCTCAGCTGACTGGTGACGTACACGGCCAGAAGCAGGACAAACGCCATCGAGAGGCTGAGTCCCAGAAGGTTGACCGCGCTGTAAAGTTTGTTGCGCTTCAAGAAGTTAATGAAACTGTTCATAATCCATTCACGGCCTCGCGGAGGCCAACTTTTTGTTTTTCATTCTTTTGCTTCCCTATCCTCATTCCCGCTTCATGCAAGAGGACATCCAAGCATATTCCTAATGGTCAATCACTTATCCTCCACGGATTTTTACCCGTTTGGAAATCCCATCCAGAAGGTTGCCACGACAAACCCTCCGCGCTTCGCGCTCCGTCCCTCCCAGCCTGACGGCTGGGCCCCTCCCGCTTATGGCCGCGGGTGGCCAAGGTTTGCTGTGGCAACCTTCTGGATGAACCAAGACAAAGTATTAAGGAGTTTGACTATAAGATTCAGGCAACCTTCCGCCAATAATATCTTAAACGTGAGGGGCGGCGCTTATGGGTGGTATAATTACATTATCTACTGTCAAGTCCGTAGTGACGATTCATCAGCTATCGCCAAGTAATCAGCCGACCCTCACGAGAAAGATTCAACGCTAAAGCTCGTTCTTCACGTCGGAGACGATCTGGCCGTCGAAGAGGTCGATGGTGCGCTGTGCCACGGCGGCGTCTCTCTGGGAGTGGGTCACCATAACGATGGTCGTACCTTCCTTGTTGAGCTCGCTGAGGAGATCCATAACCTCCTTACCGTTCTTGGAGTCCAGGTTACCGGTAGGCTCATCGGCGAGGATCAGTTTCGGACCTGCGACCACGGCACGGGCGATGGCCACTCTCTGCTGCTGACCTCCGGAAAGCTGCTGAGGGAAGTGCTGGGCTCTGTGGCTGATGGCCATTCTCTTCATAATCTCGGTGACCTTCTGCTTACGCTCGGCCGCGGAGATGTTCAGGTACCTCAACGGAAGCTCGATGTTCTCATAGACATTCAGTTCATCGATCAGGTTGAAGCTCTGGAACACGAATCCGATGTTGCCCTTACGGAACTTGGTGCGCTCCTTTTCCTTAAGCTGGCTGACCTCCGTGCCGAGAAGTTCGTAGGAGCCTCCGGTAGGGTTGTCAAGAAGGCCGAGGATGTTCAGAAGGGTTGACTTACCGCAACCGGAAGGACCCATGATGGCGACGAATTCTCCGTCAGCGATTTCGAATGAAACTCCATTGAGGGCTGTTGTCTCGATCTCCTCTGTTCTGAAGACCTTGGACAGATTGTTGACTTTAATCATAGCTTTGAAAATTTTTATTTGTTATTGTTTATATTCATTAATCAATTAGAAGACAAGCACATCGCTGTCGCCGTAGTTGTCGTAGGAGGAGGTGATGACCTTCTCGCCAGGCTCCAGCCCTTCAAGCACCTCATAGAACTGAGGGTTCTGACGACCGATGCGGATCTCGCGCTTGACAGCCTTGCCTCCATCCTTGCTGACCACATAGATCCACTTGCCTCCCGTCTTCTGGTAGAATGTCCCGCGAGGAATGAGGACTGCCCGCTCCGGCTGACCGAGCTGAAGGTTCAGGTAATATGTCTGGCCGGTCCTGATGTTGTCGGGCTGCTGGCCCTCGAACTTGAAGTCCGCCTGGAACTTGCCGTCACGCACCTCCGGATAGACCTTGCGCACCTGCGCGTCGTACTTCTCGCTCTGACGCTCAAATGTGGCGTCGAGTCCCGGAACCACACGGTCAATATAGTGTTCATCTATCTTAGCCTCAATCTTGTAGCTACCCTCGGAGTTGATCTGGCCGATCTTGGTGCCGGCACCGATGTACTGGCCAAGGTTCGCGTCCAACAATCCGAGAACCCCGTCGATCGGAGCCTTGATCGTAAGGCTCTCCTTGCGGCGGCGTATGAGCTGCATGTTCATCTTCATGTTGTCAAGACTCTCGCGCAGACTCAGGAGTTGGGTCGAACGGTAGAGACTGTCCTGCTCCATGCTCTTGAGAGTCAGGTCAAGGTTCTGCTGCGAAAGCTCATAATCCTCCTGGGCCTTGAGATAATCCTCCTTTGAGATGAGCTTCTCCTTGTAAAGCTGCTGGTTCTGCTCGAATGCCCTCTTGTTGCGCCTGGCCTCGGAGGCGTAGCGGAGACGGTTCTGCTCATGGGAGAGTTTCTGCTGCTCCATCGAGATCATCGTGTTACGAAGGATGTTCTCCTTTTCCGCAAGCTCAGCCTCGGCGTTAAGTATCTGAAGGTCAAGGTTATCATTGGACAGCACAAGAATCGGTTCCCCGGCCTTGACGGTGGAGCCTTCCTCGACGATGATCTTCTGGACGGTACCGCCTTCGAGCGGGCTGATCTGGATTGTGACCATTGGCTGTACCTGACCGCTCACACGGATATAGTCGTTGAACTGTCCGTCAGTCACCTGGCTGACCGTGATCGTGTCCTTGTCAACCCTGAGGGTCTTGGAATTGTCTCTGAACACGAGGTAGAGCACGAACACTACCACGATGGCTCCAAGCCAGTAAGGCATCGCCTTTTTTGTGAAGGCTGATCTCCAACCTTTCTTTTTCTCGATTATCTTGTCCATAATTGTTGTTATTTCCGTTTGCTTTAATTCGTCTTTAGCGGCTCTTCGACACACTCGGCGACCGTGATGTTTTTGTCCTTTCGGCGCTTCAACGGTTGGCAAGCCTGCCGAACAACGGCGACCGACGCTGTCATATTCATTGATCAATATAATCCACCCCGTTGTAGTAGTTGACCACGCTGCGCTTGATGAAGTAGGTCAGGAGCGAGTTCAGCCGCTGGGCGTTCGCCTCAAGGTAGTTGTTCGAAGCTGTCTGGAACTCGATCGGCGAGATCAGCCCCTGCTCCAACTTCTTCATATTCAATGAATATGCCTCCTCCTGCACATCGGACTTCCTTTGTGCCAGAATATAGGCGGCAGACGCTCCGTCGCGATCCTGGACAGCCCTGCGCACCTCGGCTGAGATGTCCCTCATCTTCTGGTCGTACTCGGCGGACGCCTTGGCGACGGCGTTCTTCTTCCTGGCGATGTTGCTGTGGCGCTGGAGTCCCGAGAAGATCGGAATATTCAGGGACAACTGGACATATTCACCTCCGTTGTTCTTGAATTGGGTCTGAAACGGATCCGAAGCCGTGCCGCTTCCAGGATAAGTAAAATAGGTCGTGGACCATCCGGCATAGGCACTGAGCGACGGGAGCAACTGCCATCTGGCGGTGTTAAGTTCCCGTTTTGCATTCATGAGGTTGAACCTTGCGACACGGGCTGCCGGATTATTGCTTTGCGCAAAGTCCACCATGTCTTCCATCGCAAGGGAATCGGTCAGAACCCGCTCGCCGTCAATGGTAGCCGGAAGGGTCGTGTCGATGACAAGTTCCTGTGGCTCAGACCAGAACATCACGTCCTCAAGGGTGATGCGGGCATCGTTGAGCTTGTTGTTGGCCTCAACGAGTTGGTACTGCTTGTCTGCAAGGTTGGAATCCATCTCGACGACATCGGCATGGCCTTTCTGTCCGAGTTCCTCTTGACGGCGAGCCTTGGCGAGGGATTCCTCGGCGACCTCGACCTGAGACTTGTAAATATCAGCCAACTGGCTGTAATAAAGCACGTTGCAGTAGGCTTCCATCGTGGCGAGACAGATGTCAGCCTCGATCTGGTCTTCCTGCGAGTTGCCAAGAGCGATGGAAGTCTTGGAGATCCTCAGGTTGTTAACGGCCTTGAATCCGTTGAAGAGAGCGATGCCGGCGCTTACACCATAACTGTTGTGGAAAGATGTTGTGGTGACGTAAGTGTTGGTCTTAGGGTCAACGGCACGTCCGAAATTGTAGTAGGCCGAGCCGCTTCCGCTGATCTCTGGAGTGAAGGCATCGAAGATCGCGTCCCTTCTTGCAAGCCGGGCGTCATCGTTGGCCGCCTGCTGGATCCTCACCTTGGTGCTGTTGCTGACCGCATACCCCATGCAATCCTTAAGCGTCATCGGAGTCGGAAGCGGCTCCCCATTCCCAGGGATCGTCCCCTCGGCCACAGGTGCGGCAAGCGCCGGAACGGCACTAAGCAAAACCGTCAGCATAATGAATATTGTTTGTGACTTTTTCATGTTCTTCACCATTTATTTCCAATTCGGTAAAAGTCACAAGCATTTGGCGTGCCAAATAATTTACCACACTATCATTCAATAATTTAGCACATTTAAATATTTCCGGAAGTGTAAAGAAATTTAACACTATGTGTAAAGAATCTTTACAGTTCCCGGATTTCGCGAATCTGTTTCGCGGCGGAGGATTCTCTTATGCCTGCCGTTTAGAGGCTATTTTTGATTTGTTTATGCACTAATTTGTTGCACACCTTCCATAACAGAGATGGTTCCTGAAAATAAGATACGTATTTCAGAGAACATCTTCTTTGACAACAACACTAAAAAAGGTATGTTTATAATGATAAACTACCATTGACAAAAAGCAATATTGAAATAGATACCTTCAGACTCCGCTAACTAGACAAAAAACAAGAAATATGTTAAGAAAGCTGCTACTTACTATCGGATTTGTTTTATTGTTTTTTATAAGGCCATTGGAGTCAGGCGCACAGGTGCCGGTCACAATCAAATGTGAGAATAACGCCAAGACGGTCACTGACATCAGAGTGCAGATCACCTTCCCGTCCGGTAAAATGAAAGCGTATGACGGGAAGAATCTGGAAAGCGAGGTTCTGGAATATCATCTCCAAAAAATTCATGATTTCCGGAGAAGAAAAAAGAATCGATGTTTACACTTCAATGAATCTCAGGAGCATGGTGATTCCTTGTAACTCAGAGTTCTCAAACAGAAAGTACTGCATCCTGTTCATAAAGAAGATTTATCCTGAATGTCCGGAAGGGCGATACCCTAAAGGATATGAGAACGATTCTGAGCGGACGAATCTCTGGGAATATTCCCTCCAAAGCATAGTTCAAAAATAGCAGGCAAACAGGCTCCATGTACGTAAAACAGTTGTCTGGCGTACCAAAGGGACTTAAACCCACGACCGGTACAGGATAGAGCCCTCTGGCGTACCAACGGTTTTCCGGCAACACAGGAGACAGCGAAAAAGAAATACCCCCAACATTCCTATTCACCAAAGTTCCTCGGCACCGCCGTAATAGTCATAGACATCCTGATAGTCAAGGTTGAGCTGCTCCAGAATCTCCTCCGAGGAAAGGCCGGTTACAATGCTCCTTCCGCCGGAATTCAGCACCACACCATCTCCCCGCCCACCACCATCAAACAACGACCTTCCCCGCAGACCTACCGAATGGTTCAGAACCGTATCCACCGGCCGGATGGCATATTCATAGTACCGCACCGGCCTACTCTTCATCGCTTCCACCTCCCTCAGATGCCGCTTCTCCCCAATCATCGCCACCACCGCAAGCGCCACCGGCAGAAGCAGCACCGCCGTCACCGCCAACTTCTCTTTCAATGAATATGTCTCCTCCGGATCCTTGAACATCTTATTATCGAACAAAATGATTAGGGATAAATTCTATAACATCGTCCCTATTAATCATCTGTAAAAGAGTCACTTCATCTTAATCTTGAAGATTAGCAAACGGTCTTCTATTCCCATGTTTATTCTTGAAATCAAGAATCAATTCCGTTTCATACTCTTTCGGTGATCCATTCGGCATTTCTTTCCAGCAAACAATCAGATCTTCGTGATCTGCCAATTGCCATATATAACGCCCGCCCTTATGGCCGATTTTTCTGCCTTCACCAAACTTCATATAAGCCGATAATCTTTTGCGTAAAGTAGTTGTTGTCATTCCAATGTAAACCACGCTTGCCCCTTCTACCCAATTGTCAGACAACTCGGTAACACTTACATTCGGATCTTCATCTTTAAAATGACCTCCAGAACCAATTGTCAGATACTCCGGCCTTTTTTTGCTTCTCCTTAGGACAATATAAACACCAGGAACTTTCGGAAAAACCGCATAATCCATACGGCATTTCTTGATTGGCCGGAACCCAACAAAACCACATTTGATCAACGACTCTTCACTATAGTCATCCGGAACATTCAGCTTTTCAAGTGTTTGTCCTATGGTCGTTCCATCTTGTTGTAATGTGGCACATTGTTGCCCATGTATAATCGACTCAAGATCATTTGAATTTGAGCGTAATTCATAATTCGGATCATATTTTATAATCCAATTCCTACAATTTGGTTGACTACTGCAATGGATTTTCCCCTTCCTGCATAAACTTCTCAACGGAGCCCCTCTTCGATCTTCCCTATCTTTCAACAAACCCTGCTTATCCAGATGTGACGCAATCTCAACAACTGTAATACTTGACCATTTGTTTTTCTTCAAATAAGATTGAATGAAATCATTGATCTTATCAATATCAGCCATAATCATATAGTTTAAATAGTTAACAATCATTTATTCCGTTCCAACGCTGCCGCCCAGATAGCGTTCATCCGGTCCTTGAGGGACTGGGGTGCGAGGATTTCGACGGAGGAGCTTCGGGAGAGAAGGGCCATCACGAAATCGTTGGTTATCTTAAGGCGGAGAGTCACTTCTACATATTCCTCGGTCTCAACGGCGACCTTTTGAGAAGAATGAATAGGGAGGGTCTTGATGAAGCGGCCATCCAAGGCACTGAACCTCAAGCGGATGTCCTCAACAGGCATCTTAGAGTCATCCCATATTCCGAAGCAATCGCGGAAAAGATTCCCGGCACGGACACTCTCGTCTCGGATGAAATCCTCGTCAAGCACCTTGAAGGATTTGAACCTGCCCAACTCGAAGCACTTCAGGACTCCCTCAACCATCGCCACAAGATACCAGCGGTTCTGCGACTGCTTCAGGAAATACGGCTCGGCGAGATATTCCGCCTCCTTGCCTCCAAGCCTTGGCAATGAATATGAAAAACGCACCTTCCGTCTTTGCTTTATCGACCTTAGAATTTTCTGAATATCAACGCTGAACGTCATCCTCCTCTGCTCCGGAATGATATAGCCACGTGTCCCGGAGTCCGAGTCAACAGTACTCAGGATCTCGAACTCGGAAAGAAGTTCCTTGAACCGATCGGTGTAAACAGGATCTCTGCCCACTATGCAATACCCCTTCCCTTTGACATTCTGAATCTCCATTCCGAAGACCTCCTCAATGGTCTTGATGTCACGCTGAAGAGTCCGCAAAGTGTAGGGACCGTTCTCGGCCATATCACCTGACATGGCCTCCATCAGATCCTCTTTGCTGACATATTCACAGATGCCGCTGAGTTTGTTCACTATCGCGCTTAACCGTTTGATCTGGTTCAACATATTCAGAAGTGTTTGTCGCAAATATAACCATCAAAAGCGACAACTTTTGTCGTCTTGGAGAGAAATATACGATTTTGTAAAGCTCTGATTATTCTGATTATAAAATGGTGGAGCATCGTACTGCGACTCTCAACCAGTTACAAGACAGAGGCCTTCATTGCGTTTGTCACCTATACAAAGGATAATAAAGCATCTTATAACGACCATAAGATATTCGATATGCGGCAGAAAAAGGGCTGAACAGCAGTCCGATATATGCGGAATAATATTCCTCGGGAAGCGTGCCGACATATTTCCTTTCCCCATTTATCTTCCACACGGTCCAATTATGAGAGACAATACGCTCCCCCGGATAATGGCCGTAATCGTTCGCATCACGGAAGTATACCTCCTTTGAGCCTACGTTCTTATTGCGACCATAGTAAGTCCAAAGACCGAATTTCACTCCAGCCCCCACCGCTGTATGCATATAGCAATCAACCTCATCGCAAATGATTTCCTCCACCGTCGGAGAAGCGGTCATCGCATAAGATCTACTAAAAACACGTATCACATCTCCGTTTAACAGAGACAGATCCTTACAGACATACTGAAAATAGCGCTTTTGATCATTAGGCACTATTACCTCAAAAATATTTCCTGACAACACCCTGTTCATGGCTTTATTCCATATTTATTCCAATACTTCGGAGATATTGAATTTCTTATATTATATAGATTTTCAAGACCATAGTTATTTATCAATATTTGCTCCGTTATTCTTGCATCCATATAACTTAACCCATCTTTTACCAAATGGTAATCCAAAAAAGCCCTTTCTGTCCCTGAATACAATACTATCGTTATTTAAACAGGTACATTGTTGTTCTTAGTTAAGACCAAGCTGCCTGACGAATGTAGAGCTTGCTTGGTACTGTACGGTTGATTCCTTGGTGACGACGGTGGTAGTTGTAGTCGTCAATAAATCTCTTGATTCCAAAGAACAGAACCGCGCCGTTTTCCTCCGGCAGGATGTAAATATACTCGTATTTTATCGTTTTCTAAAATCTTTCTATCCAGATATTGTCTTTAGCACGGCCGCGGCCGTCCATGCTGACCTTCATTTCAGAGTGCTGAGAGCAGGCGTCAGCCCATTCCTTGCTCGTAAACTGGCTGCCCTGATCGGAGTTGATTATTTCCGGTACTCCATGCCTTGAAATGGCTTTTTTGAGTACCTCTATGCAATTTGACCTATCGAGTGAGTTGTGCAGGCTCCAGCCTACAATGTAGGCCCGCAGTGTGTTCTTTTTCAGAATTGTACATAACCACTTTTAAAGATTGGATTTCAACCGACAATCACGGCGGGCACCCTCTTTCTTACAAAACACCTTCAGCCGATGTGCCACTGAAGTCCACTCCAGCAGCACATCGGCTGAAAAACTATTGCTCTAAGCTTAGACTTTTTCAGCCATAGCGTGCCCTCACCCACTTCTGTGGCACAGTAACGTGAACGCGTTTTGTAATCGGGAAAGGTTTACGGCTCCGACGGGACGGAGTTTTAGCGGCAATATTCGCAGTCCTTTTAGAGGAGTCCACAAACGTTCGTGGCACCCAAAACGCTGATATCAAGGAGGAAAACGGATTACATGGTACTTCAAACGGCACCAGATGATCGGTCTTATTCCTCATTTTCAACTGGTTAAGTGCCACACGCAATCCTCATCATCAGAACTGGAAGTAGATGAACGACTGTAGGTCGGCGGTGATGAACTGACAGATGATGAAGACGGCGAGGACGCAGACGAGGGCCATCAGCGGGAGGGGCATCGAGGCGAACCAGATGCGGTAGCGGCGCTTGAAGTTCTCGGGGAGCCAATGGATGACCATTCCGAAGACGAAGACGAGGATCACACCTATGTGCTGCTGAGCCATTTGCGGGATCAGGGACAAGTCCCAGTCGCCGCCTATTCGCTCGACCATATTCTTTGCCGTACTCCACGCTTTCTCATTCGCCTCGGCAGGGTTCAGGTTGGAGCCGCTTCGGAAGAAAAGGCGGGTGAAAGTAATGAATATGAACGTCATAGCGACCGCCCAGCCAGTCTCAAGCCACGAGAAGGTGGCCTTGAAGCGGCACAGATGGTAGAGCATCCGCACGGCGGCGCCTATGAATATGATCAACGTCCAGACGAAGAACATATTGAACACCGAAGCCGGGACCGTGGTCTTAAGAATATAAAAGGCCATGCAGACGAGACCTATGACGAGCGTCCTGACATATACATTGCAGCTCTTCCAGAACCTGTAGATCAGCATTCCTAGGCCGTTCAGACCGCCCCAGATCATAAAGTTCCAGCTGGCGCCGTGCCACAGGCCGCCAAGGAGCATCGTGTCCATCCTGTTGATGTCCGAGATGAGTTCCTTGCGGTATTTCTGGCAAAAGGTGATCAGAAGTGCCAGCACTGCCGCAATGACCAGAACCACTCCGAAAACCCACCAGTTCTTGGCCAGGGCCGAGGCCAGGAAGGCGATGCCGAGGATGATGGCGTACGAGCCGAAAGTGCCGTTGCGGTTGCCTCCAAGCGGGATGTAAAGATAGTCCTGAAGCCATTTGGAAAGGGAGATGTGCCAACGTTTCCAGAACTCGCCGGCATTTCGTGCCTTGTACGGGGAGTTGAAGTTCTTCGGCAGGTAGAAGCCCATCAGCATAGCGACACCGGTGGCGATGTCAGTGTACCCGGAGAAGTCGGCATAGACCTGAAGCGAGTAGCCGAAGAGAGCCGTAAGGTTCTCGAAACCGGTGTAAAGCAAAGGGTTCTCGAAAACCCTGTCGCAGAAATTCACAGCCAGATAGTCACTGAGGATCAACTTCTTGGCAAGTCCGTTCAGAATCCAGAAAATCGCGATACCGAACTGTCTGCGGCCAAGGAAGAACGGTTTGTGAAGCTGAGGGAAAAACTCTTTGGCGCGCACGATCGGGCCGGCCACAAGCTGAGGAAAGAAACTCAAGTAGAAGCCGAAATCCCAGAAGTTCTTGATCGGGCCGATTGTCCTGCGTGAAACATCGACCACATAGCTGATGGCCTGGAAGATGAAGAACGAGATGCCGACCGGCAGGAAGATGGAGTCGACGCTGAACGCCTGCGAGCCGGCAAGCTGGTTTCCTACGACCGCAAACCAGTCTTTCACAACGAATTCCGTCCCGAAAAGGTTGTTCACCACATCAGTCACGAAGTAGGCGTACTTATAGTAGCACAGCAGCGACAAGTCCACGACCACACTCAGTGTCACAATAGCCTTACGCCAGAAATCCCTCCTTACACCTGACAGAACGAATCCCGCAAGATAGTTGTAGACAATCACAAAGCTGAACAGAATCAGGAACAGTCCGCTCGTCTTGTAGTAGAAGAAAAGGCTGACGAAGAACAGGAAGGCGTTGCGCAGCAGCACCTTGTTCCTGAACACGCAAAGGAAGGCCAGCACTATGGCGAAGAACGCCCAGAAATAGAACTGGGTGAACAACAGCGGATGAGCCTGGTCGAAGGAGAACAGGTTTTTGAAAAAATCAGCGGCTACGTTCAGAAATCCCATCATCGGCCTTCCTTTAAATATTCCACATACTTGTCCATCAACGCGTTGAAAAGCAGGTCTCCCACCAGTTCATAGCCCGCTTCCGTGAAATGGATCTTGTCCCGTTTGGCGAGACCGGCCTCCTCCCATTTCCGCATCGACCCGAGTCCGCCCATGATGTCGAACAGGTTCCAGACACCGGCGTCACATTCTTTCCCAAGCCTAAGGAAAGCCTGCTCCGCAAGCTGACCGTTAGTGTTCACGACATAGCCCTTGCGGCGTATCCTCCTGAAACTGTCGTTGTTGGAGACAAACAGCAGGGCGCAGTCCGGATTGACCGAACGAACCTGCGAGACAAGCGCCTTATAGCGCCCGACAAACTCATCCACCGAAAAATTAGAGGCGGTCGCGTCATTGATACCGACAGCGAAAATCACAAGGTCTGGGTTGACCAGACTCAGATCATTCAGCAGATCAGGGCATTTCGCATACGACCCGAGCGATGCGCCGTTCACCCCGATCCCCGTCACGGTAAACCCGGGAAAAGGATTGTCCAGGAATATTCCCGTCAAAGTGAACTCACCTTTCCCCTTGGTCGCCACCCGCACCGAGTCGGTCAGGGCCGGCAGGGCGAAAGACCAGGTGGAATCCTCGACGTGACAGCCGGAAAGAGTGTCCCCCTTGGCAAGCACCACCACCGGAACCCGCTCACCTTCTGATGAATATCCAAGGACCCTCACCTCATCGAAGCGGAATGCGGGATCCTGCGGCCTTGGATCTCTGGCCACCGTGGTGATCATCACGGAGGCTTTGTTGTCAGACGCGCTGAGGGCGATACCGGTAAGGCCGAGACGGCGGTCCGGTTCCCTCTGGACGTTCTTCGTCACCTTCCAAGAACCCTCATAACTCGTGGTGAAACTGCTCGGATTGTTGGTGTGGGCCGCCGAGAAAGGAAAGACCATCCCCCTGCCGCCATCAAGAGCCGGCCTCAGGGACAGAAAATCATTCCTCAACTGCCTTGTCAATGTACCGGCCTGCACATGGGAACCTCCTATGTGCATGATTCTCAGATTACCTTTCCCAAGAAAAAGCACGGAATCCATCTTGGAGAAGACCCTGTCGAAAGACGAGCTGTCGCCCCTGAACTCGATCCTGTTGTTCCCGAAGCGCGCGAAGTCATGGTCAGGAACCGGCTTGCGGAGCGACTGCCCGCAAAGGGTCGCCGGAATAAGAAGCGAAAGAATTAATGAATATCCCAGGAAACGTCTCATAACACAGTCTTTGTCAAGGAGTCAGGCACGGCGGGCCGAGGATTGAGGCTGTCCCTCAGGTCGCGCAGATACATTCCAACAGCCTCGTCCGTAAGCTCCTGGCGGAGCTTGTAGAAGTCGTGGTAAAGGATGAAGGACTTGGCGAGTGCGTTTCCGATCTCAAGCGCTCCCTTGTGTGTGAAATGAATATGATCGGGACCCGCAAGCGCCGGAACGTGGCTTACCCACTTGCGCATCGAACCCGGCCCACCCATCACGTTGAACGTGTCCCAGTAGGCCACACCGTTCTTCAGACAGTTGACTTTCAGAGAGTCGTTCAGCTGAGGCAGAAGCGGCCAGGTTATCAGATTCCCGTCCTCGCTCTTGCACATGTCCGCCGGACCGATGAACATCAGCCTGGCCTCCGGAGCGACCTCCTTGAAGTAATCGAACTGCATCACAATCTTCCTCACGTAAGAGGAAATGGCCTTCTTCGAGGAGATCCCAGGCATGGCATTACCACCGAACTGCATGATTATCAAGCGAGTGTCCGTCTTTGCGAAACTCTCTCGCATCACCTGGCGGTTGATGGACGAGAATATGAATCCGGCGCATCCACGGAGCGCCACATTGTCCACCGTGACCCCGCCCTCCTTGCTGTCCAACATTATTCCATAGATCTCGGCACCGCCCGAGAAACTGATCGTTCCCTTCTCCACGTCACAAGGCAGAGACCAGGACACCAGCGAGACTCCAGCTTTGGCGGAGTCCAGAACCGCATTGCGGACCGGAAGGGTGTCGCATTTGAGCGTCATCCCGAAACCGGCCGTGTTTTGGCCAAGAAGCACGGAAACCTTTGAGACTGACTTGACCAACTCCTGGGAGTAGCGGTTCTTGGTCCGGTTGAACGTGAACGTTCCGTTGCCGCTGACCTCTGTGAACTGTGTCAGAGGCCCGTAGCGCTTGTGCGGAGCCTTCCTTGTCAGCGAGTCCCCCACCATAGCATAGCGGGTCAGGCTTCCGGAGGCGTTCTGCGAGAGAGAGACGGTCGGAATCCGCTGGATCATCGGCACCATTCCCGGCCCGGAGCCGCCGAAGCGTTCCTGAAGATCCTGCCTCAGCACAGCCGAGATCCTGTCCATTTCCAATTGGGAATCACCGTAGTGCAGAATCCTTACCGTGCAGCCCGAATCTGCCGCCGCGGCCATCTCAACAAACAACGAGTCGAAGAATGTGTAGTCATCCTCCGGCAGACAGATGCGGTTGGGATTGGATGTGATGTAGTCGTAGTAGTAACGCAGTGTGTCCGTCGAGCCTTCGACCATCTCGTAGCTTTTCTGCACGGCAAGAAGTACGGAATCCACATTCACGTCCTCCGTGCTGTCCTGAAGATCAGCAAGGTACGCCTGATAGGACGGGAACCTCAACTTCAAGTCTCCCACCTGTACGCCTTTGACCGGATAGACAAGCCACACGATGAAAAGCATCAGGAAAACGGACAGGAAAAACAAAAGAACCTTACTCTGCTTCATGGCCACACTATCTGTAAATCACAAGTTTACGTCCCTCACGAATCATGTCGCTCCGAAGATTGTTCCACCTCTTGAGGTCGGAGACCTTGACCCGGTACCTGGCGGCGATGCCTCCCAAAGTGTCCCCACGCCTGATCGTGTAGGAGATCCTGTCGGTGTTAGCCGCCTGCTTCCTGCGAAGCGAATCCAGACGCGCCTTCTGAAGCGCCGCCTGCTCCTTTTGGCGTTTCACGAACTCATCCCTCCTCCGCGCGGCAAGCGATCCGATCCGCTCGTAGGCGGCGGGAATGTTTTCTGAATATTCCTCCTCAGCCCGGCGCAGACTCCTCAGGATAGGAGCGTCGGCCAGCGAGATGGAGTCCATCGCCGCTAAAGCAGTAGGGCTTGTGGCGAAAGCCACCATCGCCGAGTTCCAGTCATCATATTCAGTGAACAGTTCCTGAAGGCGGTCGAGGGCGATTTCTGTGGAGACCCTGTCGTCAAACCGGATGTCCAAGGTGTCAGAAGCCGGGAACGGCACGGCGGCGCATGTCCCGGCCGCTTCAGAAGAAGACAGCCGCGTCTCCCCACGGATCGCATCCAGCGCCGTGAGCGACCATATTCCTTCCCTCCCATCGTCCGCCCGCTGGTCCGCAAGCGCCAAAGGCAGGAAAAGGATCCGCTCCGGAATATTCCTACGCCCCAGTTCCGTCCGCAGCGAATCGACAAACTCCGGCGTGGCGCCCCACCCACGGAGTCCGCACCCCGCAAGCAGCGCCATGCCAATGAATATGCATCTGAAAAAACCTCTCATCTGACCGTCTTTCTCTCAACATCCGTTACCAGGCATCCGCCCGAAACGAATAAAGTCCAAAGATACGAATTTTTCGTGCGTAAATTCCCACGTGCCGTTTCTATTTCTTGTCACCGAACAGCAACTCAATCTGACGGTCAAAATCGGACATAATTTCACGGTCTTGGATCACACGAAACTTATCATATTCAGTAAGAGCCTTCTCTACTGCCTGCTCGTGCGTCACCCTGCCGGCATCAGGCAGCATAGGGCGGTTGTTCAAGTACATATACTTCCGCAAAAGACCAGACCAATCTGCCATAGTCATCAGGATATGATCCTCTGCCCTTTGTTCCGCAATGTCGATGAATACATTGCTCAACCGGTTCAATGAATCAACTTCCTTTTCGCTTAGGTAGTTCTTGGCGACTGTCACATCCGACTTGACGACTCTGCCATCGGGAGCATTCTTCCAAGTAGTCAAGCCCATATGAGGGCGTTCCGCATCGGCACGATCATAGATAATCTCTGCCGCAGTCTGCTTAGTGACAGCATAGTGCATCATATTCTGCACCATCTTGAAGAACAGACGTGTCTCTTCAGAATCCCTGTCGTAATCGGAACTACATTCACTATAGATGTCTGTTATCTTCTGATAGTAACGACGTTCGCTGAGGCGAATCTCTCGTATGCGGTCAAGCAAGTCATCAAAGTAGTCCGCTCCAAAGACATCCTTCCCCTTCAGTCGTTCATCATCCAGTACAAAGCCCTTCGTGAGATATTCTTTCAGCACACTCGTAGCCCAGATTCGGAACTGCGTAGCCTCGTAGCTGTTCACCCTGTAGCCCACAGCAATCACCACGTCAAGGTTGTACATCATTACCTCACCGGACCATTTGTCCGAAGGTATCCTAATTTTTCGGATAGTGTCGGACAAATGGATTTCTCCACTCTCATCTATCTGCTTGAGATGATAGTTTATAGTACGCACATCCACCCCGAACAACTCCGCCATCCTCTGCTGTGAGAGCCAGAAAGTATTTGTGTCGAAGATGACCAGCACTTGTACTTTGCCTCGTCCTCCCTTGTACATAAGCACGGATGACTCCATACTCCTCACCGCCACATCAGGAGTCATCGTCGAGCTGAAATACTGCCGCGCCACCTTCACCATCTCCTTCTTCTGGTCGGCGTTCATCACCACAGCCAAACAAGCGGCACGAGAAAGCCGAATGCTTGTCACCTCTCTGACCGCCCCACTGCCCAGTTCCGCCATCTCGGTAATCTCCACGAAATGCTCTCCCAGATGGTAACCCTTCCGCGAAGCCCAAGCCTGCGCCTTGGCAATGACACGCTCGAAGTTCCAGTACTTGCCATACCCCATCACCCGTGCCAACTTACGTGAGTTCCACCATTCTCTCCCATCGGCATCCACCTCCCGCAGCTGCTCGAAAGGCGATTGCAGTTCGGGGATGTTGTTGGTATTTTGAATTATATCTGCCATAATTTTTTTCCTAATTTTCTGCCGCATACTTAGCATTTATCAACAAAAGTTTAAAGATACGAATTTTTCGGGCGCAAATTCCCACGTACTACGCACTAGACTTTAAAATATCTTCTTTGTGCATGTGCTCGAAATCGGCTGGAATTTCTGCACGATCAACGTGGCCTGCCTCACAGCCGGAACGTTCCTGATGTTCTCCTGCATAAAGCGTTCGGAAGCACCGAGGATCATCACCCGTCTTTCAAAACTGAGCTACGGGATGTACCTAATGCATATCTTCTGGCTGCACCTATGGTCAGTGGTGTCCATCCAGACTCTCCAGCTGCACACAGCGGCGGCGATTCCGTTCATCGCGGTCTGCACATTCGTCTGCTGCGCCCTGACCTCAGAACTCATCTCACGCCTTCCTGGAAGCAAATGGCTTATCGGGGTGTAGGCCAGGAATATTCCTACTCAGCGCGGGTGTACGTCTCTGTCTCGGAGTCTTTGGCTCCGACCTCCAGAAGCTGGAGCTTATCCGATGTCAATGAGACCACATTGCAGCGTATCGGTTTCTTTGAGTGTTTCTTGAATTCCGAGACAACACTTTTGCTGAGGACATTCAGGAAGAATTTCGGGAAGCCGTCCGGTTGCTCCAGAATATCTGTCTTGACGGATTTCGCGTCATAAGTCTGAGACAGGGTTTTATCGGTAAGAGACCATGTGCCACCGCACGAGATCCTGGCTTTAAGTATAAGCGGAGCCTGGGCGTTCTTGTCATCGACATACTTCATCTCAAGAGTCATCGCATCCTCAAACGTGCCGTTTTTCATAAAGGAAAGCGTCTCGGATGTCATCATCTCCGAGCCATTCTCGGAACCTTGATGGGTCTGATTCCATTTTCCGGTGATCTCTTGTGCATAGATGCTGACTGACAACGCCAGGCTTATCAGAGCGATAATTATTCTTTTCATGATTCCGCGATTAAACCTAGCAAAATTAGCAATTAACTATAGCAAAAACAATACTGACATTTAAGGTCGCTTCGACAGGCTCAGCGACCGTATAAAATAGTTGCTGAGCCTGTCGAAGCACCGAAACGGCACTATTAGTAATACCACCTACAGCTTAGCGATCGCGGTTACGAGCTGGTCGCCGAGACCGATGGTGTAGCCTTCGGTGGTGAAGAAGACACGGTTGAAAGTGTCGGCCAGAAGGAAGTACGGCATACGGCGGCCTTTCAGGTCGAGTCCGTCAGGGATGATTCCGAGATGGATATTCGACGGGAGGGATGCGGAATATTCCTTGAGCCAGCCTAAGCCTTCCGCTGTGGTCAGAAGCAGGATCGGGCGGTCCCAGGCCTCCAGACCGGACTTCGCGGCGATGAGGTCGTTGATCGCATGGACGGACGGCTCCTGGCGAGGGGTGAGGAAACCTATCACATAGAAGCCGCGGCCGGTGGTCGAAAGGACCGAAACTGGCTCAGCGTCAGGCTCCATGCAGTACCTTGTCTCGGCATCGAACGAACCGATCACGGAAAGCTTGTCCTCCGGAATGGTGATGCGGAGGTCAAGCGTCGTGGTCTCGCCTTCCCTGACGGAGAACTGGCGCATCGTGACAGGCACGCTGCCGTCGGACAGGCGGTTGCCGCTCACAAGCACGTAGTCGCCGACATCAAGCGGAGTCCCTTTCTTGAATATGTTAGCCCAGCTGACGCCGCCTCCCATGTCCACCTGACCCTCGTCAAAGGTCAGAAGCCTTGTGCGACCGTTCTCTATCTTACTGATTGTGAAGTGGGAATAGTAGTAAGGATTGGCAAGGATGGCCGTCGGCTCATAGTTCAGCACCAGCGTTCCGGTCGGAGCCACAACCTGAGACGAAGCCTCGAAATCAACATCCACCCACTGCCCGGCATCCTTGTACTGGATCTTTCCCGTGACAGGATCCTTGCGGGCATCAAGTCCGAGAGTCCTCGCAAGGGCGACAAAGAAGATATTCCTGGAACGGGCGTCCGCCATTCTCGCCTGATAGACTCCGGCAGGAGACATCGGAATGCTCCAGGCCTTAGGGTCGCGCAGCATCGTGATGCTGTCATTCACCCATTTGATCAGATTGGCAGGACGGAGCAGTTCCTCCTTTTGCAGTCCGGTTCCGAAACTCCTGGCGAAGAAGGACTTGTAGGCGCTGAGGAACTCGTTCTCCACCCTCGGACAGAGAATCGCCTCCGGGGCGTTGTAACTATCATCAAGAATCTCCCTTGTCACATCTATCAAATCCTTGTTGCTCAAAGACTTCAACAGTGCCAACGCCCGCTCGTCAGGATGATCCTCCAAGAACTTGGCGATCACCCTGTGATTTCCCGCCGAAAGCGCGAGCAAACGCCCTTTCTCCGTACCGTCCGGTTGCACAAAAGTGGCCATATAGGCCTTCCTGATGCTGTCCTCACGGGCGAAACGCCTGTCGTTCTCAGCCCTCTGCTCCGGAGTCACGTCAGGAATGTTGGCGGTCTCCGGCGGAGGTACGATCATCATTGACTGAGGATCAAATGTATGCTGGTCGGAAATCGTGATCGTGACCTCGGTGTCCTTGCCGAAAGAGACCTTCGAATAGCCATACCTGCCATTCTTCGAGGCCCAAGCCATCATGTCTCCCATTCCGGCGGTCAGGAAGGTGCGCCCCTTGTCGTCGGTGTACTTCGACAGGGCCGGATAGAACTCCGCATAGTTGTAGATCTTGAAGTCCACCAAAGCACTGTCCACAGGAGAGCCGTTCTCGTCCACGACCGTGAAATCCACCCGGGCAGTCTTGGCGTAGTTGTCAATCAGATTGATTTCCGTGAAGTTAGGACCGATCATCACTTTCTCCTCCGGGCCGTCGTAGCTGCCGAACACCCTCGTGTGCATCAATAGTCCGCGGCTGGCAGGAGAATTGAACCATCCAAGATCAAGGACAGGCTCCGGCTCACAGGCTCCGAGGAAGTACCATTTGCCGTCAGCCCAGGCCTCGACCCAGGCGTGGTTGTCATCCGTGTGCGCCCAGCGTGGAGTGTAGACCTGGCGGGCAGGGATGCCCACGGCCCTCAGGGCAGCGACGGTGAACGTGGATTCCTCGCCGCAACGCCCCAGAGAACTGACAACGGAAGACAACGGAGACAGTGTCCTTGCGTCGGAAGGCTTGTAGGTCAGCTTCTCGTGGCACCAATGATTGACCTCAAGGATGGCATCCTGCATGCTCATGCCCTCGATCCTCGGCTTCAGCTCACGGTAGAAGACGACTCTTGAGGTGTCAAGGTTCTCATTGTTGGCCCTGATCGGCAGGACGAAATGCCTGAACTCCCTTTCCGGCACATTCCATCCCATCTCGTTCCGGGCGGTGAAAGACGCCCTGACATTCTGGAGATAATAGCCTGTGCTGTAGTCGGTAAGGTCTGCCAGAGGCATGTAGGCATAGAGAAACTCCAAAGCCTCGAATTCTTCTGTCGTGAGGTAAGGATCGCTGACAAAACCATCTGATTCCGTCAGACGCCTACTGTCCTTGTCAACAGCGAAACGGGCTTTCAAACGCTCCGGCTCCAGCCTTTTTTGCAGATCGGCCTCAACCTTGGCCCGGTAGGAGGAGTCGGTCATAAAATGGTGAACCTCACAGGAAGACAGCAACGTCAGAGCCGCCATCAGGAAGAAGATTGTCCTTTTCATAAATGTCTTTTGTCCGGTTAAACAAAAAAAACCCTCCGCCGACGATGATGCCGGAGCGGAGGGCTGAATATTCGTTAATGATTGACCATAAAGGTCTGAGAGATTACTCCTCTTCCTTCTCCTGGGCAGCGTATTCAGCGAGAAGCTTGGTCTGGACATCAGCCGGAACAGGCTGGTAGTCAGCGAATGTCATCGTGAATGTCGCCGCACCTGATGTCAGGGAGCTGAGGGTTGTGGAGTAGCGGTAGAGTTCCGCGAGCGGAACGCGCGCCTTGAGGACAGAGAAGCCCTTGTCGGAGCTCATGCCCTCGATGATGGCCCTCTTGTTCTGAAGGTCTGACATGCAGGCTCCCATGTAGTCGGCAGGTGTCATGATCTCGACATTGTAGATAGGCTCCATGATTTTCGGACCGGCGTTGCGGAATGCCTCCTTGAAGGCGTTGCGCGCGGCGAGGATGAAGGAGATTTCATTGGAGTCAACCGGGTGCATCTTACCGTCATAGACGAAGACTCTGATGTCACGGGCATAAGAACCGGTGAGAGGGCCCTCGGTCATCTTGTCATTGAGTCCCTTGAGGATGGCCGGCATGAAGCGCGCGTCGATGGCTCCACCGACAACGCAGTTGTAGAACTCAAGCCTTCCGCCCCATTCGAGGTCGAACTCTTCCTTGGTCTTGACGTTGAGGACAACATCCTTGCCGTCAATCTTGAACTTGTTCGTGAACGGAACGCCTTCAACGATAGGGCATATGAGGATGGAAACCTCACCGAACTGACCGGCTCCACCGGACTGCTTCTTGTGACGGTAAGTCGCCGTAGCCACCTTCGTGATGGTCTCACGGTAAGGGATCTTCGGAGCGAAAAGCACGACCTTGACTCCAAACTCGTTCTCAAGACGCCACTTGCAGACATTGATGTGCTGCTCGCCCTGTCCGCTGAGAATCGTCTGGCGGAGCTCCTTGGAGTACTCTACGACGATCGTAGGATCCTGAGCGGAGATCTTGGTGAGAGCCTCGCCGAGCTTGGTCTCATCGTTCTGCGACTCGGCCTTGATGGCGCAGCGGTACTTGGATGCAGGGAACACAATGTGTTCGAATGAGATACCGGAACCTATCTGGGAAAGGGTCACGTTGGTCTTGCCGGCGCGGAGCTTCACCGTACATCCGGTGTCGCCCGCCTGAAGTCCGGTGACTTTCTCCTTCTTGGCACCAGCCACGGCGTAGATGGCGGAAAGCCTCTCCTTGTCGCCGGTCTCAGGATTCTCAAGATCCATACCCTCCGTCAGATGGCCGGACATCACCTTGAAATAAGAGACTTCGCCAAGATGCGGCTCGACATCTGTCTTGTAAATGAATATGGAGGTAGGATTCTCGGCCTTGCACTCGATCTCGTTGCCGTCCTTCGTGAGGCTCTTTGTCTCGGCTGGCGAAACAGCGGTCTTGATGGTGAACTCCATCAGCCTCTTGACGCCGATGTCCTTCTTGGCGGAAAGGCAGAAAACAGGCAGGACTCCGCCCTGGCGGATACCGATGCTAAGACCCTCGCGGATCTCGTCCTCCGAGAGGGATCCCTGCTCGAAGAAACGCTCCATGAGTGTGTCGTCAAACTCGGCGGCCTTCTCGATAAGCTCCTGACGAAGCGTCTCGGCCTCATCCTTCAGATCAGCCGGAATCTCAAGATCCTCGCGGGTTCCGTTCTCGTCCTTGAAATGATAGTACTTCATCTTGAGGACATCGATGAATCCGTCGAATGAAGGGCCTGGATTGACAGGGAACTGGACCACGATCGGCTTGTGACCGAAAGTCTCCTTCATCTCGGAGAGAGTCTTCTCCCAGTCAGCCTTCTCGGAGTCCAACTGGTTTACAGCCACCACCATAGGCAGCTTGTACTGCTCTGCGTAACGTGCGAAGATGTCTGTGCCCACCTCGACACCCTGTTGTGCGTTGATGACAAGAATACCGTTCTCACAGACCTTGAAGGCGGACACAGCGCCTCCGATGAAGTCATCGGAGCCAGGAGCGTCGATCACATTGAACTTGGTGTTCATGAACTCTGCGTAAAGCGGAGTCGCGAAGATCGACCTCTGGTTCAGTTTTTCGATTTCCTCATTGTCGGAAACAGTGTTCTTGTCCTCGACCGTGCCTCTTCTGGCGATCACCTTGCCCTCATAGAGCATGGCTTCAGACAATGTGGTCTTACCTGACTTGGCACTACCAATCAGAACCACATTGCGAATGTCTTTAGTAGAATATTCTTTCATCACTATAAGTTATTAATTATGAAATCTATACCAGCGTACAAACCCTATGTCGGGCCTCCTTGTGAAAATCGGTTTAACCCAAAAAATGCCGCATAGTTACGCCGAATGACAAATCTAATAAAAAATTGTCCCAATAACAACATAATCTTCAATGAATATTTTCGCACCGCCTGTAGAAATCCACAAGAGCCTGTCCCCTCCATCCCAGCTCATCATAGATCTTGTCATCCAACAAAAGCGGATCAGCCCCGATCAGGGCGCATATTCCTGAATACTCCGGAATCTGTCTGTAGATTTTCTGCTCGTCCATCGCTTTCTCAAAAGCGGCATAATACCTTTCTGTCCTGTCCATAGCAAAAGTGTTTCCGCAAAGAAGCCAACTTCCTCCCGAAAAAACAACCCCAGGTTGTAGTGCGCCTGGGGGTAGCAACCAAAAAATTTCTGTTTTTTATAATTTCTATATGTTTTTTATAACCTATGGCTACATTTTACAACCTGTGGTTACAACATAAAGACTGGTCTTTTGGATATTTTTGTGACAGTCAGCAAGCGGCAAAGAATAAGCCGCCGAAGATCTGGCAAAGGTTTTTGAGGATTTCTTTAGACGCTTTCTTGGAAATGGACGATGCTACGATAAAGAACAACCTTGAGAAGAAAAGGAACGAACTCGGACTCTCGCAGACCGAGATGGCGCGTCGTCTGGAGATTTCCCTGAACGCCTACAGGAAACTTGAGAAAGGCAAGACCCGGATCCTGAACGAACACGTGGAGAAATTCGCGGAAAAGACCGGTGTCTCCGTGGCCGAACTCGTAAACGGCTTTGAGCCGATAAGTTCCGCGTCCGCGGGGCTGGATGATGTCAAGGAGAATTACAGTGAGATCATCCGGAATCTTGAGAACGGCTACCTGAAGGAGATCGCCATGCTGAGAAAGGAGATCGAGCGCCTTTCAGAGAAAGTCAAGGACAAGGAAGAGATCATCAGCATGGACCGCAAGCTCATCCGCCGCTACGAGGATGAACTCGGACTAAAGGCCGGAGAATAATGTAGGCTCCAGTTCCTTCGGGTGGAACGAACGCCTGTGCCAAGGGGTAAGCCCGTACTTCCGGATCGCCTCGATGTGTTCCTTTGTGGGGTAGCCCATGTTCCTGTCCCAGCCGTATTCGGGATAGTCCTTGGCCAGCTGACGCATCCTCTCGTCCCTCCATGTCTTCGCCAGCACCGACGCGGCAGCTATTGATGAATATGTCGCATCACCGTGGACCACAGTGCGATAGGAGTCAAAACCATAGCCGTCGAAAGGCCTGAAACGGTTGCCGTCGATCAGCAGGAAATCCGGCCTTGGATCCAGCCTGCGGACAGCTCTCTGCATACCGGTGACGGAGGCCCAAAGGATGTTCAGATTGTCTATCTCCTCCGGACTTACCGCCTCCACAGCCCATGCGACGGCCTCCCGCTCGATGACCGGCCTCAGGGTTTCCCTTGACTTCTCACTCATCTTCTTAGAGTCGTTCAGAAGCGGATGATGGAAATCGGGCGGCAGGATCACGGCGGCGGCATAGACCGGTCCGGCGAGCGGTCCACGTCCGGCCTCGTCACAACCGGCCTCCACACGTCCCGGCTCCATGAAAGGAAGCAGATGTATCTCCTTTGACATATTCGTAAATAAAAAAATAACTTGCCCATTCCGCGGCGGCTCTTTTTCGCCGCTTGCCGGAAAACGGCTGGCAAAAGCTTGCCGGAAAGGTGCGGCCGAATATTCATCGACCTCCTGATGCGCCGCAAGGAAAGGCAAATATAGCCAGAAATTTGAGTTTAGGACGGAAATGGCTAATTTTGTTGGTTATTTCCGTGGGAAATGGCTAATTTTATAGGTTATAAATTGTTTATTGATATGAGGAAATTATTTGTTTCCATCGCCGCCGCCCTTATGCTGGGGTTCAGCGCGATGGCTGACGAGGGGATGTGGATGCTTCCGCTCCTCCAGAAACTCAATGCAGGCGCAATGAAGGATCTCGGTTGCAGGCTCACCCCTGACCAGATCTACAGCGTGAACCATTCTTCGCTCAAGGACGCGATCGTCATCTTCGGCGGGGGCTGCACCGGAGAGATGATCTCCGACAAAGGTCTGCTGGTGACGAACCACCATTGCGGCTACAGCAGCATCCAGCAGCTCTCTTCCGACGAGCACAACTACCTTGAGGACGGATTCTGGGCGATGAACAGCAACGAAGAGATTCCGGTACCGGGGCTTTCGGTCACCTTCCTTGTGAACATGAGCGATGTCTCCGAGGCCATCGAGGGTGCCAAGTCCGACGAGGAGAGAAAGGCTGTCTCAGAGGCTCTTGTGAAGGACTCCGAGGAGAGGAATCCCGGATGCGACGTGGAGTTGACATCTTTTTACAACAACAATGTACACTACATAATCGTCTACAAGGTCTTCAGGGACATCCGTTTCGTGGGAGCGCCTCCGGCATCCATCGGAAAGTTCGGCGGCGAGACCGACAACTGGATGTGGCCTCGTCACACGGGCGACTTCTCGATGTTCAGGGTCTATGCGGGCAAGGACAACGAGCCGGCTGAATACTCAGAGGACAACGTCCCTTACGTGCCGAAGCAGTCTTTGAGGATCTCCCTCAAGGGCATCAACGAGGGCGACTACACGATGATCATGGGCTACCCTGGCCGCACCCAGAGGTACCAGACAGAGGCACAGCTGAACCACATGATGGCTCTCAACGACATCGCCATCGAGGCAAGGACACTCCGTCAGGACATAATGTGGAAATGGATGGAGAAGGATCCTTCGATCAGACTGAAATATGCCAACAAATATGCGAGCTCGGCGAACGGCTGGAAGAAGTGGATCGGTGAGAAGAAGGCGTTCAAGGACTTGAATATCATCGAGAAAGAGCACGACAAGGAGGCCCGTTTCCAAAAATGGGTCGATAAGAGCAAGAAGCGCTCAGCTCTCTACGGGACGGCGATCGCTGACATCGCCGCAGGAATCAAGACGAACGAACAGGTGGATTTCGATGTCAAGCTCTTGAGCGAGACTGTTTTCAGACTTGAGCTCATGAATTTCACCAGCGCGTTCAACGGCGCTTGGCACAACAGCCTGAAGGCCGGTTCCGACACCGCGGCAGCCACTGCGAAAGGCCTTGAGGCGATGAAGGCTGTCTATGAGGACTACTACGCGCCTCTGGACAAGGAAGAGACCGCCGCCCTGCTTAAATTCTACAGAGAGAAGGCAAGGCCTGAGAACTATCCTGACCTTGGAGAGGATTTCGCCACAATGGACATCGACAAGTACGTTGATGAACTGTTCAGGACAACCATATTCACGTCCTACGACAAGGCAAAGGAAGCAATAGAGAACGGTGGCAAGGAGGTCACCCTCCACGATCCGGTCAACACGCTCGCCACAGCGCTCGTGAATGTGTTTGTCAAACTGCGCGGAGAGCAGAACCCGGACGCCGCAAAGAGCATCAGGGCCGCTTCAAAGGCCTACACCGCCGGTCTGATGGAATGGAGCAAGGGCAAGGCAATGTACCCGGACGCCAACTTCACGATGAGGCTCACCTACGGCACCGTGAAGTCATATTCCCCGAAAGACGCGCTCAACTACAGATACTACTCCACCATCTACGGCGTGATGGAGAAGGAGGATCCGAGCAACTACGAGTTCATTGTACCGAACAAGCTTAAGCAACTCTATGTCAAGAGGGACTACGGCCAGTACGCGATGGCCGACGGCAACCTTCCTTGCTGCTTCCTCACCACCAATGACATCACGGGCGGCAACTCCGGCAGCCCTGTCCTCAACGCCGACGGCGAGCTCATAGGACTGGCCTTCGACGGCAACTGGGAGTCGATGTCCAGCGACGTGATGTTCGAGCCAGACCTCCAGAGGTGCATCTGCGTGGACATCCGCTACGTCCTCTTCCTAGTGGACAAGTTCGGCGGCGCCGGCTACCTCCTCCAGGAAATGAACATAGCAAAATAACGAATGACACCCCCAAAAAAATCACATCATTCGGAGCGAAGCGACCGAAGGGGTTTCGGGGAATCCTTTCCCCGTGCCCCTCTGGGGCTGTCGCGAAGCGACTGGGGGTTGGAGGAATCGGGTGCTGAGCGCGGAGCGCGAAGCGACCATGGTTTGAAGGTAGAATAAGAGTATTTGATATGACAGAACAGGAAATCAAGAATATGCTGGCGGAGGTGGTCCACCCCGCAAAAGGAAGCAAAAGCATCATAGAACTCGGGATGGTTCATTCCGTCTCCATCGATGGCAACAAGGTGACAGTCACCCTCGCCTTCCCGAAGAGGAGGGATCCCCTCTCTGAATATCTTGTCGGCAGCACCCGCGCCACAATCATCCGTAACGTTCCGCAAGGGACCGAGGTTGAGGTCAAGACTGTTGTCAAGGAGGAGGCTCCCAAAAAGAAGGCCGGACTTGATCTCGGACTTGAAGAGGTCAACAACGTCCGCCACATCATCGGCATCGCCTCAGGAAAGGGCGGGGTCGGGAAGTCAACCGTGGCCGTCAATCTGGCCGTGGCCCTGGCCCGTCTCGGCTACAAGGTCGGACTCGCCGACGCCGATGTCTACGGCCCGTCAGTTCCGCTGATGACCGGCACAGAAGGCGCCGTGCCAGAGGCGGAGGAGATCGCCGAGGGCAAGGAGGTGATCTTCCCGATCGATAAATACGGCGTGAAATGGATGTCCATCGGCTATTTCGCCGAGCCAGGCCAAGCCCTCATCTGGAGGGGTCCAATGGCCTGCAACGCCCTCAAGCAGATGATCCTGCAAGTGCGCTGGGGCGTGCTGGACTTCCTTCTCATCGACATGCCTCCGGGAACCGGCGACATCCACATCTCCCTCGTGAACGACATCCCGATGGAGGGCGCGCTGATTGTCACGACCCCTCAGCCGGTGGCTCTTTCGGACGTGGAGAAGGGCGTGAACATGTTCCGCAACAAGAGCATCGACCGCAAGATCTTCGGTCTGGTGGAGAACATGGCCTGGTTCACTCCTGAGGAACTGCCGGAAAACAAGTACTACATCTTCGGGAAGGGCGGCGGCCAGCAGATGGCAGAAAAGTACGGCATCCCTCTCCTCGGCCAGATTCCGATCGTCCAGAGCATACGTGAGGGCGGAGACTCCGGCGAGCCTGTCGCCCTGTCCTCCCGCCCTGACGGCCAGGCGTTCATCGATCTCGCCTCCACTCTGGCCAAGTCCGCGGACGGCGAATAGATTCTCTCTAACGGCGAGGGAGGGCCAGTCCGGCTATGGCTATCGCCAGAAGAACGAAGAGCGTCAGGGACGAGGCTCTGGAGGCGGTCTCGCCGGCAGAGTAGACCTTTGGCTCGAAGCGCATCACGATCTCGTGGTCGCCGGCGGGAACGGTGGCGGCACGTAGGATCCAGTCGGCGCGGAACAGTTCCAAAGGAGAGCCGTCAACCGTGGCGGTCCAGCCGTCCGGGTAATAGATCTCACTGAATATGACGGTGCGGGCGGCTGAGGCGCTGTAGTGGTAACGAAGCTCGTTCGGAGCATAGGCTGTCATCCGGATGGTGTCAGTACCCATGTCATCGGCGGTTCCATCAACAGATTCCTCAGCAGAACCCTCGGCGGAACTTCCTGCGGAGGTCTTTGCGAAAGCGGCGCGGGAGGCGGCGAAGTCCGCTCCGATGACGGCGGTACGCCTGAGATCCACGGAATCAATCAGGGTGATCTCCTCGTCCGGAGTCCCGGCGGGAACGAACGAGTCCACGAACCACGCCGGACCGAAGGCCCCAAGGTTCTCGATCGGCGGCATCTCCGCGCCGAGTATGAAGTACTTGGTGTTCAGCGCGGAAAGCACAGGAATATTCCTGATTCCACTTTGGAATTCCTCAATGGTCTTGGCACCACGTGTGTTGGCCGAAAGCGCCTGCAACTCCTTGACAATGTGCCTGTCGATCAGATCCTGGTAGCGCTGCAATTTCGCCGGGCTGTAGCCACCGATGCACTTGTGCCAGTAAGGGTTGAAGGAGTCATTGAATATGTCCGCGCTTAGATCCACAACCCTGTAGGACGGGGACTTGTCCTCCAGAATCAGTTTGTCCACTGCCCTGGCGGTGAATTGGTTGTTGAACTGGCGCGGGGTCGTGAAACTGTCCGAGTTGAGGTAGCGCTTGCCGACCGTGAACATATTCACGAACACGAGGAGGCATATTCCCGCCATCGCCTGCATTCTGCGGGCATTGCCGATGTGAGGGTCGCTCTCGTAGGATTTCGGTGCGTCTTTCGGGACGCTGTAGGCCCATAGTATCAAACCGAAAGTGATCACTATCAAGACCATAGACCACATGGCATCGGAGGTGAGAAGGTGACGGCGGTCAGCCTTGAGGGCATCCACGATGATGTCCTGCATCTGGGCGTCACCCCTGCCTGAGAAGGAACCAGCCACACTCGGAACAAGGGCGCAGAGGAGGCAGAATCCGGCGGTCAGCGCAAGAGCGATCCAACCCGCCCTCAGGAACTCCTTCTTTGAATATTCCCGCCTGAGGATCCTGTCCAGAGTGACGAAGCCGAGCATCGGCAGAGTGAACTGCAACACTATCAAGGCCATGGACACGGTTCTGAACTTGCTGTACATCGGGGCGTAGTCGAAGAACAGTTTCGTGAACCACATCATGTGGCTGCCAAGACCGAGGAACACGGCCACAAGGGTCGCTGCCAGAAGCCACCATTTCTCCTTGCCTTTGTAAAGGAATAGTCCAAGGACAAAGAGGAAGACCGTTATCGCTCCCATGTACATCGGCCCGGCGGTGAACGGCTGAGGCCCCCAGTAAAGCGGCAGCGCCTTGGCGATCTCGTTCGGATTGCCCTGTCCGGCCTGCCTGAACAGCTTCACGACCTCGGACTTGTCCGGATTCACCGCTCCGGCTGACGAACCTCCGTTAAAATTGGGAATCATCAGGTTAGGGAGTTCCTCCCAGCCGTAGGACCAGGCTGTGGCGTAGTCCAGCTGAAGGCCGGAGTTGTTGATCTCGCCGCCTTCCGGATGGGAGAGTTCGGAGCCTCCGCGCATGGTGTATTTGGTATATTCATAAAGAGGGGCCAGTTTGATGGTGTTGGTCCCGATGCCGGCGAGACCCACGACCAGAAGCAGCGCGCTTGCCGCGAAGAAGCGCCCGAAGGCGGCGCGCTTCTCAAAGCAGACCCTGAAGAACACATAAAGCGCATAGATCACGATCATCAGCGCCAGATAGTAGGTGATCTGCTGATGGTTGGCCTTGATCTGGAAACTCAGCGCGAAGCCGAACAGAACCGCGCCGAGAAGGGTTTTAGGAAGCCAGTCCCTCCAGCCTTCACGCTGGGTCTGCCGTAGTGCCGAGCGGTAAGTGAAGATCGCCGCCGCCAGCACCCAAGGCAGAAACGCTATCGCCTGCATCTTGGTGTTGTGCCCCACCTGGATGATCTGGAAATTGTACGAGCAGAAAGTGACCGCGACCGCACCGCCGATGGCCAGAACCTTGTCAACCCCAAGCGAAAGCATCAGCAGAAACGCTCCAAGCAAGGAAATGAACAGCCAGTTGGCCGGCCTCTTGCCCTTCATAAGAAGATTGTACAACGACTGTGTCCAGTCACCGTCGCTCGAAGGTTCGAACGAGGTCGTCGGCATCCCGCCGAACATCGAGTCCGTCCAGTAAGTAGGATCGTCAGGATGCGCCTTGTTCCACGTCACAGCCTCCTGCGACATGCTCCTGTAGCCGGTGATGTCGCTCTGATTGACCACCTTGCCGGTCAGCACCTCCGGCACGAAACCATATGCCAGCACCAGAAACAGCAGCACAGTCCCGGCGTAGTACATTATCTTCCTTATCAAAGTCTTGTCCATAATCCTTGAATATTATTTTTCAGTTATCTGATTCAGCAGCTCCGCCAGCCTCACCGTAAGGTTGCGGCGCGAGAACCGCGAGATGTCCGAGGTGTAGTCGTGAAGCTCGTCATTCTTGAACTCCTCCCAGCAGAAATCTATCCAAACCCGGATTCTTTTCTCATCGTCCCAGTCATAGACCACTCCAGAGCCGGTCTCGCTGACAATCCGCGCCATCGCACCGTCAGTCTGGCCTATTCCCAGAATCGGACGACGCGAGGCGAGATATTCAAACAGCTTTCCCGGCAGCACCGCCCGGTACTCGGGTTCCTTCCTCAGCGGCAGGATCAGCACCGAGGCATTGAGCTGCTCCCTGACAGCCGTCTCGTGATCCTGATAGCCAAAGTCTTTCAGGTTGCCCACAAGCCCGGCGGCCTCGATCGAAGCGGTGATCTCCCTGTCGGTCTTCCCCACCAGCCTGATTCTCAGCGACCTCCTGAACTCCTCATCCTCCTCGCATTTCTGGGCCAGGACTTTCCAGAGGGTCTCAGGATTACCGTCCGAGGCGAACAATCCCGTGTGGGTGATGTTGAATTTCTCGTCCAACTCAAAATCCTTCTTGAAGTCCTCCTCGTCGAAGCCATTGGTTATCAACTCCACGGGAGTCTTGGTCATCGCCTTGAACTCGTCCTGCACCAGCGGGGAGACAGCAATCACCCTCGTCGCCCCGTCCAGTACGGACTGCTCCAACCTATGATGTTTTTCCTCCGCCCAGGAAGTCAGCCCAAGATGCTTGAAATAAAACATCTTGGTCCACGGGTCACGGAAGTCGGCGATCCAAGGTATCCCGGTGGCGCGGGACAGCCTCAACCCGATAAGGTGCATGGACTGCGGAGGCCCCGTCGTGACGATGGCGTCCACAGGATGCTCCGCAAGGTATTTCTTAAGGAAGCGCACAGACGGGCGCACCCACATCACACGTGGATCCGGAATGAAGAAATTGCCTCGGATGAACAGTGACAGCCTCTGCTTCCATGATTTCTTCTGCCCGTTGATCGGATTGACCTCGTCCTTCCCCGCATTGGCGGCGGTAAGTGTCTTAAGATCGGTCGTACTCCCCTTTCCCATCAGCTTGCGGTAAATCCCGTAAGGCTCGAATATGCGGCTCTTGACAATCTCGACCTCAGGCGGAATCTCCGCAGCCAAAGTCTTGTCGATCGTCGTAAGTTCCGGATTCTCAGGAGTGTAGACCACAGGCTGCCAGCCCTGAGCCGGAAGATATTTCGCAAACTTGACCCACCTCTGCACTCCGGATCCTCCGGACGGCGGCCAGTAATATGTCACTATCAGCACTCTCTTCATGTCGCTCCTGATTTAGTAATCCAATAATAAATCCGCCTCTTCCGCGGCAACACAAGTTCCTTCCGCACACTTGGAAATTGCCGTAATAAACAATTCCTTACATAAGAATACAAAGATAATCGTTCCGTTCAAAATTATACAAATTATTCCATTTTCCCCGGAATAATCAGGATAATGTTCTGGAATATTCGGGATTATTCGAGGCAAAGAGAACAGGTCTTGTGCTAAAATCACTATATTCGTGGAAGTACTATTTGAAGATGATTTTATGATTAAGGGAGGTCTTAAGATTATAGCGGCTGTGGCCATTATTACATTGTTCTGCACCAATGCCAGCGCGCAGTTCTCGCTGACGGGGGACGATCCGGCGGCCCTGCGCTGGAGGCAGATGGAGACGGAGAATTTCAGGCTGATCTTTCCGGCGGGAGAGGATTCACTGGCAAGGGTTTACGGAGCTGAGCTGGAAAGCGCAAGGCTCAGGAACGCCTGGTCGTCAGGGTTTCTCGTCGGGCAAAGTTACAGGGCTAAGATGCCCGTGGTGCTGCACAGTCGCCACGTCCTGCCGAACGCATCGGTCACATGGGCGCCGAAAAGGATGGACATATTCACTGTCAATGATCCTTATGCTCCGACAGCGATGCCTTGGGTGCGGAACCTGGCGATCCACGAGGGGCGGCATGCGGCGCAGATGCAGTTCGGCGCGGCTGGCGGCCTCAAACCGTTCCACTGGTTTTTCGGAGAAATGGCAGCCGGAGCCTTCGCGGGGGTCTTCCCGGGACCGGCTTTCCTCGAAGGAGACGCGGTGGTGGCGGAGACGGCGCTCAGCAGGAGCGGACGCGGGCGGCAGGCCGACTTCCTGGGCTACCTGATGCCGGCGTTCGACTGCGGTGACTGGAGGGATTTCTACAAATGGAGCTACGGATCCAACAGGCACTACACTCCTGACCACTACAGAGTCGGCTACCTCACAATCGCCGGCGCGAGGGTATTCTTCGACGATCCGCTTTTCACTCAGGAATATTTCAGCCGCGTTGTCAGCAAAGGCTGGATCCTCAACCTCCAAAAGACCGTCAGGGAGGCCAGCGGAATGAGTTTCAAGGAGTCCTTCCGCGCGATAGAGGAGAATTTCCGGAACATCTGGAGCGAAGAAGCGGCTCGGAGGGGGCCGTTCATGCCGTCAAGGCAGGTGACGAGAACTCCTTGGAGGCACACGGAGTACGCGGGAGCGGTCGCCACGGATGGTTCGGGAATATTCTCCCTCAAGTCCGGGATCGCGGCGCCCAAGAGTCTTGTCAGGATCGATCCAGCGGGTAACGAGAAGAGAATCCGGTCTTTCGCATCCTATGCGAGCGATCTTTCACTTGACTCTGAAGGTCAAAGAATATTCTGGAGCGAGTCCGTTCCGGGACTCCGGTGGAGTCTTGGAGGAGCATCCAGGATCCGTTACGTGAATCTCTCGAAACCAGGCAGGGTACACGACCTGACCAAAAGCGGACGGTACTTCAATCCAGCCCCGTCACGGGACGGAAAGGTCATCGCCGCCACTGAATATCCTCACTCAGGCGGTTCGCGCATTGTCCTTCTGGATGCCGCCGACGGTTCGGCCAGAAAGGTGTTCATCGCTCCGGACTCGCTCCAGTTCACGGAATCCGCCTGGATCGGGGAACGCTTGTTCGCTGCCGGGCTTTCCGGGAACGGAATGGGAGTCTATGAGATTGTCGGAAAGATGGCCGACGGGAAGGCCGCGCTCATTCGATTGCTTGATCCTCAGCCTGTTACCCTTTCACATCTGCGTTCCGTTCCTGAAGAGGAAACACAGCTTACCTTCTTGTGCGACAGAACGGGCGTGACGGAGTTATATTCACTGGACGTTGAGAACTCGAAACTGCGGCAGCTGACATCGACCCGCTACGGGATCAGCTCGCCGGTGTTCAGTGCTGACACATTGTACTACAGTTCGCTGGCGGCATCGGACAGGCCCGAGGACTACAAGCAGGGCCGGATGATGTACGCCACGGCGGTCGCCGATCTTCCTGTGGCCGAAGCGGAGTTCGGGGATATTCATAAATACGCTGTCGCCGAGATGCTTACGGCGCAGGAAATCGCTCTTGGCGACTCGGTTTCGGTGGCTTCGGAGGTAGGCTTCACGCAGCCGGAGGCATATTCAAAGATCAGATTGCCGCACATCCACTCGTGGGCTCCGGTCTACTTCAACTACGACAACGTCGAGTCTGTCAGCGGCGACGACTACTACAAGACCGCCTCCCTCGGAGCCACGGCCCTGTTCCAGAACCTGCTCGGCACAGGCTACGGCATGGTCGGCTACGGAGCGCACGAAGACCCCTACGAAGACGGCAAATGGCGACATTCCGGCCACATCAAGTACTGCTACACAGGACTTCTCCCGGTTTTTGAGATTTCCGCCGACTTCAACGACAGAGCCGCGATGGACATTCAGAAAATCCAAGTCACGAAGGAAAGGATGTACAGGCTTTACAACAAAGGCACTCTGACCGACAAGCCTTATTTTGAAGGAGGGTTGAAAGTCTATATTCCGTTCAATTTCTCGTCAGGCGGCATCAACCGGGGACTGATCCCGCAGGTCAAGTACAAGTTCACCAACGACAGGTACAATGACCAGATTCTGTTCCAGCACATCGTGAAAAAAGACGGAAAGGATGTGACCGAGACCTATAGCACAATCGGCGAAAACAACATCTCTCCGCTTCAGACTCTGGATGCATCGATAAGAGGCTATGTCATGAGACAGAAAGCCCCGTCACAGGTCTTTCCGTCGCTCGGATTCGGTGCGGAACTGGGATTTCACTTCAGACCCGGCCATATGAAGGCCTACAATCCGACCGCTTATCTTTACACCTACGGCTATCTTCCAGGGTTCACGGCCCGTCAAGGACTCAGGCTCACCGCATCGATGGAGGTGTGGTACGGGCCATACGAAGAGGGTGGAATCATGGAAGGAGCATTGACTGCCATTCCAAGAGGGTTCGTGGACACCAACCTTAAAAGCATCATCAACTCCTGCTCGGAGTCAAGATGGAGGGTCACAGCCGACTATGCGATTCCTTTCGCTGACGTGGACTGGTCGTTCCTCAGCCCCGTGGCCTACGTCAAGAACTTCGAGCTGACGCCGTTCTTCGACTGGTCCTACCAGACATTCAGTTGGAACCACGAACTGCATTACAATCCAGGAGCGGTCATGGGCGAGAACCTGTTCAGCGTCGGAGCCGACCTCACCGTCAGGCTCGGCAACTTCTTCTGGCTGCCTTACGACACGCAGATCGGCATCCGCTACGCCCGCAACTTCTGGCACTACATCGACCGCTTCCCGATCGCCAACCTCAACAAGGACTACATAGGCTGGATATTCAGCATTAATCTCTAAAACATAATGAAACGTTTTCTTACCACACTTGCGGCACTGGCCGCCGCAATGATCTCCATGTCCGCCCAAACGTGTTGGACAATCCAGGACGATGAATCCATCTCGCTTAACATCGGAAATGTCAGTCTGCCATATTCAGACCACATCGAGATGAGCGGCGAGCAGATCTCCTGCGTCATCAGATGGGAAGTCGATGGAAGCGGACACTTCAATCAGATGCGCTCGCTGGTCTTTCCGATGCTGAGGACGGTGCCGAACAACACCCACGCCAGCCTGATGTACAGGATGAGTGCCGACATAATGTCGCTGATAGGAGTCAACTCTGTGGCGGTCAAGCAATTGTCAACCAAGAAGGTGACCCTGGACGGCATGCTTTCCGCTGTCTGCGACTACGGCCTCCGCAACACCAACGTCAACGGCCAGATCGGAGACTCTCCGGCTCCGGTGATCGAAGTCACCACAAGAATATTCCCGAGCACCACCCTTCCGATGCTTTGCGAGACCTACAGCGTCAGGAACATCACGGGGCAGCCGGTGATTGTGAATATTCCTGAATTCAAGCAAGTTGTGAAAACTCCGAAAGACCGTGGCGTGGACGGGGCCTACGTCGTGAGAGGCGATATCTTCGGAAGCGGCACCTTCGTCTTGGAGCCGCAGCAAACGGTTGATTTTCAGGCAGCGTTCCAAGCCTATCGAGACAGCGGGGAGAAAATGACCGTCCCGGATGTGAGTGATGAATATGCCGCCAGAATGTCGTTCGTGCGCTCTCTGGATTCCTCCCTTGTCCTTGAGACTCCGGATCCGGCGATTGATGACGAGTTCCGCTTCGCCAAGATCAGGGCCACCGAAAGCATCTACCGCACGAAAGGCGGGCTTATGCACGGCCCGGGCGGAGAGTCCTACTACGCCGCGTTGTGGTGCAACGACCAATGTGAGTACGTCAACCCGTTCTTCCCGTTCCTGGGCAACCAGAACGGTAATGAGTCGGCCTTCAACTGCTACCGGCATTTCGCCAGATTCATGAACGATGAATTCAAGCCGATTCCAAGCTCCATCATCGCCGAGGGGCTTGACATCTGGGACGGCGCGGGCGACAGGGGTGACGCCGCGATGGTCGCACACGGTCTGCCTCGTTACCTGCTCGCCAGCGGGGACCTTGAACAAGCCCGCGAGCTTTGGCCGTTCCTCAAATGGTGCCTTGAGTACTGCCACCGCAAGCTGAACGCCGATGGTGTTCCGGAATCCGACACCGATGAGCTGGAAGGCCGCTTCCCTGCCGGCAAGGCCAATCTCTCGACAGCCTGCCTCTACTACGACGGACTGGTGTCGGCAACCCATCTTGCGCCTTTGATGGGAGAGCCGGCCTCCGTGACAAGAACTTATCGCAGACAGGCGACCGAACTCAAAGCTGCGGTCGAGAGGTATTTCGGCGGAACGGTCAGCGGTTATGACACTTACAAGTATTACGACGGGAATGATGTGTTGAGATCCTGGATCTGCCTGCCTTTGTGCTTCGGCATCAACGACAGGGCGAAAGGTACCCTGGACGCCTTGTTCTCTCCTCTGATGATGACCGAGGACGGCATCCTCACCCAGCAGGGCAGCACCACATTCTGGGACAGATCCACCCTCTACGCCCTGCGCGGAGCGTTCGCCGCCGGCCATTCCGACGAGGCCGTCAAACAGCTGAGCCATTATTCGCAGCGCCGCCTTCTCGGCACCCACGTTCCTTATCCCGTCGAGGCCTACCCTGAAGGCTCCCAGCGGCACCTTTCCGCCGAAAGCGGGCTTTTCTGCCGAGTGATCACAGAGGGTCTGTTCGGCATCCGTCCGACAGGCTTCAACTCTTTCAGCCTCAAGACGCAGCTACCTTCCGGATGGGACAGGATGGCACTTCGCCACATCAAGGCCTTCGCCAGCGATTTCGACATCGAAGCGGTGCGCGTAAGTCCTACGAAAATCAAAGTCACCGTCAGCAAAGCCGGCGGCAAGACCAAGGAATATGTCGTCAAGCCCGGCCAGTTGATTTCTGTGACACTTAATTAACTGATTATCAAAGCAAAGAGTCATCCCGTGGTCGGGAATGCCGCACCACGGGATGACTCTTTTACTTGACTGTCACGGCGTTATCCGCCACGCTTAATGTGTCTCCTTGTTCGTAAGCAGGAGCAGATCCTTTGCCTTGTTTGGATGATTGTTTTTTTTGGGGGGTAAAGAAGGTGGTTTTTACGTTTCTTATGGAAGTCTTTCTGTTTCTTTTCGTTTTTTACGTTTTTGTGCCGCATATTTGCCGGTGGAATGAAAAGGACGCTCATCATACTGTCTGCCATTCTTCTCTTGCTGCCGGTTTACTGTATTTATGGCTATCATGGTTTAGGAACACATTTTCAGGATGCAGGAAGAGAGGAAGGGCAGACTCTTGTGATGTTCTGGAATCTTGAGAATCTATTTGACTGGCGTCGGGACACCCTTGGCGGGAATGAGTCCGAGGCGGAGTTCTCCTCGTTCGGTAAGAAGCATTGGACAAAGAGGCGGTTCCTGGCGAAATGCAATGCGATAGCGAAGTCAATATTCTGGGTGAAAGATAAGGAAGGCATTCTTCCGGATGTCATAGGAATAGCCGAGGTGGAAAACCGCTTTGTTCTGGAAAGGCTCCTGAGAGAAACACCTCTTTACAAGACGGACTACAGGATTGTGCATTTCGACTCTCCGGATCCGAGGGGCATCGATGTGGCTTTGCTCTATAGATCATCAAGATTGGAACTAATTCAGGCAAAGCCTATTGCTGTAGGAGGCGGAACAGATCCTCCATTCAGGACCAGGGATATTCTTTTGGCAAGGTTCCGGAAGCCGGACGGCGACAGCCTGGCCTTTCTGGTGAACCATCATCCGTCCAAGTACGGCAGCAGGACTGGAGGCAGGAGGGAAGCGGCACTCAGAAGGTTGCGTGAGGTGACAGACTCGCTTCAGGATGCAGGATTGATGAATATGGTGGCGATGGGTGACTTCAACGACACTCCGGAGAATCCGGCTTTCGGAATATTGACGGAAGGATATTCACATCCTTTGATCAATCTGGCGTTGCCGCTCGCTTCGAGGGGAGAGGGAACTATAAGATACTCAGGAAAATGGGAGATGATTGACATGTTCTTTGTTTCGGAGAGCGTGGCGCAGGGCGGGAATATTCCTGAGATGAGGGTGCTTAGGATTCCGTTCCTGATGACGCGCGACAACGCTCATTCGGGGGAAAAGCCGCTCCGTACGTACACCGGGCCGCGTTATGTCGGAGGAGTGAGTGATCATTGTCCGATTGTTTTGCGGATTTAGAAGGGAATCAATAAATATTTATTAAATTTGCCTTATTGGAAAACGTCCTGAGCTGACGTTTTCTTTAACGGACAAGACTAAAAATCACATAATATGGAAATGAAAACCAGAATCAGGGAGAAATTCAGCACTCTCTTCGGCGCGGAAGGCGAAGTTTTCGCCTCGGCGGGTCGTATCAACCTCATCGGTGAGCACACTGACTACAATGGAGGATATGTTTTCCCGGGCGCGATCGACCGTGGCATCATGGCCGAGGTCAAAATCAATGGCACAAGGAAAGTCAAGGCTTTCTCTATTGACTATGATGAATATGTTGAATTTGGCCTGGAGGAAGAGGATAAGCCTAAGCAGCAGTGGGCAAGCTACATCTTTGGTGTCTGCCGTGAGACTGTGAAGCGCGGCGGTAAGGTCGAGGGTTTTGACACCGTGTTCGCGGGAGACGTTCCTCTGGGAGCGGGTCTGTCTTCATCCGCTGCCCTTGAGAGCACTTTCGCCTACGCCATCAACTACTTGTTCGACAACAAGATCGACAAGTTTGACCTGGCCAAGATCGGTCAGTCCACCGAGCATAACTACTGCGGTGTGAAATGCGGAATCATGGATCAGTTCGCCTCGATTTTCGGAAAAAAAGGCAGCCTTATCCGCCTTAATTGCAAAACCCTGGAGTACAAGTACTTCCCGTTCGATCCGAAGGGCTACAAACTGGTTCTTATTGACTCTTGCGTGAAACATGAACTGGCCTCTTCGGCGTATAACAAGAGGAGGGAGTCCTGTGAGAACGCCGCAAGGGCCATCCGGAAGAATCATCCGGAAGTGGAGTTCCTCAGCGATGCCAAGAGAGTTTGGCTTGAGGAGGTTCGGGAGGAGATTCCTGCGGAGGATTTTCTCAGGGCTGAATATGTAATCGGAGAGGTTCAGAGAGTCCTTGATGTCTGCGATGCCCTTGAGAGAGGAGACTATGAGATCGTCGGCGAGATGATGTACCAGACGCACTTCGGACTGAGCAAACTCTACGAGGTCAGCTGCGACGAGCTTGATTTCCTCAACAAGCTGGCCCGCAAGTGCGAGGTGACAGGCTCACGTGTGATGGGTGGCGGTTTCGGCGGTTGCACCATCAACCTCGTGAAGGATGAGCTCTACGACGCGTTCATCGCCGCCGTCAAGGAGCAGTTCCCGGCCAAGTTCGGTCACGACGCGAAGTTCTACGATGTAGTGATCAGCGACGGCGCCAGAAAAGTGGAATAAACTTTATTACTTAATACGACAAAGGGTCGCACGGGATTGTTCCTCTGCGCCCCTTTATTTCATTCTTCTGTTCCCAAAGAAAAAAGCTGTCTCCGACTTGATGTCTTACCCAAGCTTCATATTTGCGCAGATTATTTAATGATAATGTGCGCAATACTTTTTAAAACACCATAGTACCGCAGAGAATATCTCGATAATTTGCGCAAATGAATCAAAAAGGTTATCTTTGCGCAGAAAATCACTTGAATATGGCACAGAAAGTTATCGGAAGGACAGCGGAAATGAAAGCTCTGAAAAGTTACTTGGATTCAGGGAGATCCGAGTTTGTGGCACTCTACGGAAGACGGCGCGTGGGGAAAACATTCCTTATCAGAATGGCGGCGGAGGACAAGTTCTCGTTCTATGTCACAGGCGTACACGGGGCCACAAAGGCAGAGCAACTCACAGCCTTCGCTATCGCCATACAGAAATGTTCGGGCTCGGAGAGACTGAATATCCAGAAAAACTGGATTCTGGCATTCTATGAACTGTCCCGCTATCTGGAAACGCTGCCGGAGGGGAAGAAAGTGATATTCATTGACGAACTGCCTTGGATGGACACTCCTAAATCCGGATTCATCGCGGCTTTGGAGAACTTTTGGAATAGTTGGGCCGCGCTGCGGGATGATGTCAAGCTGATAGTCTGCGGATCGGCGACATCCTGGATGATCAACAACTTGATTCACAGCCGTGGAGGGCTTCACAACCGCCTCACACACCATCTGTTCCTTGAGCCATTCTGCCTAAAAGAAAGCGAAGAGTATTTCAAGGAATATGGTTTCTCATATTCCCGAAAACAGATTGCGGAATGCTATATGGTGATGGGTGGTATACCTTATTATATGTCTATGATGGATCGGTCAAAGAGCCTTGCGCAGAACATTGACGCTATCTTCTTTTCTCCGAATGCGGAATTGAAAGATGAGTTCAGCGACCTTTATCAGGCATTGTTCAAGAATGCAGGTCCACACATAAAAGTCATCACCGCACTTTCCGCGAAAGGTATGGGGCTGACAAGAAAGGAGATCCTTGCCGCCGCCGGCCTGACAGACAACGGGGCATTCAGCGCTGTCCTTGAAGAACTTGAGAACTGCGGTTTCATACGGAAATATTCTCCCTTCGGCAGCAATATATCACTGAACAGAAAGAGGCAGGACAGTTCATCGCTCTATCAACTGATTGATTTCTATACTTTATTCTATTTCAGATTCATAGAGAAAAACAGTTATCAAGACGAGCATTTCTGGACAACCTCCGTCAACAGTCCGCTGCACAACACTTGGTGCGGCCTCTCGTTCGAGATGTTGTGCCTCTGTCACCTAAGGCAGATCAAGCAGGCTCTAGGTATTTCCGGTGTCCAGACATTGGCCTGTTCCTGGCGCGGCAAGAGAGACGGATCCAAGAAAGGCGTTCAGATCGACCTCCTGATTGACCGCAAGGACGAGACAATCAACCTTTGCGAGATGAAGTACAGCAAGGAAAAGTTTGAGATCTCGCTCGCCGAAGAACAGAAACTCTCCGCACGCCTTGACACTTTCCGCTCCGAGACCAACACCCGCAAGTCCGTCCTCCTGACACTGATCACCGCTAACGGCCTCAAACACAACTCCCACAGCGATATCGTCCAAAGCGAAGTCACGTTGGATGATCTGTTCTTGAACTAAGCTGGGGAGGTTTTCAGCACAATTAAGTGCAATAAAATGTAGTACAATAGTTGTTTTATGTGCTAAAAAGTGTAACTTTGTTAACAAGACTCCTGCTAGAAAATGTAGTAGCACATATGGAAAGAATTGTATTTCAGAAACTTGTCGAATGGAAAGATAGCGCAACCAGAAAACCGCTGATCCTCAACGGTGCCCGACAAGTCGGCAAGACATGGCTGTTAGAACAATTAGGAAAACAGTATTTTAAAAAGGTTGCATATCTGGTATGTCGTAAGAACCAAACTTTGAAGGATGTGTTCTCTCTGGACTTCGATACGGACAGAATACTCCGGGCCCTCAGAGCATTGTCCGGAGTTGATATCACCCCGGGGGACACTCTCATTGTTCTTGATGAAGTGCAAGACATTCCAGAGGCCATTGAATCATTAAAGTACTTTTGTGAGGAAGCTCCTGAGTACCATATTGCAGTAGCCGGATCTCTATTGGGGATATCCTTGCATAGGGACATATCATACCCGGTAGGAAAAATTGATGAAATAAATGTCTATCCTCTCAACTTTGACGAGTTCCTTTTGGCAAAAGGTGAGACAGAAGCATACAAACTACTAAAAGACAAAGACTTCCACACCACAAATCTGATACATGAGAAGTATACCGACTTGCTTAGACAGTATTATTATGTCGGAGGTATGCCGGAAGCCGTAAAGGTATATATTGAAACGGATGGACTTCAAGCCGTGCGCAATATCCAAAAGGCCATTCTCAATGGATATGAGAGAGACTTCTCGAAGCATGCCCCTAAAGACCAGATTGCACGAATAAGACTTGTATGGCAGACACTTCCGTCACAATTATTCAAAGAAAACAAGAAGTTTATCTATGGCTCAATTAAGCATGGTGCACGGGCAAAAGACTTTGAAATTGCAATCCAGTGGCTAGTGGATGCCGGACTTGTATATAAGGTTCCTCTCTGCAAAGAGGTAAAACTCCCTCTAAAAGTATATGAAGATCCATCTGCATTCAAGCTATTTACATTGGATCTGGGACTGCTGGGAGCCATGGTCGGAACAGAAGCCAGTCAGGTCCTTGTCAAAAACGACATCTTCAGTGAATATAAAGGCGGCATGACAGAACAATTCATACTCGAAGAAATGAAGAGTCACGGCGAAGAGAATATCTTCTATCACAAGACGGATGACGGAACAAGACTTGAAATTGACTTTCTGATTCAGAGGAACGGAAAATTACTGCCAATTGAGGTGAAGGCTGAAGGTAATGTAAGAGCGAATTCCCTGAGCAATCTCTTGAAACAAAACCCGGAACTTCATGCAATAAGATACTCAATGAAACCCTACATTGAGCAGCCGCAGATGACTTGCTACCCTCTTTATGCTATTCAATAAACGTGTTATAGGTAGTCCGCTCCTTTGGGGATTGTTTCTAAAAAAGAATATGCAGTGTCTACCTGAAGAAGCGGGCGACCCAGGCGGGGTCGATGCGGGAGAAGCCGGGGGAGGGCTTGACGGAGGGGTTGCGGCGGATGATGCCGGCGCAGTCTTCGTAGACGTTGAAGCCGATGCGGAGACCGTGCATCTGGCCGTCTTTCGGGTATGAGAACTCGATGTCGTTGTCCGGGCCGTCAACATGGTAGAATTTGAACGGTGTGTCAAGCAAGTCCTTGGAACCGCCTTTCTCCATCATTTCCATCTTGGTGATGTACTTGCACATCTCAATCACACAGTCGTCCAGGCCGGCGTCGATGATGTTGACTTTTTCAATCAGCGAGCCTATGTCGCTAACCCGGCGGAGCGTGTAGCCTTCCAGCGTCTGCGAAATCTTCTCGAACTGTGCCTCAAGAGCCTTTTCCTGCGCTTCCGGAAGGATACCGTCGGGCATCAGCCAGATCATCAGACGCTCATCCGGATCATGATAGAGAGTCTGGGACTGCGCGAGGTTGGCCTTTCCGCAGTGCGGGCATTCCCACACGAACAGTGAGCCGTTCTTGACCTTTTCCTTAAGTTCGGGGTTCTCACCGACATTGATGCGGTTCCAGACTTCAATTCCGTGTTTTTCTCCGCAATCGGAACAAGTTGCCGTGACCTTCTCTGGCATATTCATTTAACTAAAAACTCATTAATAATTCTCCGGACCGCTGGTAAGATTGGCGGGAAGGATATTCCAGCCCCTTACTTGTCCAGCCATTTCCAGACCTTGTACATCAGCGCTCCCCAGGCAAGGAACAGGACGACATAGACCCAGAACGGCAGTTTGGCTGCGAAATGCGTGCCTTTTGTGTACTTGTCGAACTCCGGGATGTCGGCATAGTAATATGCCCCCGCTCCGAAATCGAGCGAGTCCTGGAGTCCGAGGCCGTTCGCCATTATGTAAAGGGCGGCCAGAACGGTCGCCCCTATGACGGTCAGGGTAAGAACCTTGACGATTCTTTTGCCTGTGATGTTCATTCAGGAAGCATTGATGTTAGTCAAGGGTCGGGATCGGGAAGAAATTGCCCGAGAGGAGCAGCCACACCGCGAAGAATGTCAGCACGATGTTGAAGGACTGGCCTATGATGTAGAGCCACAGCACCTTGCCGCCCTGCATCTGCTTGATGATCTCCTTGAAGTTGGTGTCCAGTCCGATGCTGGTGAACGCCAGCACGAAAGCCCAGTTCTTGTACTGGTCAAGCACCTTGTTGATCGCTCCGACCTGGTCGGCTCCGCAAAGCGGCTGGATGAGGAAGGAGGCTACCATCGAGGCGATGAAGAATCCGAGGATGAACTTCGGAAAGCGGTACCAGATCTCGCCGGCTCCGACTTTCGCACCTGTGTTGTCAACCTTTGTCGCGAAGAAGACCGCCACGAAGAAGGCGATGAATCCGATCAGGATGTTCTGGATGGACTTCACGAGCACCGCGGCCTGCTGGGCCTCAGGGCCGAGAGCCGTACCCGCCACCACGACCGCGCCGGTGGAATCCACGGTGCCTCCGATCAGGGATCCTCCCATGATCTGCGACATTCCGCAAGCCTTGATGACCACAGGCTCAAGTACCATCATGATGATTGTGAATATGATGGAGATGGACACCGTGATCGAGAGGTCGTTTTTCTTGGCGTTGGAGGCTGCGGCTGTGGCGATCGCCGCGCTGGTTCCGCAGACACTTGTCGCTGTGGCCATGGTGATGACCAGAGGCTTGTTGCCGATTTTAAGAACCTTGGTTCCGAACCACCACATGAACAGGATCACGATCGGGGTCACGATCCATGCTATTCCAAGGCCGTAGAGGCCGAATTTGGCGATGTTGGAGAACAGCACGGAGAATCCCATGATGACAAGGCCGGACTTGATGTAGAACTCCGTCTTGATGGCCGGCTTCAGCCAGTTCGGGACTCCGACCGTGTTGGAGATCAGAAGACCGACCAGAAGCGCCCAGAAGGCCCATTCGAGGTAGCGGTTGAGGGTATATTCAGCGCTGATGAGGCGCACCACAAGGGCGATGACGAAGAGTCCTATGATTGCGGGGACATATTTCCTGACGCTTCCGCCCTGAAGCTTGACACCAATCGTGAACAACGCTCCGAGCGTGATGAATGTCACCAGGAACTTGCGCCAGAAAACCCAGGCTCCAAGCTGCTCGCCAAGTGGGACAACCTTTGCCGCCGCTGCCTCCGAGAGATTCTCCCCGAGGGTCCAGGTGGCGAATTTAACCGCTGAAAAATCGAATGCCTTTGTCAGGACGGCGATGCAGGCGATGACGATCACGATGCCGCCGATCCAGATTGCCTGCCAGTCCTCCTTGCCCCAAAATGCGGGAACAGTCTTACCTTTCTCCATCTGTAGAAAAATTAGTATAATGTTTTACTATTTTGTAAAGATAAGACAACTGGCCGTTTCTGCCAAACTTTACCTACTTATTTTTTAAGGATTACTTATTTACTATTTGTATCTTTGTCGTCTGATTTGTCAATCGAATTTAGAATTAACAAGATATGTCATTGAAATGCGGAATAGTCGGACTTCCTAACGTCGGAAAGTCAACTTTGTTCAACTGCGTGAGCTCTGGCAAGGCCCAGAGCGCCAATTTTCCTTTCTGCACGATAGAGCCTAACCTCGGCTCGACAAACGTTCCGGACAAGAGGCTGGAGGTGCTGGCCGACATGTGCAAGCCTAAGAGCGTCGTGCCGGCCACGGTGGACATCGTGGACATCGCCGGACTCGTCAAAGGTGCGAGCAAGGGTGAAGGTCTTGGTAACCAGTTCCTTGCCAACATCCGAGAGACCGATGCCATCCTCCACGTCCTCAGATGCTTTGACGACGGCAACATCGTACATGTGGACGGCACCGTGGATCCGGTCCGGGACAAGGAGGTTGTTGACACCGAACTCCAGATCAAGGATCTTGAGACGGTGGAGTCGCGCCTTGCCAAGAGCCAGAAACAGGCCACGACAGGAGGAGACAAGGACGCCAAGAAGCTCGTGGCTCTGCTGCTCCGCTACAAGGAGGCCCTTGAGCAGGGAAAATCGTGCAGGACAGTGGAACTCCTCAACGAGGAGGAGGCCGCGATGGCCAAGGATCTGTTCCTGCTGACCAACAAGCCGGTGATGTACATCTGCAACGTGGACGATGCATCCGCCGTCAACGGCAACAAGTACGTGGACGCTGTCCGCGAAGCCGTCAGGGAGGAGAACGCCGAAATCCTCGTGATCTCGGCGAAGACCGAGTCCGAAATCGCCGAGATGGACTCCTACGAGGATCGTCAGATGTTCCTTGAGGAAATGGGACTCAAGGAGTCAGGTGTCGTGAGGCTGATCCAGGGCGCCTACCACCTGCTCGGACTTCAGACCTTCTTCACCGCCGGAGCAGACGAGTGCCGCGCCTGGACAATCCACAAGGGCGACAAAGCCCCGAAGGCCGCGGGTGTCATCCACACGGACTTCGAGAAAGGCTTCATCAGAGCCGAGGTAATCAAGTACGAGGACTACGTCGCCCTCGGCAGCGAAAGCGCCGTCAGATCCGCCGGCAAACTCGCCACCGAAGGCAAGGAATATGTCGTCCAGGACGGCGACATCATGCACTTCCTCTTCAACGTGTAGCGCCCTGAAGGGAGGCCCGGCGACCTGACGGAGCCGGACATGGTCTACTCGACCTGACCCATTATGGAGTTCCAGTCGGTGATGCCGAGGGTTGCCTTGTACTTGTCGAAAACGGAATCCTCCTCTGAGGTGCCGGCGGCCTTCCAGACGTACCAGACAGGCTTAGGGGTAAGATTTGAGACACTACCTTCAGCGAAAGTGCGAAGACCTATCCTGAGGCCTCCTTCGGCTTTGTTGTCCGCCCAGTTGTGCCACTGGATCGCGTCGATGCCGTCAAGTTTGGAGACCTTTTTCCAAGCCCAGGCACCTCCAGCAGCCTGAAGGGCGAGGTCGCTCTCGGAATAGGACGGCGAGTTCGTACCCTGCTCGGAAAGGAACAGGACGCGCTTCGTCTTGCCCTTGTAAAAATTCTCCTTCTGCCTTATCCAAGCGTCGATCACCTCCAGGTTCTTGAAAGTCACGTACTTGGAGTTCAATGAATAGGTCGCCTGCGTGTCATCGATCCAGAACGACGGCTTTGTCAGATTCTGGGGATAAGGATGATAGGCCACACCCCAGCGGAAATCGCCCTCGGCGGAAGAATATTCAACCGTCTTCTCCAGCATCTTCTTCGGAGCGAAGCTGCCGTCCGCCTTGGCCCAGCAATGGGTGTAGGAGCCAAGCACCGATGCGTTCTGGTCGTACTGACGGGCAATGTTGTAGCAGATTCTCATCGACTTGATGTAGCGGTCCAGATAGCGCAGCATCGGCTGATCACCCATGTTTGTCCACTCGTTGGCGAAATCCACCTCGTTGTGCATGATCCAATGCGAGATCCTGTTGCCCGGTGTGCAGTGAGTCGAGGCCATGTGCTCAAGGGCGGCGGCGTAGAGATTGAACGCCTTTGCAGTCGTCAGGTTCGGCATGGTGTAGTTGCCCCCCTTATTCTCAGGATCCTTGAATATGGAGTTCGTCTGGCAGAGGATGATGGCGGACACCACGAGATCCATTTCTCCGGCCCGGCGGGTAACGCGGTCAACATAGTCCTTGAAGGCACCCAAAGAATAGTTCTGGCCGCCATAGGAGTAACCGGAGCCTTCTCCCTTGATGTAGTCATTGAGGACAACATTCATCGTGATGCTGCCCACGTTCATCTCCTTGCAGTCACTGAAATAAAGGTCTATGTCTCCAGCCCCGAAACCTTTCTTGTTCCTTAGCGGAAGAGCCGCGGGACTGGCTTTCGGAGCCACCTCGTCGGCATAGCGGGCGTGGGAGTCAAGAACCTGCTTGTCCCCGTCCACCTTTACTACGGCCCATTTGGAGAACACCCGGTCGTACCTGATGCCCTCCCTTGCCGGAACGATTCTCTTCATGGTCACAGTGAAGGACTTGCCGGAAATGCTTTCCGTGTAAGGAAAAATCTCCATCTCGGTCACGTCCTGCCAAGGGGTGATCTCGGCGAGAACGTAGTTTCCGGAGCCGGAGCAACTACCTTTCACGATGACCTGGTCGGAGGTCACCTCGACATAGGAAACATTTGAGGGATAGTCCTTTGAAAGATATTCCCCAAGATTGGCGGCCATAACCGCCTTCGGATCCTTCGGTCTCACGATGACATTAGGCTCCGGCTTGTCATCACCGCACGAGCAGAGGATGACAAGTGACATCGCGGCACAGAAAAGCCGGGACAAAGAAGTTGTTTTCATGTTCAAAATCAGTTAGACTGTGTTGTGTATACATAGTTGAACCTGCCTCCGGGAGCGGTGTCGCCATTGACGTAGAAGTCCATGATGTTACCCTCTTCCTGCATGTTGTCGTTCCACTTGAACTCAAAGTCAAGTGATCCGGAAGACAATCCCAGGGCCTTGCGAGGAATCTTTATTACAAGTTTGTTGCCGAAAGTCCTGAACTCGCACTCGGACGACTTCTCCCACATCCATATTCCTTGAATATTCCTCTCCATGACAGCCTTGCGCCCCTTTGGACTGACGCGGTTGATGATGAAATCATAGCCGTTCCAGCCGGTGGACTTGTCCCTGTCAACGTCGATGAGCAGCTGCATCCAGTGCGGGTCGGACTGCGGAGAAAGCTCCCCGGCGGTCTCGACATAGAACCAGATGTTCTCCTGGTCGCGGGCGACCTTGGCTCCCACGATGTCATTGCGTCCGGAATTGTTGGTGTAGTACATGTCATAGCGTCCGCGCGCGTCACGGTGCATGGTGTTGCCTTTGTAGCTTTGATAGTAAGGCAGCACATCATCCCAGTCCCTGACATTTCTGAGGCTGATCGTCTTCTCTTCGCTTGCCGACGCGGCAGGAGTCATTCCCTTGAATTTCCTTACCCTGTCGACCAGCTGGAGATAGTAGACATCCCCCTTGTCTCCCCAGCCTTTGTTCGGCTCGATGTCACGGCTGTGATCCCAGTCAAACTGATCCACGAACGAGAACGGATCCCCTTGCCAGCCATGCTGCGGAAGCCATATTCCGGCAGTGTACTCGTTCCATCCGGTCACAAACACCAGTTCCGGATCAAGCTCGTAGGCACGGTCCCACTGCTCGGAGAAGTTCCAGCCATAGAGATAGCCGTCGGGACGAGGGTCGAATCCGTTCCTTACAGAGAAACTGCGTCCCTGGGAATCCTTGACGTTGAATGCCCCGCAATGACCCTTGCGGTCAGGACTCGTGTTCTGGGAGACTCCCACCGTCACCTGCTCGTAGGAAACCTTGCCGTCAGCCCCTTTGGAGGCCACATAGCCATGCTGAGGATAGTTCTCCAACCACCCCCACTGGTCATTTCTGGTAGGGCCGTCAACGTAGTCCGGCTGACCTGGACGGAAGGTGAAGAACCCGGCGATCTCCCTGTCAAGCGGCGAATCATCAAGCGCCTCTGGATAAGCCATGATGCAAGGCTTGCCTTTCCATACAAACCACAGGTTAGAGTATCTGCCCGGCTTGTAAAGATCATTGTAGAGTTCGTGAAGGGAAGTGCGAGTCCAGGAGAACGGGCCGAAATTAAGCATGAAAGCGATCTTCGGGACATTCACGCCGTCCCTCTGAGCCTCGTCCCACGTCTGGAGAAGAGCCTCGTAGGATTCCTTCCAGGTCAGCGAGCCATTGGTGCAATCGAAGAACACAGCGTCCACGCCGGCGTCTGCCAGAAGCTCCGCCTGTTTGCGGAGAACCCACTTGTCCGTGGTCTTGTAGTAGCCGAACAGCGGTTCCTCCCAGAAAAAGAATCCTGGTTTCTTGCTTCCCCAGGCTGGATGATTGTAATCCTTCATGGCCTCGGGATACCTGCGGACGATCTCGGTGATGTTCTTCACCCGGTAGGTGGTGTCATCGTTGCCCTGATGCCAGGTCCAGAAAAACATCGCGACAAACTTTCCGTCTCGCTTCGACGGAGCGTCATTGTAGGATCTGACCTTTCGGCCAAGAGCGTCGGTAGCGGCCCATGAGTCACTGCTCACCCCTTGGGAGAACAACGGCGACATCGCCAGGGACAAAAGTGCAAAAGCAAGAAAAACTCTTTTCACAATCAAATAAGCGGTTTTAAATGAATATTCTGAATTATTCCACCACAATGTGGTAGGATCCTGACGGGAAGACCTGGAAGTCCTCGCCGTTCAGTGACTTTATGCCAAAGGACACGGCCTCGCCGTCCACGGTTGCCTTTTTCCCTTCAGGAATATGCACGAGGCCGTCGGCGCCGGCAGGAATGACAATGTCCCAGACAAGTTTTCCGGCCTCCTTCCTCCAGGATGTGGATGTGACTCCGTAGCGGGTGTCCACGGTAGCCTTCGCCCACTCAAGGTCGGCGGTGTGCCGAGGATAGAACATGACGGTCTTGAAACCAGGATTTTCCTCAACGGGCCTTAGTCCGGCGACATCCTCAAGAATCCAGGACTCGTAACCACCCTGCATAGGATGGTTGTGAGATCCGTGGGACTTCGCATAGATGTCACCTTGGACAGGCAGGATCTCCCACAGTGTGGTCACCTTGAGGGAGTCCACCATCACGCCGAATGAGTTCTCGCCCTTCTTTGTGAAGAGGCCGAAAGCCTGGGCAGAGGCTCCGTTCCTTGAGAGTTCGCTTCCTATCCTTGACAGGCCGAAGACCCCTACATCCAAGAACTTATGGCCGGTGTTGATGTCGTACATAATGGCCTGGGTGGCCTCCTGACGACGATCCTCAGGGAAAAGTCCGAGCTCAAGCGCCATAGCGTCGGCCGTCTGGCCGCCGAAAGAACATTTGAGAGGGTTGAAGAACTTGGAGACGATGGCCTTGCGGACATATTCCTCCTGCTTTTCGAACCATTCCAAGTCTTCCTCCTTGCCGAGCAGCCTTGCCGTCTTGACCATGATCCCGAGATCAAGAAGATGGAAGGCCGAAGAAGAGAACTCGACCACCGTGCCGTTGTGCTCGTGGCTGCTGAATGTCGGACACCAGTCGCCCAGACCCTCATAGACTATTCCGTCAACAGCCGTGGACGCTATGTGGCGTACCCAGTGGCTCATCATGTCGTAATAGTCCCGGAGAATCCGCTTGTTGCCGTAGTACACATAAAGATGCCAAGGAAGCTGCACCACCGCCGTTCCCCAATCAGGGGAAGCGACGCCGCAAAGACGCTTTCCGGGGGCGATCATGAAAGGCAGGCCGGCTTCCTTGTCGGCGAAGTAGAACTGATTGTTGTAGTACTTGTGGAACAGGGTGTTGGTGAGGCTGACATCGGATGTCGTCCGGATGTCATCAAGGTACTTGACCCAGAAGTTGTTCATCTGGAAGAGCATGTCGGCAGCGCGGTCGTAGGCATGGGTGTCTCCGAGCCAGCCGCACTTCTCCCGCTGGTTGCAATCGACAGGAAGCCCGACGAAAGCATTGATGAAGGTACGCTCGGCGATGTCATGCAGATAGTTGATCTGATGGTCAGAACACTCGAAAGATCCGATCGTGGCCAGATCCGTGTGCACCGGAGCACGGGTGATCCAGTCCAAGGCCGGCTCCTCGTCCGAGCCTTCCACGGTCAGTTCCACATACCTCATTCCATGGTAGGTGAAGACAGGCATCCAGGTCTCCTTTCCCCTGCCGGCGAAAGTGTAGGAATCCTTCTGGAGTCCGACATGTTCGACACCGGTTGAAGCCACGTCAATCTCGCGGGTCCTCGGGTCGATCTCCTCGGAGCCTATGGTCTGGAGCCTCACTCCGCGAGGAAGAGACGCGCTGAACACTACTTCCGACGTAAGGTTGGTTCCGAAATCATAGATCCAGACATTTCCTTCCTTTGAAGACCGCCACATGGCGGAGGCCTTCTGAGGAGCGAAAGCCCTCATCGGAGGTATCTCCTGCGCGGCCATCCTCACGGGAATGACACCTCCTGCCTTCACGGCATCGTTCCAGGAACTGTCATCGAAAGAAGCCTCGCACCAGCCGTCAATCTCGCGGGTGGCGTCATATTCATCACCCTGATAGACATTGGAGCTGACAAGCGGCCCGTCCGCCCATTTCCAGGATGTGTCCGTGCCGATGGTCTCGACCTTGCCGGAAGCATATTCAACGCGCATCTGACAGCGGAGGATAGGTCTGCCGTAGGTCATTCCCCCTCCCCAGACCTTGTCCTGGTTGTACCATCCCGCGCCCAGCATGACACCGATGCAGTTCTTGCCGCCCACGAGAAGAGAGGTCACGTCAAACGCGCTGTAAAGGGCTTTCTTGTCGTAGTCGGTCTGCGCCGGATCGAGAATCCTGTCAGGCTCGACCGCCCTGCCGTTGAGGTAGAGCTGCGAACAGCCCAGGCCGCAGAGATAGACAACCGCCATGCGGACCTTACCCTTGCCGATCAAGCAGGTTTTGCGGAAATATGGGAACGGCCCGTCCTCAGTCTTCCCTGTCGCGATCCAGTCAGCCTCCCAGGAGTTGTCTATCGACTTTGTGAAGCTGGCCGCCTTTGTCCACGGAGAGACCTTGCCGGAGCCGTCCCAAATTCTTACCTTCCAGAAGTACCGCTTCCCTTCCTCAAGGGTCACTGTCGGAGGGATGGTAATGTCAAGCTGGTCATCGGAGACGACCTTCCCGGACTTCCACACGTCACCGCCGCAATTCGGGGTCGAACCGACCCAGAGCTCATAGGCAGTCTGACGGGCCGCCCTCACATCCGAACAGAGCTTCCAGCTGAAGCTGACATCGCTCACGGCGACAGGATCCACCATGTCGTTACAGCTCAGCGAAACAGGGAAGACAGTAGGCTTGGCCTGGGCGCAAAGACCCGCAAGCAGCAGCAAAGAGGCAAGAACTTTTTTCATGAATATTACTTATTCCAGATGAATCGGTAGTTGAAACGACGGTTCGGTGCGGTGTCGCCTTTCAGACAAAGGGAGATAGGATCCACCAGCTCTCCGGTGTTGTCGGCCCATTTGAAGTCAAAGGTCTTCGTTTTTCCGGAGACACCAAGCAGGGCCTTCGGTACCGCAAGCTCCAACTTGTTGCCGCTGACAGCGAAGTTATACTCCCCTGCCTTGATCCATTTTCCGTCTGCATATTTGAGGACATTACCCTTACCGGATGACGTTATGTCCTTGTTGATCAAGATGTCGTAGCCATACCATCCGGTGGAGGTATCCCCGTCGGAATCAATCAGCAGCAACATCCAGTCAGGATCGGTGCAAGGTGTAAGCGCGTCGGCGGTCTCGACGTAGAAGAATATTTCATTCTTCCCGACGGCCACCTTGGAGGCCACAATGTCGTTTCTTCCCGAAGAGTCCTTGTAGTGAAGCCCGGCGTAGCCTTTCGCGTCACGATGGAACACGTCGCCTCGGGTGTCGCGGTACACGACATCGATCCTGTCCCAATCAGCGAACGACCCGTCAACCGACATTTTATGAATATGCCTGTTCACCGGAATCGGGCGCGCTCCCTTGTAGCGGCGGATGTTCTGCGCCATCTGCATGTAGTAGTTGTCGGTGTAGCCACCTTTCATCGGCTGTATGGTCCTGTTGAACTCGGCGTTGTACTGGTCCACGAACATGAACGGATTCTTGCGGCCAAGCCACATCACGTCTCCGTTGTACTTCCCGGCGGTCCACTCATTCCAGTCATTCAGGTAAAGGAACTGCGGATTCGCGGCCAGAGCGTCATCCCAGCGCTCCTGGAAGTATATTCCATAGCCTTCCGGATCGGAAACCTTGCGGCCGAGCCACGGAACGTAGGCAGAATCCGGGAGATCATATTCATTGAGCTTCGGCTCGCCGTCGCGCTTCGACCAGGATTTCCCTACTCCCATCGGGACATCTGTCATGGTGACAGGATGCTGGGCAGGGGTGACGGCTACTTCCTCGATCTTACCGTCATGCTTGGAAGCCAGCTGCTCCGGAGTCATCGACTTGATCCGTGAGTCGGCCATGCTGTAGCCGAAACTCCAGTTGTCCTCTGTGCCGATGAAACGCTTGCCGGCCCACTCGTAGTAGCCCCACCACATGTTCCTCAGCGTGAAGAAGTTCTTGACCTCATCGGAATAGTCATGCTTGCCGTCCTTGTAGGCGGAGTGGCCTCCGTTGGCGTCATGGACAGGATCCGCATTGTAGAGAAGGAGCGGCTTCCCGTCCCAGTAGAACCACAAGTCAGGGTACTTGTTCTCCTTGTAGATCCGCTCGTAAAGTTGCTGGACGACCGTGATGACCTCTCCGTTGAACGCCCAGAAACAGAACTGAGGGGTGTTGTTGCCCTCCTCCCGCATCTTCTCCATCGTGGAGAAAAGCACCTCCCACTCGTCCCAGTAACGCACGGCGTTCGTGACATCCAGCACAAGCACGTCCACTCCAGCATCGGAGAGCATCGACATATCCTTCCGGATAACCCATTCGTCCTGACTCAGGAAGTAGCCCATCTCGGGCTCTCCCCAGTGATAGGAGCCGTACTTCCAATTCGGATTGTCGGCCTGGAGACGGGCGTTCGGATCGGCGTTAAGAACCTTCGTGACATCAGCCCCGTAAGGTCCCGGTAACGTGGCAAGGTTCTGTGTGTGCCACGTTATGTAGAATATTCCCACAACACGGCGCTGGTCGGTCTTGACCGGCCCGACAGCATCATAGCCCGGCATGGTCCTTCCCAGCGCGTCGATGGCAACCCAAGTGTCCTGATAAAGGTCAACGGCTGGTCTTTTGACAGTTATGTCCTGCGCTGAAAGCGCGCAGGACATAACCACAAAAGCAAGTATGGGTAAAAGAATGTTTTTTTTCATTTACACTTTGCAAGTTAGAAGATTGATTGGATTATTCACCATCCACGGCGGCACGCCAGTGCATAAGTCTGATAACGACTGTCTCTCCGGCTCCATCACCGATGTCGAAACGGACAACCGCACCAGGAGCACCAGCCCACCAGCCCTTGTTCCAAGCTTCTACCATGTTCATCTTGAATGTCTTCCACTCCTCTGTTTTCTTGAGATTAAAGAATGTCTCCACTCCTCCGGCAGGGCCACCGACTCCCCATCCGCCCTTGCACCAGAAGAACTCGCAGGCCAGATCGGCGGTAGACTTGTACTGGAAGACAAGCACCGTACCCGGAACCTGCTTCTTGATAGGCTGCATCGCTACCCAAGAGTCTCCACCTGTTGTCTCGTAAGTGAACTCTGAAGGATTATCAGGATTGCTTGCGGTGATATTAAGATTGTTGATGTTCCCCTTGTTAGGAGCCATGTACTCAATCTCTGGATAATAGGTGTCATCATCATCCGGATCCGGCTGGAGCTCAAGCTCGGACTCCTTGGCGTAATGGGTGGCCGCGTCGGCATAGTAGGCGCAGAACTCGGTGATGCTCACGCGCGGAACGCCTGGGAAGGCGATAAGAATATATCTGGTATCTATCGGTTTCTCCAATTTGTAAGCATGGTTATAGATGTGCTCAGGATTATATTCAAAAGTGCCAAGATTTTTAGCTTGTGACAAGTCTGCCACAGGCTCTTTTGAGTGGAAAACCATAAGAGCCGTAGGCTGGCTTTCACGATCCTTTGAATTACCTACCAGCTCAAACCAGTTGATCCGATGAACCCCACCAAGGTCAATGGCAACCCACACAATGTCATTATTCGATCCTGACCAAGCGGTTGAGACATTGTTATCCAAAAGATTTGCGGGAACATTGTTACCTTCCACCCCAGAGGCTACGATCGCCGTCATTCTGGACTGAGGGATCTCTCCCCTTTCCGGGGTCACCTCGACAACCTTTGGCTCCGAAGTGTTCTTGCCGCTCTCGTCAGTGGCCGTGATCGTCACATTTGTCTTGTCCACAAACGGGAAGATCTCCACGCGGCCGTCCTCACTGCCCTTACGGGTCTCCGTAATGGTCTCACCCGCAAGGTTCTTGTAGGTGATGGTGACGGTCACCGGAACGTCATAGTCATTCTTCCAGCTGACCACGCCACCTTCTACGGTAGGTTTGGTCTCCACCGTACCGGTGATGTACTTGAAGGCCTTTGAGGCGTCCTCCGGAGTGCAGGAAACGGTCACAGCGTCGCCATAGCGCTCGTCAGAGGTGTAAGGAGTGACAGTGAACTCGTAGGTGTTGGTGTCGGCGAAACCACCGATCCTCACGGCTGTGTGACCCTCTCCCTTGTCGGGATCCACGCTATAGACACTTACCTTCTGCTTCACTTCCTCTCCGGAAGCGTTGTTGTAAGTCACTGTCGCATAATAATAGTCGCTTGCGGCAGGATTGTCCCATTTGAGGACAACCGCACCGATTCTCGGCTCCGCCGTCAGGTTTGACAGAACGATGTCGCCATCTCTCGTCATCCCATCGTCATCCTTGCAGGAAAAGAATATAGCGGAGCAGGCTATCAATATCAAGTAGATGATTTTTTTCATATTCATCAATTTTTTTCAATTCAAAAATACAAACCTACTACCAACCAGGATTCTGCCAATCGTTTCCGGTCAGTTCGAGAATCTTGGACGCCTCGGAGAGTTCGAGCGGATAGAGAAGGTACTTGTCAGAGCATGTCATACGCTTGTCGAAGGAGAAGCGCTCGTAGGTGATGTTCTTGCCGGTTCCGGAAACCTTCACTCCAGACACTACCGCTGTGGAAGAGAGAGCCTTCCAACGGCGCAGGCTGAAATAACGGTCAGGCTCAAGGGCGAACTCGACCCTACGGTCGTTGCGGTACCTCTTCTCGAAGTCAGACACTGACAGACCGCTCGGGATTCCTGGCATGTTGACTCTCGCGCGTACTTTGTTGACGGCGTCGCGGGCGGACAGGTTCAGTCCGGACACGCTTACAACCTTGTCCGGTCCGACTGCCTGATAGGCAACCTCGGCGAAGTTGTAGTAAAGCTCGGCGAGACGCACTCCGCGCATGTAACCGTCAGAGTTTGAGTTTCTGTTGGATGCGTCATGGGCGAATTTGCGCATGTAGTAGCCGGTGTGGGTGTACCTGATGCTTGTCGCATTCAGTCCGCAGTTGGTTCCGGCGACAGTGGAGACTACATCCTTTCCTCTGCTGCTGCCATTGTAGAACACGGTAGCGTAGAAACGAGGATCCCTGTTCTCGTAAGGCTTGGACTCATCATAGCCAGACTCGGTGTTGATGATCGGCTTAAGGTGCTGCTCGTCGCTGTAGCCCGTGATGGCAGGCTTTCCGTTGGCCATCTCGTAGGCATCCACGAGCTCCTGCGTAGGGCAGGTGCCGGCGGTGGAGCTACCGCTGACTATCGGAAGACCGCAATCTTTCCAGACACTCGTGCGCACGCCTCCGAAGATTGTCTCCTTGTCCTTGGCCCTGTAATCTTCAGGGTTGTAGAGAAAGTAGGAAGCATAGGCATTGTAGCCGTCGCTGGCTGTTGTCCAGAGGCTGTAGTCATTGGCAAGAACCTTGGCGAGAGCGTCGGCGGCGATGTCAAGAGCCTGGTCAGCGGTGTAGCCGCCATCACTAAAGAGAGGGCTGATGACGTAGGTCGCGGTCTCGCATCTGATGGCCTGGGCAAGAGCCTTGGTCGCCATTCCCCACTGCTGGGTACGATAGACATAGGAATATGCATCCGAATCCTCCGTGGCGATCGCCGCGTCGCAGTCAGCGAAGATCTGAGCCGCAATCTCGGACACAGACGACTTCTTGTCGGCGGTATAGTCATGGCTGGTGCCAAGATCGGAAGTGATCAGAGGAAGCTGACCGAACCTCTTCATGAGCTGAAGATAGTACCAAGCCCTGAGTGTAAGAGCCTGAGCCTTCCAGCCGGCCCTCTCCTCGTTTGTCATGTCAGCCGTGGCGCCGTCGATGTTGGCGATGAAGACATTGCATTTGCGCACACCCTGGAAGAACTGCCCCCAAGGATTGCCGTCAAGGTTGTTGGCGGCGAAGTTGCTTGAAGTGACATCGGAATTGTACCAGATGTCGAAGTAGTGGCCGGCAGTGATGCTCTCGCTGTTCTGCGCGTCGTCGGTGTACGCTCCGGCATGGACATACGGCGCCTTCAAGTAGTTGTAGCAAGCGTTGAGGTAGCCTTTGGTCCTGTTGCGATCCTGGAAAACCTCGGACATGTCAATGGTTCCGTTAGAGCGGAGATCCAAGCTGTCCTGGCAAGAGGACAAGGCCGCTGCGGCCACCATTGCAAGAATAATTATGCGGAATTTTTTCATAACATTCAGATTTAACATATGAACCATTTCCATTAGAATGTAAGGTTGATTCCAAGTCTGTACATCCTATAGACAGGGAAGTTGAGCACACTGCCCTCGACTGGAGTGTCGTTTGTCTTCATACCATCGATGGTGAAGAGATTCTGACCGCTCAGATAGACCTTGAAGGCACTTGCGTTAAGGAAATCGCAGACCTTCTTAGGCATCTTGTAGGAGATCTCGGCTGTCTTCAGGCGAAGGAATGACGCATCCTTCAGGAGGAAGTCGTTCGTTCTGTTACTGGTCGTCGAGGTTGTGGAAAGAGCCGGGAAGCTGATTTCCTCGTCGTTGAGCCACTTCTCGGCAGTCCATGCAGACTTGTGGCTTTCAGTGAATATTCCGTCGTTGGTAGACTGATAGGAGATCAGCTCGCCATAGTTCTTGTCGTAGTCACCGATTCCCTGGAACAGGAGGCTGACCTCGAAGTTCTTGACGTTGAAACCCACATTGAAGGCAAAGTTGTACTTAGGAAGAGATCCATTGCCGATCGGTGCGAGATCCTTCTCGTCGATGACACCGTCATTGTTCAGATCCTTGTACTTGATGTCACCCAGACGAGGTGTGCCGAACGAGTACTTAGGACCAGCCTCGATCTCATCCTGGAAATTATACAGACCGCTGCCGTTGCTGTAGTCCGTAAGGTAGCCCCAAGACTGTCCGACAGGATAGCCCTCCTTGCGGTAGCGGTAGGCGTAGGACTCGTTGTAAGCGGTCTCTCCGACGTAGATGACCTTGTTCTTGCTATAGTCAAGATGACCGGCCACGAACAGGGCGAAGTCAGAGTTGAAACGCTTCTTGTAGCTTACGGAGAGTTCCCATCCCTTGTTCTCGTACTCACCCATGTTGGTGATAGGATAGGCTCCAAGAGGAATACCCTGGTAGAGAGGAACCTTGGCGGTTGAGCTGATCACACCGTTGGTCATCTTCTCCTTGAACACATCGAAGGAAACCTGGAGCTGGTTGGCGACACCGAGATCAATACCGATGTTGGCCTTGTGGATCTTCTCTGGCTCAAGGTTAGGGTTGCCATAGACAGACTCGTTGGTGTAGTAGCCAAGATAAGGGATAAGGCCACCCGTGGTGCTGGTCACCTGATCCTTGTAGGCGTACCTGTCAAATCCTGTGGCGTCGTTACCGGTGATGGCGTAGGATCCGCGGATCTTCAGCAAAGACAACCACGGCATGCTCTCCCTGATGAAGTTCTCGTTGGAGGCTATCCATGCGGCGGAGACACCAGGTGTCCACACAAAGCGTGTCTTTCTCGGGAAATAGTCCGATCCGGAATAGCCGGTGGAAAGCTTGACAGCGTATCTCTTGTCGAAATCGTAAGCCAGCTCGGCTCCGGTGTAGACACGTCTGAAATCGTAGGTGGCGCCACCGGTGAAATTGTCAAATTCCTGATAGGTGGCGTAGGCGTTGGCATTCAGATGATGCTTGCCGAAATCCCTCTGCCATCCGGCCTCTCCCTTGTAAGAGAGGTATCCGTACAATGCCTCCCCTTTGGAATACTTAAGGTTATCATTGATTGTCGTACCGAACTTGGTGAATTCGAGGTTGTTCCAATCATCGTTTCTGATGAATCTCGCATAGTTCTGGGTAGTGGCCATGTTGGCGGTGATGTAGGACAGATAGCCCACGCTGCCACCAAGCCAAAGACCAGGAGTCAGGAATGAAAGATCCAGCTTGATACCGGCCTGACCGTAGATGTTGGTGTTGGTCTCGTTGCTGTAGCCGCTACGGTTCAACATTCCGTAAGGAGAGGCGTTGATGTTGGTTGAAGTCGTGACTTCACCGCCCTGCTCCACAACATTTCCTTCCTCGTCATAGATTGTAGGAGTAACCGGTCCATAGATGTAGGAAGGCATCCTGGTGATCAGGTTGTAGATGTTTCCGTTGTTGTTGACCGCACCGCCCGGAGTGTGGGACTTCACGATAGATCCGGCAAGGTTGGCCCAAAGGCTGAGGTACTTGCTGACCTTGACATCCACATTCGAGCGGAAATTCACCCTAAGCTTCTCGTTATCAGACTTGTAGTCCTTCTGATCAGTGTTCCAGAAACTGCCCTGACGCAGGACGTTGAAGTTGGAATAGAACCTCACGTTCTCGTTACCACCGGTAGCGTCCAGCGAGATTCTCTGCTGATTTGAGAAATCGCGGACAAGCATGCCGTACCAGTCTGTGTTAGGGTAGAGTTCGTCTCCTCCGTTCTTGAAGCCCTCAAGAGCCTCCTGCGGGAAATAGTGAAACTCGCCGAGTCCGTCATTCGCGGCGGCCTGGTTTCTCAGGCTGGCAAATGTGTAGGAGTCAAAACTGCGAATCTTGGATGTAGGTGTCTGGACTGTCTCGGAAATGTTGACCCCGACCTTGAGTTTGCCGGGAGTACCGCGCTTGGTGTTGATGACAATCAGACCGTCGGAACCTTTCACACCATAGATGGCCTGTGATGCTCCGTCTTTGAGGATGGACACTGACTCAACCTCCTCAGGAGAGATTCGGTAGAGGATGTCATGGGCGAAAGAGTCATAGAGGATACCGTCGATGACCACACCGGCGACTCCGCCGTGGAAAGTGGAGAATCCACGAACATACATGTCCAGTGACTCATAGCCAGGCTCGAACGATGTCTCCATCGTGGTGAGTCCTGAGAACATTCCCGAGAATGATCCCTGAAGACGGGACATCAAGGATTTTCCGAGCTGCTCTCCGGATGCGGTTGAGACCGCGTCTGTCAGAAGTTCCCTGCTCTGCTTGCTCAGTCCGATGTTGACGGTCTCGGCAAGATTGTGGGCGTCATCCTCAAGGACGACATCCGCCTGTGAGGATGCCTTGACAGATGTCGGCTTGTAACCAAGGAGGGAGAACTCCAAATCCTCGGACTTGCCCACCTTGGCGGTGTACTGGCCATTCTTGTCAGTAATGTACAAGTCCTTATGATTAGCCGAGACAATCACGCCAGGCAACGGGTTGCCGTAAACATCCTTTACGGTACCGGCGACAGTGATGTCCTGCGCCTTGACCTGGATGGATGTTCCAAGCAGGATAAGCGCCGCTGCTGTGAATATATTCTTATTCAACATATTTAATGCTCTAATTAAGTGTTCTGTAAGATTTAACCATTACCAGCCCGGATTCTGCCAGTCTTCACCGGTGATGGCTCTCATGTTGTTGACCTCGGAAAGAGGAACCGGCATCTTAAGCCACTTGTTGGTGTAGCACTGACGCTCCTTGATTGTTGTACGTTCGTACTTGTAGGAACCGTCATTCATGTGGGTGATGTGAGCCGCGGTGACCCAACGGTCAGTGGCCGCGAGATCCTCGTCCGGCTTATGCCATCTGCGGACATCGAAGTAACGGTTTCCTTCAAGAGCCAGCTCCACCCTACGCTCGTTGTGGATCCTCTGGCGAAGCGCGTCTCCTGTAAGTCCGGCAGGAAGACCAGGCATCCCGACACGGGCGCGTACCTTGTTCACGTAAGTGATGGCCTCAGCTGAATGGTTGGCCTCCATGGCCGCCTCGGCGAAATTGAGGTAGATCTCCGCAAGACGGTAATCCTTGTGACGGGCACCTTGGATTCTCATCTCCACACCGCTGTTAGGGTGCAGGAACTTCCTCTGGAAATAGCCGGTTCTGGTGACGGTACGTCCGGTGAGAGCCCTACCCATAAGAGGCTCGGGTTTGTTGATGATGTTACCATTCTCATCCTCGTAGGCATCCCAAGTTGTGATGGTTCTTGTCATGCTTCCTTTTCCCTGACCCAAATTCTCAAAAGAGGTTTTCCCAGCCTCAGTCGACCAGTTGCAGTACCTCTTGGCACCATTGTAATAGACAGTGGCATAGAACCTTGGATCCCTGTTTGCATAAGGATCATTATGGTTATACATCTTGTTGGAACTGTTATAGTTCGGCTTGAGGTGCTGCTCGTCAAGATAAGGCTTGCTCAGATCAAGGACGGTCTCGCCATTGGCGGTCTCAAACGCGTCTACAAGCTCCTGAGAAGGACAGGTTCCTGCCTTGTAACCAAGGATGGCACCTGGAGCGTCAACGTTGGCAAGATCCCAGTTACCGCCATCTCTCAACTGATAGATTGTCTCCTTGTCGGCAGGGTCTGCGGCATAGGCGCCGGAATTACAGAAATATTCATTGAACAACTGGGCATAGGTGTTAGGAAGGTAAGCTCTCTCGGCTCCCCAGACAGACTGCTGGTTGACCTTGTTGTAAAGAGCGTAGCCGTTGCTCTCAAGAGCCTGGACAGCAGCCTTGTTCACAGTGTAGGCCTCTTCCCAATAGTTGTTGCCGTCGTTGTACAAAGGACTGGCGGCGAACACTGTCATCCTTGACTTGATCGCCCATGCGACAGCCTTTGTCATACGCAATGCCTCTCCATCAGTGGTGATTCGCCAAGGAAGCTCATCACAGGCAAGGGCGGCGTCACAATCCTCGATGATGAACTGAACCACATCGTGGAACGAGCCACGCTCAACCTTGGAGAAGTCCGCGTCAAGAGTGTAAGGCTCCTTGATGATAGGAAGGGAGCAACCGAACCACATCAGAAGTTCCGAGTAGTAGTAAGCCCTCAGAAGATGAGCCTCAGCTGTCCATCTGGAGCGGTCGCTTTCCTTGGTCACGTTTGCTGTAGGGATGTTCTGAAGGAACACGGAACAGTTACGTATCCTCTGGAAATAACGTGACCATGAGGCGCTCTGGCTTCCGCCATCACCACCATTAAAACTTGCCGGATGGTCAGCGGCCGTGGCGTTCCCGTCATAGTATTTTCTGGACCCAGCCCAATCCACATCAAGATCGTCGGCATCCCATGCGTCGTCACACCAATTCACTGGCCCTCTGCTCCAGAAAAACCACACGCATCCTTTAACGTTGATGCTGGAGTAGCAGGAGTTGAGATAGTACATCGTCTTGTCATTATCCTTGAAAACCTCCTCAAGCGAGATCTTTCCGGAAGGAGCCTGATCCAATGCGTCTGAGCAGGAGGACAAGGCCAGAGACAAAACACAAGCTGCAATAATATAGAATTTATTTTTCATATTCATCGTCAGTTTAGAAGTTAATATTAAGTCCAAGACTGACATTCTTGGTGATAGGATAACCATAAGAGTTATTCTGCTCAGGATCAAGATGGGTCACACGAAGATTATCCCATACGAACAAGTTCTGGCCGCTGACATAGACGCGGACACTGTTGACTCCCGCGCGTGAAAGGAAGCGGGAAGGAAGGGTGTAGCCTAACTCAATGTTTTTCAATCTCAGGAAAGAACGGTTCTGGATGAAGAAGTCATTGGACGCATGGCTGACAGTCTGTCCGGTGGAGATTGCCGGATAGGAAATCTTGTCACCATTGTTGTAACGCTCCTCGGTCCAGCCGTGCCTTGTCCATTCAAAGTAAGTACCGCTCTTGGTGTACTCAATGACACCCTGGCCGCTATAGTACTTGGAATATCTTCCCAAACCGGAGAAGAGCACATTGAAGTCGATACCCTTGAAGTTGAATCCCAAAGTGACACCGTAGTTGATGCCAGGAATGCTTGTCGAGTAACCGATAGGTGACAAGTCCTTGTCATCGATAACGCCGTCGCCGTTGACATCCTTATAGACAAAATCACCGACTCTCGGGCTACCGAAACCATAATCGCAGTAATTATCAATTTCCTCCTGAGATGTGAAATAACCCTTTCCAGGGGAGTTCCAGTCAATCAGGTAACCCCAAGCCTGTCCGAGACGGAAGCCTTCGGTGCGATACTGATAGGCATATTCCTCTGAGCGCATAGGCTCGTCAAACTCAACAACCTCGTTGTCATTGAATCCGAAGTTACCCTTGACGGACAGGGAGAAGTCCTTGTTGAACGAGTGGCTGTAGCTTGCCTCGACCTCAAAGCCGTGGTTCTTGACAACACCCATGTTCACCTTAGGAATGTAGCTTGAGCTTACACCCTGGAATGAAGGGATGGTCTGACGGGAGATGAGGATCTGGTCACGATTCTCCGTGAAGTAGTCGAAATTGATTCTGAAATCCTTGAAGAGACCGATCTCGAAACCGAGATTCATCTTCTTGGAAAGCTCCCAAGTTATGCTCTTGTTTCCAAGGAGACCTTCGCTGATCGTATGTCCGCCAAGTCCAGAGACATAGGTGCCACCACCTACCTGGATGTTATCCTGGAACAGGAACCTGTAGCCACCCATAGAGTCGTTACCAACAAGACCGTAAGATCCTCTGAACTTCAACCAGGTGATGTACTCGTTGTCCTTAAGGAACGACTCGTTGCTGGCGATCCATCCAAGGGACGCCGAAGGGAAAAGACCGAACCTCTTTGAAGGGGCGAACTGCTCCGATCCGTTGTAACCAAGGTTGGCCTCGACAAGATACCTGTCGTCAAATGAATATGTGGCGCGCGCCGCCGTACCGATAACGTTGTAAGGAATCTCTGCCGCTGTCGTCTCCCAGTACTTTCTGTACGCCGTCACCATTCCGGTAACGTTGTGCTTGCCGAAGGTTCTGGCATAGTTCACGGAACCCTGCACATACAACTGATAGTTGGATGACCTCCATGAAGACATTGTCAAAGGAGAGGTGGCGCTGTTGTGCAATGAATAGGAAAGGCTGTCATTGTTGTAGTCAACGGTAGCATAGTAGGTCTGCTCCTGCTTGAGTCCTTCCAGTATACCTCTGTTGTAGGTGTCGTAAGCAGCCATTCCTGTGATGCTCAATCCCTTGGTGACCAACTCGCTAAGATCCCAGTTCAAAGAGAACTGAGTGTTGAGGTTCTTCCTCTTGTTAGTGTGGAAACCTCTACGGTTGATGATCTCGAATGCGGAGCGGTCAAGATAGTTGTAATCAATGATGTGGCCAGACTCCACTCCAAACTCTGAGCTGGTGGTTGGGCCAGGAGAGATAGGAAGGATGGTCTGTGACTGATAGATAAGGTCAGTAATCATCCACTGCTGATTACCGTCAGCGGCAGGATTACCACCGTAAAGAGCACCAACCGCAGGCATGTTCACATTCTCGGCGTAAGAGGCGATGTTGAGCGAGGCGGTAAGGCTCTTCGTGATGTGGAAATCAAGGTTTGAACGCAGACTGAGCCTGTCCATATAGCACTGAGGATTGTACCCCAGATAGTCCGGACTCTCGGTGTTAAGGTTTCCTCCCTGATGGATGTAGCCGACATTCACGAAGTAATTGACAAAGTCGGTACCTCCGGAAATGTTGACATTGGCTCGTGACTGAGGAGTGTTCTTCTTAAGATACATCCTGTAGAAGTCATTGTCACAGTAGACAGCCTTGCGCATGGCGACCTGATTATCGTAGTCAGGTGACGTAGGATCCAAGCCAAGGAGGGGATTCTTGTACTTGGCGATGATCTCCTCTGAGAACTGAGCGTCAAGGCCGTCGTTGGACAACGCCTCGTTTCTGAGTTCGCAATACTCCCACGAATGAAGTCTGTCAGGTTCCTTGGTGAAGGATGTCCAGCTCTGGTCGAAAGAGATGCTCAACTGAGCCTTTCCCTTCTGTCCCTTGCGGGTCTGGATGAGGATCACACCATTCGCACCCTGAACACCGTAAAGCGCGGTCGCGGAAGCGTCCTTGAGGACGGAGATGCTCTCGACCTCATTCATGTCTACGGTGCGGATGTTGTCTCTCTCGACACCGTCTACAAGAATCAGAGGGCTCTTGCCGTTCGTTGTGGCCGCACCACGAAGGTACATTGTGGCACCATCGACACCTGGCTGACCACCGCCGCTCTGCATTGAGGTAAGACCTGTCACACGACCGGCAAGGGCATTGTCAAGACGGGTGGATGTGGTCTTGCGCAGATCGGCTGAGGCAACTGTCGAGATGGCGCCGGTCACAGAGATTTTCTTCTGCTGTCCGAAGGCCACGACAACGGTCTCCTCCAACATCTCGGAATCAGGAACAAGCTTGATCTGATAGTCGGACTTACCTTCAGGAAGAACCTGGTTGGTGTATCCGATACAAGAAACAATGACAGTTGAACCGGCAGGAACTTGTTCAAGAACGAATGTTCCGTCAGGTCCGGTCATCGTACCCTTGGTTGTGCCATCAATGATGATGGTTACACCAGGCATCGGCTGATTGTTCTCATCAAGCACCTTACCAGTGATTGTTCTGCCTGATTGCTGGGCGAAGGCTGTACCAGTCCCGACCACAAACAGCATGAGAACCGCCGCAATCACCGTCTTCACACTATAAAGACAGGACGCAACTTTTTTGATTTGTTCGTGCATATTAATTATTTAAGTTAAACTGGCAGTTTAGTGTTTGACCATTAATTTATAATGATGACACAAAATTCTTACTCTTAATCGTTTTGTAAATATAGTGACAAGAGAATGTAAGTTGTATTCAGCTTGGCAAAATTAAAAGTAGAAACGACAAAATCAAAAGTGACTACTACAGTTTTCAACAATAAGGGCGGCAAATACGAAAGAGGATATACCGGAGACCAGTATATCCTCACAATCTGTAAGTATGTTTATTACCTAATCTACTAATAGAAGCGCGCTCTGTGATCCCTTACGTCAGACTCCATCATCATCACAGGAAGGATCATCTGAGTGGTGTAGTTGTTCATCTGGGTGGCGGCGTTCCTGGCGTCATCCTCGGTGTAGAAAGAACCGGTGTCGCGGGAATTGACTTTGAATATGTAGGTTCCGATGGTTCCTGCGACAGGTCCGCAGATCTTTCCCTCCGGAGCAACGGAAGCGGCTCCGATGAATTTAGGGTCAAGACCCTGACCCGCAAGCGATGCGAATCTTACGTCTACCCCGGTGCTGACAGACGAGTGGAGTGTGTCGGCGATGGCCTGAAGATCGCTGATGCCCTGGATCTTCTGAGCAATGTCGGCGGCGGCCTTCTCGCTTGCCTTCTGGGCATAGAGCTGCTGACGGATAGCTTCCTTGACCTCATCAATCTTGGCGATGCCCTCCTTGTGGATTCCGGTCACCGTGGCCACAAACAGGTAGTTGTTGTTGACGGTAATGATCTCGGAGACCTTGCCAACCTTGTTGTCGAACACCCATCTTGTAACCTCCTTGGCCTGGGAGATGGAGCCGTAGCTGGATGTGGCTTCGGTAACCTTCATAGGATGAGAGTACAGACCCATCGAGTCAACGGCCGCCTTGTAGTTGTTGTACTTGCCGGCAGCGATCTTGGAGAACTTGCTTGCCTGGGCATAGTAGCTGTTGAATGTCTCGCCGCTTGCGAGGGCGGTCTTCTCAAGGATTGCCACCTGCTTCTTGGCGACAGGGGCTGTCCTCTTGGCAACCTCAACGATGTGGGTTCCGTACTGTGTCTTTACAATGTAAGGCTTGCCAACCTGGGCTGTGAGCACAGACTCGAATCCAGGAATCATGTAGGTCTGGGTCATCCAGCCCACATTTCCCTGCTCGCCGTCAGCGGCGCTTCTCGTGTCAGCTGAATAAGAAGCAGCAACGTTTGAGAAATTCTCACCCTTCACGAGAACATTAAGAAGGCTGTCAGCCTTTGTCTCCGTGGCCCCCTGAAGAAGAATGTGCCTTACATAGACTGAATCCGGAATCTGGGCCGTAGCCATGATTCTGGCTGCATAGAACACATTGTTGTCCGAGACAATAGGAGAGGTTCCCTGGGCGTTGGCATCCACGAACTCGCTGATGCCGGAGTTGACGGTCGAGAGCTCACCTGCCTTGTACCAGTACTCGTTCAGGCCCTTCTCCGAGTTTCTGGCGAGGAAAGACTTCATGTTGTCAGTGGTAGAGAACTCGTCGTAAACCTTACCCATAGCCTCGTTGGTGGCATTGATGTCTGCCTCTGATGGCTTTACCTCGAAGACTACATATTCCATGTCCCTTGAAGCGTTCTGCTTGAACATGTTCTTATGAGACTCGTAATATTTCCTGATCTCGTCGCCACTCACCTTGACGGTTGTGTCCATTCCATAATTAGGAACCATCACGAAGTCAACGTTCGTCGTGTTGTTGTTCTCTGCGATGGCTCTTCTGAGCATCAAAGGATTCTGGAAGTTGCTGTTGGTGAACAAAGAACCATACTTCGCATAGAACTGCTGCGTGTAGACAGTGTTCTGAATGTAGTTCCAGTACTCCTTCAATCTGCCGGTCTGATCCTGAGAGATGTTGTTGATGAGATTCTGGAGAGCATCCTTGGAGAAATTGCCGCTCTCATCCATAAAAGCAGGATTCTGTGAAACCACAGGGGAAATCATGTCGCCGGCGAGAAGATCCTTCATCTCCTCCTCACCTACCCTGATACCAGCGGCCTTGGCATTCTTGACAAACAGATACCTGTCAAGAAGGCTCTGCCAAGCGGCGTTGCGCACCTGCTCCTGCTGCTGCTCACTCTGGGCAGAAGAACCTGTAACCATCTCATTGATGGTTGTAAACTTGTCAACATCCTGCTGGAAATCAAGGTAAGAGATGGTCTTACCGTTGATTACACCAACATCGTTTCTTGAAGACATCGCGTTGAAAGCGGTCTCAAGAGTCTGAGGATCGATAATGAATGACAAAAGGGCCAAGGCAATGATGATAGACACTGCCATGCCAGCCTTTTCGCGAGTTTTTTGAAGAATCGCCATCGTTTTATTGTTTTTTTTTAATATTTCAAAAAAATCAGATATGGGGTGCGAAGATAGTGATTTTAATTCAATTAACCACTACTTTTTGAGCAAAGGTCCAATAAAGTTTACAGAATCTATCACAACCTTGGTGGAATCCTGCACAATGACAACATCGCTGTCAAAGGCCTTGAATATTCTTACATTCCTTGCCATCTCGTCCGACCTCATGCCATGAAATCCCTGGATGAAGCCATCGCTTGAGAACATCCTGACATAGCAGTCCGTGTAGATCTCCTTGTTGGCCTGGTCCCAGTACAGTGTGTCCGTCTCCAGAGTCTGTTGGTTTATCACATTCTGAACCACCACATTACCGAATGCAGACCAGTACTCGTTGTCGTTTTTTTTGCTTTTGAAATGCTTCGCGTTGTCGGAATGTAGAATCGTCTCAAGCTTGTCTCCCTCTGTGTAGGCAAAGGCATGAAGCCCTTTAGGAAAGAGTTCATAGGAACATGTGTCGTTCTCGTACCTTTCCATGACATCCGCCTCGACCCTCATCTGCACACCGCCGTTTCTTGTCTGGACCACAAACATGCTGTCAACCGTCTGGACAGGAGTGTCCGAAAGATTCAGATGCTCCGCCTCGGACAGTTTTCCCTTGCAGGAATATACGATGAAAGCAACCGCAAACGCGGTTGCAATCATCATAAGGTCGTTATGTATGTCCAGTCTCAATTCAAAACTACTTCTGAGTCCTTACAGTGGTGGTGGCGCGCATACCGCCGCAGTTAACCGTGTAGGACTGTCCGTCAACCACATCGTACATGAAAGCCTCTGCCTTCTGCGGATAGTAAACGCTGTAGGCTGAAATAAGCTTGTTGCAGTCATCCGTAAGGGAAGCGTCAGCCGCCTTTGCCTTCTGCAGATAGTCAACGGCAACCCAGTACTTGGCTCTGCTCTCGATCTCGTTTCCGGTGCAGCGTGCCGCTCCCCAGATGGTGGCGATGAGGTAGTAAGCCTTGCCCTGATGATCCGGCTTAAGCTCGGCTGCCTTCCTGGCATAGTCAAACGCCTTGCCGGTGATGTTGTTCTTAAGGCAATATGTCGCAAGTTCAATCAAGTAGTCCGCCTTTACAGGATCATCCTCCGCGCAAAGCGATACAGCCTCCTCAAAGTACTTGATGGCGGTGTCGGACTCGTCCTTTGCCGAATGAAGCTTGTAAAGATAGTAAGCTGACGAAGCTGAAGGATCGTTCTTGTACATCTTCGTCACAGCCTTGAGGAACAGGTCATTGTTCTGGCATCCATCGGTTGATCCAAGCATCTTGACAATGTTTGTCACAAGATCCATGTTGTCCGGATCAGCCTCAAGACGAGGAGTGAACAGAGCGATGAGGTTGTCACAGCTCGCCACCTGGCTGGTGATGAAGAGACCCTCGATGTCAGACTTGATATTGGCGTTATCCTCGGCGTTTCCGGCCTTGTCAAGCAAAGCGATTGCATTCTGATAGGTGTTGATCACATCCTCGGCTCCAAGAGCGGACTTCTTGTAAAGTTCGATGGCGGAGTTGAGGTTGAGAAGAAGAAGACTCGGCTTCGTGTTCTCCTGATTGATCTCTATAATCTTGCTCAACTGCTCGTAAACATCCTTAGGATCCTTAAAATACATTGTGATGTACTGACCCTTAGAGTTGTAGGCGGCCACAGCATACTTAGGGTAATACTGAGCCCTGAGGTCATTAAGCGTGAGGACAGTGTCGATCATCGCCGCGCGGACCTGAGGATCCTTGGTCTTGACGATCTCCTTGCCCATAAGTGTCATACCATTAAGAAGCATGTTCTGACTTGCCGTAGGAGGACAGAGACTGAAAGCCTTCCTCCAGTTAGGAAGAGCCTCGGTGTAATTCTTCTGTTTGTAGTACTCTTGATAGTAAGACAAATACTTGATGCATTCCGCACTGTCAGCACCATACTTTCCCTGGGCCGAAGCATTTGTTCCGAAAGCCGCCGCCACAAGAGTTAAAAGCACTAATGAAATCTTCTTCATGATTGTATCTGTTGTTTATTAATTATACTTAGGTTTCAGGAACCAGATGTCGAAAATATTGATTCCGATGTTAAAGTTCACATATCTTTCCCTCACCATATTCCCTTTCAATGAGCCTCTCTGGCCGAAGTCAACTCCGAGGGTCAGTCCGTTGCTCCAGGTGAAAACCGGCAGAGTGGCGCCGAACGTGACACCGACGGCGTTGATCACATTGCCGTCCAACTTGCACGAGGCCTGATCCCAGTAGGCACCGGCGCGGTAGGTTATCCTTTTCCTGTAGTACCGGATGTCATTCCTGTTAGGCACTATCGCGAAGCCAGCCCTGAGCGACTGCGCGGCGGAGGCGCTGAAGACAGCGTTGCCGACACTCGCGAATCCCGGAATCTTGTCCATTCCGCTCGAACCCCAGTCAGAACGGATGTAATTGATTTCGGCAGTCCACTTGTCTCCCCCTTTCAAGGCTATTCCCAATCCAAGTTCGCCGGCGAGCTTCACCTTGCCTCTTCCCAATGTGTCAATGTAGCTTCTCGGAGCCGGTGTCGAATCATTCAATGAGGATATTGACTGTATCTCATACCTTTCGACATTACCTTTAAGACTCGTTCCCAGCCTGTAGGTGGCTCCGAACACAGCAGACAAATTCTGCGACAGGGCAGTCTCGTACTGCACACCAAACTTGGCGGTCACAGCGCTAAGATCCAGATTAAATCCGCTTGAGATGCTCCTGTAAGAGGAATTTGTCATTGTAAATTTATTAGTCTTATGAATATTACCGAAATAATACTGACCTTCAACCCCTACGGAAAGTCCCTTCATGACATCCACTCCGGCACCTACGAACAAATTGGTCATGCCGCCGTAGCCCTTGACGCTGTTCGTGATCACACCGGTGTTCGCGATGATGGAAGGATCCGTCAATTTGGAAGTCACATCATAACCCACATCGCTGTAAGGAGTCACTCCGGCATACATCGCAAGAGACTTGTACACTGGAAAAGAGATCACAAAGTCATAGACATTGAAGGTGTTGTTGGACGACCTCATGTCATGCTGGGCATAATACCTGTTACCTTGCGCCAGACCGAAATCAGCCATGAAAGACTTCTCCTCCCTCGCGGTGACAGAGGCAGGATTGAGAATGTTGATGTTCCTCTTGTCGCGCGTGGCCAACCCCACACCACCCATGGTCTTGTTGTAGGATGTTCCCTGCTTCGAAATCTCTCCGATTCCGAACATGGAGTACGGTGTGTAGGCATTGTAAGCCTCGTTCTGAGCGCTCAAAGGGAGCACAAAGAACGACAGCACCACTAAAAGGAGTATCTTATTCAACGTTTCTCTTAACATAATACTTGTCAGCGATTAAGGCCAAACCCATCAGTACAAGATTACAAACTGCAAAGATGGAGTTTTTCATTCTTTTTGCAAAATATAAAGCGTCTCCCCCCGTAAAAACTATCATTTTTTCGGGAAATAAAGAGATATAGCCCTGTATTTCAAACATTATGCCTGACACCACTCCGGATTCTATCGACGACTTCAAAGAATCCCCCAACCGCTTTATTTCCTTGGGCGTGTCAACGATTGGAAGGGTTCTTGAATATCTCGCCAGCGACTTGAACCTTGTCCGGAATCCCGGGGACACATTGCCGCCTGAGTACCTTCCGTCGGCTTCTATCACATCGATGGTAAGAGTGGTTCCGAAATCGAACACCACACTCCCCTTTTCCTTGAACAGGTACCTTGCCGCTATCACTGACGCAAGTCTGTCGGGTGACAGGTACGCGGGTACGTCATATTCATTGAATATTCCCGTGTGGTTCCTGTCAATGACGATCAATTCGCCGCACTTGGAACGAAGATTCACCTCTGTGCCGGCGCTTATCTCCACTGTTGACGAGATCACCATCACCGCCGGCTTCTCCTTCTCCACCAGCGAGTACACATAGTCGAACATCCTCTCCCCCTGATAACGGAAAGTCTTTCCGAGGGTGAGACCTTCGGACCAAGCCGCCTTCAGGGCTGTGTTTCCTATTTCTACCAAAAGATTCGGCATTGTCAAAACGGGCAAACCTTCAAAGTTAGCAATTTTATTGCAATTTACTAAGTGTCTGAAGTGCTTTCGGCAAAGAATCTATCCCGCGGCTCACAATCTTCAGTTTTCCTTCCGACTGCTTGAGATTGAAAAGCTGGTCATTGGCATTGATGTTCTGAAGAATCCCGCTGAATACCTTCGACTTATAGTAAGGAGACATCTGATTGGCTATGAAGAACATTATCATCATACCATTCTTTATGATGATCTTCTCGAAGCCCAGTTTTCCGCCAAGATTCCTGATCTTCACCACATAGAAAAGATTGTCGGACTCAACAGGCATCTCTCCGAACCTGTCCTCCAGCTGACTCTTCACACGTTCGATCTCCTTGTCGCTCGTCATGCTGTCAAGCTGCTTGTAAATTCTTATCTTCTCTGCTGTTATGTCTATGTAGGAATCTGGGATCATCGCCGGCTGGTCGGTCTCGATGGTGCAGTCCTCGACGTAAGACTCCTCGGAACGGGCTGTGGATATTCCTGTCTCCACTCCGAGTTCCTCCATAGCCTCGGCAAGGATTTTCTGGTAGGTCTCGTAGCCCATGTCCATGATGAAGCCGCTTTGTTCGGCCCCAAGCAGGTTTCCGGCTCCGCGGATGTCCAGATCCTGCATGGCGATGTTGAATCCGCTTCCGAGATCAGAGAACTCCTCGATGGCCTTTAGCCTTCTTCTGGCATCGTCGGTGATGGTGATCAGCGGAGGCACGATCAAGTAGCAGAAAGCCTTCCTATCCGACCTGCCGACACGTCCCCGGAGCTGGTGCAAGTCACTCAGACCGATGTTCTGAGCCTGGTTTATGATGATCGTGTTGGCGTTAGGGATGTCCAGTCCGTTTTCGATGATCGTGGTGCAAAGAAGCATGTCATAGTCCCCTCGGATGAAATCCAACATCTTGTTTTCCAACTCTTTGGCTTCCATCTGACCGTGAGCCACGCAGATCTTCATGTCCGGGACGAGCCTGTGGAGAATCTCGTGGATGGAAGGAAGTTCCTCCACCTTGTTATGGATGAAGAAAAGCTGGCCGCCTCTATTCAACTCGTAGTTGATGATGCTTCGTATCTCGTCCTTGTCGAAAAGGATGATCTCGGTCTGGGTAGGGATCCTGTTCGGCGGGGGAGTGTTGATGATGGAAAGATCCCTGGCTCCGAGCAAAGAGAACTGCAAGGTGCGGGGGATAGGAGTGGCCGTAAGTGTCAAAGTGTCCACGGAAGCCTTGACCTGACGCAACTTCTCTTTCGTGGAGACACCGAATTTCTGTTCCTCGTCGATGATAAGAAGACCTAAATCCTTGAAATCAAACCCCTTGCCGAGAAGTTTATGAGTACCTATCACGATGTCCAGCTGTCCGCTCCCCAATCTTTCCTTTATGTCATTGATTTCCTTTGTGGTGCGAAGTCTGCTCACATAATCGACAGTGCAAGGGAAATCTCTGAGCCGGGAGGAGAAAGTGGTGTAGTGCTGCAACGACAGGATCGTGGTAGGCACAAGCACGGCGACCTGCTTGCCGTCAGTGACAGCCTTGAAAGCCGCCCTGATAGCAATCTCGGTCTTGCCGAAGCCGACATCACCGCAGACAAGCCTGTCCATGGGGCTGTTGTCCTCCATATCCTTCTTGACAGCCTTGTTCGCCGATTCCTGATCCGGAGTGTCCTCGTACATGAATGAGGACTCAAGCTCCTCCTGGAGATAACTGTCGGGGGAGTAGGCGAAGCCCCGCGTGGTCTTTCTCTTGGCGTAAAGCTGGATTAGATCCTTGGCGATGTCCTTTATCCTGGACTTGGCGCTCATCTTTAGATTCTGCCAAGTCTTTGATCCCAACTTGTTTACCTTCGGAGGAATGCCATCCTTCGACCGGAACCGTGAAATCTTGTTCAGCGAATGCACTGACACGAACACGACATCACCGTCCTTGTACATCAACTTAACGACCTCATGCATCCGTCCCTTGTCATCCCGCATACGGACCAATCCACCGAACACCCCGACACCGTGGTCTATGTGCACCACGTAATCGCCTATATTAAAAGCAGTCAAGTCGTTAAGCGTCAACTGCTCACTCTTCTCGACCGTCCTTCGCACGCTCACCCTGTGGAACCGGTCGAAAATCTCATGGTCGGAGTAGCAGCAGATCCTGTCATCCCGGTCGATGAACCCCGCATGAATATTCTTGCCCGCCACAAACTGAGGCACAAGTCCGCTGTTCTCGATCAGAATGGATTTAAGACGCTCCACCTGCGAGTTTTTATCACTGAATATGAAGACTTTGTAGCCATGCTCCATGTTCTGCCTGATGTCAGCGGTCAGCAGCTCGAAATTCTTGTTGAACACAGGCTGCGGAGCGATGTTGAAAGCGACAGCGTCATCAGCGTCAACCCCGAGCGGAACCTCAAGAAAAACCCTTTTGAAATCCTTTAGACCGGAAAAGAAGTCCCTTTCCTTATACATGTCAGAGGAGTCCAGCCAGACAACGGTTCCTTTAGGAAGCAGGCTCGACACGCTCACGCTTCCCGCGTCCGAAGCCTCGGCGGTAAGGTCAGGAAAAATCTCTACCTCCTTCCTCTCCTCGACCGAAAGTTGCGTGTTGCAGTCAAACACGTGGATCCTTTCAACCTCATCCCCGAAGAATGACACCCTGAAAGGCTGGTTGAAGGAATATGAGAATATGTCAACGATGGCTCCTCTTATTGAATATTGTCCCGGAGCGGACACGAAATCAACCCTCTCGAACCCTTGGGCGGAAAGAATCCTCTGAATGTCATCGTGCGATATCTCCTGTCCCTCGGAAATCCTAATGATGGAGGCGCTGATCGCGTCAGGAGCCGGAACAGGTTCCTCAAGAGCCTCGGGATAAGTCACTATGTACAAAACGGACGAATTGTCGGCGCCAGCCATTATCTTACCTATGGCCGAAGTCCTCTGCACTCCAAGAGATGACTTGTAGTTGCTTCTCTCCACGCCCTTGCCGCTGTCCGGAAGATAGAAGACAACATCCCCGTCAGTCAGAGCGTAAAGATCCGAGCAGCAATATTCAGCGCTCTCCCTGTCAGGAAGCACTATCACATTGGTCCCGCAAGGAGCGGCCCCACTGACCACAAACCATCTGGCAGACAGAAATAGTCCTTTGCAGTAGACATCACCTTTCCGGAGCAGTCTTTCCGAGAGTATTTTTACAGAAGCGGAACTTATCAACATAAGCGTCAAATTCTTGTTCAAAACCTGTTGAAAACCTTGTTGAAAACAGGCACGTGAAAGTTGATTACGGAGGCGGGTGACTTTATCAACAGCTTATCAAAAATTTATCAATAGGGTAACCAACAATTTATGCCGCGCATAATAAAATGATTATCAAACCATTGAATAAGTTATCAACATATTAACAATCTAAATAGAATCAACAAATCTAAATAAATCTATCATTTATATTTTTTAGGAAATGATTTTTGTTGCTTCCCGTCCGACACCTTCTTTCTTCCGTCGGTTTTCACTATCTTTGTACTGATTAAAACACTTTCTGATGACAGAATTTGATCCGCACAATACAAACGCTGGCAAAGATAAGGATTTGGACGGAATAATCCGCCCGCAAGGATTGGAAGATTTCACCGGACAACGGGAAATCGTGTCCAACCTCAACATCTATGTCAAAGCGGCCAAGATGAGAGGCGAAGCACTTGACCATGTGCTGTTTCACGGGCCTCCAGGCCTGGGAAAGACAACTCTCGCGCACATCATCGCCAACGAGATGGGAGTCAGCATGAAGGTGACCTCCGGCCCGGTGCTGGACAAGCCCGGTGACCTGGCGGGTCTTCTGACATCGCTTGATACGGGTGACGTTCTTTTCATCGACGAGATCCACCGCCTCTCGCCGGAAGTGGAGGAGTACCTCTATTCGGCGATGGAGGACTATGTGATTGACATCATGATCGACAAGGGGCCGGGTGCCAGATCCGTGAGGATCTCCCTCAACCCGTTCACGCTCGTGGGTGCCACCACAAGAAGCGGACTGCTCACCGCGCCTCTTCGTGAAAGGTTCGGAATCAATTGTGCCCTTGAGTATTACGACACATCAGACCTGATACGTATCGTGCGCCGTAGCGCCAGGATCCTGAACGTGACGATCGACGACGAGGCTGCCAAGGAGATCGCTCTGAGAAGCCGTGGAACGCCACGAATCGCCAACGCTCTTCTCAAGCGTGTCCGTGACTTCGCCCAGGTGATGGGGGACGGGCATATAGATCTTGACATATCCCGTTACGCCCTTGACAAGCTGAAGATCGACAAGAGGGGACTGGACTCGATTGATAACAAGATCCTCCGCACGATAATCACCACTTTCAAGGGCGGCCCGGTCGGAGCCAATACAATAGCCACCGCTATCAGTGAGGACCAAGGCACGTTCGAGGAGGTCTATGAGCCGTTCCTTATAAAGGAAGGCTTCATCGTGCGCACCCAAAGAGGAAGAATCGCCACCGAGATGGCTTACCATCATCTTGGACTGGATGCTGAGCTTGAGGCTAAAAAAGATGAGGATGGCACACTTTTCTAAGATATTCATTGCCGCCGCGGCGTTCATATTCATTTCATTCAAAGCATTTTGCTGCACTTCCGTGATCATTTCCGGGGGAGTGCGGGCTGACGGTCGTCCGGTGATGCTCAAGCACCGCGACACAGGTGAGCTGAACAACAGGATGGAGTGGTTCCAAGGTCCCGGATATTCATTCATCGGACTCGTGAACTCTCCGTCGCGGGGTGGGGAAGTGTGGTCTGGGGTCAACTCCGCCGGCTTCTGCATCATGAACACCGCCACCTACGACCTTAAGGATGACGACGTTCCTTCCTCCGAAATGGACAGGGAGGGGATTGTGATGTATAAGGCTCTTGGAATATGCCGCAGTCTGCAAGACTTTGAGAATATGCTCGACTCGCTTCCGAAGCCTTGGGGTGTGGAGGCCAATTTCGGCATCATCGACGCGCTCGGCGAGGCCGCTTATTACGAGGTGAACAACCATTCCTGGAAGAAGTACATCGTGGCCGACCAGCCGGGCGGGTATATGGTCGTGACGAACTTCACGCGAAGCGGACGCAAGGAGGACAGGAAAGGAGTTGACAGGTTCCAAAAGGCTTCAAGGATAATGGATTCCGCCGACGTTTCCGTCATTGACCACCGTTTTCTTTTCAATGAGATTTCCCGTTCCGGCAAGCCGATAATGCGGGACATTACTTCCTCCTCGGTGGTTTTTGAAGGGGTACCGCAGTGGGAGGATCCCTCTAAAACAGTGATGTGGACACTGTTAGGAAGTCCGACCAGCACTGTCTACGTACCTCTTAAGGTCTTCGGCTGCGATCATATTCCTTACTACATGAAGAGTTCGCAGGGGAGCGGGAATGCCGCCATGTGTGACACCGCCCTCGCCTTGAAGGAAGCTTTAGGTTTTGAATATGGCTGCTCGGATTCTTGCAGGGAGGTTGAGAAGTTCGTAGACAGCCGTTTCTCTAATGACATGTCGGAAAAGAGTTACGATCGCTTCACAAATCAAATTTATCGTCGGTATAAGAGGAAATGTGTAAGTAAATCGCTGAAAATGGCTCATAAAATTGCTGATTACGAGAAAAATGACTAAAATTGCAGACTTATTGCGATTTCATTTGGAATTTTATAAATAACATATTCAGAATATGGCCGATAAATTAATCTCAAAGATTCCTGACGGTCCTTTGGCCGAGAAATGGACCAAACGTAAGTCGGAACTCCGACTCGTCAATCCGAACAACAGAAGAAAACTTGAAATCATCGTTGTCGGTACCGGACTTGGCGGCGCTTCCGCAGCCGCTACTCTCGGTGAGCTTGGCTACAATGTCAAGGTTTTCTGCATCAGTGACTCACCCCGCCGCGCGCACTCCATCGCCGCCCAGGGTGGTATCAATGCCGCTAAGAACTATCAGAATGACAACGACGCTGTCTATCGTCTCTTCTACGACACGATCAAGGGAGGAGACTACCGCAGCCGTGAGGCGAACGTGTACCGTCTCGCCGAGGTCAGCGCGGCCATTATCGACCAGTGCGTCGCCCAGGGTGTTCCTTTCGCCCGTGAGTACGGCGGCTACCTGGCCAACCGTTCGTTCGGAGGTGTTCAGGTAAGCCGTACGTTCTACGCCCGTGGACAAACCGGACAGCAGCTCCTTCTCGGAGCTTACGCGGCTCTCAACCGCCAGATCGCAGCGGGAACCGTTACGAGCTATCCTCGCCACGAGATGCTTAACCTCGTCATCATCGACGGTCAGGCCAAGGGTATCATCGCCCGCAACCTCGTCACCGGCAAGCTTGAGAGATTCGGCGCCCACGCTGTGGTTATCGCAACCGGTGGCTACGGCAACACCTACTTCCTCTCTACCAACGCCATGAACAGCAACGGTTCTGCCGCTTGGCAGTGCTACAAGAAGGGAGCCTATTTCGCAAACCCTTGCTTCGCGCAAATCCACCCTACGTGCATCCCGGTACACGGCGAGCAGCAGTGCAAGCTGACCCTTATGTCAGAGTCCCTGCGTAACGACGGACGTATCTGGGTTCCTAAGAAGATGGAGGATGTGATGAAGCTCCGCAAGCACGAGATCAAGCCTTCGCAGATCCCTGAGGAGGACCGTGACTACTATCTTGAGCGCCGTTACCCTGCGTTCGGCAATCTCGTTCCTCGTGACGTGGCCTCAAGAGCCGCCAAGGAGAGATGCGACGCCGGCTTCGGTGTCAACGAGACAGGTCTCGCGGTGTTCCTCGACTTCTCCGACGCCATCAAGCGCCTCGGACACCAGAGGGTACAGGAGCGTTACGGCAACCTCTTCGACATGTACTTCAAGATCAATAACGTAAGCCCTTGGGAGGAGCCTATGATGATCTACCCTGCCATCCACTACACGATGGGCGGCATCTGGGTTGACTACGATCTTCAGACCACCATCCCTGGACTCTACGCCATCGGTGAGGCCAACTTCTCTGACCACGGTGGAAACCGTCTTGGAGCCTCCGCCCTCATGCAGGGTCTGGCTGACGGCTACTTCGTGCTGCCTATCACCATCGCCGACTACCTTTCACACAAGTTCGCCGAGCCTAAGACCGACATCAACAACCCTGCCTTCGACAAGGCCGAGAAAGATGTTCAGGCCAGAATCGACAGACTCTTCGCCATCAAGGGCAAGCAGACTGTTGACTCCATCCACAAGAAACTCGGAAACATCATGTGGGAGTACGTTGGTATGGCCCGTTGCGAGGAAGGTCTGAAGAAGGCAATCAAGGAGATCGGCGACCTTAAGGCTGAGTTCTACAAGGATGTTTGCGTTCCTGGAGAGCAGGGACAGTTCAACCAGGAGCTTGAGAAGGCTCTCAGACTTGAGGACTTCTTCGAGATCGGCGAGCTGATGGCACGTGACGCCCTTAACAGGAACGAGTCCTGCGGCGGTCACTTCCGTATCGAGAGCCAGACCGAGGAGGGTGAGGCCAAGAGAGACGACGCCAACTACATGTATGTCGCCGCCTGGGAGTACAAGGGAGAAGGTCAGGAGCCTGAGCTTCACAAGGAGCCTCTCAAGTACGAGTTCATCGAAGTTAAAACAAGAAATTATAAAGACTAGAATCGGCTATGGATTTCAATCTTAAGATATGGCGTCAGAAGAACGCCAAGGAACAAGGTCATTTTGAGACTTATCATATTTCCGGAATAGAGGAGGACGCCTCTTTCCTCGAAATGCTTGACATCCTCAATGAGCAGCTGATCCGTGAGGGTAACGATCCAGTAGCCGTTGACAGAGGCTGCCAGAGCAGCGGTCCGGTTTCTTTCGACCACGACTGCCGCGAGGGTATCTGCGGTGCATGCTCGTTGTTCGTTGACGGCCGCGCTCACGGTCCGGACGATCACGTGACGACCTGCCAGTTGTTCATGCGTCATTTCAAGGACGGAGCAACCATCACGGTAGAGCCTTTCAGAAGCGCCGGTTTCCCTATCATCAAGGACTTGGTGGTTGACCGCAGCGCCTTTGACAAGATCCTTCAGGCTGGCGGATTCATCTCTGTCAGAACTGGTTCCGCTCAGGATGCCAACAACATCCTTATCTCTCACGAGAATGCTGAGAAGAGCATGGACGCGGCTGCCTGCGTTGGTTGCGGCGCCTGCGTGGCGACCTGTAAGAATGGTTCCGCAATGCTGTTCGTGGCCGCAAGGGTCAGCTCCCTCGCTCTGCTTCCTCAGGGTAAGCCGGAGGCCGCTCGTAGGGCTAGGAATATGGTTGCGAAGATGGAGGAGCTTGGTTTCGGTAACTGTACCAACACGCGCGCCTGCGAGATGGAGTGCCCTAAGGGAATCTCCATCGACCACATCGCCCGTCTCAACCGTGAGTTCCTGAAGGCGAAATTCTCTGAGTAAGAGTTTATCACTGAATATTTTAGTCGGAAAAGTTCTGCTTTTCCGACTTTTTTTTGCCTGTAACCCAAATACTCGTATTATTCTTTTTAGCTGATAATATATGTTGCCTATTTTTTTTTCGAAGTGGAATATATTATTGATGCAATTTATTTGAGGGCTGAAAAAAAGAAAATTCCAAATTTTGCACGTTATCAAAATTTGAAATTTTATTTTTCAGCCCTTTGGTTATACTACTGTAAGACATTATTCTCCCTTTTGAGTTTATATTGCTGTAAGTAATTCTATAATAATTACTTGATATTATTTATTTGCTTTTTAAGCCAATAAAAGTCTCTATGTGAAATTTTTGTCACGTGAAAAATTTCACATAGAGACTTTTTTGGCTATTTATGTTGTTCAGAGACCTTTATTGATAAATTACCAAAGGAAGTTGTTGAACGGGTAGCGTCCGGCGTGGATCTCGGCTACCATCTTGTAGATGTCGCTGCGGAGTTTCTCGATGTTGGTCTTGTTTATGGCGGACATGAATATGCAAGGAGTCTTTTCCTGTGCTATCCAGCTGTTTTTCAGCTCCTCCAGCGAACGGTTCTCCTTACCCTTCGGAGTAAGCGAGAACTCATCGTACTCCTCGTAGGTGTAGGCATCTATCTTGTTGAAAATCACATAGACAGGCTTGTTTCCCGCCCCTATTTCCTGTAGCGTCCTCTCCACTACCTCCATCTGCTCCTCGAAGCCTGGATGGGAGATGTCTACGACATGCAGCAGAATGTCAGCCTCCCGCACCTCGTCAAGAGTGCTTTTGAAGGCCTCCACTAGCTGTGTAGGTAATTTTCTTATGAATCCCACCGTGTCGCTCAGAAGGAACGGAACGTTCTCTATCACTACCTTTCTGACAGTGGTGTCAAGTGTGGCAAACAACTTGTTCTCCGCAAAAACGTCAGATTTGGCCAGTAGGTTCATTATTGTGCTTTTACCTACATTGGTATAGCCCACTAATGAAAGTCGCACCATAGAGCCTCTATTGCCCCTTTGTGTGGCCATTTGCTTATCGACTTTCTTCAACTGTTCCTTAAGTCTTGCGATACGCTCCTTTACTATCCGTCGGTCGATCTCGATCTGGGTCTCACCCATACCGCCTCTCGTGCCCATGCCACCTCTCTGTCGCTCAAGGTGGGTCCACATACCGGCCAGCCTTGGCAGCATGTAGTTGTAGCGCGCTAGTTCAACCTGCATCTTCGCGTAGGATGTCTTGGCTCGCTGAGCAAAGATCTCAAGAATGAGGCTGGTTCTGTCAATCACTGAACTGCAACTGATTACCTTCTCGATGTTCCTCTGCTGCATACCTGTCAGCTCGTCATCGAAGATCACATAATTGATCTCGTTATCCTCGCAGTACTGTGCTATCTCCTGAAGTTTTCCGCTTCGTATGTAGGTCGCCTTCTCCGGCTTGTCAAGCCTCTGTACGAATTTCCTGTCGCCTTTCGCCCCGGCAGTCTCCGCCAGGAACTCCAGTTCGTCAAGATATTCCATCACCTTTCTGTCGTCATCGTTCTGCCTGATGATGCCGACAAAGACGGCCTTTTCCTTTAGTTCTTCCATATTTATTCAAAAAAAGGCCATCCGGTTGGGGACGGCCTTGAATTTCATTGATTTACTACTATCTCAACTGGAAGATAACAGGGAAGGTGTAGGTTACCTTCACAGCGCGGTCACGCTGCTTTCCCGGCTTCCACTTCGGAGACATTGAGACAACTCTCACGGCCTCCTTGTCGAGTGATGAGTCTACTCCACGAAGAACCTTCACGTTGCTCACAGAGCCGTCAGGATTAACGGTGAACTGAAGGGTGACACGACCCTGAACACCATTCTCCTTCGCGATCTCAGGGTACTGAAGTTTGGAGTTTACCCACTTTGAGAACTCGTTGGCGTCACCACCGTTGAATGAAGGCTTCTCCTCCACGAGCTGGAACGGAATTGCCTCTTCCTCAACTACTTCCTCTTTAACTTCCTCTACATAGTCCATGATCTCGACTCCGAGACTGGCATCGTCCTCAAGGCTCATGAAGTTGTCGTCAACCTTGATGTCGTCTTCAACGATGTCGATCTGGTCGGAAAGAACAGGAATCTTCGGAGCCTCTGGTGGCGGTGGAGGGGTCTCCTCGGTAATAGGAACCATGTCCTCAACTTCAACTACCTGAGTGTCCTCACCCAGGCTGGCTACCGCCTTCTCCTTAGTGCTGTAGGAAAAAGCTCCCCAGACTACGAGAAGAGCAACCACGAGTCCGATCTCCGTGAAGAGAGTCCTTCTGTTCTCAAGATCGGCTTTTGGTGTTTTCTTGATCTCCATATCAGTAATTAATTTTAACAATCATTTACAACTTACCGGAAGGCAAAACCTTCCAATAGGCTTTCAAAGATAGAAATAATAATTGTCATTTCAAATTTTTTGAATTATTAGTTGTAGATTTGCGTAAAATTATAGGGTTATGGTCAGGTACTATTGCGAGGACATAAAGTTTATTTTCAAGAACAAACTTGCCAACAACAGATGGTTGAAGATGGTTGCCGGGAGCGAGATCAAGACTCTTGGAGACATTTCAATTATCTTTTGTTCAGATAATTACATTCTTGATGTAAATCTTCGCTACCTGCATCATGACTATTTCACCGATGTCATTACCTTCGACTATTGCGAAGGCAACCGGCTTTCCGGTGACCTTTTCATCAGCGTTGACAGCGTGAGGGAGAATGCCGTCGAGTTCGGAACCGAATTTGATGATGAGCTTCACCGCGTGATCGTCCACGGGCTTCTTCATCTTATCGGCTACGACGACCACACTTCGGAGGATCAGAAGCTGATGCGTGAGAAGGAGGACTATTACCTTGGCCTTCGAGGCAACGCCTGATGCTTTTAGGGAATATTCATTTGTAGCATTTTATTTCGCCACTTCGGCGGAAGTTCCGTAAAAATTGATTTTTCTTGAATATGACATATTCATACGATGTGATTGTGGTCGGTGGGGGACACGCCGGTTGCGAGGCTGCGATGGCCGCCGCAAATCTTGGTTCCTCCGTTTTGCTGATCAACGCCGACCTTACGAGTTTCGCGCGCATGTCATGCAACCCTGCGATCGGCGGAATCGCGAAGGGGCAGATCGTCAGGGAGATTGATGCGCTCGGAGGAATGATGGGTCGTGTCACTGATGCTTCGACCCTTCAGTTTCGCATGCTTAACCGTTCCAAGGGTCCGGCAATGTGGAGTCCGCGCGCCCAGTGCGACAAACAGCTCTTTTCCGCGTACTGGAGGAATATTCTTGAAAACTCTTGTAGATTAGATATTTACGCCGATTTTGTCACTTCTTTCCTCTTTGAGAATTCAAAAATCCGTGGAGTCAAGACAAATACCGGGGCAATTTTTAAATCTCAGACGGTTATTCTGGCCACTGGAACGTTCTTGAACGGAAGGATGTTCATCGGTCGCACTACTTTCGAGGGAGGCCGGTTAGGGGAGTTGTCCTCTCACGGTCTGACCGAACAGCTCGTCAGTCTCGGTCTTCGGACAGGAAGGATGAAGACGGGGACACCACCCCGGATCGACATTTCGTCAGTGGACACGTCGATACTTTTGAGGCAACTTGGAGACGAATCGCCGGAGAAGTTTTCCTATTTGAATATTCTTTCCTCTGTTCAGGGGGAGGGGAGTCAGATGCCATGCTTCATTCTTCACACCAATGAGAAGGTTCACGACATTCTCCGTTCGGGCTTCAAGGATTCTCCGATGTTCAGTGGTCTGATTACCGGCAAGGGGCCGAGGTACTGCCCGAGCATCGAGGATAAGTTGAGGGTGTTTCCGGACAAGACATCCCACCAACTTTTTCTGGAGCCGGAGGGGAGGGACACCAATGAATATTATCTCCAAGGCTTTTCATCCTCACTTCCGCTGAATGTTCAGTTGGATGCCTTGCACTCTATCGAGGGTTTGGAGTCCGCCAAGATATTCAAGCCTGCCTATGCCGTTGAATATGATTACTTTGACCCTACTCAACTCCTTAACACTCTTGAACTTAGGGATGTTGAAGGGCTTTATCTCGCTGGTCAGATAAATGGTACAACAGGTTATGAAGAGGCAGGTGCACAAGGAATTATCGCTGGTATTAACGCTCATTTGAAGGTTCACGGCAATGAGCCTTTTGTCCTTCGTCGTGATGAGTCATACATCGGAGTACTGATTGATGATCTGATTACAAAAGGGGTTGACGAACCTTACAGGATGTTCACCTCTCGTGCGGAGTATCGTATTCTTCTGAGACAGGACAACGCCGACTTGCGTCTGACGGAAAAGTCTTACAAAATAGGTCTCGCTTCCGAAGAAAGGTACCGACTTATGACAGAAAAGTACGAGACGGTCAATGATCTTGCTCGAATGTGTGACGAGGTTAATCTTCGTGCCGATGTCATCAATGACTATCTTTCCGAGTCTAACTCTGCCACCCTTTCCGAGTCGAAACGTATCTCTGATCTTGCTTCCCGTCCAGAGATTTCACTTGATGAATTATTAAATTTTGTTCCACGTGGAACATTTGATAAGTTTTCTGTGGTTCTTCCGGAAGGGGAGGACATTGGTTCTTCGCAGCGTCGAAAGGAAATGATTGACTCTGTAGAGATCGGAGTTAAGTACAAAGGCTACATAGAGCGAGAAAAATCCATAGCGGAGAAAATCGCCCGTCTTGAAGATTTGAAGATTCCACAGGGTTTCGATTTTGACAAGGTTTCCGGTCTAACGATAGAATGTCGCCAGAAACTTCTCCGCTACAAGCCTACCACCATCGCCCAAGCCTCACGCATCTCCGGTGTCTCTCCCGCCGACATCTCCGTCCTGCTTGTCTATTTCGGACGGTGATTCAACAACGAAATGTATATGACTTGAACTACCCTTTACCCGTTTTGGACGCGAAGCGCAGGTGGTTCAAGTCATATACATTTCGCCTATCTGAGTAATGACCGCCTTATTATCCTATTAGGCAAAAATATAAAGACTTTGGCTACCCTTTACCCGGTTAGGGCGCGAAGCGCAGGTAGTCAAAGTCTTTATATTTTTGCCGCAATCAGCGAAATAATGCCTACATCATCTGCAATGCCGACTTGATAATCTGTTCGACTTTGGCGTTTGGATTGGCCTTGAGGACGGCCTGGATAGCCTTGTTGACTGCTGGTTTTGCGAAGCCGAGCATGACGAGAGCCCTGCTGGCCTCTTCGACAATCTCGCTTCGGTTGCCACCGAAAAGTTCTGTGGAATCCGCCCCCTCGCCTTTGACGATCTTATCCTTCAACTCCAGAACAAGCCTCTGGGCGCTCTTGACCCCGATACCCTTCACACTCTTGATCCTTGCGATGTCCTCCGAAAGAATAGCCTGCCTGATTTCCTCCGCCGATAGCGAAGACAGCATCATCCTGGCAGAATTTACCCCTATGCCTGACACGCTGATCAAGAGCTCGAACAACTCCCGCTCGTCCTTCGTGGCGAATCCGTAGTACAATTCTGCATCCTCGCGAAGATAATGAAAGATGAACACCTTAGCGTCTTTCTTTTCCTGCAGAGCCTGAAAGGTCTGCAATGAAATCAGAATCCTGTATCCGATGCCGTTATTCTCCAGAATCAGCTCGGCAGGGGATAGATCCACTATAGTTCCTTTGATGTAGTCAATCATATTCAAAGATTTTATTGAATACAAAATTAGCACTTTTGCACCGAAAAACGTTCCCTTTCAACATTCTTCGGATGAATATGAAGGAATATTCGCTAACCGTCCATTCTTCCAATGGTTTTCATTATCTTTGTAAGATTGAACGGAGTTTTGACCATGAATATTCAAGAATTAAGGAATATGTTTCCGGCGCTCTCGCGCACCGTCTATGGCAAGCCGCTTGTCTATTTTGACAACGCCGCCACTGCCCAGCGTCCGCAGACGGTGATCGACAAATGGACCGGACTTGCCATCGGAGCGAACGCCAACATCCACCGCGCCGTCCATAAACTTGCCGTCGATGCCACTGATGAATATGAAAGCACACGCGATGCTGTCAAGGAATATCTTAACGCTGCTTCCCGTGAAGAGATAGTTTTCACTTCCGGGACTACGGAATCCATCAACCTTGTGGCTTTCTCTTTCGGAGAGACATTCGTCAATGAGGGCGATGAGATCATCGTTTCCGAGTCCGAGCACCATTCCAACATTGTTCCGTGGCAGATGCTTTGCCAGAGAAAAGGCGCTGTTCTGAGGGTCTTGCACGTGGACGAGGATGGCCATCTGAATCTTGAGGAGTTGAAATCCTTGCTAAATCCCAAGACCAGGATTGTAGCCGTCACTCAGATTTCCAATGTACTTGGCATTTTGAATCCTGTTAAGGAGATTGTAAGTGTTTGTCACTCAGTTAGTTGTCCTGTTCTTATCGACGGAGCGCAGGGTATGGTTCACGAAGGTGTTGACGTTCAGGATGTTGACTGTGACTTCTACGCTTTTTCCGGACACAAACTCTATGCGGCCACCGGAACCGGGGTACTTTACGGGAAACGTAAGTGGCTGGATCAGATGGTTCCTTATCAGGGCGGTGGAGAGATGATCGCTACCGTCAGGTTTTCCGGCACGACTTACGCTCCACTTCCGGAGAAGTTTGAGGCCGGAACCCAGAACATCAATGCCATTCCGACGCTGGAACCAGCTATCGAGATGCTTAAATTGATGAAAGATAAAGAGTTACTTAATGTTCAAGAGGCTGTGTCCCAGTACCTTCTCCACGCTTTGACAAGCAACCCGAGGGTCCGTCTTTATGGCGTTCCACGTGGAACGGAGACAAAGATTCCGCTCTTTTCTTTCAGCGTTGAGGGGGCGCATCATGAGGACCTGGCCTTGATTTTGGACAAGATGGGGATTGCTGTGCGGTCCGGGCAGATGTGTGCCGAGCCGTTGATGGACAGGTTTGGAGTGACTGGGATGCTCCGTGCCTCGCTCGCTCCGTACAACACAATGGAAGAAGCTGAATATTTCATCAAGTCGCTCGACAAGGCGACCGCTATGTTGGTGTAGTTATGAGTGGTCGCTGAACCTGTCGAAGCGCTGATGTATTGAGATGTTATTTTGATATAAACTTGGATAATATATGAACTCATTAGAGGAAGCTAAACAGTCTGTGATTGACGATTTCTCGATGTACGATGAATGGCTCGACAAATACGAGTATCTCATCGACTTGGGAAAGAATCTGGAGGCGTATCCTGAATCTGAAAAGACTGAGGATAAGTTGATTAAGGGATGTCAGTCCCGGGTTTGGCTGGATTGGCGCCTGGAGGACGGAAAACTTTGGTTCAAGGCCGACAGCGACGCGATCATCACGAAAGGCATAATCTCCCTTCTGATCAATGTCTATTCTGGCCGCACACCGAAAGAGATCGCCGCGGACGATTTCGGATTCATCAACCAGATAGGTCTTAAGGAGAATCTCTCGCCGACCAGAGCCAACGGACTGGTCTCGATGATCGACACCATCAAGGCTGTGGCGCTGGAGAACAGTAAATAGAACGGGATAGTTTCGAGCCTGATGAGTGGCTCGAAAGGCGTTTTGTAAGATAACTTAGTAAGCGATTGTGAAATGAGCATATTCAAGAATAATAAGGAAGAGGAGGAAAAGGCGACCGCCGCCGAGCCGCATGTTGAGCAGAAGGGCGAGGTGCTTTCCGCTGAGGATGTAAAGGCATTGGCACCGCTTTATGACAATGTGGTTCTTGCCTTGAAGCAGGTCTATGATCCCGAGATTCCGGTCAACATCTACGACCTCGGCCTCATCTACGAGCTTGTCATCAACAAGAACCACGAGGCTTTCATCAAGATGACTTTCACCGCCCCGAACTGCCCGATGGCTGACGAGGTGCTGGATGAGGTTCAGAAAAACGTCACCGACGTTCCCGGAATAAAGGCCTGCAACGTGGAACTGGTCTTTGACCCGGCTTGGGATCAATCGATGCTCTCTGACGAGGCGCGTCTCGAACTTGGTCTGGATGTCATTGATTCTTCATCTGACAGGGTTGATCCTGGTGCCGGCCCGGACTATTCGAAGGAACCGAATTCCTGATCCGGTATATTCAATTTTGGCAGCTTGATTTAGTTTTGAATATTTTTAGTAACATGAAAAGAATAAGTTGCTTCAGATTAAGAGAAGATTTTCGAGGATAGATCTTTTTTTGAAGAAGGAGTGTGCCGGTGGCACATGACTGATGAGAAAAGAGATCTAGACCGAAAAGATTCCTTAAGATGATGCAGGTTATTTTTTGAATGTTACTTAGGCCTGTATTATCTGGAACGATGGCATTTGTCAGCATATACTTTTCCCTCGGCAGCAACCTTGGCAACCGCGAGAGGAACATCGAGGAGGCTCTTCATCGGATGGATGAAGCCTTCGAAGGCCACTACACGGCTCTTTCAAGGCTGATAGAGACCAAGCCGATGGGTTTCTCCGGCGGCAAGTTTCTGAACGCCGTGGCGCTTTACCGAACCTTCAGACCGGAAATTCCGGCGGAGGACGCAGCCAAGGATGTGCTTTCCAAGGTCAAATCAATAGAGCGCGCGATGGGCAGAACCGATCCTCCTGAATATGATGGAGCAGGCAACCGCATCTACCACTCCCGCGTAATCGACATCGACATCCTTTTCTACGGCTCCGAGCACATCTCCGCTCCCGACCTGATCATCCCCCACAAGGACATAGAGAACCGCCCCTTCGTGATGATCCCCCTCCAGGAAGTGGCAAAGCCGTCATTGAAATCAGCCTTTCCCGAATATTTCGGCACAGAATAGTGGTTTTAATCTACTTTTTCAAGTTTGTGCCGCCATTCTCAATGGAAGGTCACAACCGTATAAACTCCGAATATTTTTCGTCAAAATAACACTGTTTCAACAACAAAAATTGTCAAAATAATGCATTTCGTAATGTTATTTTTGTCAAAATAGCGCAATTGTTCGAAATGTTTTCTATATTTGTGCCAATAAATCAAGTGTTTATGGATGAAAAGGTGATTTTGCAGGTTTTGGCGGAGCAAAGAGAGGAAATATCAGGGTATGATGTCTCTGGCTTGGTATCCCGTCCAGAGGAGGATTTTTTCGAGTGGGACAGCGATATGGCACAGGTTGTCATAGGTGTTCGCAGGAGCGGAAAATCAACATTGTGCCATAAGGCACTTATCCAGCACGGAGTAAAGTACGGCTATTCTGATCTGGATGATGATAGGTTGTTGGGAATGGAAGCCAAGGATCTCAACACATTGTTGGGTTGCATGTACCAGCTTTATGGTGTTGATGTGAAGTACTTGTTTTTTGATGAGATTCAGGATGTTCCGGGATGGCATCTGTTTGTGAACAGACTGCTTAGGCAAGGCTTGCGCATTGTGCTTACCGGGAGCAACGCCAAACTGTTAAGTAGTGAACTTGCCACACATCTTACCGGAAGATACAATGAGATAAAACTTTATCCTTTCAGTTATGCAGAGTTATGCGATGCGGAAAAGGTTGATGTCAAAGGGATTACGACAAAGGCTGACGCTGCCAGAAAAATCGCTTTGGAAGCTTATCTTAATGACGGGGGATTCCCTGAATTGATGAAGCTTAGGAATCCTCGCGGTCGCCGAACGTACATAGAGGGGCTTATCGAGACAATCATCACAAAAGACATAGCGAAGCGTTTTAATATTCGCAATCCAGAGAGCATCAGACGCATAGCTTATCATCTTATTAATAATTCCTGTCAAGTTATTGACTATAAAACTTTAGCGGAAATATCCAACCTCAAGACAGCTGCCACGGCTCAGAAATATACATCTTATCTGGCTCAGGCATTCTTGATCCATCCTCTGCAAAAGTTCTCATACAAAAGCAAGGAGAGGATAACCGGCGAGAAAGCTTATGTGGTTGACCAAGGATTCGTCTCCAACCGTGGCAACTCGCTTCTTGGTGAGAATATGGGCTGGCGTTTGGAGAACGCGGTCCTTATGGAGTTGCTTCGCAGGTATTGTTCCGCGGCTGAGGACATATACTATTACAAGCCTTCCACACGGCAAAAGGAGGTCGATTTTGTCGTGTGCAGACAGAATGTTGTATTGGAACTCATTCAAGTGGCCTATGACATTTCTGACAGTAAGACCTACAGAAGGGAGACCGAATCCCTTATTTTGGCTTCCTCAAAGTTGAACTGCGGAAACCTTTGGCTTATATGTCTGGGCGAAACCCGCGATGTGATGGTCAGCGATCAGACAATACATATCGTGAACGCTATTGAATGGTTTTTGAACAAAAGATGATGTATCTTCCTGAAAAGCCGAATATGGAAAGGTGGGCGGAGATGCCGTTCATCGTTCAGATGGCCAACATAGGCAGTGAGGTAGGCAGAACATTTAAATGGAAGCGTAAAGGTAACGAGAATATGGCCAAAGGCGCTTTTGTCCGTGCTCTTGATCTTTTTGACCTGACCATAGCTGTCGGACGAATTAGCGAGCCGTTTTCATTAAGGGGCTCGATGCTCAAAGAGGTAATAAGGGCTCGGGACCAATTCTGTGAGGAATATCTTTCAGAGGACAATGACGCCTTGCTTCTGTCAGACAAGTACTTTTCCCACTTCGCCAAAGCCTGCGCGCTAAGATCCTCCCGATGAATTGATACTGTTGTCCAGTGTCATCAATATGCAGGATCCGGAGATGCAGGAAGAATATGCTGCTACTGCCGCGTTTAAGAATATCGTAGGCTTGTCTCAGAATGGGGTGCTGTGGGTGTTCATATGGTAATCTTGACGAATCGCATTTCTAATAGCGTTATAACCAAAGAGATAAAGGAGAATTTTCCTGTAAGGATGGGGTTCCGCATGTTGGACAAACGAGGTTCTATAGTCACGTTGGATACGCCGGGAGCGGAGTGGCTTAACGGAAAAGGCGACATGCTTCTGCTTCGCGAGTCTGATGTTAAAAGAGAGCTGAGTACCTTCATCTCTTTTAACTTTCCAATTTGTATCAGAATTCGTTCCGGTGTCGAAAGAGTGCAGGGCACGTTCCTCTCCCCTGATGAATGTATGTCGATTAAGGTCAAGGAAGATGTTGTAGAGAATAATGTGAATAAAAGATGAAATACTTGGAAAAGTTGCAAAAATAGCATAGATTTGCCTTGGAAAAGTTGCAAAAACTGTGGTAAAACACATTGCGTAAATTGTGCAATATATGCTTAATAGAAAGATTGACAACGAGATAGATGCGCATTTCTCCAACTCGAAGAAAGCGTTGTTTCTTACCGGCGCCAGACAGGTAGGTAAGACCTATTCTATCCGGAAATATGCTAAACTGCATGGCTTGAATCTCATTGAGTTCAATTTCTTGCTTCAGCCGGAGGCGATGGACATAATCAATGGGGCAGGAGATGTCAAAGAACTGCTGCTCAGGATTTCGGCATATTCGCGAGTCCCTTTGGTGCGAAGCAAAACATTGATTTTTTTTGATGAAGTGCAAGAATGCCCGGATGTGATGACCTGGGTTAAAGCATTGGTGGATGAAGGAAGCTATATTTATGCGTTGAGTGGTTCCCTGCTGGGTGTTGAATTGAAAGACATCCGTTCAGTGCCTGTTGGTTATATGTCAGAGATGCAGGTCTATCCCATGGATTTTGAGGAATTTGTCAGTGCCGTGGGGGTGCCGGAGAATGTGTTGGATGCTGTCAAGAAATCTTGGTCGGAAACAACGCTGGTGGATGCCTATATACATGAAAAGATGATGCAACTATTTCAGTTGTACATCATAGTTGGAGGTATGCCTGCTGCTGTCCAGACTTATATAGATTCCAACAATATTCAGAACGTGGTGAAAGAACAAAGGGATATTATCAATCTTTATAAGAAAGACATAGCCCGTTACGATCAGGATGTCAGAAAGAAACTATATATCAATGAGGTATTTGATCTCATCCCTTCCGAGTTGAATGCCAAGAACAAACGGTTCATCCTCAAACGTCTCAATGAGAATATGACTTTCGGCAGACATGAAAATGATTTCATCTGGCTCAAAGACGCAGACATGGCACTTCCGACATACAATGTCGAAGAGCCAGTCTCCCCGTTGAAACTGAGTGAGCAGCGGAACCTTTTCAAGCTTTTCCAGAACGATGTAGGGCTGCTTTCTTGCCAATATTCATCAGGAGGCATCCAACTGAAGATTCTTCAGGGAAAGGTGAACGTGAACTATGGTAGCGTATTTGAAAATGCTGTCGCGCAAGAGCTTCACGCTCATGGATGGGATTTATACTACTTCAACAGCAAGAAGCAGGGAGAAATTGATTTTATATTGGAAACGGATGATGAAATCATTCCCTTGGAAGTCAAGTCTGGTAAGGATTACGAACGTCATAATGCGCTGTCCAAACTCTTGAGCATCCCGAATTATGGAATACGGAGGGCGATAGTTCTGTGCAATGACAACCTGCACGTGAAGGGCAATGTCGAATACCTACCTATCTATATGACCATGTTCCTAGTCAAGCAAGATGAACTGGAAGATCCTATATATAAAGTGAACCTGGAGTTCTAGAATGCTTTTTGACATGAACATTCTTCATCTCTCGGATACCCATGGGGCGCATCGCAGCCTTGGCAGTCTTCCAGAGGCGGACGTGATTGTCCACTCGGGGGACATTGCCATGAACGGATCATCCTCGGAGGTGCTGGACTTTATGAGGTGGTTCAGCGCACTTCCCTATGCCCATAAGATTTTCGTGGCGGGGAACCACGACGCATGCCTGTATGGTGCCGTTATTGACGGACTTGACTCCAATTGTCATTATCTGTGCAACAATTCGGTGGAGATTGACGGCGTGACATTCTATGGGGTTCCCATGTTTATGGAGGACTGTAGTTCCTGACTCCAGAAGGAGTTTTATGAAATGATTCCTGACGGCGTGGATGTGCTGATTACCCATGCCCCGCCATACGGAATCCTCGACCGGGACGGAAGCATCCATTACGGCTCCAATGAACTTCTCTCGCGTGTGAAGGCAGTCCGTTCCCGGATACATCTTTTCGGCCACATCCATAAGGCCAATGGCCTGGAGGAAAGCGGCGGAACCGTCTTTTCCAATGCTGCCATGATGGATGAGCATTACGGCATGCTGCTTGAACCGCATTTGATAAATCTGTAGATTATGGAAGAGAATTTGGAAAAATATCGGAAGACGATTGAGTTGTGCAGTTCAATTATGAAAGACATCAAGGCGGAGAGGATGTCCAATACGAAGATGGGCAAGTACGTCAATGTATTTTCCCTTTGGAATGAATTTTCCGGCATAAGTGAACCTATTCATAGCCGAATCCTGCATTTTTTCCTTTCGGATAATCCGATGCATGGACAAGGCAAATTGTTCTTGTCTGCGTTTTTGGAGTATATTGGTTTTGAGAAGGACGAAGGCAATGAGGAATGGATAATAACGGCTGAGGAAGGGCGTGTGGATGTTTTGTTAAGAAGACAGAATCCGTTAGGTGCTGTCATAATTGAGAACAAATCCAATTGGGCAGTAGATCAACCTAACCAATTGTACCGGTATTGGTATGAGAATATTCACAAGGACAATGAGGATTGCAAAGAATCTTATTATAAGGAGCACCCTGAGTACAAAATAGTTTATTTGGTGCCTGATGAAGTCAAACATATCAGTGCCAATTCAATTATACGTCCGGTTGACTATCCTGAAGACTTGCCGGAAGAACTACCGATGAAACCAAAAGTGATGACTTTTCACACGGATATCCCTAAGTGGTTAGGAGGATGCATGAAAGGACTGCCGGCAGAGAATACTCCGCTCAGAAGTTTGATTGCCCAATATATTGAATATTGCAAACAGTTATAACTTCAGAGCAGATGGAACTACATTTCTCGTGTAGCCGCTATGACCAAATCAGACATAATCGACTTCTACTTTATTTTCGGACTTGATGGTCTTTATGATCGTCAGCAGATGCTCGTCGCCTGTAGGCATATTCTCCAGAAGGATGCAGTCGTGAACCGACTGGCTATCTGTCAGGGTGGAACCCACGGAGAGGTAATTAAGCATCCGTCGCTCCATAGAATCATCTTCCAGAATTTCCGGATTGTCGATGTGGTACCGGTATTCGTCTTGAGTGTCGCACTCGATAATGACACCGAACATTATCCAGCATGGCATCGAAGTGGCGTTTGAGCGTAGAGCACGAAAGCTGATTCCTGTCGGCATCATCGTCACGTATCCACTTGTCATTGAGTTCATCGAACGTCATCATATGGTCGTATCTGTGCAGGGTGTTGACCAGTCGACATATTGGGATAGGATGAGGAATGGTTTTTTATACTAATATGTTTTCAATTAAGTTCCGGATGAGGCTCATGCAATTTGTTCTGAAATGCGGCCAGAGCTTCCTTTCCAAACTTAATACGATTAACCGTATCAATATTATTTGTCTGAGGAATTGGAACTTTCTCTAGAGAACTATTGTCGTAGTTAGAATAAAACTCAAATGCGTTATTCAAATTCTTGACATAAAACTCTTCGTAAATCAAAGACCGTCCGTAGTCGTCCCGTGAGATATGCTCCGAATCAATTTCAAATAAGTATGGCACAATTGAACTCTCTGAAACTGATGATCGTGTTTTCATCAATACTGTGCGGTAGGGTTCATCTAAAGAATAAGCTTCAAAGTAGTATTTACCGAACTTGGTATCACGGAATGAGTCATATTTCAGCCAGTAGTAACGCCAGTCATAGAGGCTGTCATTCTCGCATTTGGCGATGTACTCATCTTTTATGGACCTGAGATAGTCGTCATTGAAAGCTTTCGCTTTAGTTAAAAGTTGGAGAAGGACAGATTTTGTGCTCTCGAAATTCTTGGCAGCTCCCATATGGAAAAGGAATTCCCAGGATGACTCATTCTTTGAACCAAACTGCCATCTCCAGTTATTTGACTCTTGCTGACCATAGTTTCCGATGGCGAGCATTGCACAATTAACGAGATCCCAGTCGCAATTGAATAAGGATTGAAATTTCGGGGCCAAACCAATGTTATCTAATCCAATTATTCCTATCTGACCGTGAAGGAGAGGGTGATCCTCAATCTTAAATAAGACCTCTGCTTTATCCGCATTGTTCTGTAGCCAGATGACCTTCTCTCTTTCTTCGCTAATCTGGTTTGCGTTGAAGTTGATGGATAACCCCTCGTCCGAATGTATTTCTCCTGTTAGAATGATGTGCTCAACATGTTTTATAATTGCAGGCATACGATTACCACCTACACGAGACTCGCTATCGCTTATTTCATCTGTAGAATTCTGAATCAGGTTGTATATGTGACGCAGACGAAGCCTAAACTCTTCTTCCGGAACCTCCTCCTTATGAATCAGATATGTAATAAAGGCATAAAGCAGTACGGTTCTATTCAATGGGAACTTTCTATTTCTTCCTGAAATCAGTTCTCCGTAGTTCCTAAGACAATCATTAAAGACATCAATCTCATACCTTTTTTCTACAGTAATCTTTCCGGTCTGATGCGTATGACCCATGAGGCTTTCAAAGAACTCCGTGAACGGTAACTCATCTTTCTTGATTTTAAGCCAACAATCGAAATATGACTCAAGAAGAGTGAGATTTTTAATAGCATCCTCTCCACTGAAATACTCTTTCACCAAGTCGAATTCATCGGTAATCTTCGGGCTTCCGTTCTTTTTATAGCAAAGAATGTCACAAATGAAGCGGAAATACCTGAGGAATTCATCGTCAACTATATTGTTTTCTCCCCGGTACGGCCAAAGGAGATCTGTCCATTCCCTGTCAATCTTGTTAATTACCCGTTTGCATGCCGACTTGTTTACCTTTTCAAGAGAGTGTTCAAACTCTGCCTTGAAGTGTTCGAACTGGGTTAAGGGCTTTCCACGCGAATTCATTTTGATATAGATCTCATCTGTGAGGCCCATATCTTTGATGGGAAGGAAAAAGAATGAAATCTGGCCGCTCTTCAATTTGTCCCATAGATTCTCTACGTCAAAAAATTTGGTTTGAATAGCATCTAACATGGTTAGCATCGAATCAATCGTAGGGTCTTGCTTCCAGTCAAGCGGGAACCAATTTTGGTCGATAATCTCTGATGAGAGGCTAACCGAGAACGATGGCGCAAACGAAAGTAACTTGTGGCAAAAATCTCTGGTGGCTGGCCGGTTCTCGTAAGAAAACCCCCTCAAAAATAAGTACTCGGATTCTTGAATATGTTCTTTTTTGGCGGCGAACCAATGAAGGAGGAAAAGTGTAGTCAAGCGCTGCTGTCCGTCCAAGGGGGTTAGAACGCCATTCTTGTCGATGTTACCATAGACGAAGTCGAGTGTAATGGGCGTACCTTCAACAGCATCGTACAAAGCATCAAGGAATTTATTTCTAACTCTGACGGCCTCCAGCGTGCTGCGGCCTTGAGCATAGTCCCTTTGGATCTTTGGGATAACGATACTCGTGAGTAGAACATCTTCTTCCCCAGACTTGAATGTGGAATTGAATATGTCTGCAAATGTATGCTGACTATCGGAATATGCGAGGGTGTTTGCCATAGTACTTTTCGTTATTTTTCTTGTGCTCCTATCTCAATTTTCTCTACCAGGTATTCCTTCAACACGGTATTCATTGCCTCAATGTAAGCCTTGCGGTCAGGTTCGCCCCAGAAATGGAGTTGGTTTTGGTCAGATTGCGTATAGTATTTCAAGAATACCATCTTCGTGCAGAAGGGAATGAAGCGGCCTTTCTTGTCCAGGTCTATGATCGCATTCCGTTTCACATCAAAGGTCGAATTGTTCAGAGCCGCATTATCGCTTGTGTTCAGGAGGGCAAGATTGGCGAGAGTGTGAAGGTATTCACTCTTACCATCAGAAAGAACAAAAATGACGCGAGCCTGAATGCTCTCAAATACTTTTCTTTCAATGGTGGCCATTTCGAGGGCTTCTTTCACCTCGTTTATCAGCTCCTGATGTTCATCACCGGCGACAGCGTTGAGTGAAGGAAGTTGAATCTTAAGCCATTCAAACCAATCATTTTGTGTTTTGAGGCCTTGCGACTGCTGAGCGTGTATATGCTCAAGGCTCCATCCAGTGCGGCTATCTTTATCAAACTTGAATTTGTCAAAGGGGAACCACTGGGTTTGTTCTCCGTTCTTCATAACTGAAATGACGTTGAATAGAAGAAGAATCTTCATTATTTTGGGATAGTCGGTTGCGGATTCGTAATTAAGATCACTATATCCTCCGAAGTTGATACTGGCGGAAATCAATGAGTCCAAAAGCGCGCGGAATGCTGATTTCGTCTTGTCAAGCGAATTTATGTATAAATCACGTAAAGTCTGGCTCTCGCTTGCAATCAGATAGCCTATCTTATGGTATAGTTCGTGGTTCTCAAACCAGTCCTTCAAGATGAGGAAACACTGCTGAATCTCTTCCCAGATCTGATAAATGTCCTTGGTCTTTAGCTCATCGTTGAAATAGAAAAATGTGTGGTATTTTTCCATTTCGTCCAAGCCCCCGTTAGACATTAGGTCAAGAATCAGGTCTATTCTCGTTGAGTATGATTTTGCCGCATTGTTAGTCAAGAAGCACCATAACGAATTATCATTCAACTGCCTTTCGATACTGTCCCACTGCATTGAAATCTCGTTCTGTCGTTCCTCAGTCATCCCCTTGTTGTTATCCGTACTAAGGAACATTGCTTTGACAAGTTCAGCACTAGTAAGCGGAATCTTGCCGATATTCAAACGTGTGAAAAGAGCGATTGGATCCACATTGTCACCAACCTCATACCAGATAACTTTGACGTTCTCGCAGAAGTATGTGTAGAGATGGTTAGCGACCACCGGATGTTTCAGGCCGGATTTCACTTTCGCGTCGAACCAGTTCTCTACAGTTTCATATGCCTGACAAATGAAAAAGAAGTCTATATTCTTATTCTTCTGCGATAGCTCAATATCGTTTAAGAAAGCCCCGGAATGCTCTCTTGTTTCATACTCCAGAGAGAAGTCGATTGTTTCAACAAGGTCCGGATGCCTTCTTTTCATGTATTTGAGGATAATGAATAAGGATGTAAGCCGCTGTTGACCATCGATAAGCTCATAACTATCGGCACTCCGACGACGAACAACTACGGGTTGAAGACAATAGTTCTTGTCACCGTTGGTGTATATATCATCAAGAAGACGTTCCACCTCTTCCTTTCCCCAACGGTATCCACGCTGGTAGGAAGGGATGAAATACTTCCCACTAATATCGCCGACAAACTTGGGTGCGAGTATAATGTTGTTATTCATAAAATCGTCATATGTAACTGATTCGAACTATTTCTTTACAATCAGAACTCTATATTATAGTTAACTATTTAGGACTCAAATACTCCACAACTGGGGCCCAGTCAGGGAAGTGTTTACTGTAAAATTGTATCCGTTCTCCGTCAAAAGTATCTGCACCATGCTTTAATCGATCATCTATCAAGTAATCTCCTTTGAGAAGATCTTTGTTGTGTAACAGAATCAGGTACTTATGGAAAACGTCATCAAAATACTTTGTTACACAGGCAACCTTATCCGCCAAAAAGAAGGATTATTCCAAGGTGTTATAGAAAAAATAAAGACATCGTTTTTTTAGCCAGCAAATGAACAGTCTCGATAGCCCCTGGTATCGGTTCCATGAGTGCGAAGATCCCCAGTACGTCATCCAGTCGGCCTTCATATTTAGATGCAGTTTTTGCATCCAGTTTTGCTATGCCGGATGCGAAATCAACAAGAATATTGTCCATATCAAAGTGCAGGCGTTTCATCATATAACCTTGTGTGGTTCTTATTGTAGGAACACAAATATAATGATTTTGCAGTTCACCTGCAAACTTCCGTGTGAATCCTATCCGGAGATTGAGCATAGCCTGAACATGAAGAATGTCTGCCTGATCTCCATCCACACCAACACTGCCGGGAACGGTAGGCAGTGGATGAACGCCCGCGGCTGGTGCTGCTACACCTCCCGTGGCCAGACCGCCTTGCCACCTGCCTGTATGAAGCAGCTTCCATCTACCTTCCAGGCCATAAGCTTCGGAAAGACTATTCCGACGGAGATCCCGACTGGGAATCCGACTTCTACATCCTGAAGAACACCCTTGCGCCGATGCACTTAGCGAGAACCTTTTCCACGACAACCCTCAGGACCTCACTTTCCTTGAATCCGCCCCCGGCCGCCAGGCCATCATCGACCTCCACGTCAGTGGGATAATCGATTATGTAAATGGTTGAACAATAGGCCCAGCAAAACAACGAAAGGCTTGCGGATGACGCCACAAGCCTTTTACGTAATTGACTAGTAAAAGATCTACTTTCTCGGTCCGATGAATCGGTCACCGTTGAAGTGAATCATATGGTCAGGCGTATCCGAAAGCCACACCTCAGTTTCCCAGGCGATATCGTCCACATGCTTTTTGAACTCTTTTGCATTGGGAAAAGCCGTCACATACACAATTCCGTAGGGGCAATCCTTGGTGAACTCTTCCAGCTCAACCACACGTTTCGCCGATACCGGTCCGTGAGAGGTCACGACCTCAACCAAGAACAGCCACTCTCGTTTGTCATCGCTGATGACGATATCCGGAAGCTTTGAATGCTCTGTGATGGGGAGATTAAGCGCTTCCAGTCCGGCGGGATTCACATATAGGTCTTTATCCTCGGTATCGCCGATATAGAGCAGCTTCCCGCCGGGAGCAAACCTGGGAGCGAATTCCTCAACGACTGCCGCCTGGACCTCATTGTGAGCACCGGGAGATAGATAGTACTCATTCCCCTCGATAACAAGAGGAATGCGGTGCATGTCACGTTCAGCAGCATATCTGTCGCGTAATATTTCATACTCTACGGCAAACTGTTGCGTACGGCTATCCCAATTCTTTGTGCCATACGACTGAGCAACTTCAAGTGCTTCTTGTGTAATGGCGTAATGCGCTTTCGGGCTATTCACCGGTAGCGTAGGATCATCTGGATTGTAGTTGGCAACTCCTGCTTGAATAAACTGGTGGAGCACCTGACGGCGGAACGTCTCTCGGGTATTGGGTGCGTATGGGGCGTCAGCTTTGTAGTTCTCATTTACAAAAGCCATTATCTCTTTCGTAATACGCTGGCTGGTACGTGTGGCATCTGCCCAAGGCGTATCCTCCTTAATACTGCAAAGGGCCAGCAAAGTCAGCGCAGACATTTCATTCTGCTGCGCAGCCGGCAATCCTAATGCCTTCAAAATCTCTTGTGCCTCCGTAATTTTGCTCATAGCTACTGAATCTTAAAATAATCCAGGACTAAATCATTGATATAGTCAATGGAATAATTGTTTCTCAAAATAATCTTTTTTCCAATCTCCCGTATCGTTTCAATCGGAGGAAGGGGCATCATCCTAAGCTCCGTCGCACTCACATTGATGTTTCCGTTGAAAGTACGGAAATACGCATCAAACATCTCACTGTCCAAAAGAGCAGTAAGCCCCATAACTTCGTCTCTGCGGAGGTGACCTTTCGGCCTGTAAATATAGTTCAATTTGTTCTCAATTCCAACATACTCATACTGAGCCATATTGCCGAAGTATGGAGCTGCAACCAGGCGACTGCTGTCATCTTTGGAACTGAAACGCCTCAGCAGCACATAATTCTTATTGGGAAGCAGAGCTGCCTTCGTTTCCGGAGAGACCTTGATATACTGCCCCTTGTCTTTCTTCTGCACCGGATGATCACACAGCATCTTCACAACATTATGCAGCCAGTAGAGAGGCACCGTATCCTCGGCGGGGTCGCTGACAATAGAATCGTACGCCCGGAATGCTACCACAGGCCCCGTGGATATCTTGATTCCATACTTCTCCATATTGCCATCCCAAGAACGGAACAGACTCAAGATTGCCTCATCGCGTCCGTCAACCGGCAGATAGACAATCTTCTCGACACTGGTCACATCCACTATATTTGTTGCAGCATAATCCTTCTGATAGGGCTCTCCAAGATCCCGGATGCCCTGACTGAATGAAACCGTGATGGTAGAGACTTCGTGCGCCGGGTGCATCCGCATAATGACCAGTTCCTGAAGAACTTCATCCTTGGAGAAAGTATCCTTCCTGGTATTGAACAAGTGAATTAGGTCGATATGAACGTGGCGGAAAAGGAAGTCGCGGAAAGACTGGAAATACCTGCCGGAAGCAAAACTTCTAGGGGTGATGAATATCATCTGCCCATCTTCTTCCAGCATCTTGGCGCAGATGGCCATAAAAAGAGCGTAGATATTGGTCTGCCCATCCACGATACTGGCGCACGACCGCGTATGTACATCGTCCTTGGCAAGCTTGAAGTAAGGCGGATTCGAGATGATATAATCATACTTCTCTCCGGCATTCATCTCTTCAAAGATGGTATCATCGCCGTCCAGGCACTCACATTTGTCCAAGACGAAGTCTGACTCGTTCAAATGGTAATCAAGCGCCACCCTTTTTTCTCCACACCATATCTTCAGATACGATAGCACCTCTTTGGTAAGCGGCACGACGTTCTTGTCGGTCTCATAAAGCGTCAGGGAGATATGCTCCGGCGCGTCCTCCTGAGCGAGATGCTCAATCAATGCACAAGAAAGGATGGACAGTCCGCAACCTGGATCCAGGACAGACACAGACTTCTTTCTGCATGGTGTGGCCAAATTGCCCATAAACTGGGAAATGGCGAGTGGCGTGAAGAACTGTCCCTTATGCTTCTTATCCTTCTGGACAGAGGCGTCCGCATACCCTCTGCCAACCCTCTCCGCAAATTGTGAGGGCTTCTCTCCGGCGTTCGGGGTGATATGAACAGACTCAGTGGCCATCGGTCATCATCCATAATTATGGCAAATTTACGGATATTTTTCGATTGGCCCAGCACGATTATGTCAGAATGATGAATCCGGACTGTTTTTCCATCATTTCCTCACTTCCATCAGTTCCATCAATTGATGGAAGATTTCTTTACACACAAAGCGTTTCCGAAATAAAGTGCAGACTGTTTGCACTTTATCTATGTTTTCTTATCGTTATCTCGCTTTATTTTCGTAAATTTGTCTATTAAAGCAGAATGCCCCATGGCCGGAAATAAACACGCCCTTACCCGATATCGGATACTAGACGCCTGTTTCAGCAGTAAAATGCGTAAATATTACGCCGAAGACCTTATTAAGAAATGCAACGAGGCCTTGGCCGAGCGCTATGGTACTGACGATGCCGGCATTAGCCGTCGCACCTTTTTCGATGACCTGAATGATTTGGACAGTATCGTCGGTGAATACGGCGTGGAAATCCTCCGGCTCAATGACGGCAGGAAGAAATACTACCGCTATGATAAGGAAGATTTTTCTCTCTTCACCAAAGGGTTTAACGAAGAGGATCTTCGCACCCTCAAGGAGAACATCCAGACCCTCCAACGCTTCAAGGGCCTCCCTTCTTTTGCCTGGATGGATTCTTTGGTCAGCAAATTGGAAGACAAACTCACCATCAAGACTTCGGTGGGCAATATAATCGACTATGAGGATAACACCGGGTATTCCGGCATTGATTGGCTGAAGGATATTTTTGACGCCGTTATCGGCCAGCAGCCCCTCAAAGTTGACTACCGCAAATTTGACGAAACTGCTTTTGTCTGGACCATTCATCCATATTATATCAAGCAATACAATAACCGCTGGTTCTTGATCGGCTTCAACCCTGAATTTAATGACCTTTCTACAATTCCTCTCGACCGCATTGATGACTTGGAGCCAGTACACATCCCCTATATAGAGAATTCAGAGACGGACTTTGACTCTTATTTCGACAACGTAATCGGAGTAACCATTCCCGATGCACCGTTGGAAACTATCAAACTGAGATTCACACCATCTCGCCTCCAGTATGTCCTCACAAAGCCCCTTCACAAGTCTCAGGTATGCACAGATCCTGCATCCGGAATCATAATACTCAAACTCATCCCAAACAACGAGACCGATGCTCTAATACTCTCTTTTGGTGCTGATGTAGAAGTGCTGGAGCCGGAATCTTACCGCAATCGGATACGCGAAAAGGTTCAAAGTGCTTTAGCGAACTATTTTGATGTGCAGGCTGGCTGCACTAAAATAACCTTACCTTCGCACCGAAAACAAGAATTAAAGCATATTCGAAGATCCAACACTTATGGCAGAAATACGAGTCAATAAACTGATGAGACAGTTCAATATTGGACTGGACACACTCGTCAGCTTTTTGCGTACGCAAGGAGTCTGGGTTGAAGAGCACCCGAATGCCAAAGTCCCAGATACCGTCTTGCCCGCACTTCACAAGAAGTTTGGACACGACAAGGAAATGGCTGAGGCTGCATCTAAGACGGCCGTCAGGATTTCCACCATTGTGGGTGATAATAAGGGCAAAAAGAAAGTTGTGGCTCCGGAAAAGAAGCATCAGCCCATCTCCACGCAGCGCACACGAAAACCTTCTCCTAAACCGGAGAATTCAACGATTCCTATTGCTCCGCAAAGGGAGTATGCCAAACGTGTAAAGATTAAGGCCATCAATCGCCCTCATCGCATCATTACCGATGGATTTGATGGCTTCAAAGCCGGTGTTCTGTTCCCCAAAGATATTCTGTATAAAGGCCAGCCAATCGCCATCGCAAACGCCGAAGCGCTCATCAATAGCCGTTTTCGTGTTGGCGACATTATCCATTGTCGTGTGGTCGGGACGTCTCCGGACAGACATATCGCTTACTTGAGTTGTGAAATATCCGGCTTCAATCTGTCTGGCCTGGATGGCTTTGAAACGGTTGCACCTGGCGCGAAATACCCGGTTCGTTTGATAGGAACATCGAACAACTATTTCATTGTAGCAATCGTCGGAACGCAGATTCGCGGTCTTGTTCTCAAGAACCAGTTTGAAGACGGGGCTGATATGGACAAGCGCGGCAATATTCGACTGCAGCTTGTCGAAAAGCCGGAGAATCCATTCCAGTTTGCCCGTTTTGTAAAGCCAATCGCCGTCACCCCAAAAGTTGCTGTCGATGACATTGATCCTATCGTTGAATCTTTCTTGACCGAGCCGGAATTAGATGCTATCACGCCGGAGGACCTGGACATAGTTCGCTCCATTCTCCTTCGTTATCCGGATCTCAAGCGCAAGAAGGCAGATCAGATAACAGGCATACAACTCTACTGCCGTATTCCTGAGGTTAGCCGGCTACACTACTTTCTTAGACAAGAGCCAGACTATTTCACCAAGCACACATTCTGGGTCTCGGTTAATCAAGAAGATGAAGAGAATCCGTCTATCGCATTGTTCACGGAGAGCCCCACAGTTGTTGTGGAGCTGAAAGCATTCAGTGATGATGTCTTCACGGTCGATAACTTTGATTCAAGCAAGACTAACTTCACCAAGAACATTCTTCAAAAGTACAATAAGAGAACCCGCTTAAAAGTTGCTGGTTCCAATTTGCACTTTGTCACGAAATACGACCCCATTCCAGCAGATTACAATACGGAAGAAGTAATCGATTTCTTGGGGAAACTATATGACTTCAATAGCAGCATCATACCGAGTATTCATGAAGCGATTCGGGAAAAGACTCTGCTTAGCGCCAAGGATTACAGCATTTTGTCTTCTTTCTTGAAGTACCAAAGGAACAAGGAGTTCGAAAAAGAAAACAATTTCGTCTTCATCGCTCCTGGGCGCCTTGGAACAGCATCTGGAATTCGGATCGGAGACAGAGCTTCCATTCGTTTCAGACTATTCGAAAATGAGGTGGATTCTTTGATTGGAGAAACCGAGGAAGATACAGGTGCGCTTCATGTTGCGATTGTAGATGAAAACGGCGAAGAGCAACTGACAGGTGTGCTGGACACTGAAGGGGAAGATTTTGTCCTCCGGTTTGATCGTGACCATATCGATTTGACGGAGTTCCTTCACTCTGGGATAAGATTGCAGAAGAGGGCAAATATTAAGCATATTCAGATCCAGATGAACGCCATTGAGGATTTCATCAAAAGGGATTCGTTAAAGATATATCAGGACCTCATCAACAATCGTCTGGAGACTCCGGATATGGAGAAGGCAGATGGCATTGAATTCCACAATCCGTTGTTCCGCTCGTCAGCCGGCGACAATACTCAATCTGAAGCGGTAAGAAAGGCTCTCGGCAACAAGAACGTTCTTCTGATTCAAGGCCCTCCGGGCACTGGTAAGACGACGATAATCGTGGAAATCATCGAGCAGCTTGTTTCCAAGGGGAAAAAGGTTCTCGTATGTAGCCAGGCTCATGCGGCTGTAAAAAACATCTACGACCGTCTGCACCTGTTGCGCCCGGACATGGATTTGCTGGCTCTCGACGATAAGGATGAAGTAACGGCTGCAGCAAGAAACTTCGATGATGAAGCCTACACCCAGTTCTTAAAGAACAATATGGCGGTAATAGGCAATTGCCGCAGGGGCGCCTCCAAAGAAGAGCTTGACGCACTTATAGATTCGTTCACATATAAAACACCTGAGAGGACTAAGGATTTCAGGAAAAAGCATCATCACGTCATTGACTACAGAGAGGTCATCTCCAATATACCTCCGCAGAATATCACCTTCCTTTTGGATCGGCTCAAGAGTGAAACCCGCAACCTTGACACAGACCTTCTTAAGGCTCAGGTCTATAGGGAAAAAGACGTTATTCTGGGAACATGTATTGGAATCGGTATGGACCCTGTTATGAGGGACAAAGATGCCGTTCATTTTGACACTGTGATAGTAGATGAAGCCGGCAAGGCAAACTTGGCTGAGACCATTGTTCCGCTCCAGTTGGGCGATCGGTTCATTCTTGTAGGCGACCATAGACAGTTGCCTCCTTACTTTGACCGGGAAGAGATTGCCGATTATCGGGAGAAAGTCAGAAATGACGCCTATTCGCAGAATTATAGTCAGCAAGAAATTGAAAAGGCGATGAACAAATCTTTGTTCTCCGACTTCTTTGACCACCAATTCTTCCCTGAAGCAAACAAGGTGACTCTGAATTATCAGTTCAGGATGAATCCCCAGATCGGTCAGTATATTTCCGATCTGTTCTATGCCGGAAAACTTTTTTCTGGCGAAGGAACGGAGAAACAAACCGTCACCGTTGAAGGGTATGCTGATCCAGTTACATTTATCGATACTTACGTTCATACCATTACGGAGGAAAACGATCCGCGAGAAACAAAATCTCCGGATGGCAGTGTCTATAACATGCGTGAGGTCAAGGATATTTGCGAGAAGGTGTTGCCTAATGTCAGCGAAGCCCTTGATTCCAATCCAGGCCTAACCGTAGGTATTATTACGCCCTATAAAGCTCAATATAGGAAGCTTCGTGAAGCGCTGAAGGAAACTCGGTTCAAGGATAGCGTTTATACGATTGACTCTATACAAGGAAGTGAATTCGATATTGTTGTTTTCTCATTTGTTCGCGCATTCTCAAGTCGCTCAAACAAGAAAGTCGGATTCCTGGACGATTTGCGTCGTCTAAACGTTTCTCTGAGTAGAGCGAAGAAGAAACTGATCCTTGTCGGCCACTTGCCTACCCTTCAGAATCCCGACTCCCATATAGACGCACCGATTCCCGGCATGGTCAGCCCTGTGGAAGTTTTTTCTTCCATTGCCAGCCGCGTCAAACGATTCGGCGAGCTCTCTCCATTTGAGAAGTTTATGGCTCGTGGTTTTGAGCAGGGACACATCTTCAGTGATTGTGAGTACCACGATGATGGCACATCCTACATTATCATCCACTTTGATGACTTTGACTTCGCTTCGAGAGTTGCGCCGAAGGGCTTCAACGGATATGAAGATGGAGAAGCCGTCGAGGTAATCTTGTCGGGATATGATGCTACCGGACGTCCTCAGTTTGATTCGGCAGATTTATACAATTTCCTGCAGAGTCATAAAGAAGGAGAAACATACGAAGGCACAATCTCGCGGATTTACAACAAGAAAGACGGAGGGAAGACCGTATACGTTACGGTTGACGGTTATGAGGACCGGCTGGATATTGCACCGTTCCTGAAAGAGAAGCATCCGGAATACGAGGTCGTGGGGACAGTGCTCCTTGTACGGATTGATCACTATAAAGATGAACCGGAGCGTATTTTCTTCCGTCCTCATTTCTCTGAAGCCGAACAACTGAAATCTGATGGCAGAAGTTACACCTTCTTTAATGCTTCCGTCAAAGAAATCAAGGACTACCCTATGGTGGTGTTTCAGTTCAAGGAGAAGTCGGAAGTTACGCTTTCCTGCCCTATCCTTTGGCATACAGCCATTGAAGATGAGTACTACGATCTGATCAAGTTCTCAAATGGTGACTGTAAACTCCACAACCACTATATGGAGGACTTCCTCAAGAGCCACCAGAGGAACACAAAATACGACGGCCTTGTCGTTTCTGAAGACAAAGACTACTATTATGTGGAGGTGGGTGATTACTGCGGTGTAGTCGAAAAGGCCCGTACATGGAGGCGTGGCGTTAAGGTGGATGAAAAGTATCCAGTGGAGATTTCCGGCATCAATAATTATAACAAGTTCGTTTATTTCAAGTTTGTATGAGGATAGAGTCATTTGAAGAATTCGGTAAAAACGCCGACCGTACTATACACGGTGCGGTGAAGATTCAGTATCCTGTGTACAATCTGCACTTGAAGATGCTGACAAAGGATGTAGATCCGTACTTCCCTATAGATCGTGCTATCGTGAAGTATGCTACAATGCAGCCGGACATCAACTATGTGTATCTTTCTGCACTTATTGGACTGGATGAGTCCTTCGTCCGTTGGCGGATTCACACCCTGATGGAAACCAACTTCTTGGCCCTTAAGGACACCGAATACATTGTGACGGAGAATGGCGAACGGAAGTATTTGGCCAAAGATCCTGTTCAGCCCGACCGCACAGTATATGGCAACCTTGTGGTTGATGGCATCACACTGGGGTTGTTGGACATCTCATTCTACCAGAACAAGGCCTGGCTGCTTGATAGGAAGTCCGATTTACTGCCTCATATGGCACTTCTCGGGACGAACGACCCAGCACTTCAGAAGACGCTCAAGAAACTGGAGAAGATGTCGCCGGAAGAAAAGGCCGACCATTGCCTGGAAGCGGCTTCGCATGACTATGAGGTCACAGATTTCGATGCTCAATCTTTGGACGATGTCTTTGTGGTATTCTCTTCAGACAACAAGACGAGACTCTGTAGGAGAGATGTTCTATACAAGAGCAAAGTCTTGAATATACAGAAGCTGACAGAAGAGGCGCAAAAGTTCTATTTCTCTGTATACGAAGGAGAATTCTACAATAACCAAGGATACCATCCTCGCCAGGGCGACCCGTTCTTCAGTTTCTCGGCCGAGCAAATTGCCGCATACTTGCAGAAGCGATACGACGCTTCAGAGATTTTGCCATCCGACTTCAAGTATACAGAGAAAACCGACAAGAACTTCCCTTATCCTCTCTCCATTAAGGTGACACGGAATCTATTGGGACGTGTAAAGAAACGCAAACGCCTAATCATTGACGCTATCAACGGAACAATCAGTGAGACACTGCGTGTCGGTGCAATGAAGAACGTTGAAATAGGCTTCTTTAACATCCATGTCGAGGATAAAGTCCCCGAGTGCACATCATTATTCTCAAAAATAGCCAAGTGGGAGGGGCGGTTAAATCGGGCGTTTGTCCAGCAGGAACTTGCCTCCATCCCTGATTGGAGAAAGAATCTGGTTTATCTCGGATGCTATGAGGAACTGGAGGAAATCGACATTGACCAGTTTATCAATTATTATGAAAATGAGTAACTACTTGATAAATGATAAGACGTACCACGAATTGACCGATGAAATACGGAACACTATTCGTGGTGCCCGGGAATACATAAAGACTGGTAATTTCCTGTTCCAGGATAAGGTTATCATTGGTGAACTCATCGAAGCGATGAGCCGTGGCGTTGCCGTATTCATTCTGTCGAACATTTCTGAACTCGAAAGGGATGCATCACGTCAGAAGGAAGGTGAAGGAGTCAATACCCATCTCACCAATTTGAAGACTTTACATCGAAAAGGAGCCCACAGCAGGTCGCTGGATGATCTTCATGCAAAGTTCATTATCGCCGACGGAGAAAGAGGCGTATTGATGAGTGCTAATTTCGCACCCACCAGCCTTGAAAACAATGTCGAGACCGGATTGCTGCTGGAGAATAAAGAACTGAAGGAACTTGAATATACTTTTGATATTCTGTATATCAACTCCGATGTTTATCTCCAGGAATCCGACAACAGACACCAAAGTATCCGCGCCAAGTCTCCGGTTTCCCGCTCAGCTTTCGATTCTGAACATATAACGAGCGGCCTTCGTTTAACTGTAGCTCAATGTAGTGATGCCGACGGAGATAGTCCCAAGGCTACAAATCTTCGTTATTGCGACGTTCATAGCATCTATGATGACATCATTGGGATAATAGATCGTGCCGAGGAGTTCGTATATATCGTCACATGGCATTTCAAAGCCTTGAACAGACTCCCCGAGTTCTTGGACGCCATTAAACGGGCTATCGATCGTGGTGTTTGGGTATCCTTGTATTCCAATACACAACAGGAGAATTTCTCGCAAAAAGAATCTCTTCGCCAGATTGAATTCCTGGAATCCATTGGATGTAAATCCCGGGGTGACGATAACAACCATTCCAAATGTGTAATTAGCGACTCTGAAGGGATTGTCTTTACTGCCAACATTGATGGAATACATGGGATGAAATCAGGTTTTGAAGTGGGTTGCATCCTTCAGGGAGAAGACCTTGATAAAGCACGTGAATATGCACAAAAACTAATAGGAGAATAATATGGCAAATACATCAACACAATACGTTGAGAAATGGCTGAAACTCAACCAAGAGGGTCATTTTCAGGAAGCAAAAGATTTCTATTTTGAAAGTCTTTTCGCCGCTGTTATTGAAGATTTCAAGGCCCGGACAGAAGGTCGATTCAAGAAAGGGGGCGTACTATTCTCGATACTCGGGTACACACCTGAACCGATAATCCTCACGCAAAGGGCACTTGAACCGCAGAAGCATGTGATATTCTTCACCAAGAATGGCGAGCATTTCGACAACGAAATTGCACCTTACTTAGAAAAGTATCTAACGAGCAATTACGAACTGGTCGAATTTGAAGATGCTTCGTTTGATACCATATATGGCGTCATGAAAGAACAGATGGCTCTTCATCCTGCGCGGGAGTATTATGTTGACATTACCGGAGGCAAAAAGTCTATGGTGGGAGCTGCTTCCATTTTCGCCAGGGATTACGACTGCAATTTACTTTATGTCGATTACGACGATTATATCGCAGAACTACGTCGACCCAGACCAGGCACGGAAGATCTCCTTCTTGTATACAACCCAATGGTTAATCTTCCTGATGTAAAGTAACACATCGGATTTGTTGTGCAGGCTGACTGCACAGGTCAATAATACCTTTGTACCGTCAACAGAAAACAACCCTGTTGGCGGTATATTATTATGTTCATCATTGTCTACATCCTCTGCGGTCTCGCTTTCATCCCCGAGCTTTTCAACGAGAAGCGCTAATAGCACTCATATGTTTAACCAATAACCTTATCTACAATTTCATATCAGAGTGTTTGAAAAAAATCTTATAAATATAGTGAATATATTGAAAAAAGCCTTGGAATTTCGGGTTTCCAAGGCTTTGAGAATGGCAATTCCTACGTTTATTCGGAAATATAAGTGAAAGTCATGTGCTTAGGGTTATGAGAACCAGTATCGGCGAAGAATTTCAGCTTGTGATCGCCAGCCGGTAAGGTAATCTGGAATGAATCATCATTGATGAATTGTCCCCAGTTGCCGCTGCCCTGAATCGGCATGGTTTCGGTAGCCTTGACTCCGTCGATTTCAAAATGATACATGCCCTGAGAGCCGCCACTACCAGATGCAGCGTTTATGGTAATCTTGTAGGTTCCCGCATCTTTCACGCTTATGGAATAGATGTACCATTCTCCACTGGCAAGATAGCCGATGTTGCCGCCATCTTCGATGGTCACCATTGAACTTGTAGGGTCACCATGCTGGGCGCGGTAAGTGTTTCCGCCACCGCCGCCGGTGTCGTAGAACGCAACGTTCATTCCTCCGCGGTCGAAATCCCTGAACCAGATGACGGCAGGCTCATCTTTGCTGATAACGAACGGATGCCCCTTCACGAACGGGAAGGTAACCTGAACGTCAAAGGTCACAAACTTGGCGAACGAGCCCTTGCGGTAGTGGATTTTCGTAGTTCCTGTGCCTATGCCCTTTACGACGCCGGACTGGCTTACCCTGGCGATATTCTCGTCATCAGACCACCAGCCGAAATCCGTAGCTGGAACGTCGTTGGCATCCGATGGAACCATGTACACCGGAATGGTGACAGTGGCACCGATTGCAAGCTCGATCAGGCTGTCGCACTTCATGGCAACGTCGGTCAGTGCAACCTTTTTGCTTACGTAGACCTCAGTCTCGAACGACATGTCTCCCGATTCGCAGAAAATGGACGCAGAGCCCTGCTTTATGGCTTTGATCAGGCCTGAATTGTCGACCGAGGCAATGGATTCGTCGCTCGTAGACCATTTGAACGTAAGACTGGACGGACTAGCCGTCAGCTGAATCTCGTCCCCTTCAAACAACGTAACGGAACTGTGATCCACTGTGATGGTTGGGTAAACATCCGTCCTTTGGAAGTTGTCGCATGAAGCAGAAAGCGCCAACAAAGATACCAACGATATATTCAATATTATTTTTTTCATGTCTGCCTCCTACTTTTTTGTTTCTATGATAGTGAAACCCTCGTCCACATCCTTATCCTCCGAATAAAGAACCCTCGTCTCCTCCCGCATCTCATATACATCATTTCCTATCTGATACTTGTAATGCAGCAGGAAGGTCTTATAGGTATTGTACCCATCGTCTATGATTCCGTACACGTTAGGATATTCAGGGTCATCGTCCAGCTGCGTCACTTTAATATCCCGGTAAGGCTTCAGCGTAATCTTGTGATAGCCTTTCGCATCGGCCGCGGCATCGATGTACGCTATCATCGCCTTTGCCTCCAAGGTGTGCTTGTCTTTGCTGAAAGTCTCATTCCCGGGCATCATCCTCACGCTGTTCGCAGTCCAGCAATGAATCGTCTTGGTCCCAGGCATATTGATAGGAGACCCATCCGGCAAGAGTTTTCTGTTTCCCACCATCTGATAACCTATTCCGCTGGAATTAGACCATTGATTCTTTATCGCTATCTTAAGCAGAAGCGAACTCTTGTCTGGATGAAGTTCGGCGCCATCATAGGAAAGGACTCTCACAGGAATGATGTAATCCTTGTCTGGAGACAGGCCTGCGGGGTGAATCGTGACAGGGATAGTGCCAAGCACCTCGCCAGATTTTATTACGCATGTCATGCTGGATATCTCGTATTTATCAGCAGGCATGACAACTGCATATTTCTCGACATCTACGTCATAGTTCGCCTTATTGTACTCATCTATGAGAGTGGAATCCAAGACGATGTTTATTTTGACGTCATTCTTTGGAGCCTTCGTGCCTCCCATCGATAATGACATGTACGTCGTGGTTGTCTCATAGTGAAGGCTGACCGTCATCTTCTTAGTGTTGTCAGACTCGCTCACGAATCCGAAGATGTTCTTGTACTGCTCTTTCTCGAACACCTCCTTGTCGTTGCAAGAAACGATGGAGAATGCTGCCAGAGCCGCTAATATTATGCATTTGTGTTTCATGATTCAATACGTGTTGATGTTAGCTTTCCCAATCCGGGTTCTGGTCGCAAGAAGGGAGCTTGCGGATTTCGCTCAGTGGAATAGGAAGCAGGTAGAGTTTCTTATGAACCAGGCGAGCTCCGATTCTGGAAGTATTCGGAACTGTTCTTTGATAGAAATTCTCCTTAGAGCCATCCACGTTCATTCCCATGATTGTTTCATTCTCTGTTTCCTCGTAAATTCCCCACCTGCGGACGTCGAAGTAACGCTGCCCTTCGTGCAGGAATTCCTTCATTCTTTCGACTTCAAGGATTTTCTGGAAGGTTTCCTCGTCTGCAAGATCATTATTGCTGATTCCCGGCATCCCGGAACGGTGGCGCACGAGGTTAAACGCCGACTTTATCTCATTCAGGTCCCGCGACACCGAATAAGTCTCGTCGCCGAGCTTTATCTCATAAGCCTTTGTCAGATGATTGAGACTCTCGGCATACATGAGCAGTATGTCAGCATACCTTATGATAGGATAGCCTTTATCCATTCTCCTGGCGTTATCTCCGTCCCAGGCATCATTAGGATGAATGTATTTCACAATGACATAGCCCGTAGGGCTGTAGTCCGTCGCAGAATTCTGCTTTCCGTTAGGGGAGTCATAGTAATATGTCACCGTCTGGTTGTACTTCCCAGACATGGTGGTGGAAGACATCGGCCAAAATCTCTCCGAAAACCCTACGCAGGCATAGAAACGCATCTCCCTGTTGTCGTACATGTTATAGACGCCGGCATTGAGCCTGTAGCCTGAGAAAGACTTCTGCTCGTTGGTGAAACCCGATTCCGAGTACGGATAAGCTTCGCTGGAATTGTCTATGGAGCGTCCGTCGTACATGGAATAGCTATCCACTATTTTCTGCGTAAGGGCCATTCCTCCCCATCCTCCGAAGCTGATAGGGAAACTCATCCGGGTATTGTCAACAAGGGTCTGGCTTTTCCTTCCCCAGACATATTCAGGATTTGTGGCTATCACCGCCTCCCCCGTGAACTGCTCCGAATACGACCTCAGATGGTCGATTCCTGCGGCTCCCACAGGATAAGGCTCGTAGAAGTCCGGATCGGAAGTCACTCCCTCTGGCAAAGGCGGAGTCTGCGTATCTTCCTGCACGGTGAATAGACTGTACATCGGAGCTCCGCTCTTTTTCATATTCATCACTCTCTTGCAAGCGGCTGCGGCAATAGCCCAGCGCTCTTCGTCATATTCATCGGTGGTGACATATTTAACTCGGTCCGTTTTCCTGTACCAATTGCCAAAGCACCTTCTGGCTGCTTCCCCTCCATTCCAGAGAGGGCTGGCGTAATAAGTTCTGATTCTTGCGATCAGTCCGTAAGCGGCTCCCTTGGTTGGCCTTCCGAATTCCATCAGAGGATAGGTTTCAGGAAGATATTTAGCTGCCTCCTCAAGCTCGCTGCAGATATATTCCACAGTCTCTTCATTCGTGGCGCGAGCCCTGTCATAATCTCCCAGATCAAGGTTAGAAGGTATTTCCTCGTCCCCTATCAAGATTACCGGTCCATACGCAAGCCAAAGCTTATAGTAAGCATAGGCACGAATGAACCTGTTCAGAGAAAGAAGTTCTGCCCTGTCCTGTGCGGTGAGATCTTTAGCTTCATCTATCCTTGCGAACACAGTATTCGCCCTTCTGATGCACTGGTAGCTTGTCGTCCACACGTTGGAGAAGGAATAAGGGTTGCTGGCAGAGATTTCTCCGAGAACAAGCTTCATTCCATTGTAGCCAAACTGAGTGCCGTACATAGTAAAGGCCTCGTCTGTCGCAAGAGGTCCGGGAAAATCAGCATCCTGATAGAGAGAGCCTTCGTCACGCAGGTCCCCTGTCATGCCCCAGATGTATGCCTGGACATTCCTCTTGTTGGCGAATACTTCGTCAATCTTTATCTCGTCGGAGAAATAGTCATCTATGCTCAGATAGTTGCAGGAAGCAAATCCGGCCGACAAGATCGAGGCTAAAATAACGTATGATATTCTTTTCATGTTCGTGATTTTTTTAGAAGTGCAGATAAACCTGGAATGTAAAAGTGACAGGTATTGGATAAGCCCGGCCGCTGTTTTGAGCCTGCTCTGGATCGAAGAACTTCACAGGCGACCATACGGCCAAGTTATTTCCCACCAGCTGCAGGTCAGCAGACTGGAGTCCGATCTTTTTCATGAATTTTGCCGACCAGTTGTAATTGATGGTAATTTCTTGAAGTCTCAAGTACCTTCCATTTCCTTTCCAGAACGTGGAAGTCTGGGTGTTGTTCGAACTGCTTCCATAGGTCAAGCGTGGATAAATCGCGTCGGGATTCTCAGCCTGCTCGAGCGGAATCCCATGCTTTTCGGCATAATCTTTAGGAATCCATCTGTTCTTGTATTCCATGGCTTGCGCAAGCACGTTTCCGAGCCTTCCGGAAGCAAAAGGAATGTAGCCCGCTCCGCCATAGAAGAAATCTGAATTTCCGGTTCCCTTGAAGAGCACCCCGATGCTGAGCTTTTTGTACTGAAACTCACCGCCGAAGCCGTACATCAGGATAGGAACGATAGCCCCTGACGATGACAGCCCATAAGCGATAGGCACTCGGTCATCGGAATCTATGCGGCCATCTCCATTTACGTCGCGATACTTGATGTCTCCCGGCCTGTATTCACCGAACGTCTGCACCGGGCTTGTATCTATGTCTTGCTGATCTTTGAACAAGCCAAGGGCGTAATAACCCCTTACGACTCCGTAAGGATAGCCTGAGCGCTCCTGATAAGGATAGGCAGGATTCGACTCCTCCCAATTCTTGACATCATTCTTAGAATATGTGAAATTGGCCCTGAGGGTGAGGTTCATGTCGCTTCCAATCTTCTGCTTGAATGAAACATTGCCATCAGCGCCGTATGAACGCATCTTACCTATGTTGGAGTAAGGCCTGGACATGAGCCCGACATAGAGAGGAACTTGCTGGCGTTCCTGGAATATTCCGTCACGCACGTCATTGAAAAAGTCCAGGACGAAATCCACCTTATCGACGAAAAGCGTTCCCTCGAATCCGAGGTCGAACTTAGTCGCCACCTCCCATTTGAGGTTGTCGGCACCTGTGTACGTTTCCCAAAGAGTTTCCGCAGAGGCCGATCCCCAAGGGGAAGTCGTACCTCGATTGACGATTGTAAGGTAAGGGAATCTCTTGGATGAAATCCGGTCGTTCCCGACCGTTCCGTAAGAAGCCCTGACCTTGAAGAAATTCAGCCAAGGCAGATTGTCCTTCATGAACTTATATTGGGTAGGCACCCAGCCGACAGCCACGGAAGGGAAGAATCCGAAACGCCTGCCTTTCTGGAAGTTCTCCGATCCGGTGTATCCGAAGTTCAGGTCTATCAGATAGGTGTCAGAGTAGCCGTAAGTCAGCCGGCTGGATATTCCTTGATATCTCTTTGGGATGGCGCTCATGTTGCTGACGCTCTCGCTGGAATACTTATCATCGGACATATAGTAGTAGACAAGGCCAGAAACCCTGTGGTCTTTGCCGAACAGACGATCATAATTAAGAGTGGACTCGAAGTGATATTTCCTATAATTATTCGTTGTCTTATTGTAAGAAGCAGCTTGCTCGCTAACCCTCTTGATCGTCACCAGTTCTCCGGTAGATGTCCTGCTCACCGCCTCGTAAAGCTCCGGCTGGACATGGCGGCTCTCGTTGAACCATGAAGTGTAATCGAAAGCACCCTGCGCGCGAATCCTAAGTCCCTTAGTGATCATGCCCAGGTCTTGTTCAAGAGCGACTGTCGTCTTAGACTGGAACTCTGTGTCCAAACGTTTTCCCAAACGGTTGATCATAACGTAAGGGGAAGTCTGCGCACCCTGTCCTACGCCCGGCAACTGTCCATTGGAATATACAGTGGGAAGTCGGAGAGGATGAATATTTGCCTGGGCGGACCAGATGTAATCTGTGTTTGCGACGCCAGGATTCCTGTTCACGGCCAGGTGACCCGTGCTACCGAAATAAAGCTTGGTAGTCGGAGTCAGGTTCATGTCAATGTTGGAGCGGAATCCGTATGTATCGTAACCGACGTTCTGGGCGTAAGGGCTGGAATGGTCCACTTTATAGGCCGCATCTTCCTGATTGACAGACAAAGACAGGAAATATTTCGCAGCCTTGGCTCCTCCTTGCGCACTCACATAGTAGGCCCTCTTCCATGAATTATTCTTCACGATTTCCTTCTGCCAGTTCACGTCTGGATAGAGATCGGGGTCCAGATTATTGCGGATAATGTCCATCTCGACGTTGGAATACAGCGGCTCTTCTCCGCGCACCTCTCTGGCTTCATTTGCAAGAGTTGCATAATCGTATGCACCCACATAATCAGGAAGCCTCCTAAGGTGAGACAAAGTAGTTGAAACCCTGCCAGTGATGCGTACTTTGTCCGTGCTGCCTCGTTTCGTGGTGATAAGCACGACTCCGTTGGCACCCCTGACGCCATAAACTGCGGTGGCAGATGCATCTTTCAGGACGGAGAAATTCTCGATGTCCGAAGGGTCTATCGAGTTGATGTCGCCTTCCAGCCCGTCAATCAGCACAAGGGCAGAAGAATTAGCTCCGAATGTCCCTATGCCTCGAATCCAGAACTCGGCAATGTTTTTGCCTGGCTCTCCGCTGGTCAAAGAAGAAATGACGCCAGCGACTCTGCCCCCGAGGAGGTTACTGATGGATGTCGTAGGCTGATCAAGCAGTTTTGCGTCAATGGATGTCACTGCAGCCAGGTTAGATATCTTCCTCTGGGTGGTACCGAGAGCCGTGATGATGACCTGGTCAAGTTCCTGAGTCGTTTCCGTGAACGTTATGCTAATTTTCGTGTTTTCCTTTACGACGATATATTCAATGTCCTTGAACCCCATCATCTGGAAAATCAGCTTGTCGCCTTTCTGAGCCTTGATGGAAAAATGCCCTTTGTCGTCAGTCATCGTTCCCACTGTAGAACCTTGGACTATTACGGCGACTCCAGGCAGTGGGCCATCCTGGTCATAAACCGTTCCTGCCAGCCTGTAAGTCTGGGCATGGGCTTGAAAAGATCCTATCATCAATATGATAGAAATCAGGAAATATAACTGTTTCTTCATTAGAATAATCTTTAGTTGATGGATAGTTTGCGGACTCTCCTGTTGCCGAAGTCAGCCACGTAGACAGAACCGTCTTTGCTTATTCCGATGCCTCTTGGATACTTGAAGAGAGCCTCTTCTTTTGTGCCGTCTTTCCAGCCTGACTTTCCGGGAACTCCCAGCACTGTCTCCACCTGGTTCTCCGGAGTTATCCTCCTGATGCAGTGGTTATCGCAGTCGGCAACGTAGATGTTGCCGTCATTATCGCTGAAAAGCTGGGCCGGGCAATTGAACCGAGCCTCGGCAATCTTGCCATCCCTGTGGCCGGTGATACCGCTCGTCAGTTTCTCCATTTCCGGCTTGTCCTTGTTGAGGTCGACCTTCGCGATGGAATTGGCCATGCCTGTCATATTGCTCCAGCAAGCCACGTAAAGCACGTTAGGGTCTGTTGGCCGGAACGTAAGGCCGAAAGAATCTCCGTTAGGAGTGTCGCAGACAACCTCTGCCTCATAAGTCACAGGATTGATTTTCACTACCTGGCCGTAATAGAAACGCGTGTAAATGAATCCGTCGTAAGGATTCACCACGAAAGTGTGCTTATAGCCGTTCGCAGGACGGCCTGCAGAACTCTTCGACCAGTCGATCTTTGCGCCGAAGTCCCGGACCCTCAGACCCCACATCTCTTTCGGATCCATCTCGACGAACATCCCGACTGTAGTCTCGGTAGGGGCCATGACCTTCTGAGTGACAGGGTCAACGCAAGGCACGTTCGCATAGTACTGAGTCGAAATCGTCACCAGTTCATTCGTCTTGAAATCAATCCTGGCAATGCCATTGACGCTCCCTCCATCTCCGTTTGAGCTGCTGTGGTCTATTACGAACACGTTTTCGCTGCTGTCTACGCAGCAATAATAAGGAGAGACTTGCGCCTCGCTCAGGTCTCCGGCTTTATAGATGCCGGTGCCGTTGCCACAGACCGTGGTCACAGTGGTAGAGACCGTGTAAGCAAATGTTTCTTCGTAGGAAAGAGAGTCCTTGCCGTTCGACACGGAGATGACGCAAGTATCACCGGGGAGCCGCGGAGCCTGCACGTACAATTCCGTGCCATCGCGGCTGACCCCGATGACAGGTGCTTTTCTCTGATTAAAATATACCCGCATCTGGGAAGGGTCACCGAAGCCTTTCCCTTGCAGGATGACCTTCTCTTGATACTTCCCGTAATTAGGATGGAATGACGTAAGCGCCAGAGACTCTTTCGATGATGTGCCTCCTTTCTTGTCATCATCATTGCATCCTACGCATAATGCAAGCGCACATGCCAGGATACAGGCCGGTTTGGAAGAAAAACGAAAGAATGTTACCATTGGTTAAAAATTTAGTGGTGTCATTAATAATTTTATATGGTTCTTTTAATGCAACTTATGTCTTTCATTGTCTCTAAAGTTAATACTTTCTCCTGCAATACTATCGTTATTTAAACAGGTACAGTGTTGTTCTTAGTTAAGACCAAGCTGCCTGACGAATGTAAAGCTTGCTTGGTACTGTACGGTTGATTCCTTGGTGACGACGGTGGTAGTTGTAGTCGTCAATAAATCTCTTGATTCCAAAGAACAGAACCGCGCCGTTTTCCTCCGGCAGGATGTAAATATACTCGTATTTTATCGTTTTCTAAAATCTTTCTATCCAGATATTGTCTTTAGCACGGCCGCGGCCGTCCATGCTGACCTTCATTTCAGAGTGCTGAGAGCAGGCGTCAGCCCATTCCTTGCTCGTAAACTGGCTGCCCTGATCGGAGTTGATTATTTCCGGTACTCCATGCCTTGAAATGGCTTTTTTGAGTACCTCTATGCGATGTACTGTGTCATACTGAGAAATTATTGACTTATGAAAATAGATCTATAGGAGGATTATTTCTTAACATAGGCCGTAGCCCTGCCGGTTCCTGTCTTCTCGATGAGCATCTCGATGCTGATGTACTTGCCCACAATGAATCCGGCGCGGTACAGGAGGAGAAGCGTCAGAAGGCGGCTCATGCGGCCGTTTCCGTCATTGAACGGGTGGATGCAGAGGAAGTCCAGGATGAATATCGGCATCAGGATCAGCGGATTATAGGTTGCGGCCTCGATGGCATCATTGTATCTGGTGCAGAGGTTCAGCATGGCATCGACCGTCTGGAAGGCAGGGACAGGGCGGAAGCGGACTGTTTCCGTGCCGTCGGCGTGCTTCTCTGCAATGATGTTGTCCGAGTTTTTATATACACCACCTACGGCGCTGCTGCTGAAGGAATAGAGGTCCCGGTGCAATTGGAGGATGCTGTTGGGGCGCGGGGTGATGTGTTCGTAGGATTCGTGGATGGTGGCCAGCACGTCGCGGTAGCCGGAGATGCCGTTCATCGCTCAGATGGCCAACATAGGCAGTGAAGTAGGCAGAACATTTAAATGGAAGCGTAAAGGTAACGAGAATATGGCCAAAGGCGCTTTTGTCCGTGCTCTTGATCTTTTTGACCTGACCATAGCTGTCGGACGAATTAGCGAGCCGTTTTCATTAAGGGGCTCGATGCTCAAAGAGGTAATAAGGGCTCGGGACCAATTCTGTGAGGAATATCTTTCAGAGGACAATGACGCCTTGCTTCTGTCAGACAAGTACTTTTCCCACTTCGCCAAAGCGTATGCCCTTAGATTCTCTCGGTAAATAAATGATGTTTGTCCAGTAAAGGCTGCAATAGCTGGATAAAGCGTGCTTTTTGGCTGCTTTGTCTGGTGGAATCGTGGTTTGGGTGGACAAAGTGCGGGAGATGACGGTTTTTCCCGATAGGTGGGGCTGTGGTGTCAGTATAATATTCCTATGGAAAGGGATGACCAGACGCGCGCGGAGACGTAGGAAGAAATTGTGGAAGAGGAATCTTCCGGAAGGCCTTGCACAAGGGATAGGGAGGATGGTTTTGTTAGGGCATAATACTGATTGGTAGAGACGGAGCAGTAGAGGCGTGCGGTTTTCAAAGTCATGAATATGTAGTTGAGGTTCAGTCCTACCGCAAGGCTGCCATGTCCGAGTCTCTGGTAATCCGGTGCCGTCACATTATCCCGGATGACGGTCAGTTTCTCCTTGTCAAGCTCCGGATTGACAGAGAGTTTGTTCTCAATGTTTTGATGCCATCCCAACCGTCCGGAAATATTGATTTCGGAAGATCCTTTTTGGTAAAGGACTCCTCCTCCGGCAAGCGCGGGTTCAATATAGGCGGTCTTGAAATGTGATTCTGGAAGAATATAGTGAGACGAATATATTTCCGCATCGAAAGTCACACCGAAATCCCAAAGATACTTTCCTTCACGAAGTCTAAATGTATGCCAACCTGCGGAAATATCGGTCAATGAATTGCGGTACCGGATATTTTTCATCACGGTTTTCCAATAGCTGTCCGGCATTCCTTGATCATTCATTTCTGTTGTCAGTTCTTGGAGGCATTCCTGCGCCCAGCCGGAACTGTGGCTTACGGTGACATTAGCCTTATGACGAAGTCCCACATGACTGTTGTGTGATGATGCCACACCTGCATAGTAATCGATTGAGCTGAAATTGCCCGGATTTTCCTTTCTATCACCGATTACATCATCGTGGCGAAACGTTGCTCCGCAATGCAGCATCAGTGAGTTCTTCGGAGTGATATGTGAGTATTGCAATTCTCCTCCTCCATAGTCGCCGACATATCTCCTGCTGAAAAACAGAAGACCTGTTTCGGAATATTCGACAACGCCTTTTTGCGTGCAATAGATGTAGCGATCGATGTTGTCGGACTTAGCCACAGGCTTGAGCATCTTTTCCTTGCGGTAACGGTAGGTTCCGGAAAGTCCTAACCGGTCGTTGGAAGTCAGCTCTATGGTCAATCCAGGAGTTATGGAGTAGTCCGCAAGCTGCACTCTGGAACGAGGATCATTGTAGCGCGACATGTCGCCCACATTATAGTCGCAAGCCACACCGAAACGCATCCTGTTCCAAAGAAGTTTGGAGGTCGAGACCACTTTGAACGCAAACAATTGCTTAGTGTAATCGCCGGCGAGCGTGCTGCCCGCGATGTATGGATTGCCGTTGTACGGATCGTAGTTCTCAGAATAGGTCTTGCCTTCAAGCGTTTCTTGCCTGAAGGCAAAACACCCGTATAAATTAATTTTGTCCAGATAATTGTAGCTTTCAGCCGAGAAATTCATACTATAGTCCCGCATAGGATCCATCGCTCTTCTGTATGCTCCTGAAAGAAAATCAAAGGATAGTTCCGCTGATCCGGATGTCTTGTCTAAATCATAAAAAGACAAAGACAACGGGTTGTTTGTGAACCTCCACACATTGTTCTGTAGGGCATAATGATGTTGTGAGCTGACATTGCGTCGGACATCATCTCCGGATGCGGCTGACAGTGACTGCGCCGCTGCCGGGATTCCCGACAGCAGCACGAAGATCGCGAGGTATGTATTTCTGGCTTTCATTTTGGTAAGCGACAACTTAATTTCAGCCGCTTATTTGGACGGCTGAATCTCAGGTTTCGTGTAGTCACGAGGAGCAAGATTCGCAGGGGTCACCACTTTACCGTCGGCATCATCAACAGGCTCGATCAGCGCGAAATCAAATGAGGAGTTGTTGGTGTCCTGAAGTACAATCCGACCATCCGGTGTGGTGTAGGAAATCTTTCTTTCCGCGATGCATCTCTGATTGCATGCAGCGTAGGAGGCATCTACGGAAAGAGGGACATGCTTGCCTCTCCTGTTCTCGAATCCTTTCCGGTAGAGATCAACCGCGTCGATCACTTTGTCCACAGGAAGTGTCTTGCAGTAAGGAGCAAACTGTGGAAATCTGTCGTAGCCTGCTCCTATTTTAGTGCCAAGAGATTCAAATTCAGAATCTTCCATTCTGAATATTGTGATGATCGTGCCCTGTCCCGCAAAGAATTTGGCGGTGGAGGAGGTGGCGCCATATTTCTCGATTATGTTCGGAACGCTTGCGTTGTCGCTTGGGAACATGGAGGCAGGAGCTCCTTCTACATAGCATTCGAAATCAGCTCCGCTCAGATCCACAGTCTGGGTGACTACATCCGGGTTGATGTGATTCTTGGCATTCTGGGCTATCACAATGCTTTTGCTTGGCTCGATAGGGTATTCCGTTCCGTTGCCTGGAAGCTTCACCACCCGTTCAAGATAGACGACATCAGCGGTCTCTACATCAGGATAAACAGTTGAAATCGCGCCCACAGCTGATCCGTAAGCCTGTGCAATCCACAGACCGTCGGCATACTGGACTTCGTCTGAATTGTTGAAGATCTCGACATATTTGTCGATGTTGTAGACCTTCTTGGCGTTTGTCTGAGTTCCGAAATTGTAGACCTTGCTGATCACCAGGCTGCTTGGCACAGACCAAGAGAGAGTCAGTACAGATGGCTCAGAGACCTTGGCTGTCACCTCAATCTGGGACACGTAGCCGTTCAAATTGACAGAAGATGTAAGATTTGCCGCAAGTTCCGGTGCCACTGTCTTGAAATTTGAGTTGCTTAAAGTCTGTGCAGCGGAAGCGTCATAAACTCCGTAGGCGACATCTGAGAACACGGCTGTCCCTCCATTTGCCATGGTCGTGTAGGTTTTGGAAGAATTTCTGTCCTTAAGGACGACTTCTCCAGAATACTTTGCATTTGCGTCGAATCCTTCGGGCAGGACAACATTCACCGTGACATCCGTTGCATCGATGTCCCCAGATTTTTCGCAAGAAGAAAAAGCGAGACAGGCCAGGGCCGCCACTGCTGTCAAAAATAAAGTTCGTTCCATAATTAAATGATTTAATGGTTGTTATAAATTTACATACAATTCAATTCCGAATGAGAACAAGTTCGAGTTTCTTTCCGTAACCGATGACGAGACTGATGACTTGTGCCAAGGTTGGGAGAAAAACAGATTGTTGACGTAGAAAGATGTTCCTAAGAATTTGGTGATGTCCTTAGTTACTCTCAGATTGAACACCCACAGCGGAGGCCATGTTTCAGGGACGTCGCTGTAGGCTGTTTTTTTGAATATCTGCTCCTTCAGCAAGAACCTTTCACCGGAGGGCCAGTTTTCCGGAAAAGAATAATCCGAATCGGCCAATTGGTCTGAGGTGAAGGCAACATATTTATTCATTCCCGTCCCGACCTGCGGAGCAACATTTTCCTCCGCTATTATGTACCCTTCTGGAGCGGCGGTGAAGCGGGAGTTCATGGTGTAGTCGTAGAAGATTGTCTGAACGGTGCCTGAAAGCACAAAATTCAGTTTCGGAATTGACTGTACCACCCTAAGTACCATTGTTCCTTGGCGTCGCTCCGAGCCGTTCATCCCGGCGGGATAGGCAAGGTAGATGCGACTGTAGCTTTTGCCGTAGCCTTTCGGAAGCATGTAGGTTTTTCTTTCCGTCTCGCTCTTTGTCATTGAATACGATCCTGTCAGATAGAACGAAGTGCCAGAGCTTCTGATCTGTCCTAAATTGCAGTCCAGTTCTATTCCTTCGCTGATGTGACTGTCGGTGTTCGCAGGGAAAAGGATGTTTGTCAGAAAAGTCTGGACGTTGGACGGTTTGCCTTTGTCGTAGGATGCCATGTTGCCATCGAACCTTACATCAGTGGCGTCCCAATGGTTAAAAGAAACTGTTTTCCAGACACTGTTGTCCGATCCGAAGCCATGACGTACACTCTCCCTGTAGGCAATGATCGAGATTGATTGCCCCCATGGAGTCTTGAAGTCGGCGCCGACTTCGTACTTGATGTTGCGCATTGGTTTGAGTCTAAGACTATTCCTGTCGAATATTCTGGTCGTGAAAACCGTAAGATACCGATCTTCCCCGTTTGAGGCATTAACATTCAGATAATCCAGATAAGTGCGCTCTGGGTAGAGTGACAGCAAGGAAGGGGTCTTCTCTGAGATTCCAAACCCAAGGCGAAGGCTGACCCATTTGTTTGCCGCAAATGACGCGTTGATTCGAGGGGACAGCGTGGACATTTGCTTGCCGAGTCCTGGTTGGATCATTGTCCAGCGCAGTCCTGCCTGAAGATTTAGGACTGGATATTCCTTGGTCTTGGAGAATCTTAGATTGATGTTGTCTTCCGCCCATGCGGAGATTTGGTTGAGAAAAGGAATATCCTTGAAGGAACGTGGTCGGTAGCCTGAGGAAGAAAGAGGCTTGAGTGGATCATCGTCTTCGTAGCCTCGTCCCACATTTCCTTCGGAACGAAACTCTGTTCCGAGATTGAAGCGGTTCTTGAACAGAGAGTTGCGAGAGTTGAGGTAAAATGAGTCTGACAACTTCGCGAAGAACGTCATAGGCTTTCCCACAGTACCTCCACAGCCGTAATATTCAGACGGGAGCATTATGGTTTCGTACGTGCCTTCTTTTGTGGCGTTTACCACCGGACGAAGCCCACTCATGTAAGCTCTGGTGTAGGAATCTGACTTTTTGAAAGAATATGAAAGGTCATATTTCAATGTTCTGACAAATAGCCTGTTGGTGTTGAGGCTTCCGCTGTGGGACAGCTGAAATCCGTTGTTCCTGTCCGTCTTCCAGACATCCGTGATTTTTTCGTCAGGATCCGGACCGGACCATTCGTAAGTGTTGGTTGTAGAAAGTTTTGTTATGAAACTGCTCCCGTTTTTTGTGTTTATGGAATGCACGAGAGAAGCCAGAACACGGTCGTAAGTGTCGGTCTTATAACGCGGATCGGACTTGCCGCGCGCATAGTCAGCGTTGATGTTCAATGTTCCGGCTTTTTTCAGGCTCAATCCTTTCCCCGCGTAGAACTGATAGATGCCTGGATAGATTTTGGCACGCATCTTAAGATCCGTGACGCCAACCTTACTTTTGACGATCATCGTCCCGGACGAAAGGTCGCCATATTCAGCTGACGCTATTCCCCTTACAACTTCTACAGATTCAATGTCATCAGTACCGATGCTTCTCATGTCCACTCCGCTGGTGGATCCGTTGCCTCCTTTGGTGTTCATGTCCGCGTTGACGGACATCGGCACTCCATCCACGACAATGGCCGCTCCGAAAGAGTTGTTGCTGTCGTATTTGTCCAAAGTCCTGTTCTGGAACACCCCGGCGGTTGTCAGTGATGGATTGGAAGTCACTACATTTCCCGGAAGAAGTTGGAATATGTCTTTCAGACTTGTGGCCTGAATATGATCCAGAGCCTGCCTGCCTATGATTGATGAAGTGGATTCTCCCGCGCTTCCGCGCTGAGCTACCACCACAACACCGTCAATTGAAAGGTTCTCTTCTTTCAATTTGATAGTAACAGGCTGATCCTCTGTCTCTGGGTCAATCTCGACTGTTTTCTTGACGTAGCCGAGCAATTCGATGCTGATCCTGCATTTTCCTTTTGGAATGTTTTTCAAAGTGGCTTTGCCATACTTGTCTGACACGGTGTAGATGCCATATTGGCTCGCGCTGGCCACCGCTGATTGCAATGGATTTCCAGACTTATCGTCGAGAATGATGAATCTGATAGAAATCTGTTTTTCCGTGGAAGGCGAGGTGACTGATAAGTTGTAAGTTGAATGACATGCCGCAAATGAGCTCGTCTCAAAACAGAAACCGAGCATAATCATAGCCACTAAACTTTTAACTGACAAAACCTTCCTCATATCAATTCTGCCAAAATGGAACGTCATCGTTCCATCTCTCATAAATAAAATAATACGCTACAAAATGCAAACTTACATAAAATCTGCGATTTTTACGCCCGTCACATAAGAATGAAACAGTTTTTTTATTAAAATTTTCCAAAATGGATTATTTGATTTGGATTATTCAAAACGGATAATTATTTTTGCTAAAAATGTAGCTCGTTATGAAAACAATTCATAATCCGTTTATAACCAGAGGGTATATTCCAGATGAATGTTTCTGTGACAGAGTCAGCGAGACGCAGAGGTTGGCAAAATCATTGATGAACGGGAATGATGTGGTTCTGTTCTCGCCTCGCAGAATGGGCAAGACGGGGTTGATAACGCACGTGTTCGAGCGGGAGGAAATCAAACGTTCTTACTACACGTTTTTTGTTGATATTCTGCACACTACAAGTCTCAGGGAGTTCACTTTCTTTTTGGGTAAGGAAGTGTTCAGGGCGTTACAGCCTGCCGGAAAAAAAGTCCTTGATAAACTCGTAAGTGCGTTGAAGTCGCTTCAAGGCAAGATAACCTACGATTCCGTTACCGGACAGCCGTCGTTCGGTGTGAGCCTTGGGGATATTCAGCGGCCGGAGTTCACATTGGAAGAGATATTCAATTACCTCGACAATGCGGGGATGCCGTGTCTCGTCGCGATTGATGAGTTTCAGCAAATAAATGAATATGAGGATGGTAACATCGAGGCTCTCCTTCGCGGGCATATTCAGAAAATGAAGAACTGCCATTTCGTGTTTGCGGGAAGCAAGAGGAGCATTATGAGCGCGATGTTTCAGTCCCCGGCTCGCCCTTTCTATAAAAGTGCTGATCCATTGGAACTGAAGGCTCTCGATAAAGACATTTACTCAGATTTTGTCGGGAGGATGTTCAATGAATATGGCAAGAGGATAGCCAAAGCGGTGGTTGAGTACGTCTATGACTTGTTTGAAGGATATACTTATTACATGCAACGTGTCTTTAATGAGGCTTTCGCGTCGATAGATAGGGGAGAGGAGTGCTCTATTGAAGTGATACGGATGTCAATTGACAACATATTGTTGATGAATGAGGTTCAATTCGCCGAGTTGATGTCTAGCCTGACAGAAAACCAAAAACGAGTTCTGTCCGCCATCGCGAACGAGGCGCACGTGCGTAATGTCAACACGTCCGCTTTTATTAACCGCTATCAGCTATCCACCGCCAGCGTTGTCAACGCCGCCATCCGCAAACTCCTCAAGGAAGACATCATCACCGTTGATTTGAAGGAATATTCCATCCCAGACAAGTTCCTCTGGCTCTGGGTCAATCGGCAGTACAATAACGCTTGATGCTGGATCGATGGCAAGTGACGTGGCAAGTGGCGGTGCACAAGTGACGTGTTTCCGTCACGATGATTCTTGCGTGAAAATGTGTATATTTGTAGGTTCTTAGTGAGCGTTATGGAATATGCCGGTACGTGGTCGCCGGAAGAGGGGGGGGAGTTGCCGAGGCATATTCAGATGACTTTGAGAATTTTTAAAGTACAACAATACTATGACACAGGACGAACTGTTCAAGGTGCTGGTGGCACATTGCAAGGAGTACGGGTTCATATTCCCGTCAAGTGAGATTTATGACGGACTGGCCGCGGTCTATGACTATGGCCAGATGGGCGTCGAGCTGAAGAACAACATCAAGCAGTACTGGTGGAACGCTATGACAAGGCTGAACGAGAACATCGTCGGCATTGATTCCTGCGTGTTCATGCACCCTAAGACTTGGGTGGCTTCAGGCCACGTGGCGGCGTTCAACGATCCGCTCATCGACAACAAGGACTCCAAGAAGAGGTATCGCGCCGACAATCTGATCGAGGACTATCTCGGCAAGATCGAGGAGAAGATGAACAAGGAGGTCGAGAAGGGCCGCAAGAGGTTCGGAGATGCCTTCGACGAGGAGCAGTTCCGCGCCACTAACCCTAACATTCTGAGGGAGAAGGCGAAATATGACGAGGTTCACAACCGTTATGTCGCAGCCGAGCAGGCCAACGACCTCAAGGAGTACAAGCAGATCATCCTTGACTGCGACATTGTGGATCCGATTTCCGGCACGAAGAACTGGACCGACGTGCGTCAGTTCAACCTGATGTTCTCTACCCAGATCAGCAACACCGGCGAGGCGGACGACAAGATCTACCTGCGTCCGGAGACGGCACAGGGAATATTCATTGAATATCTCAACGTCCAGAAGACGGGCCGCATGAAGATTCCGTTCGGTATCGCCCAGATCGGAAAGGCGTTCAGAAACGAGATCGTCGCGAGACAGTTCATATTCAGAATGAGAGAGTTCGAGCAGATGGAGATGGAATTCTTCTGCCGTCCTGGCACCGAGATGGAGTGGTTCAAAAAGTGGAAGGAGAACCGCATGAAATGGCACGTCAACCTCGGGATGGGTGCCGAGAACTACCGTTTCCACGATCACGAGAAACTGGCCCACTACGCCAACGCCGCGACCGACATCGAGTTCAACTTCCCGTTCGGTTTCAAGGAGTTGGAGGGAATCCACTCTCGTACAGACTTCGATCTCGGCAACCATCAGAGACTCTCCGGAAAGAAGATCCAGTACTTCGATCCTGAGACCAACGAGAGCTACGTTCCTTACTGCGTGGAGACCTCCATCGGTGTGGACAGAATGTTCCTCGCAGTGCTGAGCCATTCCTACAAGGTCGAGCAGCTTGAGAACGGCGAAACCCGCGTCGTGCTGGGCATCCCGGCGCCGCTTGCCCCTGTCAAGGTGGCCGTGCTGCCTTTGATTAACAAAGACGGCCTGCCGGAGAAGGCTCAGGAGGTGATGAACGATCTCAAGTACGATTTCAACTGCCAGTACGATCCTAAGGACTCCATCGGCAAGCGCTACCGCCGCCAGGACGCCATCGGCACGCCGTTCTGCGTGACCGTTGACCACGACTCGCTGAACGACAACTGCGTCACCATCCGCGAGCGCGACACCATGGAGCAGAAAAGGGTTCCGATCGCCGAGCTCCGCACCATCATCGACAAGGAAGTCAACATGAACAACCTTCTTAGGAAGTTGTAGTGTGTAAATGAATATGCCAGGTTCCGCGCCCGCCCGTCTCCCGATGAGGCCGCCGCTCCGCCTTCGAAACCGGCATCCATTAGCGTTGGCAGACAACAGCCTGTCTGTCAACGAATAAAGCGAACTCGTGGTACTGATTTCGGTACCACGAGTTCGTTTTTTCCGCACGTAAACAGCATCTTGGGTGCCATGTGTTTTTCCTTAGCATCAGAAGTCGGATAGGAGTGGTTTTGGGAGTCGTTTGCAAAGACGCCTGGAAAAATAACTATAAAGGAAACTCTTCCAGTAAGCCTCCCGTCATCTATGATTCCTGTAACCTCCCGTGCGCCATAGCGCCTGTTTCGCTCACGAGAGCGGCCTCCTGTTACCTCCCGTGCGCCATAGCGCCTGTTTCGCTCACGAGAGCCTCCTCTTGTTACCTCTCGTGCGTCATAGCGCCTGTTTCGCTCACGAAAGCGGCCTCTTGTTCTTCCTGTGCGCCGAAACGCCTGGGTGGTCATCACTGAAATCCGCTCTCAGCGATTGCCCGAAGCGGCTGGCCTTACTGCCCGTACGGGGTGTAGACTCCGAACTCGGCGAGGGAGAGGAGACCGGTCCATTTGGTGAAACGGACGCGGACGGCGTCGGCGTAGACTTTGTCGAAACGGTGCACCTTCACGCGGCTTTGAGTCGGTGTGGTCCCGTTGAAGACCGGATGCCAGGAACCTTTGTGGAGATATTCAATGACATATTCCTGCATCACGCCGGGCTTTGGTTCGGTCATCACTACCATGTCTATCAGGCTGCCGGGGTCGAGCTCTACTTTCCAGAACGGCTCCTTGACTTCGGGGCTGGAGACCCAGCAGGTGCGGAAGTCGTCGTCGTTGGCGAAATCCATGATGTCCATGTCGTCGGACCAGGAGGAGTCGCACGGTTTGCCGATGGCGATGTTGATGTCGGTGATCGGCTCCATAGTCTCGGCGACATCCACGATGTGGCCGGTGTTCTTCCAGATCTTGCCGATGCGTTTCAGGGCATCGATGCAGTTCTGATCCATCAGGCCGTCACGGTTCGGGGCGGAGTTCAGGATGTAGGTGCAGTAGGCGTTGTTGTACGGGATGATGTTCTCGGCCACGATCTTGTCAACATCCTTCAGGGGCGAGCCCGGGAACTCGGTCTTCCAGAACCAGGTCTTCTGCAAAGGGTAGCAGGCCATCGCCGGGAGCTGGTTGGTCTCCGGGGAGATCTTCTGGCCGGCGCCCTGCTCGTAGCAGCGGATGTCGGAGTAGAACAGAGCCTCGGAAGGGTATTTCGCCCCGTTCAGATCCATCACCAGGCAGTTCGGCTGGATGCTCTTGATGAGGTGATAAAACTCTGGAAATGAGACATCTGAATATGAAATCCTGCCCCACGGGGCATCCCACCCGTCGAACATTATGGTGTTGACGGGACCATATTCAGTCAGAAGCTCGCGGACCTGGCTTTTGAGAAGATTGATCTTCTCCGGAGTGTACGGCAGGGTCGGGCGGATGCGGTGATGGGTGTCAAGGATCGAGAAGTGGAACATTATCTGCATTCCGGCCTTCCGGACGGAATTGACCAGTTCCCGCAGGACATCCCGGTGCAGAGGAGAGCTCATCACGCTGTAGTCCGTGGTCTTTGTGTCCCAGAGGCAGAATCCGCTGTGGTGCTTGACCGAGACGCAGATGAACTTCATCCCTGCGCTTTGGGCGGCCTTGACCCATTGGTCGGTGTCCAGTTTGATCGGATTGAACACTTCGGGGCTGAGGTCGGGATCGGTCCAGTCGGCTGTCTGGTAGGTCGGGAGGCCGAAATGAACGAACATTCCGAGCCTCAGGTCCACGAACTCCTGCTGGAGTTGGTGGAGACTTTTTTCCTGCGCCGCCATCATCATCGGAACGGCCAGCAGGGCCAATAGGGTTGAGATGTACTTTTTCATAGTCGCTAAGTTACGAAAGATTTTTTGTAACTTTATGCCGACAAAAGAGATTATCCTTTGCCGCGAATTATTTTAGAATTACTTAAAAGAACATTGATAATGGATTCAAAAGAAAGAATTGCCAAGGCCTTGACTGTCGCCACCGACACCAAGGTGTTCGAGATGGGCTGCGGAGTCAGCTCACAGGCTCCTGAGGAGTTCAAGAAATGGTTCCCTGAAAGCAAGGCCGCCGTTGTGGTGGCAGACCTTAACACTTGGAAGGTTCTTGGCCAGAAGGTGTACGAAATGTTTGTGACCGCCGGAGTCCACACAGAGAAATATGTCATCGAGACGAAGGAGTTCCACGCGGACTGGAGGTATGTAGACATGGTTGACCACATCATCGCGGGCGATTTCTCTGCCGCCAAGGCCATCGAGAATGACCCTGAATATGTGGAACCGGATGCGGAGAAGGCGTTCAGACCGTCTTCCGAGGCTGAATATGTCACCGTTTCCGTGGGTTCAGGAGTCATCAACGACCTCTGCAAACTTGCCTCGCACCACTACGGCCAGTCTTATCTGACATTGCCGACGGCGGCTTCCGTGGACGGTTTCTCGTCGTTTGGCGCATCGATTTCCTATCACAACTCCAAGCAGACATTCTCCTGCCCGGCTCCCAAGGTCATCATCGCCGACATCGACGTGATCGCCTCCGCCCCGAAGGCCATGACTGCCGCGGGGTACGCTGATCTGGCCGCCAAGGTTCCCGCCGGAGCCGAGTGGATGATCGCCGACCTTATGGGTACTGAGCCGATCAAGCCGGATGCCTGGCATGTTCTTCAGGATTGCCTGGATGATCTGCTGGCCGATCCAGATGGCGTGGCAAGAGGCGACAAGAAGGCTGTGGCGGATTTGTTCGAGGGCTTGACACTCAGCGGTATAGCCATGCAGGCCGCGCAGTCCAGCCGCCCGGCTTCCTGCTGCGACCACCTTTTCAGCCATATTCTTGACATGACCCACCACCGCTTCAACGGCAGACTCCAGTCGCACGGAGCCCAGGTTGCGATCGGCACACTGACAATGTGCGCCGTGTTCGACGAACTGTTCAAGATGGATCTGACGAAGATCGATGTGGACGCCTGCGTGAAGGCATGGCCTACGCTTGAGCAGGAGCAGAAGAGGGCGCTTGAAATCTTCAAGGATTTCCCTGCGCCGGAGCTTGGCTACACCGAGATCACCAAGAAATATGACGACGCCGAGACCGTCCGCGTCCAGCTGACGAGGATCAAGGAGAACTGGCCGGAGTTCAAGAAGAAGCTTCAGGGGCAGGTATATTCATTCTCCAGGATGCAGGATCTGCTGAGGAAGGCCGGCGCGCCGTACGATCCGTCGATGATCGGCGTGACCCGCGGGATGCTTAGGAATATGTTCCCGAAGGTACAGATGATGCGTTTCCGCTTCAATGTGCTGGATCTCGCCAAGAGGGGAATGTTCTATGATCCGCTGGTTGATGCTGTTTTCGCTCCCGGAGCCGCATGGGATCTGACGAAGGAAGTAATGAGATAGGTTACTTATGACAGTACGTGGAACGGGTGTCCGAGGCTTTGCGAAAGGCCGTGCGTTCGTGGTCAGAGACTGCGGGCAGAGGAATCCGTTCGAGGACATACCGCCCGGCAGCGTCCTTGTCGCCGAGCGGTTGTCGCTGTCAGACTCCACACTGATAGATTTCCGAAATGTCGTCGGGCTTGCCGTCTGCGAGGAGGATGCCGACGGTCAGGTTTGTGTGTTGGCCAAGGGAATCGGTATCCCCGCCATCGTCGGTCTGGCCGGCTTCGTTCAGGAGGTCGTGACCGGTGACCGCCTCCTGATCTGGAACCTTGACGTGATGGTCAATCCTGATCTCGACACCGTTATCGCCTACGAGAAGGCCCGTTCCGACGCCGATGCCCAGCTCAGCCTCAACCTTCCGTATTCGACGTATTTCTAAGGCTTTAGAGGTTGTTATTTTAGTAGAGGAATCTTATTTCAGACGCAGAAGCTCATCGGCGGAGGCCATCACGGCCTCGCGATGGGAGATGAAGACCACGGTGATGGCCTGCGGGTTGTCAGCGGAGGCTGGTGCGTTCCGGACATAGGAGCGAAGATTGGCGAGAAGCCTTGTCTCGGTCTCGGGATCCAGGGATGAGGTGGACTCGTCCAGAAGCAAGATCCCGCCACGGTGCAGCAATGCTCTGGCGATGGCTATGCGCTGGCACTGTCCCTCGCTCAGGCCTCCACCGGCTTCTCCGCAGACAGTGTCCAGACCGTCCGGAAGATCAAACACAAAATCAGCCACGGCGGTGTGCAGGGCGGAACGCATGCCCTCCTCCGAAGCAGAGGCGTCAGCAAGCAGGAGATTATCCCGTATGGTGCCGCTCATCAAGGAGTTACCTTGAGGTACATAGCGGAAATTGCCGCGCGCCGGCTTTCCTGCCGCACAGGAAGAACCGGCATCGTAGACTGTAACTGTCCCGCGGTCAGGCTTCAATAGTCCAAGCATGAGACGAATGAGTGTACTCTTCCCGACTCCTGTGGAACCTGCCACGACGGTAAGGGTTCCAGGCCGGAAATCATAGGAGAAAGCGTCCAGGACGAGGGTGCCGTGTGAGCCGGGATATTCAAAGCTCACTCCTTCAAATCTGACTCCCGCCGCTCCGCGCGCCATCCATTTCGGACCATCCGTTTCAGCCGGAAGGCTCTCCAGTTCCATCAGCCTCTCGATGGAAGTCAACGCATGGATGAACGCCGGCAATTCCCTGGCGAGATCGGCCACCGGTCTCTGAACCTGACCGACCAACTGGAGAAAGGCTGTCATCATACCGAAACTGACAGTCCCGTTCTTGATGCCCAAGGCTCCCCACAGGAACGCCGCCGCATAGCCTCCCATGAATCCAAGCGACATGAACCCGCGGGCCACGGCATTGTAGTTGAGCCGACGTATAGTCTTGTCTTTCAAGTGGTTCTGAAGAGTGTCCAAAGCGCCGACAACCCTTGTGACACCTATCAGGGTCAAAGCTATCACACGGTTCTGGAGATTCTCCTGAATCAATTGCTGCACATCACTGTCCAATGCTCGGATGTCGGATGTCAAAGACCTGAGTTTGAAGAAGAAAAGCCTTGAGCCTATTACGGCCAACACCATCAGGAACACCAGTACCCACAGCAGGCCGGGTGCCATCATCAGCATGTAGACTGACGCGGCGGCAAGTTGGCACACCGTCACAATTGATCCGGGAATATGGCTGCACAGCAAGTCGGTCACAACCCTTATGTCTTCTTCCAGGCGGTTGACCGCATCTCCGCTGTTGAATCTTTCGCGACCTGTCCATTCACTTGAAATGACCTTTGAGAACAATTCGGCGCGCAGGGTGTTGTTGACTTTGAGCAGCCCCAATTTCTCACAATAGGAAGAGAAGACGTTGCAAAGCAGCTGAACGGCCATGATGCCCATCATCAAGGCTATCCTGCCGGTCAGAGCGGCTTCTGACGCGCCGGTGACGACATCCACGATCTCCTTGCAGATCCAGACAAACGACAGGGAGGCCGCGATGCGGATGATCCCGAGAAGCACGCGGATCAACATCCATCTCCTTGCCGGGATGGACATCCGCTTCAGAGCCCCAAGGCAGCTTCCCAAACTTTTCACTTTTGTCTGATCTGTTTGTCAACAAGAGGTTCCGCTATGACTTGCGGGATTGGATCGCATGGACAACATTGATAAGGACGCTGCCCAGGATGCCTGCGAACAGGGATCCCATCAGCACGGCGACCTTACCCATGTCACGCAGTCGGGCCATGACTTCAGGAGTCTGGTCACCGAATGAGAGGGTGTCCACGAAGATCGACATCGTGAAGCCGATACCACCGAGACAGGCCACGGCGATCAGCATCGTCCAAGTGGCTTTGGCAGGCATCTCGCCGAAGCGAAGCTTGACGGCGATGAAGCTGGCGAGAGAGATGCCGAGCGGCTTTCCGAGGACGAGGCCAAGGAATATTCCCATGCTCACGCTGCCAAGAGCCTGATCGAAATGGAACACGTTGAAGTAGGACACGTCAGGAATCTCAACACCGGCGTTGGCAAGTGCGAAGATCGGCATGATCAGGAAGTTTACCCAAGGGCCGAGGGCGTGCTCAAGGCGGTAGCTCATGCCCATTGAGTCCCTTGAGATGGCCGACAGGCGTCTCAGGCAATGCCTCTGCGGGCCGTTAGGGAACTCGGAGGAGGTGGATTCTATGCTGTTATATTCATTGAGCCTTCGGATGTACTGGCGGCGCTTTCTGTTGAAGTAGGCCTCGCTGAATCTCGGGGTCATCGGCACAAGGAACGCCATCACGACACCGGACATCGTGGAATGGATGCCGGCATAGTAGAACAACGACCAGATCGCGATGGCCGGGACAAGGTAGAACCAGCCGCGCTTCTCGCCTAACTTGTTCATCAGCAGCACTCCTGCTATCAGTACAAATGCGATGCTCAGCAGTCCGAAGTTGATGGTGCCGCCGTAGAACAAGGCCACGACAAGAATGGCTATCAAGTCGTCGGCGATGGCGAGCGCCGTCAGGAACACTTTCAGCGACACCGGCACACGGTCGCCCAGAATGGACAGGATGCCGACCGCGAAGGCGATGTCCGTGGCGGTAGGGATTCCCCAACCTGAAGCGGCGGCGGAACCGTGGTTGACGGCTGCGAAGATCAAGGCCGGAGCCACGACTCCACCGAACGCGGCGATCACCGGCATCATCGCTTTCTTCACACTGGACAGTTCTCCGTTCTTCATCTCCCGCCTGATCTCAAGGCCGACAGTGAAGAAGAAGACCGTCATCAGGATGTCGTTGATGAACTTCTCGACGGTCATTCCGTTAGGGAACAGAATGCTCTCTTCGCCAGGGCTTTGGAACCTTAGGGAGATGTCGGTCTCCAGAACGTTGTGGTAGAACTCTTTAGTGAATGGAAGGTTGGCCAGAAGCATCGCCACCACCACGCAGCAGAGCAGAAGCACTCCCTGCGCCCAAGGCTGCTTGGAAAACTGTTTCCTTCTATGGTCAAAGTTCCGGATGCCTTTTGTCCAGGTGTAGATCGGAATAAGTCTCATAGTGTGTTACTCTAATTATTAAAGCATTAAGGATAATCAATGATTTTTCGGGAATAATCCTCAGCGGTTATTCTCCGTAAAGGTACCTGTGCTGCTCCGGGGTCAGGGTGTCGATCGTTATGCCCCAGTCCTTCAGCTTTCTGAAGGCCACCTCGCGGTCGATTGACTCAGGGACGCTGTGAAGCATCTCACCCGGTACCCTCGCCAGTACCATCCTGTTGTCGGCCAAGTACTTGGCGCTGAGAGCCTGGATGGCGAACGACATGTCCATGATCTCGGCAGGATGGCCGTCTCCCGCGGCGAGGTTCACAAGCCTTCCTTCGGCGATGATGTAGATCCTGCGACCGCCAGGGAGGGTGTACTCCTGAATATTCTGCCTCGCAGGTTTCTCTCCCACAGCGAGTTCCTTAAGCTGGGCGACGTTCACCTCGCAGTCGAAATGCCCGGCGTTGCAGCAGATCGCTCCGTCCTTCATCGCGAGGAAATGCTCCTTGGTGATGACATCGTCGCAGCCGGTAACAGTCACGAATATGTCGCCTTCTGCGGCGGCTTGGGCCATGCCCATAACCTGGAATCCGTCCATCACGGCCTCCATCGCCTTGATAGGATCCACCTCTGTGACAATCACTTTCGCACCGAGTCCCTTGGCTCTCATCGCCACGCCCTTGCCGCACCATCCGTAGCCTGCGACCACTACATATTTCCCGGCCACGATCAGGTTGGTTGTCCTGTTGATGCCGTCCCAGACAGACTGGCCCGTGCCGTAGCGGTTGTCGAAGAAATGTTTGCAGGCCGCGTTGTTGACAAGCATCATCGGGAATCTCAGCCTCTTTTCACGGTTCATCGTCTCAAGCCGGAGGATCCCGGTGGTGGTCTCCTCGCAGCCGCCGATGATGTTCGGAATGAGATGTGGGTAGTCCTCGTGGATCATTGTCACAAGGTCTCCGCCATCGTCAATGATGATGTTAGGGCCGCATTCGAGAACCCGTCTGATGCCGTGCTCATATTCCTCGGGAGTCGCTCCGTGGACCGCGAAGACGTTCAGACCTTCGTGCGCGAGCGCCGCCGCGACGTCATCCTGGGTGGATAGAGGGTTGCTTCCCGTGACGTACATCTCGGCGCCGCCTTCGGAGAGAACCTCGCAGAGATGGGCCGTCTTGGCCTCCAGGTGTACGGATAGGGCTACTTTCAGCCCTTTGAACGGCATTGTCTCCTTAAATTCCTTCTCCAGACCTTCAAGCAGTGGCATGTGATGCCTTACCCATTCTATTTTCAGCTCTCCGCTTTCCCAGAGCTGAGGGTTGCGTATCTCACTCATCGGTGTCAAAAATCTATTGTTCCGCATCCATCTTTATGAGATGGACATACATTCTATTCAGTTTTAGGAACATTCATTGTTCCGTCCCGGCAAAGATAGCCATTTTATTCGTGGCTTTCGCCACTTCTTCCTTTCTTTCACCAAATTGCAGCCTAAAGATTTGCTCATCGTGGGAAGATAGCTTACTTTTGCGGTTGTTTGCCGGAAAATGAATATGACCGAGGCTTCGTCTGTGGTCTAAAGTTTGCGGCATACACCCTGCGCCAAAGCCATCTGAACATGGCGGAGCGCCGACTGGAGATTTTAATTTATTTAACTGAATATTATGGGACTTTTAGACGGAAAGGTAGCCCTCATCACGGGCGCCGCAAGAGGAATCGGTAAGGCAATCGCCATGAAGTTCGCTTCCGAGGGAGCTGACGTGGCTTTCACTGATCTTGTGATCAATGAAGCCGGAGAGCAGACCGTTAAGGACATCGAGGCTTTCGGCCACAAGGTAAGGGCCTACGCCTCCAACGCTGCCAATTTCGAGGAGACGCACAACGTCGTGAACCAGATTCTTGCGGATTTCGGAAGGATTGACATCCTTGTGAACAACGCCGGCATCACCAAGGACGGACTCATGCTCAGGATGACCGAGGCGCAGTGGGACGCTGTCCTCAACGTGAACCTTAAGTCAGCGTTCAACTTCATCCACGCCATCACTCCGATCATGGCCCGCCAGAGAGGAGGAAGCATCATCAACATGTCCTCTGTCGTGGGAGTCTCAGGCAATGCCGGCCAGTGCAACTACTCCGCATCCAAAGCCGGTCTCATCGGTCTGGCCAAATCCATTGCCAAGGAGATGGGCCCGCGCGGAATCAGAGCCAACTGCATCGCCCCGGGATTCATCGTCTCGGACATGACCAACGCCCTTTCAGAGGAAGTGCGCGACGCCTGGGTAAAGCAGATCCCGCTTCGCCGCGGTGGCACACCTGAGGATGTGGCCAACGTGGCGGTGTTCCTTGCCAGCGACCTTTCGGGCTATGTCTCCGGGCAGGTTATCCACTGCTGCGGCGCGATGAACTGCTAACTCAATCCTGACCGAGGGTCATGACGGGGTTGCGGGTTGCGGCGGCGTAGGTCTGGCCGAGGACGGACAGCAGGGAGATCCGGAATGACGCCGCAGATTTCATATTCCCCATTTGTGTAGCTGCCGCCGGCAAAAGGATGCTCCGCCGTGATGTCAAGGTTTCTTTTTGATACCCAATCCGGCATCCTTCACTTGTGGCAAAGCTTTCAGCGTGGTCTGGAGAGCCTCCTGCTGTCCAAATGATATTTAAACTTATATTTGAACTTATAAAGGGCCACTATTTTGCCTATTTGGTGATTATTTCATACCTTTACTCTGCAAAGGCAAGATAATCAACTTTATGACAGACAATAAAAAGGAAGTGGAGCGTGCAGAACTCCACCGAACCATCTGGGCAATAGCAGATGAGATGAGAGGCTCCGTGGATGGATGGGATTTCAAATCCTACATCTTGGGGATGCTCTTTTATAGATACATCTCTGAAAATATCACAACATATATCAACAAGGGTGAATGGGAGACAGGCAACAATGACTTCAATTATGCCGACCTTAATGATGCACAGGCAGAGGGCATAAGGGAAGAGATGGTGAATGTCAAAGGATTCTTCATACTTCCTTCACAACTGTTTGAGAACATCTGCAAAACTTGTGATGCTGACCCCAACCTGAATATGACACTTGAAGGAATCTTCTCCGCCATTGAAAACTCCGCAAAGGGAACTGCAAGTGAGGATGATTTCAAGGGGTTGTTTGCAGACCTTGATGTGAACAGCAACAAACTGGGCGCCACTGTCATCAAGAGGAATGAAAAACTGGTCAAACTCCTGAGGGGTATCCAGTCAATGAAATTGGGTGATTATCAGGATAATACCATTGACGCATTCGGTGATGCATACGAATACCTGATGGGAATGTATGCTTCAAATGCAGGAAAGAGCGGTGGCGAATATTACACTCCGCAGGAAGTAAGTGAACTTTTGACAAAACTTGCCACAGTGGGCAAGAGTGAGGTCAATAAAGTATATGACCCTGCCTGCGGTTCTGGCTCCTTGCTGCTGAAAGCCGCGAAGATATTGGGAAAGGACAATGTCCGCCAGGGCTTCTTCGGACAGGAAATCAACCTCACCACATATAACCTGTGCAGGATCAATATGTTCCTTCACGACATTGACTATGACAAGTTTGACATAGCCTGTGAAGATACACTTCTTTCTCCACAGCATTGGGATGACGAGCCTTTTGAAGTAATTGTCTCAAACCCGCCTTATTCAACCAAGTGGAAAGGGGATGATGATATAACCCTTATCAATGATCCGAGATTTGCACCTGCTGGTGTGCTTGCACCGAAGTCCAAGGCTGACCTTGCATTCATTATGCACTCTCTTTCTTGGCTTGCAGGCAATGGCACAGCTGCCATAGTATGTTTCCCCGGCGTGATGTATAGGGGTGGGTCGGAGAAGAAGATAAGACAATACTTGATCGACAACAACTATGTAGATTGCATTATCCAACTCCCTGACAATCTTTTCTTTGGGACCAGCATTGCCACCTGCATCATGGTGCTGAAGAAGGCCAAGAAGGATAACTGCACTCTGTTCATAGATGCTACCAAGGAATGTGTCAAGGTCACCAATTCCAACAAACTCACAGAGGAGAACATCCAGCATATTCTGGACATCTTCACTGACAGGAAAGACGTGCAATATGTCAGCAAACTTGTGGTCAATGATGACATAGCCAAGGCTGATTATAACCTGTCTGTCTCCACCTATGTCGAGCAGGAGGATACCAGAGAGAAAGTGGATATCGTGAAACTCAATGCTGAACTTGCGGAGATTGTGGAGAGGGAGAATGTGCTGAGGGCTAAGATTGACAAGATTATTGAAGAAATTAAAATATGATGTCATTGTGCCATTTCGGAGTGGAAGGTAATGACGAAGCCGCTCGGGTTAGGAGCGGCTCCGATACAGACGGGTATGCAGACAAGGCCTTGGGCCTACCGCCTACGGTAGTGGGCCTTCACGTAAACCTTTTTGCCGCCGACCAATCTGAAATGGCCTCTGACAAAAATAGGTTTGTGAGCTGCTCCGCACTCTGTGTCAGGGCGCTCGTCAAACTTAATGATAATGGATATTTTCATGTTGCATAAATGATTTGTAAGTTTGAGAGCTGAGAGCGGCCTTTGAGAGTACTTCCGTCAGTACATCTCTTAAAAGCAAAAAGCACTCACCCGTGGGCGAATGCTTTTTAAAATAAGTTTGACGAGCCCCTCAACCATTCACATGAAAATCTCCGACACAAAGGTAAGCAATTAAAAGGGAAAAGCAATACTTGACAGAAGAAAATATGAGCAAGTTAGAAAAGTTAATACAGCAGTACTGTCCGGATGGGGTGGAGTATGTAAAGTTGGACTCGGTTGCCAATATCTGCCGAGGGACACGAGTTGTAAAAAGTCAGTTATCAGATAAAGGGTACCCTGTTTATCAAAACTGCTTAACCCCTATGGGATATTTTGAGCGTTCAAATTGTAATGCAGGAATTACATTCGTAATATGTGGTGGCGCAGCAGGAAATGTAGGTTACACAGACGTTGAATGTTGGGCGGCAGATGATTGCGAATTCATCATAGGCGGTCATCAAGTTATTAACAGATATATCTACTATTATTTGATGACAAAGCAGAACTATTTATTATCAAAAGTAAGAAAAGCTAGCATCCCAAGGTTAAGTCCCAGCATTATTAAAGATCTCGAAATTCCACTTCCGCCTCTTCCTGTGCAAGAAGAGATTGTGAGGATTCTTGATGCGTTTACAGAACTGCAAGCAGAACTGCAAGCAGAACTGCAAAAAAGAAAGCAACAATACAACTATTATCTTGATAACTTGTTGAATTTCAATAATATAAATAGGGGGGGTGTATCAAGCAGAAGTAAGATGGATGAAGATGAGTGAGGTGTTCGAGACAATTACAGATTACACAGCAGCGGGGTCTTTCAAAAGCATAGCTGAAAATGTCAAGTATTTGAAATCTCCTGATTATGCAATGCTCATTAGGACAACAGACCTTAAATCTAGGTTCAGAAAAGGAGATTTTATATATGTGTCCAAGTCTGCATTTGACTACCTATGGAGGGTTAAGATGGACAAGGAATGCATAGTTATGCCTAATGTTGGAAATTGTGGTGAGATATACTATGTTCATCCTAATAGCCTCCCTTATGACAATTGCGCCCTTGCTCCAAATGCAATATTGGTTAGGAGTAAGTTATTTAACAATAAGTATTTGAGTTATTGTCTTCAAGTTGAGTGTTTCCAAAAACAATTAGCCAAAATCACCTCACCTGTTGGTCAATCAAAGTTTAACAAAACGGAGTTAAAGAAACTTCTTGTCCCCATACCTTCACTGGCAGACCAGCAAAAGATAGTGGATATCCTCGACCGCTTCGACACCCTCACCACCGACCTCACCCAGGGTCTCCCTGCCGAGATAGAAAAGCGCAGACAACAATACGAGTATTACAGGGATAAACTCCTGACCTTCAAAAGAAAAGGAGCATAACAAAACACGAGAAACATAATAATGGCACAATACAATATCATAGCTGAAAGCCAGGAATACACTGTGGTTGCGGAGTATGACCACGTGGCAACTCCAGCAGAAGCCTACCAAAGTGAGGCAGATCTGGAGAAAGAGTTCATCAGGCTCCTTGGTGAACAGGGGTATGAATTTCTCCCTATCCATACAGAAACTGACCTTATCTCCAACCTCAGGACCCAGCTGGAGAAACTGAACCACTACCATTTCACGGATAGTGAGTGGGAGCAGTTCTTCAACACCTGCATAGCCAACAAGAACGATGATATTGTAGCCAAGACAGCCAAGATACAGGATGACTATATCCAGGTTCTTAAAAGAGACACCGGCGAAAGCCAGAACATCAAACTCATTGACAAGGACAATATCCATAATAACACCCTCCAGGTCATAAACCAGTATGTCGAGGAAGGCGGAAACTACGACACGAGGTACGACGTGACAGTACTTGTCAACGGACTCCCCCTCGTACACATTGAGCTGAAACGCAGGGGCGTACAGTTGAAAGAGGCCTTTAACCAGATAAACCGCTATCAGAGGGACAGTTTCTGGGCAGGATGTGGATTGTATGAGTATGTGCAGATATTTGTCATTTCAAATGGAACAAATACCAAATACTACTCGAACACCACCCGCGCCAATCACCTCAAAGAACAGGAACCGGGCGGAAGAAACAAGTCCAAGAAGACATCCAATTCTTTTGAGTTCTCTTCTTTCTGGGCAGACAGCAACAACAAGGTCATCACAGACCTTCTGGACTTCACCAAGACATTCTTCTCAAAACACACCCTACTGAGTATCCTTACCAAATACTGTGTCTTCACCAGTGAGAAGATGCTTATGGTGATGAGACCATACCAGATTGCAGCCACGGAAAGGATAATCCAGCGGATAAATGTTGCCAACAACTACAAGTTTTATGGCAACATCAAGGGTGGTGGATACATCTGGCACACAACAGGTTCCGGAAAGACATTGACATCATTCAAGACAGCCCAACTGGCTTCCAGGCTCCCTTATATAGACAAGGTTCTTTTCGTCGTGGACAGGAAAGACCTTGACTACCAGACCATGAAGGAGTATAACCGATTTGAGGAAGGGGCTGCTGATGGAAATACTTCCACTGCAGTGCTTCAAAGACAATTGGAGAATAAGGATAAGAAGGGTGGCTATCATGATTACCGGATTATAATCACCACCATCCAGAAGCTCTCCATCTTTGTACAGAAGAACAAGAACCATCCTGTATTTCAGCAGAGGGTAGTGATAATCTTTGATGAGTGCCACAGGAGCAACTTCGGTGAGATGCACAGTGCTATTACCAAGAACTTCAAGAAATATAATCTGTTTGGTTTTACAGGCACTCCAATCTTTGCACAGAATGCAGGGACTGGTGGAGATATGAGACTGAAAACCACCCAGCAGGCATTTGGAGACAAACTCCATACATATACCATAGTGGATGCCATCAATGATGAGAATGTCCTTCCTTTCAGGATAGACTATGTGAATACCATCAAGGAGAAAGACAATATCAATGATGAACAGATTTCAGCCATAGACAGGGAGAAAGCTATGTCCTCTCCTGAAAGAATATCTCAGGTGGTGAAATACATCCTTGAGCACTTTGACCAGAAGACAAAGCGGAGTTCGTACTATTCTTTCCGTGTGCTGGATGATATTCATAAGGTGGCAAGTGCCAGAAAGGGAGCCCAAGTCTCTGAACACAAGACAGAGCAGAAACTGAATGGCTTCAATGCTATGTTTGCAGTGGCTTCCATCCCTATGGCCAAAGCATACTACAATGAGTTCAAAAGGCAGCAAGCAGAGATTCCTGAAGCACAGAGATTGAAGATAGCTACCATATACAGTTATGGTGCAAATGAGGAAGAGATTGATGGAATACTCGCGGAAGAGAACCCTGAAAGCACAACACAGCTTGACCAGCAGTCAAGGGACTTCCTTGAAGGGGCTATCCAGGACTATAATAAGATGTTCTCCACCAACTATGACACTTCAAGCGACAAGTTCCAGAACTATTACAAGGATCTGTCATTGAGGATGAAAAACAGACAGGTGGATCTGCTGATAGTGGTGAATATGTTCCTTACTGGCTTTGATGCCACCACCCTCAACACATTGTTTGTGGACAAGAACCTGAAACAGCACGGCCTGATACAGGCATTTTCCAGGACAAACAGAATACTGAACTCTGTCAAGACCTTTGGTAATATAGTCTGTTTCAGGGATCTCCAACAGGCTACTGATGATGCCATTGCTCTCTTTGGAGACAAGGATGCAAGCAGTATTGTGGTGTTGAAAGACTTCCTGTCTTATTATGACGGATACGACACGGAAAAGGGGAAACACTGTTATGGTTATAAAGAACTTGTCGAGCAGCTTCAAAATGAGTTCCCTGATGGGCAGCCAATCTTGGGTGAAGAAGCGGAGAGACGGTTTGTGGCTTTGTTTGGAAGCCTGCTCAAATCCATCAACATCCTTTCCACTTTTGACCAGTTCGATGGACAGCAGATAATCACTGACAGACAGTTACAGGATTATCAGAGTAATTATCTCGATCTTCAGGAAAAGTGGAGAAGACGCAGACCCGGGGACAAAGAGAACATTAATGATGATCTTGTGTTTGAGACTGAGCTTATAAGGCAGGTGGAGATAAACATTGACTATATTCTCCTTCTTGTCCAGAAATATCACGACAGCAACTGCACAAACAAGGAGATACTTGTGAATATTTCCAAAGCCATAGGTTCAAGCATGCAGCTCAGGAGCAAGAAAGAACTTATCGAAAACTTCATTGGTAGTGTAAATGCAGATACTGATGTGGAAAAGAGTTGGAAAGACTTTGTCCAGCAGCGGAAAGATGAAGACCTGAAAGAAATCATAGAGAGTGAACATCTCAAGCCACAAGAGACAAAGTCGTTCATTGACAATAGCTTCCGGGACGGGCAGGTGAGGACCACAGGAACAGACATTGACAAGATTCTTCCTCCTATGTCAAGGTTTGGTGGTGGCAACAGGCAAGAGAAGAAAAAGTCCGTTATCGATAAGATACAGGCATTCTTCGAGAGATACTTCGGGCTGTAGGACACAACATCAATCTCCTCGGTGAAACAGTGGGTATGGGGCTGGAAGTTCAGGAGAAAGAGGCCAAGGGGACTTTACCTACAAAGAAACTTCATCACTCCTGACCAAGATTCTTGACCGGATTCTCGGTGGCGGCGGCGTAGGTCTGGCCGACAACGGAGATGAACGAAATCAGGAGTGATATCAAGGCCGCAAGCACAATAGCCCACCAAGGAAAGGCGATCTTGGTGTAGAATGCCTGAAGGTAATCTGTGATGCCCCACACGGCGAACGGAACGGCAAGCACGACGGCGACAAGGCTCATGATCATGAACGACTTGGACAATGTCCATACGGCCGAGCTGACTTCCGCGCCGAAAACCTTGCGGACAGCGATCTGGCGGCTCTGCTGCTCAGTGAAATAGAGCGACATAGCAAACAGGCCGAGAGCCGAGATCAGGATGGCCATGACCATGAACGAAATCACGAGAAGCATCGTGTTCTTGGTGCCCTTCAGATCATCTACCAGTTTCTCGTCCAGATAGTAAGCCTCCATCTCCACAGGAACGCCTGTGGTCTCCTTCGCAAACTCTTTGCAGACATTCCTGACCGCGGCCATAGCCTCGGAGCGATCACCCGTTATCTTAAGAAGCTGAATGAAGGCATAATCATAATTCTCGTCGATAATCATTATGGAATTACGCTCGTTCTCCATCGGCTCGAACAGAGCGTTGTTGGCGCGGAAATCCGGGATGACGCCACAGATTTCATATTCACCATTGGTGTAGCTTCCGCCAGCGTAAGGATGCTCCGCTGTCACACCGAGGGTTCTCTTGGAAGTCTCCGTCAAAAGCACTTTTGGCGAAGAGAGTTCGCTGTATTTTTCCAAGACCTTGATTCCCAGAATCCTAAGCGAAGTCGTGTCCAACTGGGCCATACGCATCCAACCGATTCTCTGATTGTTCTCATCGTGAAGGCCGTTCGCTCCGCAAGAAATCGGAGAAGTGATTCCAAGTCCTGCGTCAACCACCTGAGGCAAAGCCTTCAATCTGGTGCGAAGCGCCTCCTGAGGTCCTCTCCTATAGCCTACATCTTGTGAATTGACCTGAATGACATCCTTTGTCTCGTAGCCCACCGGAAGGTTCACGAGGTAGCTCACCTGCGCTGTCATCACGATGGCCATTGTGATAAGGATGGCGCTGAACACGGTCTGAAGCACGATGAACACCTTGCCGAATATCATCTTGTTCTTGAAACGGAACTCGCCTTTCACGACATCAATCGGTTTGAAGCGTGAGACAAGCATCGCAGGGAGCAGCGCCGAAACCACGGAGATGACAACCAACGCAAGAACGGCCCAAAGCACTGTGGTCAAATCAGGAGTCAGCACAATGTCGGTACTCAAAATCCTGTCAAACACAGGCTTGCATAAATATGCCAGCAAACAGCCCACAATGAAGCACCCGGTCGTAAAGGCAAATGACTCAGCGATGTACCTCGCAACTATATTCCTTGAACTTTCGCCAAGCAACCGCCTGGTGGCCATTTCCTTGGCACGCTTCCCCGTCTGCGCGACAGTCAGATTGATATAATTGAATATGGCGGAGACCAGCAGCACCAGAGCCACGATGAACAGAAGCTCAACCTGTTTCCCGTCACCGGTCCTTAGACAGCTCCAAGCATCCATACCCGAAAAATAAACCTTGTCAAGCCTCGTCACACTCGATCCCCACAAAAAGGCGTTGTCAGAATTGTCAGCCTTATAGAAATTCCAGTACCCGAGATACTTTTTAAGAAGATCATCACGCACCTTATCCACATCAGTCCCTTCATCAAGACGGACGATCGGAATCGTGCTGCCGAAATTGTCCATCCACGCTACACGCTTCTGCGCGCGTTTGATGCTTGTGAACAGATCGTAATGCTTGAACACATCGGTAGGTCCGAAATCCTCAACGACACCGATCACCGTCCACTTATCCTTGTCAACGTTCAATGTCCTGCCGATAGGATCTTCGTTTCCGAACACTTTCTTGGCGAACGTCTCGGTCAGTATCACCTCGTCCTCGTTCTCCAGAACCCTGTCCTTCGGGCAACCGGCAAGGCGGTAGTCAAAGAGATTGAAGAAATTAGTGTCTATCGAAGCCTCGGCTGCCTTATAATAGTCATCACCGACCATAATGTCCGTGTTGTCCATATCTACTATCCGGGTCCAATCCTTGATCTCCGGAATGGACGGGAAAAACTCCTCTGAAGCACCGAGCGTCATTCCGATATAATCCCCCGCCCCGACAACATAAAGTTGCTTGGAAAGCGGCTGTCTGGCTCCGACACTGAACTCCGTCCTCGCATACGAAGCCAACAGAATGACAAATCCCAATGCCACCGAAAGTCCGAAAACCTCGATGAAGGTGTAAAGCTTGTTCCTCGACAGGAACCTCAGATAAGTGCTTGACATAACCTTGTCCTTAAAAACCACCGTTTCCGCCAAGCCAATGTCATGCCAAATTAGCCAACTAATTATTTATGAATATCTTATCCTTTCCGCCATTCCCTCCAAAGTGTAAAGAAATTTTACACCCGCTGTAAAGAAACTTTACACTCTGCCCCGACGGCGGTGGAATGTGACCTTCACTTGCCCTTTAGTCACCACAGCCAGCATGCCCGACAATCTCGAATACCTATAGCACACCTTTTTTAGAGCATTTGCCTACAGTAAGCGCTGGTTCTGCCTGAAGAGCGCTCCTGCGATTCTCACGCTTTGGAAAAATACGACAAAATGACTATTTTTGATTTTTATTGAAAATAGGATCATTCTATGGGAAATATGACACTGAAACAATTCTTTTCAGCGGCGGCGATGTTCATTTGTCTGCCTTTGGTTGCCTTCGGGGCGCAGAAAACGTGGTCGGTCTCCTCTCCGGACGGGAGGATCGTGGCGGAAATCTCTACCGGGGACGGGGTGAGATATTCAATAAGCCGTGACGGGGTGGCGCTTATTACGCCGTCCGAGATCTCGATGACATTCGAGGACGGGACAGTCTTCGGAGGAAGCGACAGGGTCCGCAAGGTGAGAAAAGGTTCCTGCGACGAGAGAGGCGTTCGGGCGATGAACTACAAAAAGGCCTCGGTTGACAATGTCTACAACCACCTTACACTTGAGTTCAAGGGCTACAGCGTGGAGTTCAGGGCGTTCGACAACGGAGTCGCCTACAGGTTTGTCTCCACGGCCAAGTCAGGAGAATTTACTGTGACTGACGAACTTACGGAATTCAACTTCGCCGAGGACTGGACAGCTTGGGTGCCTTACGTCAAGAGCAATGAGAAAAAGACTTTCAAGCAACAGTTCGTCAATTCGTTCGAGAACACGTACGAGCATATTCATTTGTCTCAGATGGATCCCGAGAGGCTGGTGTTCCTTCCGATGACGGTGGACGCCGGCGGCGGAGTGAAGATCGTCGTCACCGAATCAGATCTGCTGGGCTACCCGGGGATGTTCCTTAACGGACAGGGCGGCAAGGAGTTGAGAAGTGTCCGCGCGCCTTATCCTGTGGGACTTCGCCCTAATGGGGTGTATGTCTACCAGAACATGGACTACGCCGACTACATCGCCAAGGTCGAGGCCGGGCAGAAGTTCCCGTGGAAGGTTGTCGGGATCACACCGGACGCCAAGTCGCTGATGGATCTGGATCTGGTATGGCAGCTTGCCACCCCGGCGGACAAGAACGCCGACTGGAGCTGGGTGAAGCCGGGAAAGGTGGCATGGGACTGGTGGAACGACTGGAATCTGTACGGGGTGGACTTCCGCGCCGGGATCAACACCGAGACCTACAAGTACTACATCGACTTTGCTGCCGCCCACGGTATCGAGTACATCATCATGGACGAGGGATGGGCGCAGAGAGCGAAGGCCAACCTGTTCCTGATCAATCCTGACATCAACCTTGAGGAACTTGTCGCCTATGCTGACGGCAAGAATGTCGGCATCATCCTCTGGGCAAGCTACAACAGCATTGTGAAGAATCCGGAGAAGGCGATGAGCCACTACGCCCGGATGGGCTTCAAAGGCTTCAAGATCGATTTCATCAACAGGGACGACCAGCAGGCCGTGAGGTTCTGCGAAAGGATGGCGAAGATCGCCGCCGAGAATCATCTTCTGATTGATTTCCATGGGGTTTACAAGCCTGCCGGCATCCAGAGAACCTATCCTAACGTGCTCAATTTCGAGGGCGTGGCCGGGCTGGAGCAGCTGAAATGGAGTCCGGAGGACTACGACGAGGTGACCTACGACGTGACGATACCGTTCGTCAGGATGGTCGCCGGACCGATGGACTACACGCAGGGAGCGATGCGCAACGCGGTCAGGAGGAACTACCGTCCGGTCGGATCGGAGGCGATGAGCCAGGGTACACGCTGCCGTCAGCTCGCCGAATATGCCGTCTTCGAGGCACCGCTGACAATGCTTTGCGACTCGCCGTCCAACTACATGGCAGAAACGGAATGCACGGAATTCATAGCGGAGTTTCCTACCGTCTGGGACGAGACCATTCCGCTCTGCGGAGAGATCGGTGAATATGTCGCCGTGGCCCGTCGCCACGGGGAGACCTGGTACGTCGGAGCGCTCACCAATTGGGACGAGCGTGATCTTGACCTTGACCTTGGCTTCATCGGAGGCGGCGAGATGACCGTCTTTCAGGATGGCATCAACGCGGACAGAGCCGCGAGAGACTACAAGAAGACTTCCGCGCGGATTCCGGCGGACGGAATCGTGAGGATCCACATGGCTCCCGGCGGGGGTTGGGTGGCGAAGATTACCAGATAGTCTGATTTTTTTGGTTTATGAGAAGAGTGTTATTGTCAATTATCGCCATAGCGGCGGCTCTGGTCGTGTGCGGGCCAGGAGCCGCCGCCAGGAGCGAGAGCGCCAGCGTGATGTCTTTCAACATCCGCATCCAGTTTCCCGCCGACACTGGAAAGTATAACTGGGAGAGCCGCAAGGAAGGGTGCGTGAAGGCGATCCGGAAATATCATCCTGACATCATCGGACTCCAGGAAGCGACATTCGGGCAGAAGTCTTTCTTGTCCAAAGAGTTGCAAAAGTACATCATGATTGACGGCGACTGCAAGCCCGGCACGCTGAACAAGGATTCCGGATTCAACCCGATCCTCTTCAGGGCGGACAGGTTCGATCTTCTGGGCTACGGAACATTCTGGCTCAACGAGGATCAGGAGCCGGAGGCAAAAGGCTGGGACGCTGAATATGTCAGGACGGCCAACTGGGTGAAGCTTCGTTTCAGGAAATCCGGACAGATAATATTCCTCTTCAACACACACTTTGACAATGTAGGGGAAATGGCCCGCGCCGAAAGTGCCTTGCTGATGGTGGAGAAGATCAAGGAGATCGCCGGTGACAAGGCTGTGGTGTTCGTGACCGGCGACCTCAACACAACGTGTGACGACAAGGCACTCAAGCCTCTCACCACGTACCTCAACGAAGCTTCCGAGACCGTGAAGAAAGCCGACAAGATTCCGTCTTTCAACAATTTTGGTCGCCGTGGGAGCAAACTGGAGACCATTGACCACATTCTTTACCGCAATGCGGAGGCCACGGGCTTTCGGGTGGTAGACGAGCCTAAATTCGGAATCAACTACATTTCCGATCATTATCCGATCTGCTCAGAGTTTGTCATCACGCTTCCAAAGAATTAGAAAATGGCTGAATTCCAACAGAAAAGAAAGGAACTGCACAAGGAAGGCATCCTGAAACAGAGAGAGGCTCTGCGAGCATCTTCGGATGGCGCGACGTGTCCTTACTGCGGAAAGGACATAAGGAAAAGCTGGGAGTTCTGCCCTGGATGCGGACATTCCCTTGTCGGCTGGTGCACGTTCTGCGGAGCCGACATCCCTCGCGGCGAGGATGAGTGTCCGGAATGTGGGATGAGCAGGAGCGGGATTGTCTGCCCTAAGTGCGGGACACTGAATGTCAGAGGGTTCTGCAGCAAGTGCAACGAGCCGCTTACGATGGCTGCGAAAAAGGAGCTGGAGAGGGCGAGGAAGGATCCGGCGTTCCTTAAGGCGGCGGAACTGGCAGTCAAGGCGGCGGAGATCCAGACGATGATCGAGGCGGCGGAAGAGGAGGTCGCCAAGGAGAATATAGAGGAGAAGCTGCCGGAGGATGTGTTGAGGCTCAGGGAGTTATTGGGAAAGACAACCTTTCGGCAGGCTCAGGAACCGGAAAAGGTACGGCAGGAGCAGAGGTCTGGCGCTCCGGCGGGCCCGGCGGCCGGTAAGATGAAGAGCAAGGCGGAGTTGAGGGCGGAATATTCAAAGATCCAGGAAGAGTTGAACAAGGCTCTCTCCGAGATGCTGCCGCCGGCAGGCTCCACTCCGCAGGAGCAGAGGAACTACTTCTCCGCAAGGAAGTTGCCTGTTGAGAAAATTATCCACACCAAGGTAAGAAACGCCTGGGTCTGCAACTTCTGCGGATGCTGGCACAACCGTCCGAGCGAGTGCTGTGAGCCGTGGCACGGCGGGAAATGGGTCTGTGAGTATAAGGAAGAAAAGATACTGGGCTTCGTTTAGCCAGCGCGACACGAATCATTACAAAAATCGAGAATATGGCAGATACTATGGCAGAAAGCGGCACAGCCGTAGCTGACATCAGCAAGACAGGAACATGCAGGACAGAATCCGATTCTGAAGGGACGGGAACGGTGACCGCCAAGGCCACATTCACCTGTACGGCTACTGATGCGGACGATCTTGGAGACGGCGGAGCGGAAGTCTCAGCTAAAGAGGAGATTACACTTGGAGGCAAACGTTACTCCATCGACAGGCTGATCGGAAACGGAGGCGAGGCCGAGGTGTACGTGGTGAGTTCGAAGAAAGGAAACTTCGCTCTGAAACTGTACCGTCGGGGTAATGGGGTTCGCAAGGATATTCTTAAAAGACTGGAGAAATTGAAGGGGAAGGCCGCGATCGTGGATATTCTTGAGACGGGAGTTGTCAGGATCGGCGACGTTGACAGGGGGTACGCCCTGATGCCTTTCTGCAAGGATGGTTCCGTGGCTTCCTACGACCTCCGAAACAATGCCGAGGAGATTCTGCGCATCACCGCGATGACCGCCAGGAACATTGGCGAGCTGCACAAGGTAGGGCTGCTGCACAAGGACATAAAGCCCGAGAATATTCTCTACACCGACAAGGATTCAGGTCTTGCCGTGATCTCGGACTTCGGGATCGCGGACGTTCTCGGGGATGACGGCAGCGTCAACACTCCGCAGTCCAGAACCGTGATCTACGCCGCTCCTGAGCTTTACGCCAATACCACCCGCATCGGGGATGTCACCTATGCGATCATGACGGCGGCATCGGACTACTATGCGCTCGGCATGTCCGTCCTTTCCCTGTGGATGGGGGACAGTGAGTTCCGCAAGAAGGAACCAGAGCTGGTGAAGCTGAAGATCCAGGGCAAGCTGCCAGTGCCGGACAACATGCCGGAGCCCCTGAGGACCATCACCAGAGGGCTTCTGGTCGGTAAGCCGGAGAACAGATGGAGCTACGACGAGATCAGAAGAACCCTTGAGGGAGAGAAGATACCTGTGGTGGAAGACGCTGAGATCCTGAGGGTTGTCTTCGATTCGGGAAAGAACAAGATCGCTCACACGACCAAGGAGCTGGCTCAGTTCATGATGGAGGACCAGACCCTTGGTACCGCCTACCTCTACAAAGGAAAGATCAGTTCCTGGATCAGCAGGGTCATGCCTGAGATGGAGGTGAAGTTGAACAACATCGTGGAAAGGGTCTATCCGAAGAACCAGGTGGCCGGACTCTACGCCGCCGCGCTCGCTCTGGACCCGCAACTGCCGTTCTATTCCCGTGACGGGAAGGTCTGCGTGAATGTCAACAAACTTCTCAACGGGGACAGCGGTTTCGCTTCGACCCTGGGAGACAGAAGCAACCCGATCTACCTTTATTGCGAGGCGCGGCAAGGGAAAAAGGAGGCTGACGGTTTATATTCACGAACCTGCAATGCCTTGAAAGACAGCTTCGGCTACGCCAGGAGCGTGATTGTCTGGGGAGTGTATGACCGGAAATATTTCCGGACCCTGCAAGGCAAGAAGACAGGCAAGGAGGACAAGTTCACCGATGTGGACTGCTACAACATCACGGATGTGGTGAAATTCTGCTCCGACTACAGGGTTGTGGCCGAGGAGGATAAGAAGTTCCTCTGCTCGCTCGGGTTCGCGGAGATGGTCAGGGTCTTCTCCGAGAAGGACGCGGACAGGCTTATCCAGGTGCGCAAAGGCATCACCGACTACCAGATGCTGTTCAGGCTGACCATCCAGACCATCAATCCGGCGGCGGACATCAGTCTGATCACAGATCCGAAGGACCCGAACTACGCGATGGACGGGGACACTATCGGCGTGCTGATAAACGTCGCCTTCAATGCCTTCTATTGTGTCTTTGACGGTGACAGGCAGAAGATGTACGACAACTGGTACTCTGACATCAATCCTTATTCGGAAATTTGCCAGGCCTCTCTCATCGATCTGATAATCTCGTCATTCACCAGTAATTACAACAATTCCTACCTGCATAGATTCTTCCTAACGAAAGGCGACCGGTTCGCCTCGCAGGACAAATGGATCAGCTACTGCACGAACTACGGCAGCGCCGACAACACCAACAAGTACGGCCCTTACTACGACAAGATCGCGATAATGAAGGCCGTCGAGGGGCTGACCAAGTGCGCCGACTTCTATTTCCCGGCTTCCGGAAGCTACGTCTACCATCTTGATGACCTTACGAAAATCAAAAAGGAGGAGGTAGAGGAAGCTTTTGAATATTACGGACTTGAAGCTTGGGTGGCTTCCAAACTTCAGGAGAATCCGGAGGTGGATCTGAGCAAGCGTCTGGCCTACGAGAAGCTGACATCCCAGTACCTGAACGTCATCGGGAAGTACTACAAGGATGACTATTACTACAAACGCTTCCAAAAGGCTTCCGGCGCCGTGGCAAGGCACAAGACCAAGACTCCGATCCTCCTGCTGGGACTCCTGGAGAAGGTCGTCTATGTCGTCTTTGGTCTCGCTCCGTGCCTCCTGCTGCTGTTCTACCTGATTCTGGGAGCGATCGACTACCCGACAATCGAGGCCGGAAAGTCGGAGCTTTGGTTCTGGGGAGGGAGCCTGCTGCTTCCTCTGGTCCTGAATCTTCACGTCTACCTGGATGACTTGGACAGAAGCCTGTTAAGGTCTCTGTTCAGGTGGATAGTCGGCACTGTCTTCCTTTATTTCCTATCCAAATGGTTCCTCGGCAAGTTCATGGTCTACGTCACGATCGTGGTGGTCGCCGCCGCTGTGTTCTGGTACGCCAGACTGATCTTCAAGAGGATGAACGGTGCGCGTGAGCTCAGGAGGATGCACAGTCCGAACGAGGACCAGAAGATTCTGGAGCCCCTGCATTTCGCCTACAAGGAGAGAAGTGACGATTTCGTCTCATCCCTGTTCGGCAACGAGAAGTTCTACAGGTCAAAGTACCTGAGTGACCTCTGGGAGAAATTCAAGGATCTGGTGATGGCAGTTGTCACCTCATTCCTTCTTTTGTTTCCTGTGGCCACGATACCGAAGATCACGGACATGGATTCCCTGAAAGAGAACCATCCTAAGATCCATAACACAATCAACAAGATAACCGAGAAAGCCCATGAAAACGTGTCAGAAGTGCGGAAAGACGAACAGAAATGAGGCTTCGTACTGTAAATGGTGCGGGGAGAGGCTGACTGCTGCCGCCGATGCCTCGGCGGTCGGTAAGCCGGTGGCAGGTGGGTCACGCGGGACCGCGGATCCGGAGGCCGGAAAGGCGGGTTCCGTGGCCGTTGGCATGCCGCACGGGATGATCGCGAAGGAGTGCGTGAGGGAGCCGCTGGAGAATTTCACGAAGCGCTGCGAGCAGACAGCCGAGTTCCGCAAACGGACAGGAAGCGACGCCCGCCCGGGACTCGACTGCATCATCACAGGGGAGACCGGGACGGGGAAGACCTATCTGGCGGGCCGACTGGTTCAGATACTTTACGACAACCGTATTTCGGAAAGCCGTAAGCCAAAGACCGTGGACGCGGCGGACTGGGACGAGTTCAACTCCAGTCTGGACGAGAACCTGGCCGCTGTCAAGACCGGTGTGCTGGTGGTGACGAACTGCCAGAATCTTGTGGACACACAAGGCGGCCCTTCGGAGCTGGACAAGCTTTTCGCAAGGATGAAGGTCAATGTGAACATGCCGGTGGTGATTCTGTGCGGACTTGAGGACGGCTTTGGCACCTACATTAGCGCGGAAAGCAACGCATTGTCTCTCTTTGAGTTCCGCTTCCAGATCTCGTCATTCAAGGACAGCGATCTCAAGGCTCTGTGCGTGTCGTTGATCCGGGATAGGTTCAGAACGGCTGTCAGTCCTGAGGCAGAGAAGAGGCTGGGGCTGGTTTTCAAAAAGATGTTCCGTGACGGCAGAACCAAGGAGAACGGAATCCTTGCGGGCAAGGTCGCCGAGGAGAGCGCCTTCAACATGTTCAGCCGTGGTGGCTCCCGAATCGAGGAGACCGACATTCCGGGAGAGCCGTTCAAGGAACTCACCGAGGAGCAGATCATGGAGAAGATCAACGCCTTCACCGGACTTACGGAGGTCAAGCAGGAGATCAAGTCCATCATTGACAGCATAAAACGTCAGAAAAGGGACAATCCGGGCAAGCCTGTGCAGCTGAAAAGCCATTTCGTCTTCACGGGAAACCCGGGAACCGGAAAGACCACGATCGCAAGGCTGTTCGCTGACATTCTTGGCAGCCTTCAGGTGCTTCCGAGCGGCCATCTGGTCGAGGTCATGCGCAAAGACCTTGTCTCACAGTACGTCGGCGACACGGCCCTGAAGACCGAGCGGGTCATCAACAGCGCGATGGGAGGGATCCTGTTCATCGACGAGGCATATTCATTGAAACAGGGGGATGACGACAAGGTCGGGCAGGAGTCCATCGACACCATACTGCCGTATCTTGAGAACAGGGCCGGCGACTTCGTCTGCATAATCGCCGGCTACACCAAGGAGATGACGATGTTCCTGCGCTCCAACTCCGGACTCGACTCCAGATTCAAGAAGAAGATCGAGTTCAAGGACTACAATGGCAAGGAACTCACTGAGATATTCCTTAACATGGTGGCTAAGAAGGGGTTGACCCTCACCGAAGAGGCTTCGGAGAAGGTCGGGAAATTCTTCGAGCGGATGTACCTTGGCCGCACCGACACCTTCGGCAACGCCCGCGATGTGCGCAACGCCTTCGACAGAAGCTTCGAGCGGCTTTGCACCAGAACGGCGGAAATGAGTGATGATGAATATGCCCGCTCGGGCAAAGTCCTGACCTGGGAGGACATAGCCGGGCCGGACGGCACGAAGGAGATTTCTGTGGAGAGCGTGATGAAGGAGCTTGACTCCTTTGTCGGGATGGAGAGTGTCAAGAAGGCCCTTAGGGAACTGGCGGAGGAAATGCGCTTCCAGCAGCGCCGGATGGAGTTTGGAGGCAAGGCCTCGATCCGTCCCGTGAACATCATCCTGACCGGAAACCCAGGCACGGGCAAGACCTCCGTGGCGAGAGTGCTCGGCAAACTCTTCAAGGCGATGGGAATATGCCAGGTCGACAGGGTCGTCGAGAAAGGCCGCAAGGACATAGTAAGCACCTACGCCAACGAGTCGGACAAGAACATGGACAAGGCTGTGAACGAGGCGATGGGCGGAGTCCTTTTCATAGACGAGGCCTATGCGCTCGCTCCGTTCGACGACACCGGCCATTGCTCTGATTCCGAGGGGATCAAGGCTCTGGAACGGCTTATGGTACGGATGGAGAACGACCGGGGCAAGTTCGTGGTGGTCTGCGCCGGCTACAAGGACAAGATGCGGAACCTGATGAAGGCCAACGAAGGGTTCGCCAGCCGGTTCACGCACAGGATAAATATCGACGACTACACGCCTGGGGAGCTGACGGAAATCTTCCGGCGGATGGCAGAAGGGCAGGGCTACTCCTTTGCAGGAGGCACTCTGGACAGAGCCCTCAAGGCGTTCCGGAAGCTCTCGGCGGAAAAGTCGGGAAAGGACTTCGGCAATGCCCGTGAGGCAAGGAATATGCTCGACAGCGTGCTGGGCAACATCGGCGCAAGGGTCAACGGGCTTCCTGACAGCCAGGTCGGCAAGGAAACATTCTTCACCATCCTTCCGGAAGACATTCCGTTCGAGGAGCCGAAAGTGGCGTCCGAGGAGGAGTGCCTCGCGGAACTGGATTCGCTTATCGGATTGGAAAGCGTCAAGAAGGAGATCCGTTCAATGCTCAACGAGATGAGACAGAAGAAGATGGACAGCGAGCTTTCCGGCAGGGACTTCACGGCGATCGTTCCTGACCACTATCTGTTCCTCGGCAATCCGGGAACCGGCAAGACCACTGTCGCAAGGCTGATGGGCAGGATCCTGTACTCTCTCGGAGTGATCGCGAGACCGGATGTGATCGAGGTGTCGAGGGCGGACATGGTGGCTCCGTACCAAGGCCAGACCGCTCCGAAGACACGGGAGACGATCGACAGGGCGATGGGAGGGATCCTGTTCATCGACGAGGCATATTCATTGATCCAAGGCGACAATGACGAGTTTGGCAACGAGAGCGTGACCGAGCTGCTGAAACTGCTGGAGGACCGCAAGGGCAGGTTCGTGTGCATCGCCGCCGGCTACACTAGGGAGATGGGCCGGTTCCTGGATTCCAATTCCGGCCTCAAGTCCCGCTTCACCAAGACCATCACATTCGAGGACTACAATCCCGAGGAACTGATGGACATATTCCGTCTTTATTGCCGCAAGGAAGGATATTCCATTGACACTGAGGCCGAAGGGATCCTTGAGGAAGGCTTCCGTGAAATGTACGACAACAGGGCGTTCGATTTCGGCAATGGTCGCGACGTGAGGAACCTGTTCGGCAAGGTCAAGTCAGCGGTGGCCGGCCGGGCATATTCAAGAATGAAGGAGCTCATCGCTGAGGGCGCTGACCGTCAGGCCGCCTACGAGGGTTCCAAGCCAAAGACGATAACAAAGGAGGATCTGCTATGAAATGTCCGTTCTGTCAAGGTGTTATAGACGAAGATAGCCGCTATTGCGATTTGTGCGGGAAGCATCTGATGTTCTGCCCTGAGTGTAGGCAGCCCCGAAAGGGCGTGTCGTGTCCCCGTTGTGGCGAGGATCTGGTCAGTGCCGAGGAGTTTTTCGCTGCGGAATCAGCCGTACATCCTGGGCCATCCGACTCTCCGAAGCCGAGGGATCCGGAGGTACGGTCAAACTCTCCTAAGCCTCTGGAGAAGATTGATTTGAACCAGATTTTTGATGCGTTGCTGACCTTAAGAGGGGAAGGGATGACACTTTACCTCAAGGAAGGGGAGTTCGGCAGGAGCGGGGGAATATTCCCGGAGCTAGGGAGTTGTAAATATGTCTCCGGTCGTCACGGGAAGCTGGCTTTAGAGGACGGCGAGTGGAAGATCTGTGATCTGGGTTCGACCAACGGCACGGCCATAGACGGGGTGAGATTGGAGAAAGACAAATGGTACACCCTGCGTAAGGGCCAGCAGCTTAAGATAGCCACTTTGAAATTTACGGTTGAATAGCCTATGAGACTGAAGATCAGCTGCGTTTCGGATGTCGGACGAGTCCGTGACAACAATGAGGACATGGCTTGCGCCGGGATGTACCTCATAAGGGATGGTTCCTTGAACATTGAAAAGGAAGTCATGGGAAACGAGAGTTTCTGCCTGCTCGTCTCGGACGGGATGGGCGGCCATGAGAACGGTGAGTATGCCAGCCAGTTCACGCTGGAGACCCTGCGCGCATTCCTGCTTGACAAGTCTCAGGAGCATGGCGATCCTGCTCATGATCTGAAAGCGAGGATCGGGTTTGTCAGCCTCTGCCTCAACCGTAAAGCGCGGGAAGAGTGGCAGAGCAAGGCGATGGGATGTACGCTGACCGGACTTGTGTGGATGCAGGGGATGACACTGCTTGTGAACGTGGGTGACAGCCGGACGTACCGTCTGAGAGACGGAATGCTTCGGCAACTAACTCTGGACCAGACGCTTCTGGAAAGGGACATGGTGCCTCTTCCTGCCGGGAAAGCCCTCTACAACTGCATCGGTGCGGGCTGTGACACGGAGCCTCTAGTTCAGGACATCACCGGACGTGTGATGGAGTCGGACCGGATCCTGATCTGCTCTGACGGCCTAACGGACATGCTTGAGGACGAGGCTGTCGAGAGGCTTCTGCAATCTGGTTCGCCGGAGGAGAGCTGCGCCGAGCTGGTGGACGCGGCCAAGAGGAACGGCGGAGCCGACAATGTCACGGTCATCGTGGCGGACGTGTTGTAGGAACGATAAAAAAGAACTGCTTCTAAAACATAAACAAGAATATGGCAATCAGTTTAAAACCAAGAATGACGGAGTCCAACCTTTTCTGCTGCAGCAAATGGTGGGGCAACCCGGATCTTCCGCCCCAGGCGGAGTACCCGATGATGAAGATCACGGAGGAGGACGGAACGGAGAGTGAATATCCCCTAACGTTCATCTGCCAGATTGATTGCGAGGACATAGCGCCTTTTGACAGGGAGGGGCTTCTTCCCCATGAGGGAATGCTCTATTTCTTCGCGGCGATCGATGACTTCATCGGCTACGAGTCCCCGGAGCATTTCCCGCTTGGCCGCTGGCCGAAAAAGGCCGTCAAGGTCAAGTACGCCAAACAGATCAACATGGAGACCTTCAATTCGTGCATCCTGGTGGATGATGAGGAGCAGGAGCTGGCCGAACCGGCGATGGCCATTGATTTCGCAGAGTGCGATGACGATGCCGACGGCTTCAAGCTTCTGGGCCGTCCGTTCTTCGAGGAGATCCGCGATGAGTTCCCGGATGCTGTCAACCTCCTTCAGCTGGATGAGGACGATGACCTCCAGATGCGCTTCTACGACAGCGGCATGTTCAACATCCTGATGAGCAGGCCCGACCTGGATTTCCAGAACTGGAGCCACGCCCTCGGCCTCCTGCACTCGCTGTAGGCTCTTTTGAGTGCGGTGGGCTCCCTGGTTACGGTTTTTCTTTAGTTTATAAGCGTCTATAGCGTTATTTTTCCGCCCAAAAGTAACAGCTTTGCACGGGATCCCTTTCCTGGCGGCGGCGAAAGCCGTTACCTCTGCAATTCTGAGCTATACTGCCTGGGGGCCTGGAAAGAAGGCGGTCCGATAATCTGCGAGACACTTTGCGGTCTGAAATTAATGACGTAACTTTACCATATTCAAAATAAATGAAGGCAATGATCAAAAGAATCCTCTCTGCGCTGGCTGTGGCGCTGGTTTCTGGTTTTGTGGCTTCGGCTCAGGAATACAAAGGGCCGGAGCTGACTCCGGAATTTGTGTGCGATCTCGGACAGATTACACCGGAGAATGTCAAGGTTAAAGGTTCCACGCAGGGATTCGCGATCTGGGGAAAGTATGGATTCGTGCTCCACGACAAGGGACAATGTGTCATTATTGACATGAAAAAGAACAAGTTCGTTTCCTCTTTCAAGTTGGACGGAAACAAGTCGCACTGCAACAACGCATCCTTCGGAGTGGAAAAAGGATCGGAATTTCCGCTGCTTTACATCTCCGGATGCAAGGGAGATCACTGCTGCTACGTCACGGACATCACTTTGGATGGGAGCCGGGTCGTTCAGAAACTCTTTCACACAGGGGAGGGCTACACAGGGTCGTTCGACTGGTTCATCGACAGGAAGAACAAGATCATCTACACCTATGGGTCCAGCGGCGAGATGCGGAAACTGATAAAGAAATTCAGGCTTCCTGCTTTGAAGGACTCCGATGAGAACGGAGAGGTCCATCTTGCGCAGGACGATGTGCTGGATGAGTTCTATGTGCCTGGCATTAAAATATACCAGGGCAGTGTCATCAATGGGCATTACGCCTACCTCGGGGATGGTTATCCTCCACACGACAGATTACTGCACGTTGTGGACATGAACACAAAGACTTTGGTTAAAACAGTCAATCTAAACGATTTGCATCATGAGCCGGAAGGAGTGGCCATTAAAGGCAAATGGCTCTATATGGCATTGCACATCAGTAAACAGCCTCGAAACGGACAGATTTACAGGTTCAGGATCAAATAGAACACTAACCGACAAGCCCGGTGATGAAGATTACCGCGATTGTGATCGGAGCGACATACTTGATAAGGAAATAGACAACCGGGAAAATCTTGTTGTTCAATTTGATGGAACCACCGTTCGTGAGTTCGTCACGGACGGCTTTCTTGTCCATCTTCCATCCGACAAAGACAGAGAACAGGAAGGCTCCAAGCGTCATCAAGTAATCGGAGCACATCTTGTCACAGAAATTGAAAATGCTTTCTCCCAGAATCCTTACATCGGAGAGGGGACCGAACGACAGCGAGCAGAGTATCCCGACCACAAAAGTGGCGAAGAACAGCGCAACAGTAGCCTTGTGCCTCGAAACGCCCTTCTCCTCAACTAGATAGGCAACCCCGACTTCAAGAATGGAGATGGACGATGTAAGCGCGGCGACAAGAATGGTCAGGAAAAACAGAATTGCCGCCAGGCAACTCACAATCTGCCCGCCCGCACCCATCTTTGCGAATATGTAAGGAAGGGTCTCGAACACGAGTCCCGGTCCGGCGGACGGGGCGATTCCGGCTGCGAACACTGCCGGCATGATGGCAACCCCCGCAAGCATCGCGAACAGCAGGTCAGAGACAGCGGTACCCGCTCCGGAGGCGATAAGATTCTCTTTCTCACTGACGTAGGATGAATATGTCAGCATAGTCCCCACGCCCAGAGACAGCGAGAAGAAGCTCTGACCCAAGGCCGCGGAGAATGCCCCTGGAGTCAATTTGGAAAAGTCCGGCTTCACGAGGTACCTTACCCCTTCACCGGATCCCGGAAGCGTGACCGAGTAGATGGCGATGGCCACAATCAGCACGAACAGGATGGGAATCGAAACATTGCTGAACTTCTCGATGCCCTTTTTGACTCCCAGAAAAACAATCAAAGCCGTCAGTGACAGGAATATGAACAAACAGATTATCGGTCCCCAGACCGAAGAGGCGAACTCGCCGAACATCCCGGTGACGGCCTCGGCCTTGTCAAGCGTGAAACTGAAAGTGGCGGATTTGACGAGATATTCAATGGCCCATCCGCCCACCACGCTGTAGTAGGAAAGGATGATCAGCGGGGTGACGACCGTCAGAAGCCCAAGCCACTTCCATCTGGAATGCGGGGCGAGGGCGTTCATCGCCCCGAATGTGCTGAGATGGGTCTTTCGGCCAATCACCGATTCCGAGAACAGGATCGGCAAGGAAAGGACGAACGAGCACACTATGTAGATGAGTATAAAGGCTGCACCGCCATATTCTCCTACCATATAGGGGAATCTCCAGATGTTGCCGAGTCCGATGGCGGAGCCGGCGAGGGCCATTATCACAGCAGCGCGGCTGCCGAAACTCTCTCTGTTTGACATATTCGTTAAGTCTGTTATTTGCTCCCGGCCTGTGGGGGAATGCCGGAATAGCATTTTATGATCAATCTCCTATCTGCCTAAAAGCGTCTTTAGTAGACTTTAAATTCGTAAGTATGACCGGTTTCCGGATCTGTAGCGTCCGGAGCGACCGAGTTCGCCTCCCAAATCTCCGGATCAATCACCGGGGAAGCTTGTCCGCCAAGGAATATGCCAGAGCAGATAGCTGTCCTTTCCTATCGCCTCGTTGTCCGCTACCGCCGCTATTACACATTTTTCCATAAACCGAAACTGTAACCGGGCGTAAAGTTACAATTTTTTACCACATCCGCAAAACATAAAATGAACAAGTTGCGCAGCCGATCCATCTTATGCCAACCAGAACTGGCTTTTAGTTTGTAACTTATGCGAGACGAAAGCCAGATCACTACAACTTTTGACGAGTATGGCTCAGGTGTCTTTCACGGCATTCTAACTTCACGCTGGATTCATGGTTTGCAAATAACGGTGGTTTCGACTCACTTGTTTTATCAGTTACGGTGCGTGTTAGCTTTGATTAGCAGTCTAATTTGACGGGAATTTTGAAATATTCAAGAATAATACTTATATTCATCGCTTGGAAATATGAATATGAGGGAGGTGGGTCTTCTGAATGTTCCATAACTGGTATATATGAAAAGGATGGACAGATTGGACAGCGTTGCGACTCTTTTTGTGGGGCGGTGGCGCAGCTTTGGCTTTAACCGCTCTGGGAGGAGGTCAAATGTTCAAGAGTTTGTGGCTGGTAACTTGGCGTTTATCAAAGTTATTAGCTATGTCGTGATGCCGAATTTGGAACTACGACCAAGTTGTCCTCGTTTATTTTCAATGCTTTAAGTGCCACAAAAACTACTATGTTATTTACTCACTCACTTACTTTACTACTATGATTATGATGCGTATGAGATCTCTAACATTGACCGCGCTGGCGGTTCTTATGGTCGGGGTTACGGCCTTTGGGGGTCGGGTGGAGGATGCTTTGCCTTCGGAAACCATGACAACAGTGACTGGTAAGGCTGCCTCCGGGCGGCTGACCACGGACTTCACCGAACACCTTGACCTGAAGGTGGTCTCTAAGGGTGGGGCGGTGACGCGTAGGCATGAGACGGTCTTCTTCGATTCGGAGAAGGATGCTCTGACCAAGGAGTTTGAACAGAGCCCTAACTATGTCTCACTCAATGGAGTGTGGAACTTCCGCTACTACGGATCCGTGCAGGAGATGCTGGCGGCTCAGGAGCCATCACAATCCACGGCCACGCAAAACGCCCCTTCGACCATCAACGTTCCTGGAAACTGGGAGGTGCAGGGCTTCGGGACGGCGATCTATGTCAACCATCCTTACGAGTTCTGTCCTCGGAACCCTCAGCCGCCGCGGCTGCCGGACATGATTCCTACGGGGGTATATTCAAGGACAATCACGCCGGAGTTCGGGGAAGGGGAGAAATGCTACCTGAACCTCTGCGGAGTCAAAGGCGGAGCTTATGTCTTTGTGGATGAGCAGTTTGTCGGTTACAGCGAGGACTCCAAGGATTTGGTGCGCTATGACATCACGCCTTTTGTGCAGAGCGGAAAGGAGGCTGTTCTCCGGCTTGTGGTCACTCGATGGTGTACGGGAAGCTACCTTGAGTGCCAGGATTTCTGGCGCATCAGCGGAATCGAGCGGGATGTCTATCTGTCGCGGGAGCCGGCCACGGTTCCGGATGATTTTGACTGGAATGTGGTTGCCACGCTGGCCGATGACCTCGGCACGGGAGACTTCCGGCTTACCGTCAACTCCTCAGATCCGGTCAATGTCGGATGGAGGCTGCTGGATTCGGGCGGGAAGGAGGTGGCCGCTGCGGCGACCGAATCCGTCATGGGCGTAAAGGAATGGAAGTCAGCGATCAGGGATGTCGCCAAATGGTCGGCGGAGTCTCCGGAGCTTTACACGCTGATTCTTGGCGTTGACGGAAAGTTCGCCAAGGCCGATGTAGGCTTCCGTCGCCTGGAGATCGTCGGCGACAGGTTCCTCGTCAATGGCCTGCCGGTCAAGTTCAAGGGAGTCAATATCCACGAACACAACCAGTTCACCGGTCATTACATCACCGAGGAGGACATGCTCGCCGACCTGCGACTGATGAAGGAACACAACATCAACGCCATCAGGACCAGTCATTACCCTCTGCCGCGGCGGTTCTACGAACTGTGCGACAAGTACGGCTTCTATGTCTATGACGAGGCTAATATCGAGTCCCACGGGATGGGTTATAATCTTGAGAAAACCCTCGGCAACAATCCTGACTGGCTGCCTCAGCACAGGGACAGAATCCTCAACATGTACTACCGGACCCGCAACTACCCGTGCGTCACGATCCTCTCTCTGGGCAACGAGGCCGGCAACGGCTGCAACTTCTACGACACCTACCGGGAACTGAAGGCTCTGGAAAGGGGCGGCCAGAACAGACCGGTCTGCTACGAGAGGGCGGTCTTAGAATGGAACACGGACATGTTTGTGCCGCAATACCCTGACGCCGAGTGGTTTCACAAGATGGGAAAGAGCGGCTACCCAAAGCCGGTCGTGCCTTCGGAATATTCCCACGCGATGGGCAATTCCAACGGCTCGCTCGACCGCCAGTGGAAGTACATCTATGAATATCAGAATCTCCAGGGCGGCTTCATCTGGGACTGGATCGACCAAGGGCTCTACGAGACCGACAGCGACGGCAGAATGTACTGGACGTACGGCGGTGACTACGGTGAGCACTCTCCGAGCGACGGCAATTTCAACTGCAACGGAGTCATCGCGCCCGACCGGACCCCTCACCCTGCGATGGCCGAGATAAAGCACGTCTATCAGGACGTGAAAGTCTTACCGGAGGATGCCTCCCAAGGGCTTTTCAAGGTTCAGAACAGATTCTATTTCAAGAGTTTGAATGAATATGCCCTCAGATGGGCCGTGACTGCCGACGGCACCCGGATCGCTTCCGGAAACGTGGCTCTCTCCGCCGCTCCACAGTCCGAGGAGGAAGTCCGCGTGAGGCTGCCGAAACTTCCGTCCGACAAGAAATGTCTCATAACCTTCGAGGCTATCACCAGTAAGGCTGCCGGGCTTTTGCCGGAGGGTAGCGTCATCGCCTGCGATCAAATCAAACTATCTGATGCCAGGAGACTTGCGACTCCTCGGCTGGCGAGGGGAGTAAAGGCCACCGAGACAGAGACTGCGATCGCCCTCGAATGCCGTGACGCGTCGCTTGTCTTTGACAAGGCGCTGGGATGTCTGAAGGAATATTCATTCAAAGGAAAGAATATGTTCAACGGAGATTTCGGCCTCAGACCGCTGTTCTGGAGGGCGCCGACCGACAATGACTACGGCAACGGGATGCCGTCCCGCTGTCAGGCGTTCAAGGTCTCCAGCCGGGAGTTCGATGTGAAGGCGGGTCTTGAAGGGGATTCGGTAGTGGCTGAATATTCATTGGCAAGCGGAAACATATTCACAGTCCGCTATACCCTGCTTGAGGGGGGCATCCTTTCCGTCGAGTCTGATTTCAAGGGTGTCAAGTCCTCAAAGCCGGTCGATGTGCCGCGCATAGGATTCCGGATGAGGCTTCCTGCCTCCGCCGATTCGTTCTCCTATCTTGGCAGGGGGCCTGAGGAAAACTATGCCGACCGCTTCGGAGGGACGCTGATCGGGGAATATTCATCATCCGCCTCCAAGGAATATGTCCGCTATGTGCGTCCGCAGGAATGTGGGCATCACATTGATTGTGAATATCTTTCCATCGGAGGTCTGGCCATCCGCTCCGACCGCTTTGAGTTTAACGCTCTCAGGTGTGCGGTCGAGGATCTCGATTCCGAAGAGGCTGTCCAGCGTGACTATCAGTGGGAGAACAAAGGGCCTTTGACCGAGAACGATCCGGCCAAGGCGAAGAATCGTCTCCGCCGCCAGACCCACATCAATGACTATGTAGAGAGAGACTTCGTGGAGGTTTGCGTGGACTATGCCCAAAGCGGAGTCGGCGGCTACGACAGTTGGGCGGCAAGGCCGGACGGCGACAGATGCCTCTGGAGCGACCGTGACTATTCATTCCGCTTCGCGATAGTCCCCGCCAGGGCGATGGGCGTGCGGAAGTCGTTGGGATTTGATTTTTAGGAATATTCCCGAGATTAGTAATCCTTAAAGAATGCCAACTTGTTTTTTAATGTTTACTTTGGCGATTTATTCCGTGAATGAGCGTCAGTTTTCTCGGGATTTGTGATAACTTTGTAAGAGAATGATTTGTAAACAGTAATAAGCGATGAGATTCAGAAGTTTATTGGCCGCCATGTCACTTGTCCTGGCGGTATCATGCGCCACTTCCAAGGAGGAGGGGCCGATCAAGGTAGAGACACCTGCCCGTCCTGCGGGTCAGGAGAACGCGCTCGGGCTGACCGTGCCGGCGATGGACACCGTCCGTGTCGGTTTCGTCGGTGTCGGAATGCGCGGCTCAAGCGCCGTGGAGCGTTACACCTACATTCCGGGCGTGAAGATCAACGCCCTTTGTGATGTCGAGGCCGATAGGGTTGAGGCTGCACAGAAGACATTGGAGGACAGGGGCTTGCCTAAGGCTGCCGGTTATTCCGGATCCACTGAGGCCTACAAGGAACTCTGCGAGCGTGACGACATCGATCTTGTCTACATCTGCACCGACTGGAAGCATCACGTTCCGATCTCTCTCTATGCGATGGAGCATGGCAAGAATGTCGCGGTGGAGGTTCCGGCCGCGGCTTCTCTGGAGGACATCTGGGCTTTGATCAACATGTCCGAGAAGACCCGTAAGCATTGCATGATGCTTGAGAACTGCTGCTATGATTTCTATGAGATGGCAGTCCTTACGATGGCTCAGAAGGGCTTGCTCGGAGAGATTCTCCACGGAGAGGGTTCCTATCATCACAATCTGGATCCGTTCTGGGACTCCTATTGGAACAACTGGAGGCTTGATTTCAACAAGGAGGTCAAGGGTGATGTCTATCCTACCCACGGCCTTGGTCCGGTCTGCCAGGTGATGGACATCCATCGCGGCGACCGTTTCAAGACCCTTGTCGCGATGGAGACCAAGGCTGTGAACGGCCCTAAGCATGTGGAAGCCAGAACCGGAGAGAAATGTGAGGACTTTCAGAACGCCGATCTCACGATGACGATGATCACGACGGAGAAAGGCAAGACCATCCTCGTGGAACACGACGTGATGACGCCGCGCCCTTACAACCGCATGTACCAGATTGTAGGCAGCGAGGGCTATGCCGGCAAGTATCCGATCCAGCAGCTCTGTCTGAGGGACAACGCCTTGACCGAGGCTTCCACTGACTACCAGAACCTTGGCCGCGAGGTCACCTATTCGGGAGACAGGCTCAAGGCAATTCTTGAGGACAACCGCAATCCGATCCTTACTCCGGAGCTTGAGGCTCTTGCAAAGCAGGTCGGAGGCCACGGAGGTATGGACTTCATCATGGACTACCGTTTGGTCTACTGTCTGAGGAACGGCCTTCCGCTTGACATGGATGTCTATGACATGGCCGAATGGTGCTGTCTCACGGAACTGGGTAGAATCTCCATCGAGAACGGCAACGCTCCGGTCGAGGTTCCGGACTTCACCCGCGGAGCCTGGGACAAGATCCAAGGCTTCTCCTACGCATTCGCCGAGTAGAATTTTTCAAGAATCACAGGGTGACCGGTCGTCAATCTTCCGGCCACCCTTTTTAGAAGCTGTTTTTGTAAAATCATAGAGTTATGGAACTTTCATTAAAAGGCAAGGTCGCGGTGGTCACAGGTGGCACGCGCGGCATCGGTTATGCGGTCGTCAGGAAATACCTTGAGGCGGGTGCTTCCGTAGCCCTGTGCGGCTCGAAGCCCGCGACCGCCAACGCGGCGCTTGGAAAACTCCTTTTCGAGTTGCCTGAGGCCAAGATTTTGGCGATCGCCCCGGATCTCACAGATTCTTCCTCTGTAGAGAATGCGTTCAATGAGGTTTTAGCAAGGTTCGGAAGGTTTGACATCCTTGTCAACAACGCCGGTATCTCGCAGGCGCTTCCTCTCAATGACTACACCGATGAGGAAATGGACAAGATTCTGGATCTCAACCTCAAGGCGGTCTTTGTCTGCTGCAGGGCCGCCGCGAGGTTGATGGAGGCGAGCGGCGGCGGTGTCATCCTCAACACCAGCTCTGTGGTGAGTCTTTACGGCCAGCCGTCCGGCTGTCTGTACCCGACCACCAAGTTCGCGGTCAACGGCCTGACGAAATCCCTTTCACGGGAGTTGGCTCCCCGTGGTATAAGGGTCAACGCCGTGGCTCCGGGCGTGACCCGCACCGACATGGTCGCGAACCTTCCGGAGGCCATGATAAAGCCTCTGGTGGCGCGCATTCCTATCGGCAGGGTAGGTGAGCCTGATGAGGTCGCCGACGCGTTCCTCTTCCTGGCCAGCGACATGGCCTCGTACATCACCGGTGCCGTCCTTCCGGTTGACGGCGGGGTCATAATCTGACCTTCCGGCGTGACGGGCATTATCTGAAGACTTCGTAGTCGGGCATTCCAAGGCCGGAGATGAAGTCTTTGAAATTCTTGTCATCTTTCGGGCAGATCAGGAGGACGTCGCCTGTGTCAACCACGAGGTAGTCCTTCAGGCCTTTGATGGCGTAGAGTTTCTTTTTGTCGCCGCAGACCAGCATGCTGCCATCGTTGCCGTCGGCCAGGTACTTGTCCGTGAACACGATGTTGCCGTCCGCGGTCTTGTTGTCCATGTTGCTGTAGAGGGATTCCCAGCTGTCGATGTCTGACCATCCGAAGTCTCCGCAGTAGAGCCAGGCGCGGTCGGTCTTCTCCATCACACCGTAGTCAATCGAGACCTTCGGGCAGTCTGTATAGACCTTCTCAAGGAAAGTCTGCTCCTTGTCGCTTCCCAGCGCATCTTCCCAGCCTGTGAACAGGGTGGTGACATCGGGTATGTACTTTTCCATCTCTTCCCTGATCACGGAAGCTTTCCATGCGAATATTCCCGAGTTCCAGTAGAACTCTCCCGTCTTGCAGAACACTTCGGCGAGAGCCTTGTCGGGTTTCTCGGTGAAGGTCTTGACCTTGAGCGGGGTGTCGTCGCCGGCGGACTCCCTGCCTCCCGTGGCCTGAATGTAGCCGTAGCTCGTGTCGGGCTCCGTCGGGTGGATTCCGAGGGTCATGAGGGCGGAGTTGTTCTCGGCATAGTCCATCATCTTGAGCATCGCGCTCTTGAAACGCGCCTCATCCTTTATTATATGATCTGCCGGGGTGGCGATCACCGTCGCGTTCGGGTCACGTTTCAGGATGCAGTAGGTGGCGTAGGCGATGCATGGAGCCGTGTTGCGGGCATAGGGTTCCAGAAGCAGGTTCTCTTCGGGAAGCTCGGGGATCTGGGCCCGGACCAGGTAGGAGAATCTGGTCAGGGTGACCACGAGGATGTTCTTTGAGGGTACGATCCTTGAGAAACGTTCATAGGTGCTTCTGATAAAGGAATCTCCTGTTCCGGCTATGTCCAGAAACTGTTTAGGTCTGGACTCTCTGCTCACCGGCCAGAAATGGTTGGCAGTGCCGCCGGCCATGATGATGCAGTATCGGTTATTGTAACTCATATCTTGGTGCTTAGCAATATGTTCTTCAATCATACGGTCAAAGGTACATCGGATAATAGGCGTTCGGGAACCATTCCACAATCTCCCCGCCTCCGTCGAAAGTCACCGCCACCACATCGAAACTGACCTCAAGGTCTGCTGAAAGCCTCTTGTCCTTCGACGTGTGCAGGTACCTCAGCGCCGCATCCGCCACCTTTTTCTGCTTGGCTGCCGTCACGTTCTCCTCTGGGGAGACAGCGACCGGCGCCACACGGCTCTTTACCTCCACAAAATGCACACCATCCTTGTCCAAAGTGATG